>ENA-ORXU01000297-ORXU01000297.1-marine-metagenome-genome-assembly--contig:-NODE-297-length-61491-cov-9.591119_pt1 | contig 61491 bp, 53 predicted proteins | sample MGYA00237869_ERZ511484 | MGnify/ENA metagenome assembly ERZ511484 | reverse complement strand
GTTAATCGTATTGCTTCTGCAAATCTTTTAACCAGTCAGGACTCTTTAGCGAATTTTCGCTGCAAGCCTCTTGCCCACCCGCCGCCCGTAGTTTACCTTTGGCGATATGGTACAGTCGATCATTTTTCTGCTTGTTTCCGTCGCCGCTCTGGGCTATGCGTTCGTGCAATTCCGTAAAGTTTTTCAAAACATCCAATTAGGAAAGGACGAGGCCATTAAAGGTCCGACCTTGCTACGCTTGAAAAATATGGCGCTGGTGGCCATGGGCCAGAAAAAGATGTTTAAGCGACTCATCCCGGCCGTATTGCACCTGCTGCTTTACGTAGCCTTCGTATTCACCCAGGTTGAGCTCCTGGAGATATTCATCGATGGCATCTTCGGCGTGCACCGGTTTTTTGCCCCGCTGCTTGGCGGGTTTTACAACTTCATCATTGGGTCCATCGAGGTGCTATCGGTACTTGCGTTTGTCGCTACGGTTATTTTTCTGATCCGCCGTAACGTGCTTTTCATCCCCCGTTTCAATAAGCCGGAGATGACCGGGTGGCCTAAGTTGGACGCTAACCTGATCTTGATCTTCGAGCTGATCCTCCTGGTCTGTATTTTCACCATGAATGGAACCGACGAGGTGCTGCAATCCATCGACCCCGCTCACTATCCGGACACCAATCTGGCGGTTACCGGTTGGCTGGGGCCGGCTGTATTCGGTGGGTTAGGGGAGGGGACCCTCAAAGTGCTCGAGCGAGTCGGGTGGTGGGGACATATCTCGATGGTGTTCATCTTTCTGGGCTACCTGCCCAAATCGAAACACCTGCACATCATACTGGCGTTTCCGAATACCTGGTTTTCCCGTCTGAAGCATAAGGGCGAGATGGAGAACATGCCCGAGATCATGAACGAGGTAAAATCAATGATGGGCCTCGGTGATCCTGACGCCCCCGAGCCGGACATGAACGCCGAGCTTCCGGAATTCGGTGCCGACGATGTCTTCGAAATGAGTAAGATCGACCTGCTCGGTGCATACAGTTGTACGGAATGCGGGCGGTGTACCGACGTCTGCCCGGCCAACATTACCGGCAAGAAGCTCAGCCCCCGGAAAATCGTAATGGACCTGCGCGACCGCTCCGAGGAAGTCGGGGCCAACATTCGCTCCGGCAACGCGGAGTTCGCCAAAAATGAAAGCGAGCCCGTTTCCGCCGCCAACTACGAAGACGGTAAGAACCTTTGGGACTACATCACCCGCGAAGAGATCCACGCCTGTACTACTTGCAACGCCTGCGTGGAAGCTTGTCCCGTACTCATCAATCCGCTGGAGATGATTCTGAAGATGCGCCGGCACGAGATTCTGACGGAATCCGCTGGTCCGAAAGACTGGTTGCCGCTTTTCAACTCCATCGAAAACCAGCAGCGGGCGTGGAGCGTCGGTACTTCGCGTGAGGCATGGATGCAGGAATCGTAATTTTTAATAACCCTCTTCAAGGAAGGATAAAGGCCACTCATGCAAGTTAAAACAATGGCGCAATTCGCCGCGGAAGACAAAACCCCCGAAATTCTCTTCTGGGTCGGCTGTGCCGGCTCCTTTGACGACCGCGCCCAGAAGGTCACCCGGGCCTTCGCCAAAATACTGAATGCAGCCGGTATCGATTTTGCGATTCTGGGCGACGAGGAGGCCTGCACCGGCGACCCCGCCCGGCGCGCCGGTAACGAGTTTCTGTACCAGATGACCGCCCTGCAGAACATCGAGGTGCTGAACATGTATAAGGTCCGGAAGATGGTCACCGCCTGCCCGCACTGCTTTAATACGATCAAGAACGAATACCCGGCTCTGGGCGGGCATTACGACATCGTTCACCATACCCAGTTGCTGCAGGAACTGATCGACGACGGACGTATCAAAATGACCGGCGGCGGCGAGTTCAAGGGACGCCGCATCACGTACCACGACAGCTGTTACCTGGGCCGGGCCAATGGCATCTATGAGGCTCCCCGGGAAGTATTGGAATCCATCGACGGGCAGCTCGTGGAAATGAAGCGTTCGAAAAGCAACGGACTTTGTTGCGGTGCCGGTGGTGCCCAGATGTGGAAAGAAGATGAGCCGGGCGATAAGCGCATCAATACGGAACGCATCGATGAAGCTCTGGGTACCGGTGCCGACATCATTGCGGTCAATTGTCCGTTTTGCCTAACGATGATGCAGGATGGGGTTACTGCGAACGAGAAGCAGGAATCGGTAATGGTGTACGACCTGAGCGAACTAATTGTCAAGGGTATGGCTGGATGAGGAAGGAAAGTATCGTTCAGGTTCGTTCCCAGCCCAGTAATGACGGCTTACGCAGCACGCTACCCACCATAATCATCCCTCCGATGGCCAGTCCGGGCAGCGGAAAATCTCCCAGGATCAGTTCCCCGACGGTGATGCCACCAGCGTAGGCGCAGAAGAGAAAAAAGCCGATGTTGCTTATTTTTGGAATCCAGTAAAGTACGACTACGCCGATCTCTATCAGGCCGATCAGCACGGCGTGCTCGGCCACGTTAAGCTGTTCGAGGAGAACGTGAATATCGTTGTCGGGAAAGAATTTGATGATACCGGAACCGAAGATTGCCAACGAAGCCAAAACGGACAATAAGTATCCGAAGATGCGGCGGGGACGGCTGATTCCTTCTTCGTGTAATAGCGGCATAGAAAACATTTTATGAAAGTTCGGGTATAAACTTTTTTCGGTACCTACGGTTGGGACTGCTCCGAGTTGACCGGGTTGGAATTCGATAGTCATCTTCCATCTTACCAAATCAATATTATTATGGACTTTCCCACGCTGGCTACGTTTTTCTCGGGAGCGTCCTTTCTTTTCTTCGGGATTGCCTGTTTAATTTCGCCACGGATGCAGACCGAGTTTATCCGCTACGGCTACGATCGCCAGCGACCACTTACCGGGGTATTGCAACTTTTGGGAGCAGTGGGTCTGTTACTGGGATTTTATGTTTCTGCTCCGTTAGTCGCTTTTGCCGCCGGTGGCTTGGGTTTGATGATGCTGATCGGTTTCGGGGTTCGTCTAAAGATCAAAGACAGCTTTTTGCAGACTTTACCCGCTGTTGGCTACGCCATTCTCAATCTCTACTTGTGCTATCATTACGGCTTTGCTGCGGGCCTGAACTAATACCTTTCGTCCCGCAAGGTCTGTTCGCGGGGAAGTGTGCAGTTTCACATCCAATCTAAAATCCGTTCATCAACTCAACATCCCGCTCATACCTCCGTATCCATAAGCAATCACTAGGCAAAGTACCAGAAAAAGAGCGGCGGGGAATGACTTGATCAGCGGGTCGCTGATCTTAAGGTGCATCAAAATGGATCCGGCCAGCATGAATGCCAGGCCGATGGCCGCCGGAAAACGTAGTGAAGGATACCAGATGCTGGCGATCAGTAAGAGGGACAGCGTAACCTTGATGAACCCCACGACGTAAACCGACCATACGGGTAGCCCGTACTCCTGAAACTCTTCCACGATGTTGGTAGCGTCACCTCCCCGCCAACGGGTATTTTTGTTGTACTGAACCAGCCAAACATTGAGAATGCTGAGCCCGACGATCAGTTTCAGGGCGATTAATACGTAATCCATGATGGGAGTTGTTTATACCGGGGAGTGTTCAAAAGTCTTTCGTTCAAACGTGAAATACGGGTTCTTGTTTAAAGTAATTTGCCTCGAATTCTTTCGATACGAACGGAGCGCAGGCGTACTTTAACAGCCCTTAACCCATCCGTAACTAAATTCCAAAACACGGCATATTACCTTCATCCTACGCTTGTCGGAAAATCTAATTCCCGACCCGGAGCAAGCAATTATTTACCATTTGCTCTCGGTCAGAAGTATGTTTTTCAGCAAGCTCCTAAACCCTTGACGGATGAAGAATTACTATCTGATAACCCTGCTTTGTTATGTTTCGTTCGGCTGTACATCCGTTCCCAGTCTTCTAGAGAAAGGCCACTACGATCAGGCGTATGCCCGGTCATACGATCTCTGCACCCGCGTCCCCGCCCACCGAGTGAAGCTGAAACATCTCGACAATTTCGTAAGTGCTTACGCTGCCGTACAGGCAAAAGATCAGGCGCGGATGCGGGAATTCGACCGAATCTCCGGTACCGAAAAATGGCCGGAACTGTATGAGGTCTACGCCGATCTGTACGGACGCAGTACGGACATTCTTAAGATTGCTCCCGCTGCTGCGCGTTTCGACCGCTACCCGGATCTGGCCCCCGCCTACCTGGAACAGCGTCTGGTAACATCCCGTAAGAATGCGGGCGATCATTATCTGGGGCTGGCCGACCCTCTGCTCGCTACTGCCCGCGCCGGTGAAAAACCCTCCGCCCGGAAGGCTTATCACTTCCACGAACGCGTCAGCTACTTCCTGCCCGAACATGATTCCGAATTTAAACCGTTGCGGGATAGTCTGCGTGACATCGGTACCCTGCGCGTTTTGCTCTACGTACCCCGGGGAGAATACACCGAAGAACTGCGGCAAGGACTGCGAAATCTTGAAATCTTTAAGCGCATCTGGACGACCATCCTTCCTTACCAGACCGGGGAGCGCGTCGATCTCGACGCAGAACTAACCTTCAGTCACTACGAAGACGGCGGGGTAAGCGAAAGTTGTTCCGTCTCTGACTACGAGGAGGAGGTGGTGGACCACATCGAGCATAAAAAGGAGGAACGGCGCATCAATGACTCCACCGTTGTGGAGGAGATCGTGGAAATTAAACACTACAGGAAAGTATACGCCCAAGTAACCGAGTGCGATCAAAGTGCCTCCGTGAACGCTTACGGCCGGCTGGAGGTCTTCCGCCCCGCAGCGGCTAAATCGGAATGGCGAACGGACATATCAATTTGCGAAACCTGGTCTAACAGCTACAGCTTTGGCTCGGGGGACTCCCGGGCACTACCCGCTTTTGTCAACTCCGGCTCCCCGCAGTTACCCCCCTCGGTAGGTTACATGGTTGGCCGCGCCGTAACGGCGATGCCCGACAAAGCGCGCGGAAGTCTAATCAGGCGGTTTGCACCAAAATTACGGGGAGACCGGCAGCGGGCTTTTCGGTGATTTAACGCTTGCCAGCGTGCAGGTTCAGGTATATTTTATGATCCTTAAAACTCCACTTTGAATACGTGCGCCGGCCAGCGATACGGATCGATTTCCACAAAGTTGGCGTGACCGTTCCACCAGTATTCTTCGTTGGTAAGCAGGTCGGTGACGCGGAAACCGTGGGGACTCAGGATGTCCTGCGGTACGTAAACGGTACCCGACTGGCGGTTGTGCTGATCGAAGTTGACGATCGTCCACACAAAGCTGGTGCGGTCGTCGGACCACTTCACGTAACTCAGCAGGTTGGGATTGTCGGACCCCGTAAAGCGAATGTTGTTGGTTTGCTGCAGGGCGACATTTTCTTTCCGGGCTTTGTTGATCAGTCGGTAGGCTTCGGTGATCTTGTTGCGGAAGCTCCAGTCGTAATGACGGACCGCGTATTTCTCCGAGTCGTAGTATTCCTCTTTCCCGTTCGTGTTGCCCCGATTCTCCATGATCTCGTAGCTGGGGCCGTACAGGCCGTAAGAACTGGAAAGGGTGGCGGCCAGCAAAAGACGTTTTGCAAATTGATTTTCGTTAGCCCCCATCATCTCGTAAGCGAGAATGTCGGGCGTATTGGGCCAGAAATTAGGCTGCATCACCTGGGCGAGTTCGCCCGTGGTAAGTTCTTCGAGGTACTGACGCATCTCGTGTGCGGAGGTGCGCCAGGTGAAGTAGGTATAACTCTGCTGGAAGCCGCGTTTAGCCAACTCCAGCATGATGGCCGGCCGGGTAAAGGCTTCGGCCAGGAAGATCACGTCGGGAAATTTATTGTTGGTTTCAGCGATGATGTACTCCCAGAAGCGGTAGGGCTTGGTGTGGGGATTATCGACGCGGAAGATGGTTATGCCGGCTTCGCACCAGTAGAGCACGACGCTGAGCAACTCTTTCCAGAGGGCTTCGTGGTCGGTGGTCTCGAAGTTAATCGGGACAATGTCCTGATATTTTTTTGGCGGGTTCTCGGCGTACATGATCGAGCCGTCGGGGCGCCAGATGAACCAGTCAGGGTGCGCCTCGATGTAGGGGTGATCGGGAGCGCACTGAAAGGCGAGATCGAGCGCCACGTCGATGTCGTGGTTTTTTTTCGCCTTTTTGATCAGGCCTTTATAGTCTTTGATGTCGCCCAGTTCGGGGAGGATGGCTTTGTGTCCTCCTTCGGCGGCACCGATTGCCCAGGGGCTGCCGGGCTCTCCTTCGATTGCCTCGGTGGCGTTGTTGCGTCCCTTACGATTTTTGCGGCCGACCGGGTGAACGGGCGGCATGTACAGGACATCGAATCCTAGTTCCGCAATTCGGGGAAGTAATTTTTCTACATCCTTAAAGGTACCGGCACGGTTCACATCCGGGCTGGTGGAACGGGGAAAGAGTTCGTACCAACTGCTGAAACGCTCGCGCTTGCGGCCTACAAGTACGCGCAGGTCGTGATCGTAGGTGGTTTCGAACTGGCGCAATGGGTACGCATGGAGTACACGGGCAAAGTCAGCACTCAAAACATATTCTACGGCTTTCTTTTCTTCTTTGTACCCCAGCTTTTTGATGGCCCCGTTTACCTCTTTGGCGGCAGGGCCCTTCAGCTTGGCGGCAACTTCGTTGAGAAAATTAGCTCCGATGATGAGTTCGACGTCCATCGGCTGATCGTCGGCGTGTTTCTTTTTAAATCCGCTGTGCCAGGTTTTCAGGTGGTCTATCCAGGAAACGATACGGTACTGATACGTTTCGCGCTCGGTCACCTGGAAAGCACCGGTCCATTTATCGTTGGGGTGGCTGACCATTTCCACGCTGTCCCATTTCCGGGCCGAAGTCGTTTTGTACTCGATCACGGCGCGCAGGTAATCGTGGCCATCGCCAAATATTTCGGCGGTTACGTTGACGGTTTCTCCCACGATGCGGCGCAGGGGGAAGCGCCCGTTGTTGATCTGGGGTGCTACGTTGTCGATTACTGAACGGTTCTGCATCTAGTGTGGAATATGGTATGGAAAGTGCAATGTTAGGGAAAACAATCGGTGTACTCCGTTACCCGTAGCAATTTTCTGCTGCGACCCGGAATTTCGTGCTCGGCTAAAATGGGCGGCTGACCGACCATTGGTGCGTTCCACCTTAACTACGCAAAGGTAGAAAGCAGGGTTAAGGACGATGTTCAGTAAAAGTTGCAGAATAAGCGCTCAACCTAATGACGACCGTCCGGTACGAAAGCGGGCACCGCCAAAAAGGCGGTGCCCGGATAAGAGGACTATGGCAAAGGATGCCAGGGTTTAGGGCGTAAAAATCTGCTGTAAATTGTTGTCTCCCGGCGGAAGGTTACCAGTCGGAAAACCAAGAAACTTCCTGAGTGGCCGCAGGTCGGATGAAAATCACTTAAAATGGCACTTTCTCCGCTTTTTTTGCAGCAGTGTTCTTTTTACGATTTTTCTTCGCCGGGGTGGGGGCAGGTAGCTCAGCGGCGGCCAGTTCGTCTTCGGCTTCCTGTTGGCGGCCTCCGCTGAGGAAGGTGAAACTGTGAGCTACCACCTCGGCGGTATTCCGCACCTGGTCGTGCTTATCGATCCATTTATTATAGCGCAGGGCACCGGCGATACAGACCTGGCTGCCCTGGTCGAGGTATTTGCCGAATACATCGGCGAGTTTACCGAAAGCTACCACTTTGTGCCAGTCGGTACGGGTCTGGCGATCCCCGTTTTTATCGCGGTAGGTCTCGTTGGTGGCGAGACTGAAAGAGGTGACGGTTCGGCCCGCTTCCGTGGTGCGGACCTCAGGGGGGCCGCCGAGGTTTCCGATGAGGGTGATGGAGTTACGTACTTGCATGTTAGCCATGGTGTAAAAGGTTGTGAGCCGCGTTGGTATGGTTGATGAAAACACGGCCCGATGATGTAAATCCTCAGTCCTGAAGTAGAATATCTTTTAAGAAATATCTCTTCCGATTGCTGATGATGCAAAGGTCGGGGAATGCTTATGTTATAGTCGTCGTTTATGCGAATATAAACGTATATATTCGTGTAAAAACGTTTTTATTCGTTTAAATACGGTTTAAAATATTGGTAATCAGGTATTTACGCTTTTTTAGTGCTAAAGAATATTCTATAAATATTTACTTATTGTGGAGGTGTATTTTATACCTCTTCACTGTTTCATCTTGCTTCTGGTTATGCCTGTCCTGATAAGTCCTTGTTATCTGCTTAAATCCGTGACTCGGCGCTGCTTTCAAGCAAACGATTGCACCTGCGGCCCCGCCCTGAATCCACGTTTCACCTGCCTAGCTGGCACAACAACGATGAAATAGATTGCTGATCGAGAAGGTTATCGTTAGGTTTAGGCAAGATTGAGCCCTTACTTTAGGACGAACCTTTACGCTTATACACTCATGTACAGATTTTTGCCTCTCCTCTTACTGCTCTTCGCCTGTGCCAGTGATCCTCTTGAGCTTCATGTGGCGGAAGTTAAATGGACCGAAACTGACGACGGACTAAACACGGTAGACTTGCCCGATTCCGGGCGAATAACGGAAACCACGGAACTGCTCGCTCTCCACGAAGACCTTAACCTGAAATTCTCTTTCCGTACCGTGACGGGTACGCAGGCAAAACTGCTGCTGCAGGGCAAGTACGTCATCGAGCTTCCCTCTCTTGCCGTGACGGGTAGTAAACCCCGAATCACGACAGCCGTAAGCCCCGGCGTATGGCAAGACCTTGAAGTCGTATTTATCGCCTCTGACGGTGAATCTCCCGCCATCATGCCGGCAGTCTATCTCAACGGCGCTCTCATTTATTACCAGCAAGCGTTTGCCGCAAATGATGCTCCCGCAGGACCGCTCACCCTCGTGGTCGACAGCGGCGAAGTAGAAATTACCGCCTTGCGATACTCTTTCCAGGGAGGAAAGACATCTACTATTGATCAAGAAGGCGTCAGTCTAAATATTCCGTTGTTGCGCTACGAGTATTTTGAGTTGGCGGACGACCCCGTTGGGTTAAACGACTGGGCGCAAACTCCCGCAGTCAAAACGGGCTACATCAACCGTTTCGATCTGGGAGCCATCCGTGAGAGAGGCAATAGCTATGCCATTCGTTTTACCGGCAAGCTTCAGATTCCCAAAAAGGGGGAGTATACGATCTCCACCTTCACCCCTGCTTTTGTGCGTGTTTTTATCGATGAACGGAAGATCATCAATGATTTCGACGAAAATACAGGTGCGCGAAAAGTTGACGGTAGCATTGAACTCTCCGAGGGGTTGCATGATTTTCGCTTGGAATATGTACAGCCCGGTGGGTGGGGCGTTTTAAAGTTATCGTACAAAGCCCCGGACGAAATGGCCGAGAAACTCCTTAACTCCATGGGAGGGAGCAAGGTCATCGCCACACCCGGTGCGGCAAATCCACAAAAACTGGAAACCGACAATTACCCTTACCTTCTTCGCAGCTTTCTATTTTTTCCCGCTCCCAGGGTGTACGAAGCCGCCGCCAAGCGGACGCACGTAATTTCCGTCGGAGAAAATAACGGGCCACACTATTCCATCGACTTGCAAAACGGCGCGCTGCTGCAAATGTGGCGGGGCGAATTTGCCGATACCCACGACATGTGGGCCGGAAGGGGCGAGCCGCAGGTAATGCGTCCGCTTGGCGCCGCGATCGGTTTTGATGGCTCACCGCAGTGGGCAACTATTTCCGATGACGCCGACCGCTGGCCCGATTCCATCCCCGTGGCCAATAGCGCAGATTTTCGGCATATTCGCCATACGCTCGACGTAGACGGGCGGCCCACCTTTGAGTATGACCTTAGGGGCGGTCATTCCGTTGCCGATAAACTCAGCCCGGACAAGGGTGGGTTGGTCCGTAAACTTGTTCATGGTGCCGGTGGAAATTCAACTTTATTCACCCAGCTCGCCGTTGCTGCCGAAATCACCGAGGTGGCTCCCGGTGAATATGCCCTGCGCGGCCCGGGTCTCAAACTGAAAATCAAAAGCTACGATGGTGACCGGCTGGTTCTCCAGCGTGCCGGGGGTAAGGACCGCTTACTGGCCGAGCTCCCCACTAATGGGCAGGTCACTTACCGGTTGGACTGGTAGGAGGCACCTCTCCGACCCCTTCCCACGCGGTATGGGCTCCTATACAAGAACGCTCTTCTTATACAATGAACAGACTTTAACCATGACGACAAGCTTAACACCAATACTACGATTTTATCATTTCAAAAAAACCGTTAAGCCTCCTCAGCAGAATGACCGCAAAATGCGTAGCATTGACAGAAACGGCTTCTCCCCTATAGGAAAGTGGGTCGGGGCAGCACTAATTTTATTTTTTTGTCTCTCCCTTGCCGCCCAGGAAGAATCAGACTATTACGCCATCAGTAAGGTCTCCATACCCGAGAACATCGAACTGGAAGTGGGCGGAATGGACTTCCTGCCCGACGGGCGCCTGGCCATCACTACTCGCCGGGGCGAGATCTGGCTGGCCGGAAACCTGACCGACGAATCTACCTGGGCGCTTTTCGCCCGGGGCCTGCACGAACCGCTCGGGCTGACCGTCAACGATGGCTCCATCTACGTATCTCAGCGTGGTGAAGTAACCCGGCTGGAAGATACCGACGGCGACGACCGTGCCGACGTGTTCGATACCGTGTACGAACTTCCGCTTACCGGTAATTACCACGAGTACCACTATGGTCCGCTCTTCAGGCCCGATGGCTCTATGCTGGCCACCCTGAACGTGGGCTGGCACGGGCGGGGGACCAGCCGCGTGCCCTGGCGGGGCTGGATGATGCGCTATGATCCTTCCACTAAAAAACTCGAACCTTTCGCGGCCGGCCTGCGCTCGCCGGCGGGCTTCGGTACCAATACCGAAGGCGACGTGTTTGTCGCTGAAAACCAGGGCGACTGGATCGGATCGGGTCGGATCACGCACCTCGCCGAGGGTGACTTTGCGGGCCATGCGGCCAGTCTGCGCTGGGCCGATCAGCCCGGATCGAAGGTGACGGTACGGCCCGAGGATATCCACGATGACTACGGAACCATGTACGCCGCCCACCAGCAGGTGCCCGGCCTAAAGCAGCCCGCCGTTTGGTTTCCGCACGGTATTCTGGGTATTTCCACGGCGGCCATCATTGCCGACCGTACGGAGGGAGGCTTCGGTCCTTTCGCCGGTCAGTTGTTCGTCAGTGACCAGGGGCAGAGTAAGATCATGCGCGTAGCACTTGAAAAAGTAGCGGGGGAATATCAGGGAGCCGTCTTTCCCTTCCGGGAGGGTTACAGTTCGGGACTGTTGCGGCTCGACTTCGATGACGACAATGTCCTCTGGGCCGGGCAAACCGCCCGGGGGTGGGCGGCTACCGGAGGGGAAAGTTTTGCCCTCGAAGGCCTGAAGTGGACGGGGAAAACGCCCTTTGAGATGTATCGCATCCGGGCGACGGGGGAGGGGCTCGACGTTGAGTTTACCCTGCCGGTAGATCCCGCCGGGGTCAAACCCGCTGCCTTTTCCGTGCAGAATTTTACCTACATCTATCACCACAACTACGGTAGCCCGGTCATCGATCTGGAAAACAATAAAGTGACTTCGGCCACCCTGTTGCCCGACGGTAAAACGGTACGGTTGGTGCTGGAGGGATACCGTCCCGGGTACATCTACGAGATTAAAGTCAGTGGACCGCGTGCATCGAACGGAAGCAAACTGCTACATGATTTTGGTTACTATACCCTCAACGCAATTCCCGGGGGCGCGGCCGCGGGTGCAGTAGCTGTTGGTGGCGCAAAAACGGATTCCAAAGCATCGCCCAAACGCCCCGTCGAGATGCCCGCCGACTGGAACGGGAAAATCGACGCCGACCTCCTCCTCGAAACCGAGCACGGCATGAAGTACAAGCAGAATTACCTGACGGTCAAGGCCGGCAGTAAGGTCCGTTTTACCTTCCGGAACCCGGATGACATGCAGCACAACTTCGTTCTGACCAGCGGAAAAAAAGCGGACAAGGTCGGTAAAACAGCCGGCGGCATGGGCCTGGCCGGCGTAGCCGAGAGCCATATTCCGGATATGCCGGAAGTATTGGTACACACCAGCCTGGTGGAACCGGATACCGAGGAGGTCATCTACTTCGAAGCGCCGGCCAAAGTCGGCATTTATGAATTCGTTTGTACCGTTCCCGGGCACTACACGGTGATGCGGGGAGTGCTGCAGGTGGAATAATACAATCGAATTTACGCCCGGCATTTTTGACCGGTATTCGGTCTTTGGCGTACTGTGCCATTACGTTGCTACCGGTGATCTTCTATACCCTGGGTTTCCAACCCTTTTCGTATTCCCGTTCCCAGAGCGCCATCGCCTCCGGATTGTCCACGGGCATACCGGTCTCGGGGTCGACGTTGATCAGACCGGTAGTTCGCTGCGCCATATTGCCCAGGTGGCAGATCGTAACGCTGGTGTTGGCGTCGTTGATGGGACTGTTGAGTTCCTCCCCGCTGTTGATGGCGGAGATGAAGTTACGGATGTGAAGATCATCGAGTCCCCCACCTCCGCGGACGTCCATATCGACGGATTTTGCGTTTTCTCTTTCTTTGCGGACTTCCTTGCCCTTGAGATCATAGACGGTGTAGCCTTGCCGGTTCATGTGCACGGTCCCTTCGGTGCCGAAGATCATCGATCCCCGGCCTCCGTTCCATAGGCCCATGCCGTTACAACTGCGGCCTTCCCAATTAATGGTTTTGCCTTCGGGGAATTCATAGCCGACCACTTGGGTGTCGTACGCTTCCCAGCCATCATCGAAGTGATACCGCCCACCGGTACTGGTGACTTTATTGGGGTAATCGACACCCAGCGCCCAACGACACATGTCTATTTCATGGGTACCGTTGTTAAGTAGTTCCCCGGTCCCATAATCCCAGTACCAGTGCCAGTCGTAATGCACCAATCCGCTTTCATAAGGGATGTGCGGCGCGGGGCCCTGCCAGAGATCCCAGTTGAGCCATTCGGGACGGAAAGTCTCTTTGCGGAAACCGATGCTGCCACGGGTATTGGCGTACCATGCTTTGCCCGCGTACGCTTTACCGATGGCGGACTCGTCGTGAATCTCTTTTATGATCTTGTTGAGCGACACCGAGCTGCGCGTCTGGTTACCCATCTGTACCAGTTTACCGGTTTTCTTTTGTTTGGCCACCAGCCATTCGCCCTCCTGCGGATTGTGGCTGCAGGGCTTTTCCACGTATACGTCCTTGCCCGCTTCGAGGGCCATGATGGCCATCGGAGCGTGCCAGTGGTCAGGGGTGGCGATCATGACGGCATCCACGTCGCGATCATCGAGGAAGCGGCGGAAATCCTGATTGGCCTTCGGTTTTTTATGTCCCGCCGCGGTCAGTTCCTTGCGAAGCTTCTGGATGGCGCGGGTATCCACGTCAGCAACGGCGGTTACCCGACAGTCTTTAGCTTTGGCAAAAGTACCGGCCAAGCTAGCTCCCCGTCCGTTCACACCGATTGCGGCTACGTTAACGCGGCTGTTGGCTCCTAAAATGGAATTACCGATGGCCGGAAAGCCGGCGGTCAGACCCGCACCGGTAAGGGCGGCAGTCTTGATGAATTTTCTTCTGGTAGACATAGTTCAAGGTTGTAAGTTAGGGAAGGTCAGTTGGTTTAAATGGGGGGGTAGTCGGCGGTACGTATAATATCCGTTTCGGCGGTTGTACGGATAATCCGGGTAACTGCCAACGCCTCGCGGGTTAAAACTCCCGGACTTTAATGGAGCGGAAGGAAACCAGGTCGCCGTGGTCCTGCAGGAGGATCGGTCCGGCTGGCCAGCGGCCGAAGTTCTCCCAGTCTTTGTACTTGCTGAAATTCACCAGCGCGCCGAACATTTGGCTGAAGCGGTCGAACTCAATCACCCGGTAGCCATTGAGCCAATGCTCTACGTGGCCACCTTTGACCACGATGCGGCCCCGGTTCCAGTCGCCGATTTTAAGCACTTTATTGCGGTTCACGTCCAGCGGTTTGGCGGTAATCAGGTCGTAGAGGGACCCCGCCGTGCGGTTACCCGCCGTGCCGGCCTTAGCGTCCGGGTGTACGGCATCGTCGAGGATCTGATACTCCAGGCCGATGGCGGACCCGGTCCCCTTGTTCAGGGAGGGGTCGACAAAGTACTTCACGCCGGAGTTGGCTCCCTCGCTCGGTTTGAACTCGAACTGTAACTCGAAGTCGCTGAAGTGATCGGTGGTGATGATGTCACCGCCGTTGGTGCTTTCACCTCCGTCGCTGGCGAGCACGCTAAGTACGCCATCTTCAATCGTCCAGCCTTTATCGGGAAAACCGTCGCGCTTGGCGCCGCGCCAGCCGTCGGTGGTTTTACCGTCCCAGAGCAGTCGCCAGCCCCGACGCGCCTCCTGGGCGGAAATGTTGTTGGGTAGGTTATTCACCTGCATGGGCGGGTTGCCCCAGGGCCGGAGATCTTTCTTTGTGGCATTTTCTTTAATGCGAAGGTTGCGCCAGCTCACCTTTTTTCCTTCCAGTTCTTTACTTACGCTGTGTACCTGCAGGCATATCATGCCGCTGGCGTCCACGTCGTCGATCATGTTCGATACCGGTACGTCGTTAATGTAGGTCCGTAGCTCGTTGCCGACGGCCTCCACCCGGGCGCTGTTCCAGCCGGCCTGACGGTAAGCGTCTCGGGCGGGTAGGTTGTAATGCAGCGGATAAAGCCACCCCCGCCGGGATTCGTCGTAAATACCACCCGTGTATGCCCGTGGGCTCGGGTCGATCTCCATCTGATAGCCGAACACCCGGCGCAGGTCTTTATCCTGTCGCCATTGAGATCGGAACATCACGCCGGAATTCAGGCTCGGGTCGTCCTGAAATTCGAACTCCAAAATGAAGTCGCCGTAGGGCCGATCGGTGCAGAGAAAAGAGTTCGGGGTATTAATGACCGCGGTACCAACCAGTTGGCCATCGGTGACTACGTAGGTGGCTTCTCCGCCATATTGCTCCCAACCTTCCAGATTTTTTCCGTTAAACAAGTTGCGAAATCCGTCGTTCTGGGCACTTGCGGCGAAGCCGTACAGAAGACAAAAAAGAACCAGGTGTACTCGATGCATGTATCAGATTTTTGAGAAAGGTAAGCAAGGAATTTCAATTCAGCGTCATTTATACACGGAACTAACAAAAAGCGTCGCTATTTGCGCTATTATTGTTAAGGCGGGAACGCAGGTGCAAAGAAACCGCCGGAAGGGCCGGCAGTAAATCTCCCGATGAGCTGTGTTCACCTCACCGACCGAATATTGCACCTACCTCCATGGTAGGGGCCTCCTCCCAGGGCAACATCGCGTTCATCAGCCGGATGAGCTTAAAGGAGTCGAGATCGCGGGTCCGGATTACCGTCGGCCGTATGATGCCGGTTTCCAGCAGTTGTTCCCGCCGCGTTCCGCGCAGCATGGGCCAGGCCGGGGTATACCAGTGTTTTCCGTCGAACAGCGCAATATTGGCGTAGCTGGTATCGGTCAGGTGTCCGCGCTGGGACATCAGAATGTCGTCGCAACCGTCTTTCTTCTCCAGGCACCGCCGGATATCTTTGCGATCGGCATATTTCTTACCGTACGTAAATCCGTCCGCGTTGACCAGTTTAAGGCTGGTCAGCGGCCGCCGGTGGTAGGGGACCAGTTCGTGTTTAAGCACGGAAGTCTGGTACTCGATGCGTAATTTATACAGGCCGGACTGGGGCAATACTATGGTCTCCAGAAACCTATTCAGTTTCAGTGCCGGGGATTTAGCGAAGAGCGCACGCCGGGATCGGTCCATCCGCCGTTGATGATAGGGCAGCAGATCGGCCTGGCCGTCGTAGATGCGAATAGACTCCAGTAAGGTTGCCGGATTGTTGGTTTTCTTGCTCAAAAAATATACGTAACTGCTGCTAAAGTAATTAAAAACCGCTTACGACGCCCGGCAAGCCCCGTTTTGCAGCCCACGGGGGATATTAAGGGGCGGTGATAAGCCCGCCTCCTTAAACCCATAATATTACCCCGTCGGAAGGCTAGCCGAACGGCAACTGTAAGGGTTGTGGAAATCTTCAAGCACCCCGCTGACCGTCCTCCGGAATTTACCTGAACCTCTCGGATCCCGGGATGCGCACTTTCGCCTGTAACTCCGCGTACTCCGTCCACCATTCACTCCGTGCGGTAATGCCGCCGCCCGACCGGAAATAGTGTGATCCGTCGGCCCGTTGTTCGATCAGCCGGATAAGGACGCAGGTGTCGAGTTTTTCCCCGTCGAAGTAGCCGCCGGTGCCGCAGTAGTACCCACGGGGCTGGCCCTCCGCCCGGCGAATGATTTCCAGGGTTGCCGGCTTCGGGGCGCCGCTTACGGAACCGGCCGGCAGCAGAGCGTTCAGGGTGGTGCCGATTCGTGCGGGCCAATTCTGCGGTAGTTGCCCGCCGATGTTGCTGCTGGCCTGGATCAGCCCCCGGCGGCTGGTGGCGATCTTATGAAAATAACGGTAGTCGGTCACGCGGACCCGCTTCGCTACCTGGCTGAGGTCGTTGCGGATCAGATCGACGATGGTGGCATGCTCGGCGATTTCCTTGGGGCTGTTGCGCAGCGCCGCGCGGGCGCGTTCCGTATCCAGCGCCGTTCCTTTCATGGGCCGGCTTTCGATGTAGCCCGATCCGTCGATGGTGATAAACGTCTCGGGGCTGAAACAAACGAAGCGCCCCGGCCAGTAGACCCGGTAACGCGCTTCACTCTGCCAGTAGACTTCTTCGAGCGAGCAGTTCAGACTCACCGGTACGGGGAAGGTCAGGTTGGTCAGAAAACTGTCGCCACGCCGCAGACCGGACTGAACGACGTCGAAAGCCCGCCGAAACCTGGCTTCGCTGATGTGCTCGGCCGTCAGGTGGGGCGGCAACATGCCGGAGGGTGGCTTTCCGGGATCGTCGTACCCCCGGAACGAGAAGCGCGGTTGATCGTTGCTTGCTTCCCCGGCCGACCAAACCCGGGGGGCTGCTTGCTCGAAGTCCACGAGGAAGAAAAAAGGTACGCGCTTCGCCCCCATTTCATTCAGTCGGGCAGCCCAGCCGGTCATCATGTCCATACGGTCAGTCATGTTGGATTTGAGACGATTTAGAGTGGGCAAAGGTACGGTTGTCGCCGCAGGATGAACCATTTTTTCCCAACCGCCCCTGCACCTGCGTCCGCGCCAAAAAGTATTTTTTGCCCGGCCATAGTGTAGTCGTCGGTTTATACGGGGTTTTCTGGTGCGGCGGGATTATTTGCCGGCACCCCTACGCACGACTTCGTGTACGAACACCAGTTTTTCGCGCACGGCATCGTTTAGCACAAAGGGGTAAAGATCCTCCTGACCCATCACCCGGTTCAGGCTGTTGACCGCGAAGGTGAGGGGAACGCAGGCGTCGATGATTCGCCGGAAATCCGGTTCACCGTACGGATCTATCCGGGCATTCATGCTCAGAACCGCGCTATTGTGAATCCTGGGCGTGAGTTGCATGCCGAAGGAGTAGGCCGTCTCCACGATCGCCAGCAAGTGGAGGTAATGCGCCCAGGTTTCCGCCCAGTCTTCCCAGGGGTGCGAGGTAGCGTAAGAACTAATGTAGGTATTCATCCAATCGTTGGATCTACCTTTTTGGTAATGCAACTTCAGCGCCTCCTGGTAGTCGGCCCTTTCGTCTCCGAAAAGCTGACGGAACCCCGTCAGGTCCTTGTGGTTGGAGGCAACGAGCAGGTCCCAGTAATAATGGCCGACCTCGTGCCGGAAGTGGCCGATCAGCGTGCGGTACCGTTCGTTCATCGCAATGCGCGTAGCCTCGCGATGTACGGAGTCGGCCTCGTTTGTATTGATGGTGACCAGGCCGGAATCGTGCCCGGTCATCACCTGGTCCTCCGCGTCGTCATCGGAAAGAAAATCAAACGCCAGGCCGCGTTTCGGGGCATTGTCCTTATTAAAAACCGGTAGCCCGAGCCGCAGCAGGGAGTATACCAGGCGGTGTTTGGCTTCCTCCAGTTCCCGCCACTGGCGCAGGTTTTCGGGGTCCTGAAGATTAGGGATCGTGTCGTTGAGGCTACAGGCCCGGCAAAGTTCTCCGGGCGCGTCGACCGGGACCATCCAGTTGCAAACTTTGTGTTGGTGATTGGCGCAGTATGCGTAGGGTCTTCCGTCTTGAGCATCGATAAGCCACGGACCTTTACCGGGGGCCAGGGCGAGCATCTCATTGCTGTCGGCCAGATAGCCGAGCCAGCTGTGGCATTTTTCGCAGACGACGTTTTCGAAGTAAACGGGATGCGAACAGTTTTGGCACTGGAATATTTTCATTGGTCGGGTTGTGTCTGACAAACACCTTCGGGGTGGTTGGTGTTTACCGATTCGTCCGCCTGCCCGAATTTTCAGCTTCCTGCGTCCGCTCGGATATTTTATCGGAAATCAACGCCCGCAGCACTGGAAGTCAAAATCAATCTTTCTCATCCGCAGTTTCCCCGGTCGACGTAACACGCTTCATTCGCCTGTCCCGCACCGATGATACTTCCATTGTAAAATTTCGAGCAGACGTATAAATGTGCTAACAATTTTTTTGGTCTGTACCTCGGTGAAGTGGTTGCCGGGTATCCTCCCGGTTCTTAGTCCCTTCCCGACAAAAATAAGTACCTGAACTATCCGTCCGGCTTTTTTATCTCACCTTTGCCCCACATGCATTTCCAGTCCACCGCCATACTGCTGTTTTCCCGCACGGCCACTGCCGAGGTGGAGATGAAGTCGTTTGGCGCGGGCGCGGCTGGCTCACGCATCACGGAGGCCCTGATCGCCCGGACGGAGTTGACGCTGAAAAAAACAAGACTGCCCGTATTTCGCAGCGATGAAAGCTCGCAGGTAGGCCATACTTTCGGAGAACGACTGGCCAACGCCATGGCCCGGGTCTACAATGCGGGCTTCAAGCGCTTGCTGGTGGTGGGCAACGACTGCCCTTCCGTCTCCGCGGCGCATTTGATCGCCGCCGCCCGCCAACTCGGTGCCGGCCGGAACGTCGTCGGTCCCGATCGCCGGGGCGGGGTTTGGCTCATTGGCCTGCAACGCAAAGATTTCGATGCCACCGTATTTGCGGCACTGCCCTGGGAGAGCCACGAGTTGTACGGGGCATTGTCCGATCCATTGCCCGACCGGGTCGAAGCAAACAGCTTCAGTGACCTCAACACTTTTGAGGATCTTCGGCAAAACTGGTTCTTTTTGCGCCGGCGAATTTCCGAGTTGTTTGATCTTTTACTGCTTCCGCAAAAGGCTTTTTGCCCGCCGGGTCCGCAGCCGAAACCCGTTGCCTTTATGCGGCGCTTGGGGCGGGCACCGCCCTGCTGATGTCCTTCAGAGGATGATTTACAAACATTTATTTCCGGTAAAAACCGGTGCCGTGTCATCAAGCTCTTTTGAGCCCTGACACCGATTATATCATTACGTCTAAGTCTGTTTTTATGTTTAGCATTCGCTTGCCGGCCACGTTTGTCGGCCTGCTTTTAACCGTCTTTCTGTCGGCGCAGTCCACGGTTGTGGGTACCATTTTAGACGCCAATACCAAGGAGCCTCTGGTTGGGGCGTCGGTTTTGGCCCCCGAGGGTGTCGATGTGGGCACCGTAACCGGTATCGACGGTAGTTTCACCATCCAGTTACCCGACTTCGCCAGGCATATCCTGATCAGTTATATCGGCTACAATGACCGGAAATATGATTTGGGCGCGGACGCGGGTGCAAGGACGGATCTTGTGATTGCTTTGCAACCCGGCGCTGATCTCGGGGAAGTGGTGGTCACTGCTTTGGGGCTGAAACGCGACAACCGCGAGCTCGGCTACGCCGTCCAGCAGATCCGTGGGGAGGACCTGACGGACGTACAGGCCGTCAACTTTCTCGACAATCTATCCGGGCAGGTAGCTGGTCTGCGGGTGACCGCCGGTGCTACGGGTGTGGGCTCCACCAGCCAGATCGTCATCCGCGGGCAAACGTCGTTTACCAACAACAACCCGCTCTTCGTCGTCGATGGTACCCCGATCAACAACAACACCATCATCAACCCGACCAACGAGGCCGCCGCCGGTTTTCAGGAGGTCGACTTCGGTAACGGGGCGATGGAGGTCAACCCCGCCGACATCGAATCCGTCAGTGTGCTCAAGGGTGCTTCGGCCGCCGCGCTGTACGGCACCCGCGCCGCCAACGGCGTGGTACAGATCACGACCAAATCCGGCGGGCGGAAGAAAGGTCTGGGCGTCAGCTTCAACTCCAGCTTTACCGTCGATAATCCGTTTCAGCTGCCCGACGTCCAGAACGAGTTCGGCCAGGGGCAGGGCGGGGAATTCGAATTCGTCGACGGCCTGGGGGCCGGTACGTCCGATAACATCACCTACAGCTACGGACCCCGCCTCGACCAGGGGCTGAACATCGCCCAGTTCGACAGTCCGGTCACCTTGCCCGACGGCCGTGTCGTGCGGGGCGGCGACGTAGCCGTGCACGGCGGTGCACCCATCACCCCCTCGCCCTGGGTAAGCAAGCCCGACAACATCACCGGCTTTTACGAAACCGGCACCACGGCCATCAACAGTCTGGCAATCAGCGGCGGCGGCGACTTCGGTGATTTCCGCCTTTCGGCCACCGATCTGCGCTCCGACAGCTATATCCCCGGTGTGAACCTGAAGCGGAAGAACCTCGCCGGCAAGTTCAGCTTCCGCCCTGCGGAAAAACTTCGGGTCGATGCCAACGTCAACTACGTCAACAGCCAATCCGACAACCGCCCGGCCGCCGGCTACGGCTCCGAGAACATCGGCTACAGCCTCACCGCCTGGTACGGCCGCCAGACCGACACCGAGAGTTTGCGTGATTACTGGCAACCCGGCTTGGAGGGCACGCAGCAGTACAGCTTCAATTATACTTTCTTCGATAATCCCTTCTTCATTCTTCAGGAAAACCGGAATAGCTTCAACCGCGACCGCATGTTCGGCAACGTTACGGCCAGCTACGAGTTCAGCCCCACGTTCCGGGCCACCGTTCGTTCGGGCATGGACTACAGCAACGAGCTGCGCCAGTTTCGCCGCAACTTCAGCACCAACCGCTTCAGCCAGGGCGGGTACGCCGAAAACGACGTTTTTTTCCGGGAGGTCAACACCGATTTTCTGCTTGATTACCGCCCGACCCTGGTGGGTGATTTCAGCCTCAACCTCCTCGCCGGTGGTAACCGCCTCGATCAGTCCGCCCGCAATACCCAGAGCCAGGCTCTGACCCTGGCCCAGCCCGGTATCTTTCGCCTGAGCAATGCCGCCAGCCCCGTCGAGATCTTCGATCAGGTGGCGGATAAGCGGATCAACAGCGTATACGGACTGGTCAAGCTGGGCTACAAAGATTACCTGTTTCTCGACGTGACCGGTCGCAGCGATTGGTCCTCCACCCTGGCCATCCCCCCCTTCGGGGGACAAGGGGCGAATTCGGACAACACCGGTTTCTTTTATCCGAGCGTAAGCCTCAGTTTCCTGGCCAACCGGGTACTGAACCTGCCTGCCGAAGTCAGTTTTCTGCAACTGCGTGCCAATTGGGCCCAGGTTGGTAACGATACCGATCCGTATCGTACCAGCTCCACCTTCGTGGCCCGGACGCCCTTTGGCGGGCAGCCGACCTTCAGCGAGCAGGCCGTGCTGGCTGCTCCGGAATTGGTTCCCGAACGGACAACCAGCGCCGAAGTCGGTTTCGACGCCCGCTTCCTGGACGACCGCATCGGGATGGACCTGACGTACTTCCGGCAGACGACCGAAAACCAGATCCTCAGCCTGCCGGTTCCCGCCTCTTCCGGTTATCGACAGCAAATCGTTAACGGTGGCAAAGTGAGCGCTTCCGGCCTCGAAGCCGTACTTAGCTTGCGCCCCGTTTGGAACGATGATTTTAAGTGGACGACCCGCTTTAACTTCAGCACGAACCGGGCCACCGTAGACGAGTTGCCGGAAGGCACCGAACGTTTTACGCTGGCCTACAGCCGCGTGTACAACTCGGTGAACCAGACGGTTTTCTTCATCGTCGAGGAAGGAGGGGAGATCGGCGATATCTGGGGTACGGGCTACCTACGCAACGAAAACGGCGACCTGGTACTGAACGACAACGGTGGCTTCATTGCCGACAACAACCTGAAGAAACTCGGTAACGCCAACCCCGACTTCATCCTCGGTTTCCAGAACAATTTTCGCTACAATAACTTCAGCCTGGGCGTGCTGATGGACTGGCGGCAGGGAGGCGAGTTGGTCTCGCGTACCCTGGCCCTGGCCGGAGTGGCCGGTCAGCTGGCCGAGACGGCCAGCCGCCCGACGGAGGGCTTCGTGATCGATGGCGTGCGGAATACCGGCACCGGTGAGAACCCGGTGTACGAGCAAAATACGACCCCGGTCTCCGCGGAGAGTTTTTACCGCAGCTTCTACAACCGCAACCACGAAGAGAACAACGTTTACGACGCGAGCTTCCTGAAGATTCGGGAAGTCAGCCTGACCTACCGGCTGAGTGAACGTCAGCTTGAGGCCGGCTTCTTGCGCAGCCTCGGCAGCCTGAGCGTGAGCCTGATCGGGCGAAATCTTTACGCCTTCTCGGCCATTCCACACTTCGACCCCGAGCAGTTTGCGGTGCAGGGGCAGAGCATCGTTGGTGGTGTGGAGGACATTTCCTACCCTTCGGCCCGCTCCTTCGGTCTTAGCCTGGGCGTTGAGTTTTAGATCGGTTACCCCGGCCCACATGCCGGAACATCAGGCCGGCCCGAAGGCTGCGCAACTTCTAAACTTTGCATCCCGCGTTCGCGCAAAAAAATAATCGCAATGAAAAATTTAACGCTACTTCTCTTCACCTGTTTCCTGCTAACCACCTGCACCAAGGATTTCGAGGCCATCAATACCAACGAAAACGCCCCCGGCGAAGTGCAGCCCGAGTTGTTGCTGCGCCAGGTGATCTACGGCTACGGCGACGCCATGAGCTACGAGGGATTCGTAGCCGGTAACCTGCTGAGCCAGCATTTTTCGATGATCGATTTTAACCTCTTCGACCGCCACGCGCTGAGTTCACCCCAGGAAGGCGGTAACCCCTGGCCGATCCTCTACACCGCCCTGCGCGACAACGAGACGATCCTCGATTTGAGCCGGGCCAACCCCGCCCAGGCCGTATACGAGGGGCCGGCCCTGGTGATGAAGGCTTACCTGGCCATGACCCTGACGGACATGTTTGGCGACGTACCTTATTCCGAAGCCTTTACCGGTCGTTCCACCGGTGTCATTAAGCCGCGGTACGACCGGCAGGAAGACATTTATACCGGTAGTGACGGCATCCTGGAGATCCTGGAGCGCTCCACCAGGGTCATGGATGATTACCGGGGTGCGCAGCCCCTGAACGGCGATATCCTATTCAACGGTGATCTCGATGGCTGGATACGATTCGCCAACAGCCTGCGAATCAAGGCGCTGATGCGTATCTCCGACCGGCGTGACCCTTCGCGAGACCTCCTACAGATCATGGCGCAAAACCGCAACATCGAGAACAATGCGGAAAACGCAACTTTCCCCTTTACGGCCGGACCACCCAATAATTTTCCGTTTGCCACGGCCCGTATCGGCATTTTTAACGTTTTTCTGATGAGTGAGACGGCACAGGATATCTACGCAGACTCCGGGGACCCCCGGGTGAATATCCACTTTCGGCCCAGCGCCGCCGCCGGAACGTTCACCGGAATAATTAACGGCATCGATGCTTCGAGTGCGATCACCCCCGACAACTTCGCCCGGCCGGGAACGGTGTTTCGCGAGAATACCGGCGACCACGATTTCAACTTCCTGACCGCCTGGGAGACGGACTTTCTGCTGGCCGAGGCGGTGCTGAAGGGGTACCTGGAAGGCGACGCCCGGGATTATTACGAGCGCGGGGTCACCAAGGCATTTGCGTACTGGCGTACCGAAATGCCGGACGACCACCTGACCCTAAGCTCCGCCGCCTGGGACGAAGACAACGCCCACGAACAGATCATCATCCAAAAATGGATAGCTTCCATCGGCAACGCTTACGAAGGCTGGGCCGAGTGGCGGCGAACGGGTTTCCCCGCGCTAAGACCGGTACAGGCCAGCCTCAACGAAGGTCTTTACCCGGTTCGCATGCCGTACCCGAGTGACGAACAGGCGCTGAATTTTGAGAATTATCAGTCCGCCGCCGCCGCTACCGACGACAACTCGGTCAACGTTCCCGTTTGGTGGGATATCGACTAACTCGTGCGTCGGGCCGGACGTAGCCTGCCCGGACGAACTATTGGATAATTTTATATTTTTCACGCACCCCTCTAAAGAACCAAGCGCAGCCCGGCTCGTTTGAGGGGTTTAAACCGTCGCTTTCATCTCAATCACTTTCCTGCAGTGGCTCCTGGTAATCGCATCCAGCCTTCTTTTGTTCGCCGTAGCCCCGCTGGCCCGGACCACCGCTGAGTTTTTCGGCGGAGCCAAGCGCGACAAGACACCCGGTACGATCGCGCTCATCAGCAGCTTGGTCATCAGTTGGTTATTCGCCAAGTCGATCACGAACGCGGCAAATCTGGGCCTCGCATTCGGGCTGGTGGGAGGGGTGGCTTACGGAGCATATTACCTGAGTTTCGCCGTGGCCGGATGGGTGATCTACCGGATGCGGACCAGGGGTGGTTTTACGTCGATCCACCATTTCCTGGCGGTGCGCTTCGGTAAAGCGGCGATGCTGCTGTTTTCGTTGCTGATCTGTTTTCGGTTGTTCAACGAAGTGTGGTCGAATACGATGGTGATCGGAAGCTACTTCGGGGCAATCGGTGATACGTCGTATTACCTTGCCGTTGTGATTTTTACGTTGCTTACCCTCGCGTACAGCTTGAAGGGAGGTATGTCTTCAAGTATTCTGACGGATGTGATCCAGATGGCTTTTTTCGGGGTACTGATCACGTTGATCCTGTTGGCCATTTTGCCGCTGATGGATTACGACGCGCAGCCGATCCTGACCAGCGGGGAGTGGAGGATGGCGGCGGGTGGAAATCTGTTGCTGGTGGCGATTCTTCAGAGTTTCAGTTATCCTTTTCACGATCCGGTGATGACGGACCGGGGTTTTTTGAGCGATCCGAAAACGACGCTGAGGGCTTTTCTGTGGGCGGCACCGATCGGCTTTTTATGTATCCTGCTGTTTAGCGTGGTGGGTATTTATGGCGGCATCGCCGGCGTTTCCGGTCAGGCACCGGTGGAAGTGGCGAAGTTGCTAGGCGGCCCGATGCTGTTGGTGATGAACTTCATCATGGTCACCTCGGCGGCGAGTACGCTGGATTCTACATTTACAAGCTTTGCCAAGCTTGCGGTTGTTGATTTAGGCGCGGGGTCCGTAAAAAAACACGGGGCGGAGGAACGCAGGATGCAAAGTAAGTTTTTTGAAAAGGGGGTTATCGACGCCGATCTACCCGAAATTACAAAACCGTATAAGCCGCGCCCAAGCATTTCCTACGGACGAATGGCCATGGTGGTCCTGATGATCCTTGGAACGATTCCAGTATTCCTAGGTCCCGAGATACTTTCCGCCACTACCGTCTCCGGGGCGATGGTGGCCGGACTGGCCCCGGTGTTTTGCCTGTGGTGGGTGAAGGCCCCGCCGTTAAGTTTCTGGTTGTCCGTTGGTTTCGGACTGTCGTGCGGATTTATGCTGGTCTTTGGTTGGTGGCCGGAAGAATTGACCTTCTCGTCGGGCAAATACGACGATTTGCTGGGGGTCACGCTGGTGGAAGTGGTGGGGTGTTTTATGCTGTATTTATTGCCGGTCGTGCTGGGGCACCCGGATAATACGCAACGGGGTAGCATTGCAACAAAGTGATAAAAACAAAATGTGGTAAAATATTTGCTATTGACATAAAAGTGTCGTATAATTGTGTAAGGCGTTCCATTGATGGAACTATCTGAGTCTAAGTCGTTTCATCAGTCTCTCTTTTTACAATTACAGCAGCACGTTATGGGCCTCACTATTCATTACCACGGCAGAATTAAATCCCAGGACCTCGTCCCGCAACTTGTCTCCGAAGTGGAAGACATTTGCCTGACGATGGACTGGGATTATAACCTGACCGACCGGATACTGGAAGGTGTTCCGGAAGATTACGCCGGACTACTGTGCGTTGCGGGTGGAGAGGGCTACCGGGCCCGGGGCATTTCATTTCGGATGCACGACAAATCCGGGTGGGTGTCCTTATGTTTTGGTCCGGACGGCCTTACCCTGTCCCCGATGGCATTGTTTCGACCCGATCTTACGGACTGGGCGGACGATATGCTGGCACATTACTCATTCACCAAAACCCAGCTTGCCGGACCGGATTGTCACGTTGCCATCTGCCGCTTGTTGAAGTACCTGGCGCGGAAATACTTCTCTTACCTGGAAGTGAGTGACGAAGGGGAATACTATGAAACCGAAGACCTCGGAGTCCTGAAACAGAAATTCGGCATGTACGGCGAAGTGCTCGACCAGGTGAGTTCCGCCCTCCAGAAGACCGATCTTAAGAAAGCCACCACAATTCCAGAACTGCTGACCATGCTGACCAAAGCCCTTCCCGGAATGGACATCAGGGTCGTCGGGGGAAGCGAAGAGGAGTGATCGGGATTTGAAGAATATGGGAGATTTATGGCTATATCACCCCATGTAATGCCTCGCTGGCTATGATGGTCGTGATGAGAAACGGTCAGGGTGCATGCAAGTCACCGTAAGCTGTTTATAACCGGGAAAAAGTATATTCGGGCAGGTCCGTATTCTATCCAGAAAATTTTTTGTTCCCGTACGTTTCATTTAATGTCAGATGTTCCCTTTCAGCGGTTCCCCCCGTAAAAAACGCCCGCTCCGTGACAAAGTCTCCGGGCGGGCGTTAAAATTCAGACGGATAATATTGAAGGTTTATGACTAGGTCCTTCGCCATTTAAAGCGGGAGTGGTACCGTCATTGTTCGGTTTTTCGAGGATGGATGATGGAACCATCATTCAACCGGTAACGATTCTGGAATTACCTTCGTACCCATTAACCAACCAATGATTGATGACCGAAGACGGTAACGTACTCATCACCGTAGTAGATCGCCACGGTGAAGCCCACGAACTGGAAGCTCCTACCGACATGAACATGAACCTCATGGAGATCTGCAAATCGTATGAGTTGCCCGTGCAGGGTACGTGCGGTGGTATGGCGCTTTGCAGCACTTGTCACTGCTACGTGCTCTCCGAAACGGAACTGCCCGAAATGGGCGAAGACGAGGAGGATATGCTCGATCAGGCTTTCTTCGTCGAAGACAACTCCCGCCTCGGCTGCCAGTTGCGCATCACCGACGGACTCGACGGGCTCCGGGTTCAACTTGCCCCGGAAGCCGAAGGTTGAAAGCCTGTTTGTGAATTGACCGCCGGCCTGCGAGCGGAATCCTTCGGCATCTGCTATTCACGAAAACGATCAGCAACCCGGTAATTTCTTAGAAGAACCCTTTAGGGCTGACACGCAATTGCTCGTCTTCGGTTGAAACCAAATTTTTGAACCAGCGCTAAATACTTTTCAAAAAACCCGGCAAACTTTTGACGTTTGGGTAATGTTTGTATCTTTGCGTCCCCTTAACGTAGGGAGCTAAGTAATTAGCACAAAAAAATAACAGCGCGGGGTGGAGCAGTTGGTAGCTCGTCGGGCTCATAACCCGAAGGTCACAGGTTCGAGTCCTGTCCCCGCTACAAGTTTAAACCGTTGTCAGCTTAGGTTGACAGCGGTTTTTTTTGTCCCGTGGCAGCGTTTGTCCGTACTGCTCACGGTACCGCACTTCCCTAAGCGAAGGACCTAAAATCGAGTGAATCTTTTCACCGGACACTGAATGCCGGACCTCTCCGACTCAACCTATTCCCCCCGCCAAACATTAGTTTTACATAGCATAACCCAAACAACTACATGGCCACCGTTAAATTCACTTTTGAAGATAAAAGTATCGCCCCTAAAACGGTCGAGAACGTCCCCGTCGACGTCAGTATTCTGGAGGTGACCGAGGAGAATGATATTCACCTCAACCACAACTGCGGCGAGGTCTGCGCCTGTAGTACCTGCCACATCTACGTCAATAAGGGAGAAGAAGCCCTGGAAGAAATCAGCGACAAGGAGGAAGACTTCATCGACCGGGCGATCAATCCCCGCATCGAAAGCCGCCTTGGTTGTCAGGCCGTCATTACCGACGAAGACGCCGTCATCGAGGTCGAAATTCCCAATCAGAAGCAAATCATCGGCCACGAGCACTAGCACGGTACACCGGCGCTATGACCACTTACGGTCCGTACGATCAAAGCGGTCGTAGCCCCGGCGAACCACCCAACTTAAAATACCAACATGAGTTTTAAAGACTTCGACGACTTCCCCTTCGGCTGGGCCGATCATGAAGACATCGCCATGGCGCTTTACGATCGTTTCGGCGACGACTTCGGCCAGGGTAAGATCTACCGCATCCGTTTTACCGAACTGCTGGAATGGATTCTCGAGATCCCCAGTTTTACCGGTACCAAGGAGGGCTCCACCGAGGAGCACCTGGAGCAAATTCAGGCGAAGTGGGTATACGAGTGGCGGGAGAACCAGTGACTCGATCCGGTGGCCCTGTAGTTCGCTGGTTCTACCGATTGTTGCAACCGTCGAGTTCTCCAACTATCTAACCAGAATTTAATCAGATGAACGAGCTCGAACGCTTCGAACCCATCAACACCTTTATTTTTGACGTGGACGGGGTGCTTACCGACTCCCAGTTGCTGGTATTGGAGAACGGCAAGTTACTGCGATCCATGAACGTACGTGATGGTTACGCCATCAAGCGGGCCATCGATACAGGTTACCGTGTTGCGATCATCACAGGAGGTAAAAGCGAGGGGGTAGTGGCGCGGTTACAGGGCCTGGGCGTAGTCGACATCTACTATGGTATCAGCGATAAGGTGGAAGCCTACCGGGAGTTCATGTACCTGTACAATGACCCGGAGGATCCCGACAACTTCATCAAAGACGAAAATGTACTTTACATGGGCGACGACGTGCCCGACTACGAAGTGATGCGTCTGGTGGGTTTTCCCACTTGCCCGGCTGATGCTTGCCCTGAGATTCTTTCCATCGCCAGTTACGTCAGTTCCGCAAAGGGGGGAGCGGGTGCCGTGCGCGACGTCATCGAGCGGACGCTGCGGCTGAACGGTGACTGGATGCCCGGGGAAGAGGAAGCGTTACCGACAAGCGTCTAGGGGCGCCAGTTTTGCATCGCCTCGGAAAACTCTGCCCGGTGCGGGTCGTACTCTAACATTATGTCCATTTGCGCGACGATCGGTTCGAGCAATCTGCAGGCGATCATCGAGCTGCCGATGATCGTTTTCGGGATGAAACCGAGCCCTTTGATCTGCCGGCAGAAACGGCTGGTGAACAGTTTTGGTAACCGATCGTAGCGCAGCAGATTCTGCTGGTGTGCGTAGGAGCTTCGCTTATTCAAAAACAAGCACATTAACGGGCAGTTAGGCTTTGCACCTTTTTGACCCCGGACACCCCCTTTTAAGTATTCCATGTGGTACAGCATGGTGGTATCGGATTTTTCCAGACCGGAAAGCGCAGTTTCAAGAACCGACGTAAGGGTGGAGAGCTCGGGAGATATTTTCCACTACGGGACAAGGGAGTTCTCGTACCTGGATTTCCATTTTACCCCACCGTCTTTGGTCTCCGTCCCTTCCCTGACCAAATATTATTTTTAATTGTTCGTCAGGACCCCAGATGACCGTTTCGTCCTCACGTGCCAGATCGGTTATCTCCGTCACCTGTTCAAGACAGTCTGCTAAAAACGGCAAAAGGTCGTCCGGTAAGTGTTCTGTAAAGCCACCGGGCTCGTGAAGCCGGATCTTTATTCCCTGGTAATCTCCCGACATGGGAATCTTGAAGGCTTTGTGCAGTGTCTTGTCGGACTTTTCAAGTTCGTTGGGCTGAACAAACTCGACGTGAATCAGTCATTGGCTAAAAAAGCAATTATGACTTTCAAATACCGGAGCCTGCATCCGTCCGCTTATTTGCAAATCGTGATGATTGGAATAGCCCTCATCTCCCAGGTAAACCAACAGCCCGAACACCTCACCGGCGCTGCCCATGAACATGCACCAGCCGGCTTCGTCGTAATACGGACTCTCAATTTTAATAAGAATCTTTCCCGTAATCACTTTTCAGGGGATTGTTTGCAAAGCGCAACTGCTTCCTGATAGATGTCTTCCCAGTCAAACCGGTTGTTGTTGTTTAAGGCTACGGGGACAAGGTAAATAATCATTTAAATAATCTCATGGTTTAAAGGGGAGTTTCAGCGATTGTCGGGAAATTCGGTTCCTGACCTACTAAAGTATTTTGCCAATGCGTAAAGCAATAATGACCCAACATCGAGGTTTACAGTCGTTCAATAATTACTGGCAGCAATGTCGGGTCGGTTAAAAGGCATGCTCCTTAAACCGCATTTTTGCACCTGCGTCCCCGCCCAGAAAAAAATATTGCGGTCAACCACCAAACAAGTTATTTACGGCATCTGTCCTGTCCGTATACGACTTAACACCCATTATGAAACCTGCAATTTTTATTTTCGTGCTGGCTATTGCCGGCCTAGTTTCCTGTTCTCCTTCGCCCCCCGCTCCGCAACCGCCGGTAAACGAATACCTGGTGGTGGGAAATGATAAGGGGTTTCGTAATGATTACATCGATCAGGCCAACCTCGTTACCATTGACGATAATTCGGTAACCGTTCGCTCCCTGCGCAGCGCGGATAATGCCCGTAGTTATCCGATCGTGAACGGCTACGTGGAAGGCGGCGCCGATCCCAGGCTGCACTGGCGGATGTCTACCCTCGGAAACGACACCATCGCCCTGCTCGATACTTCGCGCAGCACGAGCTTTTATCTGAAGCGGCTGCACCGGGTCGACAGTCTACCCGGCGTTGTCGGGTTGCTGACGTCCGGAGAATTGGTGAACGGCAAGGTGGGCACCAAACAGTTTGTTTCGCGCCGAAATTATGTCTACCTTGATATGGGTCAGGGGGCCGGCTGCCTGATCGACCGGGGATACTTTCCTTACTTCGACTGGTCCAAGGCCGAGGGTAAACCAAGCGTATCCTCAAGATTGGACGCAGAACACTACGTCAGAATGAGTACGCCCGGTAGCCTTTGGCGACTGTACAACCGCTTCGCGCAGCCGATCCTGGTTCATCAGAACGAGAAATACGGACTAAAGGTAATGCCACTGGATTCCATATCTGAAGAAGGGGATACGCTCTACGGTCACGCCATTTCCGACATAAGTTTCAAGCAACGGAACATATTGCGGCTCTGCCGGTCCGCCTCCGCCGCGGCGGAGGTGACCCCGTCCATATTGTCCGCTTTGGCGGCCGCCCCCGCTAAGGTCCACGTTGCGCCGGCAAAAGTTCGCAATCAGTATCGCCACCGCTGGGAAAAAGGCGAAGATGCCACCGATTTCATCACCGTTTATGAAGAGGACCTGAAGGAGATGCGGCTGCAATTTTCCGCTCCGGATCGCCTGGAGTTGATGGTCGGTGACGCTGAGATATTTTCCCACACCTACCGGCTTCATTCTACCGCGCCTTATCTTGTTGTGGGCGAGGAGTGCGAAAACGACGCATACTGGCACTACGAACTGCACGGCGACAGCCTGACGTTCCGGGTTCCCGTCCGCGTGGAGTTGCCGGTCAATAATCAGGAACCCGGGACAATCGTCGATGGAAACGGCAAGGAAATATCAATCCCCGTCCGCCGGTGGTACGCAGTCGATGAGTGGCGGGGGACTTACGTACTAAATTCCGCCGAACTGAAGTGATGCGATTACATTTCGAGAACATGCGGAGCCGGCGTACCCGGAAGCGGAAGATTTCCGACGCCACGACCAGTGAGGACACAAATAATTGGTGTAGGTGGATTTAATAAACAAATTATCCGTTGTTCTTTGGCAACCCCTGCAACGCCACCGTATATTCGCCGATTCAGAAAACAGCTACGATGTCCGATTCCACAGCGCCCAAACCGCCGCATTACCTCGACGAACTCAACGACGTGCAGCGTCAGGCAGCCGAGAATACGGAAGGGCCCGTACTGGTGATCGCCGGCCCCGGCTCCGGCAAGACCCGGGTGCTCACCTACCGCATCGCCCACCTGATTGAAAAGGGGGTTGCGCCGTGGGAAATCCTGGCACTGACCTTTACCAACAAATCGGCCCGGGAGATGAAAGACCGGATCGCCAAGGTCGTTGGCAAGAAAGCTTCCAACATCTGGGCGGGTACCTTTCACAGTCTCTTTGCCCGTATCCTGCGCGTGGAGGCCAAGCACATCGGCTACCCCTCCAACTTCACCATCTACGACACCGATGATACCAAGAGCCTGATCAATCAGATCATCAAGGAGATGAACCTGGATAAAAAGGTGTACCAGGCCAACGCCATCAAGAACCGTATCTCCAGCGCGAAGTCGAGCCTCATTACGCCCAAACTCTACGCCCAGAACGCCGAGTTGCTGACCCAGGACAAACAGGCGAAGATGCCCCTGGTAAGTAAGATTTACACGGCCTACGTCGCCCGCTGCAAAAAGGCCGGCGCGATGGACTTTGACGATCTCCTTTTCCGTCTTTTTGAACTGCTGCAGAACCATCCCGAGGTGGTCAGGAAATACCGGCAGAAGTTCAAATACGTGCTGGTGGACGAGTTCCAGGACACGAACACGCTGCAGTACGCCATCGTAAAAAAACTGGTGATGTATCCCAAAAGTCCGCGGAACATCTGCGTGGTGGGCGACGACGCACAGTCGATCTACGCCTTTCGCGGGGCCACCATTCAGAACATCCTCGACTTTGAGCGGGACTTTGCCGACTACGGCATCCAGACCTTTAAGCTGGAGCAGAATTACCGCAGCACGGAGCACATCGTCCAGGCCGCCAACGCCGTCATCAGCCACAACCGCCGCCAGATACAGAAGAACATCTGGAGCCATAAGGGGGTGGGGCAGAAGATCAAGATCATCCGCGAAATGGACGATACGGGGGAGGGCCGCCGCGTAGCCGACACCATCCTGGAACAGAAGAGTCGCTATCACCTGATGAACCAGGAGATCGCCATCCTGTACCGTACCAACGCTCAGTCGCGCATTTTCGAGGAGTACCTGCGCAAATTCAACCTCGCCTACCGGGTGTACGGCGGGCTGAGTTTTTACCAGCGCAGGGAAGTAAAAGACCTAGTGGCCTACCTCCGCATGGTGGTGAACCCCAACGATGAGGAAGCTTTCCGTCGCAGCATCAATCAGCCCAAGCGGGGCATCGGCAACACCAGCATCGAGAAAGTCGTCGCGCTGGCCAACGCCCGGGGAATCTCGCTGTTCGAGGCACTGAAGCACGTTGCTCTGCCAAACCGTACCCGCCACTCGGCCGACGGTTATCTCGACATGATCACCAAGGCCCGCGCCAAAGCCGATACGGCCAACGCCTACGAACTGGCCGAGAGCATCGCCCGTAAATCCGGACTTTCCACTATGCTGAGCAACGATACCTCCATCGAGGGGATGGCCCGGCTGGAAAACTTTTCCGCCCTGCTCGACGGCATCAAATCCTTCGTGGACGAAGACACCCTCATCGATACGGATACGTTGCCGGATAAAACCCTGGCCAGCTACCTGCAGAACATCGCCCTGCTGACCGATTTCGACAGCAACGAAGAAAAAAACAATACCGATGTCATTACCCTGATGAGCGTACACGCCGCGAAGGGGCTGGAGTATAAATCCGTCTTTGTTGTCGGCCTGGAGGAAAAACTCTTTCCCAGCTGGATGAGCATGGACTCCGCCGACGGGATGGACGAAGAGCGCCGCCTGTTTTACGTAGCCATCACCCGCGCCGAACAGTTCCTGACCCTGAGCTACTGTAATACCCGTTACCGCTACGGCAAAATGGTGATGAACGAGCCGAGCCGCTTTCTGACCGAAGTGCCGGCCGGGGCGGTGGAGAATACCAGTTACAGCCGCCGTTCCGAAAAATCGGAGTACGATCCTCTGGAGCGGCAGCGGGCCAAGGTGACCGGTATCACGCCCATCCGTAAGCGGGGCACGGCCAAGTTCACAAAGCCGAAGATGGACCCCTCGAAGTTCAAACCTAACCTTCCCTCGGAGATTGAAGTCGGCCAGCAGGTGATGCACCTGAAGTTCGGGGAAGGACGCATCACGAAGGTGGACGGGGGAGCGGGCAACCGTATCGCTACCATTCACTTCAGCGACCTGGCGCAACCGGAGAAGCGGATCATGCTGAAGTTCGCTAAGTTACAGGTGCTGGATTAATGTCCATAACAACCCTCATTGCATTCCCGCGTTCGCGCCTGAAAGCTAATTGATTAGCAAATCGTAGAAATTTTGTAAAGTTTGTCGACCTTTGTCGACCTTTATTGTTTCTACTCTTAAACCAATCCTCGAGAGATGTTACGAAATTTATTTTTCCTTACCGCTATTTGCCTTGCCCTGGTCAGTTGCGGAACGAATAGTGTACCTGCCGCGGAAGCCGAAACGCCCGCTGGAGCGCAGCCACAGACTGCCATCCCGGCCGAAACCACTTCTGGAAAAGGCTTCGTGATCAAAGTCGTAGACGCTACCATCAAGAGCCCGCGCAAAGAACTGGTTGGTAAGGCCGGTGACGTGTCGTTGGTGATCAATTACGGCAGCCCCGCCGTCAACGACCGGGTTATTTACGGTGATCTGGTGCCTTACAATAAAGTCTGGCGTACCGGTGCCAACGAGGCCACACGCATCACTTTCCCGCAGGACGTAATTGTTGGGGAAGCGAGTAAAAAGCTCGCCGCCGGTACGTACTCTCTTTTCACCATGCCCAGCAGCAAGGAAGACTGGACGGTCATCTTCAATAAGGTGGCCGATCAGTGGGGAGCCTACGACTACGAGGATACCGCCGACGCCGTGCGCATCAAGGGGACATCAAAAGTCGCTCCGACCAGAGCCGAACGGATGAATTTTGCCCTCGATGGAAATACCGTGCAGTTGATGTGGGACGATCTCGTGGTTGCCTTTCCGGTGGCCAGTGCTACAAAGTAGACGCGTAAATTTTTTTCTTCCGTACGATATTAGAAGTCCCCCGCTTCCACACTGGAGCGGGGGACTTCTATTTGGCATATCCCGGGGGGGGGGTAATTGCTTTTTCCCAAAAGAAAAAAATCACGAGCATTGGCTCGGGTAAGGGCTATTGCCCACCTCCCGGCCGACCCAGAATATCTACATCGCCCGCCACCTTCACCCGTTCTACGGGAGCTTTCTCGTAAGTATGGCTGAAGATCTTGGAAACCTCGTGCCAGCGACCGTCTTTCCCGAGCTCGATGGCGTGATAGCTGCCGTCGGGCAGGCTGATCGGACCGTCGTCCGGCCCCTTGGCCAGTACCAGATTTTCGTAAATGATGCGACCGGTCTCGGGTTCGTGGCGCAAGGCAACGCGGGCCTCGGCGCTGTACTGCAGCAGAATCCGGGTATGGTCCTCGAGCAGGTGCCCCTCGGGGGTGTAAATGGCGAATACGGGCAGACCGAAGCGGGGCCGTCCCTGATCGTCGAAGTAAAAAACATCGAGGATCTTCTGGCTGCTGAATTCCCCGTAATGATCGTGACCGAAGAGAAAATAATACGGCGTATCGTTGAAAACACCGGCGGGGATGATGTTATAAGCCACGTAGCCGATCCAATCCTCGTTTGTACCCGTGGTGGTTTCGGGGTTCTGCTTCAGTTTGTCGCCCCGGTCGATCAGCGGTACGAGTTTTAGCTCGCTTGTATTGTACTGAATAGCGCCGTAGTGCCGGTAGTGGTCTTCACTAACGTGCAGTTCCCAGGTAAAAAAGCGGAAGGAATTATCGGGAGCGTTGAGGATGTTTACGCCCCTGAGTTCCGGAAAATCATACCGGAAACTGTTGGGCGTCTTCAGGGCTTTAACCAGCCCTTTGATGAGCAAATTGCAGGCGCGGAAGCGGGCGTCGTCGACGCTGTCCATGTTCATGGTGTAGGACAGCGCGAGCAGGTCGGCTTCGGCGGCTTTCAGGGCTATTCGGTCCGCGGCCTTCAGTTCTCCGGCCTGAGAAAAGATCAGCGTGGAGCAGAGCAGCGTAAGATAAGTGGTGAAAAAAAATTTCATAACTGTACGGTTAGAGAAGGTCTGAGTTCTTCAGGGAAAGTCCTACTTTTTAGTATGAATCATCCTGAATTCCTGAAGTTTCAACTTAGGTACTCTGTAAAGGGTACGTAGGTGCAGGCCTTCAGAGCGGCAATTAATACGTTTTTCGACCCTGAAAAGTATATGCCGGACGGCTACCTTTGCATTATGGTAACAACTGACTTTACGAATAAGACCGTGCTGGTAACGGGGAGCAGCAAGGGGGTCGGCGCGGCAACGGCCCGGATCATGGCCAAAGCGGGGGCGCGGGTGTGTGTACATTTTTTGGGCGATGCCGCGGGTGCAAAGGCGGTTTTAGCTTCGCTGCCGGGCGCGGGACACACCATTCTGCAAGCCGATATCTCGGATCCCAAAGCCGCCCGGCGACTGGTGGATTCCGCCGCCATGAAACTCGGCCGGCTGGACGTGCTGGTGAATAACGCAGGGATTTTTCGTCCGCACCCCGTTGACGGAACCATGAATTTCGAAGAATGGCTAGGCGAGTTTCAGCGCACGGTACAGACCAACCTGGTCGGCCCGGCGGCAGCGGCTTTTGCGGCCATTCAGATCATGCGCGGGCAGGGTGGGGGAGCCATCGTAAACGTCGGCAGCCGGGGTGCTTATCGGGGAGAGGCCGGGCAGGTAGGATACGGCGCGGCCAAAGCCGGTCTGCACGCGTTGTCGCAGTCTCTGGCCCAGGCAGCCGGTGGCGATGGTATCACGGTTCACGCGGTCGCTCCGGGCTTCATCGAGACGGCGATGGCCCGGCCTCATCTACAGGGCGAGGCCGGCGAGGCGGTGAAGGCCCAGAGTCCGTTGAACCGGGTGGCTACGGTCGACGAAGTGGCGCGGGCCATTCTGTTTTTGGCCAGTCCCGGAGCGCGGTTCACCACCGGGGGGATCCTGGACATCAACGGCGCCAGTTACTTGCGGTAAGCAGGCCGGACTACCATTCGTTGGAGGGAGAAGAGATGCTTGAGCGTAACGGCGGGATCAGAAAGAACGTAGTTCGTCTTCTTCGCGTAAACGCTAATCCGGATTCGATAGTCAAGCGTTACTTATCTGAAACCACGCCCAGCCATGAGATCCGAACAAAATCCCTATTTCCCCAGCGGTATCTGGGACGGCTTTTACCTCTACACTTCCGGTCCGGGGAGCCATCGGCACAACATGTTTTTCCACCTCGACTTTGCCGATGGCCACGTAACGGGGTCGGGCAGCGACACCGTTGGCGGCTTCAGCTGGAGTGGTACCTACGACGCAACGACCTTCGCCGTGAAAATGATCAAGCACTACGCCGGCCACGAAGTTTTCTACGACGGGATGGCGGATGAATCCGGTATTTACGGACGCTGGACGATCCCGCCATTCAGCAACGGTGGGTTTCACATCTGGCCCCGCAAGGGTGGGGAAGCCGCGGAAGAGGCGGAAGTAACAGTCAAGGTGAAAGCGAAGAAGAAAGCTAAAGCAAAGAAGAAAGTACTTACCGGGGTTTGAGTTTAGAAATAAAAAATATCAGCGGTCAGGAATCAGAAATCTATTTATTTGCCACACTGACCTCTAACCTTTAATTTCTGGTATCTCCCTTCTCCCCGCAAAACTCCTACCTTCACCTTCCCATGTCCGACCTACTCCTAGACGATCATCAGATCCCCTCCGATTTTGCGGTTTTTCAGCGCTTCATCCGCGCGGAAGACATGCAGACCGTCATCGCGGTGCTGGAGTCACACAACATTCCGGTGCGGACCAGCGACGTATCCAGCGGGGAATGGCGGGATGCCGTCATCACCGGTGCGCCGCTGCAGCCGAAGTTCTGGATCGAGATTCCGTCCGGTAAGTTCGAGAAGGCTAACTTCATGCTTCAGGAAGCCGCGGAACAAAACATCTCCGACGCCGATCTGAACGCGCACCCTTTTGCGGAGTACGACCGCCCGGAACTGGAAGAGGTGCTGCTCGAAGAGACGGAGTGGAGCCCGGACGCCGTGGTGGTTGCCCGCAAATTATTGCTCCGGAAGGGCCACGACGTTGATCTCGAACGTCTCCGCGCCCGCTCCCGGGAACGGGTATCCAGGGCAATACAAGCCCGTAGCGGTACCCGGTGGGTACTGGCCCTGTTCACATTATACGGTGGCTTTGCGGCCATGGCGATCTGGATGGTCAGCATAATGGTCAGTATCGGTGTGCTAGTGTACTACGTCACCGGCAGCCAACGCGATCCGAAGGGAAATATGCATCCGACGTACGACGAGTCTACCCGCACAATCGGCCGCGTTGCCCTCGGTGTAGTCGCCCTATGTCTGGTCTTCGGGCTGACCAACCTGTTCTACTTAAAATGGATCAGCTTTCCACCCATCGACGTATGGTACTGGTTGTGGTTCTAGACCGGACAAAGGAATCGCCGTCGATGCGCTAAGTTCGGGTTCGAAGACGTTGCCTATTAAAAGCAGGTATTGCATCCTGCGACCGCGCCCTATCCAAAAAAAATCAATAATGCAGAGAAGAAAATTTCTTGCCACCGCCACCGCCGCCATTCCGCTGGCCCTAACCGCCACCACTGCGGAGAAATCCGCCGCTGGAGACCGGCAACTGATCGAGCTGCGTACCTACGAGATCAAGTTCGGGGGCAGCGGGATGGGCGTGCTGATGAGCTACCTTAACGACGTGCTGGCTCCGGCCCTGAAGGGTCTTGGTTGTCCTGCCTTCCGCGTCATGAAGGAACTCGGTAAGTCCGACCCCGCCAACGTCTGGGTGCTGATCGCCTACCCGGATGCAAACGCTTACGTAGCCGCGCAGCAGCTCAATTCCGACGCTGCCTACCTTACCGCCTCCGCTGCATACGACGCCGTACCCGCCAGTAAACCCGTCTACAATCGCTACGCCTCCCAGTTGTTACTTGCCTTCGAGCGGATGCCGGAGGTCGTCGATCCCGGTCCCGACGCCGGCCTCTTTGAGCTGCGTACCTACGAGGGCTACAGCGAAGACGCGACGCGCCGCAAGATAAAAATGTTCAACGTGGAGGAGATCGACCTCTTCTACGAAACTAATCTGCACCCTGTGTTTTTTGGGGATATGATCAGCGGTCCCTTCCGACCGGCACTGGTGTACATGCTGCACTTCAGGGATATGGCGGAACGCGACGCCAACTGGAGTAAGTTTGGCCCACATCCCAAGTGGAAGGCGATGGTGGCAAAAGAAACCTACGCCGATTCGGTGTCGAACATCCGCAAGACTTTTCTCGTGCCGGCGTAGCCGGGAGAGGTCGTAAGGTCGAATGTCGGCCTGCGAAAATAAGGGGGGCGGAGATAAAGGATCAGAAATCAGCGGTCATAAAACAACTGCACTTTACTGACGCAAATCCCATGAATTAAGTAGTATTTCGGGCGACGGCGCGCAGGATGCAAAATCCGTTTTTAAAAAACCGGTCTGTGCCCCTCGCACACTTTTTTGCCGGCGATGACAGTCCTCTACCGACTAAATATCCCAAAATTTATCCGTCAAATCTTTATCCAATGATCGTACGTTACCTGATTCTTTTCGGCGGAATTCTGATCATGATCACGGGATGCAACAGTTTGGTCAGTCAGCACTTCGGCACCCACGCCTTGCGGATTATTCCCGCCGCCGGGGCTACGGCGGAAGGTATCGGTGACGCGGATTTTGTGAAGATCAGAGGCGTAGCTCCGGGGCAGCCGCAACTGACCGTACCCGCCGATGACGGCAGGAATAGCCGCTATGTCTTCCGCCCCCTCCTCACCCCCGCACAGCAAACACGGTGGGAAAACGGCTCCGGGCTATCGACGAACCTCATCGGCTGGTTCAAAACAACCGGTACCTCTTGTGGCGGCGGCAAGGCGTGTTTGCCGCATACCGGGGCAGAAGTGCTCGGCCTGATCAGCAAGCCCGCCGCTAAATACAATCCTTCGGGAAAATGGGCAGAACACGGGGTTACGCTCACCGGGCCGGTGGTGTATCTGCAACTGGGGCAGAAGCCCCTGGCCTGGTACTGGAACCTGCTCCTGTTCGTCGGGGGGGCTCTGCTTGCGTTTCTGCCCGAAGCGATTCGATCCCGACGTACTGCCGGTATAAAGTAATGACCTGTAGACCAAGCGAGCAATTTTAATGCTCACCTCGCTTTCCTACCGGTGTGGCCGGGAGTTGGATCAGGAAGTCGCTGGCTCGTTATTACTTCTTATCATCGTTCCCTGCCGGTCCGGACTTGCACCCCGCAGACCGGCGAACTATATTCGCGGCATGCAAATCCTTACCATCGTCGTCGGCATCATCTTCGTGCTACTGCTGCTGAGCCTGCTGGCCACTACGCTGATGGAGTTGCTGTCGTCCTTGTTCAGCCTCCGCGGCCGTAACCTGGTGAAGGCCCTGCGTAACATGCTGGCCAGCTCGGACAAAAACGAAGTACTGGTATCTGAGTTTCAGCGCAACAGCCTGTACCGCCACCTGACGCAACAGTACGGAAGGGATAAACGGGGATTTTCCGCGCCCAGCTACATGAGCGCGGAAACATTTCAGAGTATTCTGATGGACGTGATCCTGAAGGGGGAGTCCACCGATAACCTGGAGCAAAAGATCGATGAACTCCCGGACGACGACTTACGCAACGTCCTCAACCAACTGTTGCGCGAGAGCGATGGCCAGCTCGACCTGTTCCGCCTCGAAGTGCAGAACTGGTACAACAACGTGATGGACCGCGCCGCCGGCTGGTATAAGCGCTACACCCAGAAGATTCTGCTGTTCATGGGTCTGGGTATCGCCGTGGTGTTCAACGCCGATACGGTGGCCCTTTACGATCGCCTCAGCAACGATCCCGAAACCCTGGAGCAACTCGCCAACGCCGCCGAGCAGTACGTGCAGGCCCGCGACTACGCCGGACAAGTACTGCCCGAAGTGCCTCCCGCCGACCTTCGCTATCCGCCCCGGGTAACTGCGCCTCCCGCCGGAACTCAGGCTCCTTCCGGCGCCCCCGACCCGGACGCGCGGGGCAACAACCCGGACACCGCCCCGGCATCCGATCCAGTTCCCGAACCGGCTCCCTCCACCGGCTACCAGCCGCAGGCCCCGACCACCTACCAGGCCGCCCGGAGTCCGTACGGTAACGACTACAATGACCCTGACTTTCGGTCTTCTCTCGAGGACCTCAAAGGCCTGCTCAGCAACGAGATCGCCGAGATCAAGCGTCCGCTCGGCTTGGGCTGGGAAGGTGTTTCGCTGCGGGAGCTGTCGACCTACGACCTGATCTCCAAGCTACTCGGCTTCATTCTGACGGCACTGGCGGTGAGCATGGGCGCCCCGTTCTGGTTCGATCTGCTAAAGAAGCTGGTGAACATCCGCAGCTCCGGATCACGGCCCTACGAGAACTAGCGAGGATTTCCCAATCGTCTGTTTTACGCGAATAGCAGCAATTCTCAGTTTAGTCTTTTTAGCTTTGAGGTACTGAGCTCAGGCTTTTAGGTCACCAATTCTATGTGCAAAGCCCCCCCTTCTCCTTTGGAGAGGGCCGGGGCGAGGTTAGTTAAAGCCAAATTGTGAATTGCTGCGCGAATAGCACTTTAAACTTTAGCTATTTGTCTGCTTCTGGGCGATTCATCAGGATCAGGATTTCAGGCCGCCGTCTTTACGGGCAGCGCCTGATTCCGGAATAGTCAGGTTGGTGATTGATGGAACTTCAGGTAAGGCCATCCGCCGCTCGCCCGATCCGCACTTGCATACGTCCCCTCCTTAGGTTACTTTTGCCCCGCTTCCGACGCAACCTATTTACGATACGTATCGTTAGCGTCCTGTCCGGTCTCGTAGTACAACGGATAGTATACAGGTTTCCGAAGCCTGCGATGATGGTTCGATTCCATCCGAGACCACCACTACAAACGGCGATTTCCTGAAAGGGGAATCGCCGTTTTACGTTCGCTTATCCGGTTTGCGCGTACCCTACCATACTGCCGATATTTCCCCCTTTAGTAGGATATCCCCAGATCATTTGCCGCAACGTTTCCGTCGTGACTTTCTGGCGTATGGCGAGCGTAAACAAGTTGATCACCTCGTCCGCGCCCGGCCCGAGCAGGTGCGCACCAAGCACGGTTTCCGTATCCGCGTCGATGATGATCTTGTGCGCGGAAACGATGCCGTTCTGGTGCTTTGTCGAGAACGAATCGGTGGTGATTTTATAATTGATGCGCAGATTTTCATCGCTTTTATCCGCTTCTTCGGCCGTCATACCGACCGCGGCGATGGGCGGGATGGTGAAGGCGAGGGTGGGGATGAGGTCGTAATCGATCCCGCGATTTTTGCCGTGGAGCAGGTTGTCGACGACGATTTTGGCCTCCTGGTTAGCGACGGGGGTCAGGGCGAGGCCGCCCGTGGAGCAGTCACCAACAGCATAGTGGGCGCGGACGCCGGTGCAAAGCTGGTTGTTGACAACGATTCCTTTTTTACCGTAATCAATGCCGGCGGCTTCCAGGTTAAGGTCTTCGATGTTGGGTATGCGGCCGGCACAATGAAAGGCGCGGTCGGCGGTGACGGTGAAAGAAGAGCCGTCCTCTTTCTCCGCCCGGACGGATAGCCGCCCGTCCGGGGTCCGTTCAACCCCGATGGCTCTGCTGCTGAGGTGAAGCGTCATGCCCCGGTCCCGGGCGGCCCCGGCCAGGAGGGTGTTGAGATCGCGGTCGAATTTCGCGAGCGGGCTCGCTTCGGAAACGATGACGGTCACCCGCGCGCCAAGCACCGTAGCTAGGTGAGCGAACTCCGCGCCGATGTACCCGCCGCCGACGATGATCATTGACTCCGGCAATTCATCCAGATCGAGAAATTCGTCACTGGTCAACAGCAAGTCGGAGCCGGGAAAATCAAGCGGGGCGGGTTTTTCTCCGGTTGCGATGATGATATGTTCGGCCCTGACGCGGGTACCGGCTACGACCAGTTCGTGCGGTGCGGTGAAAGTTGCTTTGCCGAACAGCGAATCCACGCCCTGTTTTTCGAATTTCTTTAAAGTTCCCGGCGTGATCTTTTCCGTGAAACTGCGTTTCCATGCCTGTAGTTCCGACCAGTCGAAGGGAGGGCGAGCACCAAATCCTTTGCCCACTAGCCGGTTCGTGGCGTTCATGGCCTTTGCTGCCGCGTGGAGGACCTTCTTGGGATCGCATCCTCGCAACGGACAGGTACCGCCGTAGGGCTGGTAATCGGCGATACCAACCGATTTACCGGCTTCTGCGGCGGCGGAGGCCACGGTTTGTCCGGCAGGGCCGGTACCGATGATGAAGTAGTCGTAGATTTTGGTTGCTTTACTCATGTTTAGATGTTCATGGGAGTAAAGCGGCAGGCTGGCCGGATGTTTGGCCCGGCGCGTGAAGTTGTTGTCCGTCGGAGGTCAACAAGCTCTGCGATCGTTATTATTGGCGCACCCCCCACGCGACCGATTATCGAGGATCAGGACAAAGGGCGCGGCCACCTTAACCAACTTTTAACCACCACCGGGGCAACATGCCGCCTATCGGTTACCTTTACCTCAAGTATATAACCAACACTATGCAACGTTTAATTTTACTGGCCCTCGCCCTTATTATTTTATCTTCCCTTAACGCACAAAAGTTTTCCGCCATTTACCAGCCTTCCGACGTGGAGGTGCGCTACGTGACTACGGACGGCTGGGAGCGCTTCCTTTCCGACCACGACCGGCAACGCGCGGCCGGCTTCCGGCTTACCGATATCGAGTCTTATCGGGAGGGCGGCGACGAGCGTAAGTTTCTCGGATTGTACACCAAGAGCCCCCTGCGGGATTCGGTAGGGATGGCCGATAGCTGGGCCGGATTCATCAGGTTGAAGCGTAAGATGGTTAAAGCGGGTTACACCATGATCGACGTTGCCGCCGTGACCCTCAATGAAGACGACGCCAATTTCTACGGGGTCTGGGTCAAAGATCCCAATCCGCACATCCACAAGGTATGGTTGCTGGACAGCAAGGAAACCATCATTAAGAAAACCCGGGAGATGGCCCGCAAGCGCTTCAAGATCAAACGCGTACACGTGCTTGACGTACCGAACGGTGAGCCTTCCTTCGTCGTGCTGTACCATTTCACCCCGGTAGACCGGTTCAACTTCCTCTACTTCGCCGATTCGCTCAAAGACTTTAACCGGGAAAAGCAAGAACGCAAAGCGAGTAGGGTAGAACTGATCGACTTTGATCGGTTTCGGGAAGGAGATAAAACCAGGTACGTCGCTATTTTTCAGGATGGCGAATACGACAGCGCGTTCACCACCGATCAGGACATCGACTTCATCAGTGCGGAAAACAAAAAATTGTCTGATGAACGCGGCTTGCAATTGGTGAATCTATGCGTGGACTGATCGGCAGAGTCCGGTTCAGTTATTCGCGGACTTGGAGCGGGATAGTTGGCTACCGGATGCTTACCCGCCGTAAGGTGATCTTATCCTGTTCCTGGTCATTCGCTCCGGGAGAAATGAATGTTACGCCTCGCCGGGAGTTCCGGCTTTATTGAGCTCGAAGACGATCCGTTTAATTACGTGATGATAATACTGATTTATAAATGCGTTGATCTTTCGGGGTCACCGCATTTGTTGTTCCGCTACGGGGTTCAGGGAAGGAGTCCGGCCCGGTTGCGGAACAACATTTGCAGCAAATATTAACCTGGTGGTCTGTCAAGCCTAAGATTGGTAGTAATCTGCGGTGCCTTTTTCCGCTTGGTTGCGTTGCTCAAATCATCACTTAGCTCCGGTTTGAGCTCCTTACCAATCGAAAAAAAATCACCAGCACCCTACCACCAATTTAAGCTTTGACAGACCACTAGCGGATCCCGGTCGACTAGAGGGGTTTATCCGGCCACTCCGGCGTCTTTGGCCAGAGCGAAGAACTCATCAAGGTTGGGTGTGATCACGATTTCGGTACGGCGGTTTGCGGCACGGCCGGCAGCGGTATCGTTGTCGGCGCGTGGATCAAATTCGGCGCGGCCGGCGGCGGAGAGCCGGGAGGGGTCGACGTAGAATTTTTCGGTCAGGGACCGGACTACGGCCGTTGCGCGCATGGTCGAGAGTTCCCAGTTATCACGTACGCCGTTGATCTTGACGGGGATGTTGTCGGTATGCCCTTCAACGATGACGTTGAGATCACGGTGGTCGTTCAGGACGGTGCTGATGTTTTCGAGCACGTTTTCGGCGGTGGCGTTGACGCGGGCGGAACCGGAAGCGAAAAGCAGTTTGTCGGAGATACTGACGTGAACCTTGCCGCCGCGTACCTCCACGTTAATGTCCTGCCCGCCGACGTTATCGAGCGAGCGCTTGAGGTTCATGACGAGGGCGAGGTTCAGGCTGTCTTTGCGCTGAATGGACTCATTGAGGTCGCGGATGTAACTGGTTTGTCCGCTAATGGACTGCAGACTTTCGCGAATACTGGTGGCACCTTCCTTACTGATGACGGAAAGGTCTTCCATGCGGTTGAGCAGGTCGCCGTTAGTGCGTTGTACGCTTTCCAGCTGGGTGGTAAGCATCTGTTTTTGCTGGTTACTCGCGGCGAGTTCGGTTTCGAGTTGTTTCACCTTGGACTGGTTGCAGGAAGACAGACAAACGATGGCCAGAAGGAGGGTGAGGAAGTAAACTTTCATTGGGTGGTCTTTTATTCGAGGGGTAAAACGCTGTAAAGGGGGAATGTGGTACACGGCTGGATGACCGGTGTTGATTCGAGCTAAATTTTTTCGGGGTTGGCGTATCAATCGAATATGATTTCGGTAGCGCCGTACCCGTATTTTTCGTGGTACTCATTTTTGAACTTGCGCACGAAGGCGGTCTTTTCGAGACGCTTGTGAATTTCGCGCTTCAGAACGCCGGTTCCGACGCCGTGAATAACAAAAATATTGTCGACGCCGAGTTTCAGGGCCATCTGCAGGTAGTTTTCGAAGTAGCGCATCTGGGTGGTGAGTACCTGGTCTTTAGGCACCGAATCGGGATCGCGGACGAGGGCTTCGAGGTGAAGATCTATGGTGTTGTCGAAATCAAGTTTGGCGCGGATGTTGGTGCGCTGAACTTTCACGACCGGACTTTTTGGCGGCTTTTGGGCCATTTGCTCGCGGGTGATGGCCTTCAGGGTAGGGCCTTTGGGCTCGGCAGCAGGTGCGGAGTCGGGTTTGGAGAGCTTGGGAAAAACCACGTACAGGTGCGCTTCGCGGTACAGCTCGGGAACCTCGGTAAACTTATTGAAGAACTGTTTTCCTTTGATCGACACCTTCTGGTAATGACGGGGACCGGTACCACCGGGGATGACGGTGCGAACGTCGAGCTCACAGCTGAGTTTTTCGTTGAGCCAACGGTACTCTACGGCATCGAGCCGTTTTTTAGCGTAGGGGTCCAACTGGCCCGCTTTACCCCAGCGCCGGTCCTGGTGGGTCATTACCTTGATCTCGTAGATGATCTTGTGGGGCGTGCTGTTGAGCAGGTAGACTTCGAAAGCGACGGGTTCGGCTTCATTGTTGGTGACGGTATCGAAGGCCAGTTGCACGCCGTTGTCACCGGACACCACGGGGTTGCTATGTTCCTGGGGCGGCGGAGCGGGGCCGGAAGGGGGCGGAGCGGTGGCCGGCTCCAGTGCTTCCTCGGGTATGGGAATATGACCGAGGCCACCGTCGAGCCTGACCTGCACCAACCCACCGGGAAGGAGGCTGGTGACTTCACCGTTGTTTTCGGTCCGCTTCATTCGCACGCGCTGTCCTATTTTAAACTTCATGCGGTGAAGGTAGAGCGTGGCCCGGCAAAACCAGCAGTTTTTTGTGGGTTGATGAGGGAGGGAGTGTTAGTCGGAAGTGCTGCTTTTTCCGGCATCCGACTGATTTGAGCTCCCGCGGCCGTCTTCCCGAAGGAGATGAATATCGGCGTCGCAAGAACCCAAGCCCGCCATTTGCTAACCATATACCTGAAAAGCTTTACGTTGCATCCCGCGTTCGCGCCAAATAAATGCAAAGGGAACCACGGCGGATGCGAACTAGCCAATCATCCTTTTGCCCTCGCGGATGTAGTTGCGCACGTTGAGCCAAAAGGCGGCAAAAAAATAGAACAGCAACGATGAACCCAACGAAAGACAGGAAAGGTAGATGAAATAGACCCGTACCCGCCGCCGGCTGATGCCCATCCGGTCGGCCAACCAGGCGCAAACGCCGAAGGCGGATCGTTCCAGTTTGTTGCGTAAAATATTCATACGGAAGAGGTGGTATGCGATTGGTTCGTAAAAAACGTGAACTGTAAGGTAGTTATTTGAAGGGCCAAACAAGATTTCCAGCGGGTCAAATTTACGGAATAAGACCGATTCTCGGGTAAAGCCATTCGCGGGCAACTTCCCTGACCCCGGTAGAACCGACTTCGGACAGCCGGAGTTCTTGGATGCCCACGCGCATGAGCCGCAGCACCGGAAAACCGACGGCGGCGCAGGTTTTTCTGACCTGACGGTTCTTTCCTTCGGTCAACTCGAGCGCAAGCCAGCTGTCCGGTACAGATTTACGAAAGCGTACGGGAGGGTGACGGGGCGGGATGCCACCGGTGTCTTCCTCGGTCAGCAGGTCTGCTTTCATCGGAGCTCCCCGGTGGGTTTTGCCCTTTGCCCGAATGGTGACCCCCCGGCGAAGTTTTTCGAGGTCCTCACCGGAGGGTTCCCCCTCCACCCGCGCCCAGTAAATGCGCCGGTGCTGGTGGCGGGGGTGGAGCAAGGCGGCGTTTAAAGAGCGGTCGTTGGTAAGGATCAGCAGCCCCTCACTGTCGCGGTCGAGCCGCCCTACAGGATACACATCGGAAGGAAAGTCAAACAGGTCTCCGAGTACCCGGTGGTGGGGGGCTTCTCGGGTGAACTGACTGAGGACGCCGTAGGGCTTAGCGATGATAAAGTAGCGCGGGGATTTAATATTACGATCGTTGTTGAACTTACACCGAACATGGTCGGATTAGGCTTTGTTTCGAGACCATTAATTGCGCAACTACTCTGCATGTACCTTTACAAACTTTTTGGCCTCGAATTCGACCTGAAGCCCCTTTTTGCCGAGATTCAGGACTGGTGGTCCAGTTTTCTGCAACTGCTTCCCAATCTGTTGCTGGCCTTGATTATCGCCTTCATCGGTTTTATCGTCACGCGGTTTCTGAAGAAATATTTCAATAAACTCAGCCGGAAACTGGTCAATGACTACAAGGTCGCCAGTCTCATCAGCACTCTGATGACGGTGGTGGTGGTCGGTATGTTCACCGTTTTGGTCCTATCCGTGCTTCAATTAGACGGAGCGGTGAACAAGATCATTGCAGGTGCGGGAGTTGTGGGTCTTGCCGTCGGTCTGGCATTTCAGGATCCGATCCTCAACTTTTTCAGCGGTATCATCCTCACCGTGCAAAGTCTTTTCAACGTCGGCGACCTGATTGAAGTGGACGGGCATTTCGGTAAAGTGAAGGAAATCACCCTGCGCCACACCTCCATTGAGACGCTGCAGGGGCAGGACGTCATGATCCCGAACAAGATTATTGCGCAGTCACCCCTCAAGAATTTCGACCTTCTGCGTCGCCGTCGGGTTGATGTCGCGTGTGGGGTCAGCTACGGAGACGACCTTGAGAAAGTGAAGAAGGTAACCATCGCGGCCATCAAAAAGAGCGTGACGCACGATAAAAGCAAAGACATCCAATTATTTTTCAACGAATTCGCGGACAGTTCCGTCAACTATACGCTTCGCTTCTGGCTGGACGAACGAAAGACGGGACAGGCAGACTATTTAGCGGCCAGGAGCGACGCCATCATGGCCATCATGACCGCCTACAACGAAAACGACATCATGATTCCGTTCCCGATCCGTACCCTCGATTTTGGAATCAAGGGCGGGGAAAAGCTGACCGAGATGCTTTCTTCGGAAGAATCAAAAAAACTTCAGGGCGAAAAATAATTCCGAACACCCATCATCAGATAAGGGTTATAGCATCAGAACCATCGGATTATTACATTATGCACTCCGATGTTTACATTAACCCAACCGGAGCTAATCCGGGCAAAACAAAACCATTATGAATTTCCGCATTTTAACCTTCGCTTTACTACTCGCCATTTCCGGTGCTTTTTACAGCTGTGCCGAAGGAAGTGAAGCAGACAACGCTGTTGATAACGCGGCCCAAGAAACCAGGAACGCCATGGCCAACGTCGGCGCCGAGATCAAGGACGAAAGCAATGAATTCGCCGAGAACTTCAAAGAAGCCCGCATGAAAATCGATGAGCGCATGAAAGGTATCGAAGCCGAGATGGAAGATGCCGACGACGATACGAGGGCCGAACTGGAAAAACGGCACATGGAACTTAAAGAGTACTCTGACGACCTCGATAACCGTATGAACCGCGTTGGTGACAAGATGGAATCCGGTTGGGCCGAGTTCAAAGGTGACATCAAGAAAGGCTGGAATGACTTCACAAACGAGTCAAATGACCTGCTCAATAACATCGATCGGGCTACCGATACCGACGGTGACGGTGACCTCGACTAATCAACGCCGAAGATAACCGGCTAGATAAGCCATTCCCTTCTCACATCAGGCCCGATGATTGTTACCAACGGTCATCGGGCCTTTTTAGTCTAATTAATCATGATACGCAAAGGATCCGAAGTAAGCTGGAAATGGGGCAATGGCTCCGCTACCGGAAAAGTAAAAGAAACATTTACTAAAGAAATAACCCGTACCATCAAGGGAAACGAAGTCACCCGCAAGGGTGAAAAAGGTGACAAAGCACTACTGATCGAACAGGAAGATGGCGACCAGGTACTCAAATTGGAATCCGAGGTAGAAAAGGCATAAGCTTTACTCATCCCTCAGACCAATTGATTTATAATATAAACAGGTGACCGCTCAGAATTAAGGCCACCACCAACGACACGATACATGAAAAATCTATTTCTCCTGCTTTTATTCATATCCGGAGCCAGTCTGTGCGCTCAGGTAACTTCTCGCTCGGTCGAGTTTGATAAATCAAACTTCGACGCGCTCCAGATTACCATCGATGCCGATTATGAGGTTGTTGCCGATGTCTGGGAGGATTTCTGGGAAGAACGCTACGACGTTGATTTTGATAAGCTTGATAAAGATCGGGCGTCTATAGCGTTAAAAGCCGATCAGGCTTCGGTTCCGATCATCAGCCAAAAGAACGCCGATCTGTTCTCAAAAATAGGCGGTACCAAGGAGAAAGCGACGGTAAGCTTTGCCGTTACCTTTACGGAGAATGATGTTGTTACGCGTAAAACCCATGCCAAATCCTACGATGCTTCCGAAGCCATCATGACGGAGTTCAGAACGTTCTTTTACACGCGATACTTCGACGAAAAGCTCGAAAAAGCCCGCAAGGAGTTGGATGACACCCGGGACGACAGCTCCGATGATAGCAAAGACGCCGCTAAGGCCCGACGTAAGATCGAGAAGTACGAAGACAAAATTGAAAAACTTAAAAGCAAGATCGAGGACGAGCGCCGCGAAGTGGGGGACGAACTCGAATCGGCTGAAATGAAGGCCCGCAAGGCCAAAGAACTTCAGGAACGCGTCCGGGAGCTTGAGAAAATGCGCGCCCGTTACCTCGGTTAACCGGATACTGCTTTATTGATTTCCCACTACCCGATAATTGAACATTTTAAAGTTTCAGCTAACATGACTACTACGAATTCTGAATCAGCCCCAAAAGTACGTAACGACCTCGCCTCGAGAATTAATCCATCGATCTTTGGCAGAAAATACGGCATCATCCTGGGAGTACTTACCGCTCTCTATCTGGTGGTGATCAACGTGATCAGTGGAGGGGAGACTCTTCCCCTCGGATTGCGCTTTGCAAAACACCTCATTATCATCCCCATCGTGTGGATGGCGGTGTCCGCGTACGCCGCAACCCTTCCGGACGGCAGAATATTCAAAAACGAGTTGATTTTACTCGGGTATATTGCCGCCTGGTCATCAATCACTCTTGCAGTCTTAAATGTGATGTACTTTGCGTTCACGTCAACTTCCTTCGAACAATTTATGCAAGAAGGAGAGACTTTAATGGGAGTGATGATCAACAGCGGCTTTATCATTTTCGAAACGGTAGTGTTCGTCATGATCATCGGCTTTGTAATCCTCCAGGCGTATAAAGGAAAGGGCTCTCCGGAAGACTAAATATCCATATGACCACAACGCCATTCAGTACGCAAAAGCTGGCTTACGCGCTTATCTGCCTGTGTATAGTATTTACCATACTGTACATAGGCAGTGCTTTTTTTATCCCGCTCACCTTCGGCGTGCTGTTTGCCTTTATGCTCAAACCGGCGTGTGACCGTATCGAAAAAATAACGAACAACCGGGTGATTGCCATTTTGCTCACGATGCTGATCGTTGGGTTCATCATCACCGGTATTTTTGCCTTTTTCTTTGTCCGCGTCAGCAACGTTCTGATCGAGGCGGATAATATCATAACTAACCTGAGTGAAGCGATGAACGCGGTGCTTAAGCGCGCGGGAAAACTGATCGGGATGAACGCCCGGGAAACCTCCGCCATGATGGACGAAGGATACGAGAACATTCTCAGGGAGCCCGTCTCGATTCTCACTTCGGGTCTTTCGACTTCCGGCCTGGTGATCGGAAACTTTTTCCTGATCGTTATTTATACCTTTTTCTTCCTGCTCTATAGCACGGCGTTCAAAAGATTTGCTCTGGCCCAGTTCAAGGATTCGCACCAAGTGGAGAGTGAGCACGCCATCCGGGAGATTCAGCACGTCGCCTCCGACTATCTTGGCGGCATGCTCACCGTCATGCTGGTGCTCGGCGTGCTCAACAGCCTGGGGCTTTACCTGATCGGCATTCAATATCCGCTGGTATGGGGCTTTTTGGCGGCCTTACTGGCCATCATCCCGTACGTTGGCACCACCCTGGGTGGTTTGCTGCCCTTACTGTACGCCATTGCTACGACGACTACCTTCTGGCAGCCGGCCGCCGTGGTAGTTCTGTACGGTACGGTTCAGTTCGTGGAGGGCAACCTGATTACACCCAAGATCGTCGGTAACAGTGTGAAGATAAATGCTCTGGCCGCGATCATCTCCCTGATCACCGGTCTGGCTTTCTGGGGGCTCGCAGGGCTCATTCTGGCCATTCCCCTGCTGGCGATGGTGCGCATCGTACTCGACCATGTTACACCGCTAAAGCCCGTGGCGCTTCTGCTCAGCGATGATCTTTACGATCATTCCCACCTGTACCAATCCGAGTACCACAAGCCGAAGTACCGGCTCATCAGCCTTTTCCGCAGCCGCAAGATCATTTTTGAACCGCCTAAAAAACGTCTGTCCCGCCAACCAGCGGAAGGTGTAGGCAAATCCGATACCCAGGTAGTTGCCAGTCCCGAATCCGAACAACGAGACGGCAATACCGGCCGCCAGTAGCTGCTGATTCTTCAGCGCAGCGGCAACTTGTACAGACTCACCAGCATTTTTGCCATATTCCGGTCGTTGATTTACTGACCGGTCGGGTAGTATTTGGACCTGGTCATAAACGGATAGACTGCGCACAGAACAAGGCTGAAGAGTTACGGGATCAATTAGATTTAAAAACGGAGTTTCAGCACCCGTGCCGCCCCCGCCACGGGTATGGTAACGATGTAAAGATTGGTGTAGTCGAGCTCGCTGAAGCGGGGGTTCCGGTCGGTACCGGACAGCAGATTAGCCATGGCGGGGGTTGTGTTGCTGTGGCCAACGACCAATACTGTTTTTCCCTTGAAATTGTATTTCAGCAGGGTGGAGAAATCTTCTAATAAACCGGCGTTGTAAGACTGGACAATCAGGTCGTGGTCCGCGGCGGCGGGCTTCGCGGTCAGTTGGGTGCGTTTCGTTTTGGTGCTGAAAACGGCGTCCAAATCGGTATTTTTCAGCATTTCTTTCAGGCGCTCGGCCCGCTCCATTCCCTTTTCGGTGAGTATGGGGTCACGCCCGTAATCTTTTTCGGCGTGGCGCACCAGGATGAAAGTAGACACCTCTTTCTTGGCCAGTTTTTCCAGCGTCGTTTTGCGGGTCGTATCACAGGCGGAAAAGAAGAACAAATAGAACAGTAGTATGAAAGGAAGAGTAAGGGCTGATTTCATAGTCCGCAAATGTACTGAAGATTGGGAAAACGTTAATTTTTCGATTGGTTGCAGTGTGTATAACCAAATGCACGAATCCCCCTCTCCTCGGGAGAGAGGAGACATGGCAGGCGGTAAATTCGTTACAACTGAGTATCTCGTTATACACACTTGGTTGCCATTCGGGGAGCATTTGGAATATGACGTTCCCCCATGCACAGGATTTTTCGGGCGGGGCCGCAGGTGCAAAGACGGGTGTTCAGGAGGCATTGCTTTTTAACTGACATTTCACCCGCGACCGCGCGCCTGAATCACTACGGCAAACGCAACCCAGGGGCCACGAATTTATTTTGTACTACTTAAACTTATTCCTTCTTGCGAATAGACCTGATATATATTTAGTTGTGCAACCATACAGCAGTTTAAAACTCTTGTGTGGTAGGTGTTTTTTGCCGTCGAAGGAGACTGCCTGCACAAGACCACCACCCGCCGGGAAAGCTTCGGTGGTAAACAGTACAACAGTTCCCGGATGAACACCAAGAACAGCCTGGACCCGCTTAGCTCTTACTCAAACTGTTCCAGCGTATAGGTTTTTCCCTCAACCCCGTTGGTGACGCTTAGCACGACCTGCTTTTCGGGTAGCCGGTCATCGAAATAGTCGACCGGAAAACCGTGGGGAGTGGCGATGCGGATGCGGGCATCCATGCGGCGGGCCCGGTCCAGGTCGATACTCGGGGAGGGCAGAAGGATTTTCGCTTCCGCGAGCAGCTCCCGCCAGTTAGTCCAGGAAGTGATCACGTAGTTGACGGGCTCGAGAAACCGGCCTCTGCAGAATCCCGTTACACATCTTCCCGTGATCTGATGGTACCGGTCCGCAGTCTCCGCGCGGTCAAACATCAGCATGGCGCTGTTCCAAAGCATTCCGGTAACACCCAGTTGCGTGGCGGTTTCCCCGGCGGGTTGTCGCCAAACCCGGGCCGAACCGGATAGGGGAGAGTACGTGATGGCTACGGGCACCCCACCCACTACATCGTTGACGATCTCGTGTGCCGCCAAAATCGGACCCGAGTATAATCGTGCGTCACCGTTAATACTGATGCCTACCAGCCAGTCTTCCTCCTCTACTTGCGGGATATCTCTCTCGCGCCGACGGTCGAAAGTCACGAAGTCCGGATTGTCGAGCGGGGCGATGATGCCGAAACCGGCTCCGGTAAAGAGGCTGTTGACGGGAATGTCGTAGCTCGGGTTAATGTCCAGGGTCAGCGTGTCGGGCAAGTCCCGCTCGGTTCCATTAAGCGGTGCGCCGGGAAACATCCCTCCGCTTACGAGCCAGAAGGCGGTGCCGTGAGGGATGGCCTCCAGGGTTGCCCCGCCGTTAGCACCGCCTGTACCGTTGCCGAAGATGTCGTAGATCGTACCCGTTTGGTCCTTCAGGAGTTCGCGTGGCCGTCCGGTGCTGACGGCGGTTAGGTCGAGTGGCTGGCCGTCCAGGTTTCGGCTGAAAGCGGTAAGCACGCCCTTTTTGGCGTCGCCGATGATTACGAACGATCTATCTCCAATTTCTCCTTCTTTGGTGATGGGCGCCCGGGCCGGTATAACGGGGTCTGCCGGTACCATCATCACCGGCTCATCCGGCGGACATCCGCAAAGCAACAACAACCCCGACAGGCAAAACAATCGGGTGGTATCAAAGTACTTCATCTTCCGCGTAAGTTATAAAAAAGGGAGACACGACCATCGGTCATGTCTCCCTCGGATCAAGTAAATGGCAATGTTAGCCGATAAACCAAGTACTTAGTCAACGTCCCACCACACACGCTGGTCGAGCTTATCCTCATCGGTGCCGAACTGTCGCTGGAGGGCCTCCAGGTAATTGGCGTTGTTAAGGCTGAACTCATTGTCGGGGTAACCCCGGCGGGTTGGGATGGTGTTGATGAGGATGGCTTCGGTAGAAGGGGTCAGTTCGGGGTAACCAAGACGGCGCCATTCAGACCAGGCTTCCATACCCTGCATGAAGAGGGAAACCCATTTCTGTTCGCCGATAAGTTGCTCGAAGTTATCGGAATCGTACGCTACGTCATCCTGTTCGGTATAGGCGGTGATAGCATCGGCATCGGTAATGCCGAATTGATTCATACTGGCGGCGATGGCTTCTGCGTAAAGAGTTCCGGCGTCACCGTCGATCCATCCACGCTGGGCGGCCTCAGCACGGTTGAACAGTACTTCGGCGTAAGTCATGAGTACTGCGGGAGCATTGATCCCCACGAAGGCTAGGCCGGGATAGGAGATGTCGGCAACGGGAATACCTCCCGCTTCGCTTTCGGTAACACCATAAATCATTCCTACGTACTCATTTGTGCCGGCGGCTACGCTGGCGGCGGTCGGCTGAGCGTATACGGGAATCCGGGGGTCGTTTTGAGCAGCCATGAAGTCTACCAATGGCTCGCTGATGGCATAATCCGTACGCGTCAGGAAGTCGGTGTAAAAGGTGTTATTGGCAAACTCCCCACCACCGATGTAAGACAGGTCTATCTGATCGGCGTTGCTTTCCAGTAAACCACGGGATACGGCCAGGCTGGCCCATTCGTTGCCCAGGTCGGGTGCTACGTCGGATACCCGGGTTGCGGCACGGAGGATGAGGCTGTTGGCAAATTTGCGGGCCAACTGCATATCACCGTTAAAGATGATGTCACCGGCAACGGCTCCGTCAATGATCATGTCGCCGGCGGCGGTCAATTCGGCAACGACGCCCCGGTAAATCATCTCCTGCGTATCGTAAGCGGGATTGAGATTTTCTACTCCCTTCAGGGCCTCGCTGTAGGGGATGTCTCCCCAGAAATCGGTCATCGAAAGAAAAGCCCAGCTCTGAATGATCTTCGCCAGAGCAATCTGGTTGGCGTTAGGGCCGGATGCGGAGATGGGGCCTTTCGTGGCTTCGTCGGTGTTCAATTCGATGACTTTCTCCATGTCAACAAGGCCTCCGTTATAGAAGCCGTAAAACGAAGTACGTATGTCATCGTAGCGCGTAACGTCGGTGTATTGCGTCTGCGAAAGGTGTTGGATGTAATGCGAGCCAAATGTGCCTACACCGGCAAAACCTTCGCCTAGGATACGGTCTACGAGTGCTCGCTCGGACTGGGTGATCAGGTAAGAGGAAGGGACGGCCACGGGGCTGTTCGGATCGGTGTTGATGGCCTCGAAGTCGTCCGTACAGGCGGTAAATCCGAGCATTACCATACACGCAAATAAAATGCGATTCATTGTTATTGTATTTAATATTAAAGTAAAATGACCGGAGAGCTTACAGAGTGTGTTTCCGCCGATTTGGTATAAACGTCATTTTGTAATACTCCCTTAGTCGGTACCGAAATTATCGGGAGCCGGTCTGCTAGTCGTCAGGTCAGTTAAGACAAGTACCGACCGGTCACGAGTTAAAATCCGAGCTTGACGTTGACGCCGATGCTGCGGACGCTTGGGTTCTGACCGTTCTCGAATCCTTGAACGTTGTTGTTCGTAACGGCACTTTCAGGATCGATGTTGGGAGTGTTTTTGCTTAAAATGGCCAAGTTGCGGCCAAACACTCCGACGGTAGCGTTTCCGATGAAAGTTCCGTCGAGGAAGCTGGCGGGGATATCGTAACCCAGGGTTACCTCACGCAGCTTGATGAAGCTGGCGTCATAAGTAAAGGCTTCGCGAAAATTACGCAGGCGACCGAAGTGCGTCTGTGCTTCCACGTAGGTCGAGTTGGCTTCGTATACCGGTGCTTCTTCCGTACCGACGTTCACCATCCCTTCAACCAGTACCCCGCCACCATCGGCTACGGGCTGACGAATATCGACCCCGTTTGCGTTCTGACCTACAGTAGCCATCAGCTGTCCGGAGTAGGTACCCCAGCGGTTGGAAACGGAGTAGAGCGATCCTCCCTTACGGAAGTCGATAACCGAACCAAGGCGAAAGTTCTTAAAGGTAAAATCATTGATGAAACCACCGGTGTAGTCCGGAAATACGCTTCCCATATCGATGTTGGAAGCTAGAATCGGGAAACCGTCCTGACTGATTTCGATGTCGCCGGCGTCAGTACGTTGGTATCCGAGACCGATCAGCGTTCCGTACGGAGAACCAACCTGAGCGACAAACTGCGTTCCGTAGCTGCCGAGTGAAAGCAGGTCCTGACCTTCGGCGAGTTCTACTACTTCGTTCCTGTTCGAGGCAAAGTTAATTGCGGTATTCCAACTGAAGTTCTTTCCCCGAACAGGCGTGCCGTAAAGCTTCAGTTCCACCCCTTTGTTGGTCACCAGACCGGCGTTGGTGGACACATTGGAGAAACCGGTGGTACCGGATACGCCGAGGTTTATGATAAGGTCCTTCGACTGAATGTCGTAATAAGTGACGTCAAAGCCGAGGCGATCGTTAAGGAAACGCATGTCCAGACCGATCTCCGAAGTAGTGATCGATTCCGCAACGAGATTACGGTTGGCCTGCGTGTTATTGACGGCAAAAGTGGGGTTGGAGCCGTAAGGGTCAGTTGCGGAAAAACTGTTACGGGTCTGGAACGAACTGGGGTCGTTACCCACCGTAGCAATGCCACCACGCAACTTACCGAAGCTGACGAAATTGTTGTCGCCAAGAAGCTCGCTGAACACGAAACTGGCGGAAACAGAAGGATAGAAGTAACTGTTGTTACCGGCTTCGAGCGCGGAGGACCAGTCGTTACGACCGGTCACATCGACGTAAAGCAGGGAGCGCCATCCGAAACTAGCCCGGCCGAAGACGGACTGAACTTCTTTCTGGCTCACAAAGCTGGAGCTGGAAGGACGGTCAACCGATGCTTCGATGGTGTAGAGGCCGGGAACGCTTAGTCCGCCGCTCGTCTTGGTATTGACGGAACTGTAATTATCCTGACGGAGGTTTCCTCCCAGGGTGGCGTCGAGCGTGAAGTCACTGCTGAGGTTGGTGTTGTAGTTGAGTAAAAGCTCGAAGTTGTTCTCGCGGTTCTGTACCAGTAAGCGTTCGGCGTAGGCGATGTTGGCTGCGGAGCGGGAAGCCAACCGGTCGTTCACCTGGAAGTTGTAAAGGTCCGTACGGGCGCTACCGGTGATGGACAGACCCGGGAGCAGGTCGTACTTCAGGCTGAGGTTACCGAATACGCGGTCGCGGTTGTCGGTGCCGCGGTCTTCGTTCACTACCCAGTACGGGCTTTCCCAAAAGAGGGCGTCGAGGTTGGTAGGGCTGCGGATATTCCACGTGCGTGGGCTGCCGTCGGCGGTGCGGTAATCGGCCAGCCGGTCGAAGTCGAGCTGGCGCTGAAACCACTGGTTGAAGTTGGTCTGCACGTTCACGGCGTCACCGAAACCACCATAACCGATGGCGGGGCGACCTTCACCCTTGGTATTCACGTAGGTACCCTGCAGGCTGGCGGTCAGCTTGGTGCCCAGTTGCTGACTGGCGTTGAGAGAAATGGTGTTGCGGTTCAGTTTTGAATCGGGGAAAACGCCGTTGTTCGAACTGTTGGTATAGGACATCCGGAAAGTGGACACGTCGTTGCCACCGGAGATGGAGATGTTGTTGTCGTAAGAAACACCCTGATTATAGAAGTCGCGAACATTGTCGGGGTTAGCATTCCAGGGGCGAAGCTCTCCGAAGGACTCGGTTCCCTGTCCATCGTTGGGGTACCAACTGTCCCAGTGGCGGACCATGCGCCCGTCGAGCTCGGGGCCCCAGCTTTCGTCGGCGTAGTATTCGGGCATCAGTTGCCCGTCGAAAGAAGCCCAGTCGGCGGGGTGTACGGCGGGGTCGAAATCGAAGTTGGCGAAGTCAAGGCTGTAACCGCCTCCATACTGGTTCTGGTAGTCAGGCAATACGGCTACATTGTTGAACGTGATGCCGGAGTTGACCGAGACACCGATCCCTTTGCGATTTTTACCGCTTTTGGTGGTGATCAGAATGACTCCATTGGATGCCCGGCTGCCGTAAAGGGCGGCGGCGGCACCTCCCTTCAGCACGGAAACGGAAGCGATGTCGGCCGGGTTGATGTCGGCGGCGGTAGTACCGTAATCGCGGCCGGAGGCGGCCACGCTGGCGCCGGAACCGTTGTGGTTGTTATTCGCGATCGGAATTCCGTCGACCACGAACAGCGGCCGGTTAGAACCGGTAACCGAAGTGGCTCCCCGCAGGATGATGTTCGCGGACCCACCCAAACCGGAGTTGGAGTTGTTGATCTGCGCACCGGCGATACGACCGGAAAGAGAACTGACGATGCTGTTTTCCTGGGTTTTGGTCAGATCGGCACCGTCAACCTGCGCGACGGCGTAACCGAGCGATTTCTCGTCGCGGCTGATGCCAAGCGCGGTTACCACTACGTCGGAAAGCTGAACGCCTTCCGCTAGTACGATGTCGTACTTGTTTGCAGCGGTCAGGGGAATGTCCTGCGTGGCAAAGCCCGTATAACTGATTACCAGCATCTCGGCGTTAGCCGGAGCGGTTAGGTTGAAATTGCCGTCAAAATCGGTAACGGTACCGGTTGTGGTACCCTTGATGAATACGGATGCACCGATCAGCGGCTCGCTGGTGTTGTCGGTAATCGTGCCCGAAACTGCGCGCTGAGCCAGCACGGTGCCGACTCCGCTCACGACGAGCAGAAGTAGTAATACAAGTTGTTTCATACTAGTGAATATTGGGTGGGTAAAAAATATACAACGGACCTTTTCCCGATAGCGATTTACTCACGAGGGGTAGTCGTACCAAGAATACTCATAACTCTGAGCTGGAAAAGATCTGTGGTTATTAATGCTTGAAGTAACAGTGAAGCCGTTATAATAGGGGGTGAATAGCTGCGGTTCGGCAAGATTTGCAAGAACCGTCTTCGTAACCAAAGATAGCAAAATATGTTAAGAAACGACAAGGAGTCCGACTTTATCAGGCATTAATTCATACTTCACAACCGTGAAGCACATCTGGCTATTCCACCGGACTGTCACCCGTTCCGTCGTCATTTCTTCAACCCTGAGCCATCTTACGGGTTCCTGGCATATAATCCCGAAAGTATGTCCCACAACGAAGCCATTTTTAAAGCCGTGCGCAACAACGACGTCTCCGCAATTGAATCCGCCATCAGTGATAATCCCAGTGTATTGGAAGCGCGTGACGACCGGGGCTCCACGCCCCTGATCCTGGCGAGTTACCTCGGCCACCGGGAAGCGACGAAAAAGCTGGTGGAGTCCGGTGCCGACCTGAATGCCTTTGCCGGGACCGGCACGGCGCTCATGGGCGTCAGCTTCAAGGGGTTCACCAAACTTGCCGCCTATCTGATCGACGCTGGTGCAGACGTAAATGCCTCCGATCCCCGGGCGGCGAACGGCGGCACCGCCCTCATCTTCGCCGCTATGTTCAACAGAGCGGACGTAGTGGACCTGCTTTTGGAAAGGGGCGCGGACGCAGGTGCAAAGGATGGTAACGGACTCACTGCCGCCGACAACGCCCGTAACCGGGGACTTACGGAAATCGTCGCCAAACTCTGACCGGTTGGGGATCTATGGTGTCTATGATGCGATCAAAAACGCGCCGGCAACCGGAGAATTTCCTTACCAGGCATAAAACTCCCCGGCAACCTTTGGCGACCGGGGAGCGGAAATAACCTACTTTAATATTCTTCATCGGATCTGCAGGCGGCGAACGCGTTCCGCACCACTCGCCAGGCGAACGCGGACAACGTAAATGCCGGCCGTCAGACCGGAAACATCCGCACTTAACCGGTTACGGTTGCCGGTAAAACGAATTAGGACAGCGCGCCCGGTCACGTCGAGCAGGCCCACTAATTCAGCTCCCTCCGGTAGCAGAACCTGAACCTCGTTGGTGGCCGGGTTGGGGCTGATCACCAGGGGGGCGTCGCCATAAAAGGTCACGGTTTCCACCGGAGAGTAGGTGAGTTGCCCGTCGAAATCGGTCTGACGGATCCGGTAATAGCCGCTGCCTTCCAGGGGAGTGGCGTCGGTGTATTCATAGCGCTGATCGGCGCCGGAACGGGCCGGTACCTGACCGATGACCGACCATTCCGTACCGGTTGCGGAGCGTTCGAGGTGGAAGCCGGCGTTGTCCGGCTCGGTGGTGGTTTCCCA
>ENA-ORXU01000295-ORXU01000295.1-marine-metagenome-genome-assembly--contig:-NODE-295-length-61927-cov-9.589297_pt1 | contig 61927 bp, 42 predicted proteins | sample MGYA00237869_ERZ511484 | MGnify/ENA metagenome assembly ERZ511484 | reverse complement strand
ACCACTTTACTGATGTCGATATCGACAACTTGTCGCTTTTGAAAACCCACCTCACGATAATGTCCTTGAGGTAACATGTCTCGGTCAACTAAAATGACTTCTACCTCATCGGGCGTTTCAGTCTGAGTCAGCGTTTTACCCGTTCGGCCTTTTTGTCCACCCGCTGACTTATCTGATTTATCTTTGGTTGGTTTTTCTCGGTTAATATCTTTTGATGGCGGGATACTACTGTTTTTACTGTTAAGTCCTAATTTACTGGCAAGCATAACAACGACAACAAGAATAAGTTCGATAGACATCTTCAACGCAGGCGTGAGAGTCTTATCTTCTTTTAACTGAGCTTTAGTTTGCTCAACTATTTCAGTGATGTTGATGTTGTTTAAATTCATTGAAGCTAGGGCAATTAAGTAATAGCCCTAGCTTGGCATACTGGCAGGATCGGTCAATAGCTAAAAAAGATCTTTAGAAAATAATTTTCCCTGGTGAATAGTTACAAAAATAAAAGCTATTTTATAGCTTTTGATATAATCGAATTAAAAAATCTGCTTGACAACTAAACTGCTTTTTATTTTTTAATGTTTCAATCACATCAGTAGAGGCCTTAAAGGCAAAAGGTGTCATCGATAATAAATCAATAATATGGTTTGGTTGAGTAAAGTTCATTGAATAATTTATTTTTTCTTCCATCACCAATATAAGATGTTCAATAGGCTTTTTAGTGGTGTCGTGCTCTTTAGCATCAAGGTAAATAAGCGATTTTAATTCAATTAAGTGTTTTTCTGCAGGAGTAACCGTTAATAAATAACCTTGGTGTTGTAATACTCGAGTAAATTCATTTTCTAGAATAGGTGCGTAAATAGAGTTTATCCAACCTATTACGCAATCTGTAAAAGGTAAGTTTGATAATGTACCAACACTAAAGTGACAGTCTTTGTAACGTTTTGCTGCAATTTTTACCGCTGATTTAGAAATGTCTATACCAAAAACTTGGTTGTTATCTGTTTTATATTGGTGAGTATAAAATCCTTCACCGCAACCAGCATCGAGCACTTTAGTGGTGCTTTTTACATGCCTTTGATAGATGCTTTTTATTGTATCAATAAGTGGTTGGTAATAGCCGTTATCTAAAAAGGCTCTACGTGCTTTTACCATCTCAACATTATCACCTGGAGCCTTAGAGTGTTTATGTTGAACAGGTAATAAATTTACATAACCCTCTTTGGCTTCATCAAAACAATGATTATTACTGCATCGGTAAGTTTTGCCCATGAGTAATAGCTTGTTATCACATAGTGGGCAAAGGTACTGAATTGAATGCATATTTATTTTATTGTTATTACTCAAGAATGACTCGTATTACTTAAATGTTGACCAAATAGGTGCGTGATCTGAAGGCTTTTCAATGCCGCGTAATTCATAATCAATATCTGATTCAATACATGTTTGGGCAAATTCCTTAGTGGCTAACACTACATCTATACGTAAGCCTCGGTTGTCAGGAAATCCTTTAGATCGGTAATCAAACCAAGAATATCTTTCTTCTTTAGTAGGATGTAAGGCTCTAAATGTATCAGTAAAGCCCCAATCAATGAGTGTTTTTAACCATTCGCGCTCTTCGGGCTGAAAACTACACTTACCAGTTTTTAACCAACGCTTCCTGTTAGGTTCACCAATACCAATATCTAAATCAGTTGGTGAAATATTAATGTCCCCCATAATAATGATATTTTCATCTGGAGTATGATGCTCGGTGAGATATGTCATTAAATCTTTATAGAACTGACGCTTATAAGGATATTTTGTTTCATGGGCAATATTGTCACCTTGTGGAAAATAGCCATTAAGTACGGTGATTTTTTCACCTTTATGATTGGTGGTATTTACCATTATCATTCGTTTTTGGGCTTCTTCATTATCGCTAGGAAAACCTTTTTGAACACTATCAGCAGGTTTTTTACATAACATAGCAACGCCGTAGTGAGCCTTTTGACCGTGAAAATAAACAGAGTAACCCATCGCTTCAACATCGGCTAAAGGAAAAGCTTCATCATGTACTTTAATTTCTTGTAAGCCAATAATATCAGGTTGGTGTTTATCAATAATAGCCTGTAGTTGATGTAAACGAGCTCGAAGACCATTAATATTGAAAGAGATTATTTTCATTAATTTTATCCATTGTTAACTTAACAATAATGCTAACAGAATAGTTAAAGTGATGTGAATATTAATTTAAGTTTTATACCCTTGCCCGTAGGGAGCTAAGCGAGTTATCAGTCAAGCGTTGCGATACTTGATAAGGGAATAACCATTATCTGCGTAACGTGCCTTGATCTGATTTCCTCGTTTAGCTCTGAACTTGCAGCTTGGAGAGTGATGGGTATATAGGTTTTATTTATATAAAGCTTGTACTCATATTTTGATACAAATATTTTTACACACAAATTCTTATCTTTAAGTAAATTAAAAAACACTAATCGAGTGATTAAATAATCACCTTATAAGTCATTTTATACATCTTAATAATCCGAACATTATCTATTAAAAATTTGTTGTATTTGAGCTTTTTACCAATTTTATTCAACGTTTATTCTAAAGTTTGAGTAGAGTTGTGAAGTATGATTTATATACATCTTTGGTTTGTTAAAACACCTCTTAAAACCAACGCTTTCCTAGTAATAGCTTATATCTTAATTATAGAATTTTTAGTTGAACATATAAAAAATCAATTTATTTTTTATCGAATTATTTCGTTGTACCATCATGTTTAATTCACTATAAATGTTAGCGATAACATTTCTATCGGCATAATTTAAACCCGCACGTATTCACCCTTATTTTCAACTGTAAATCAGCAAGAATCCTTTAATTTAAAGATCTGTAGCCATTTTGAGACACTTGCTTTAAGTTTATTTTTGATTACTCTAGTGGTTGTTTAATGACCTATAATTGAGTTGCAATTAAAAATTTGTATGTTATTTTGATCGTTAACTTTTGTTTGTTAGCGATATCATTATATTGTGGGGATTTCAAAACGGTATTAATAATGAACATGAAGTGGGGGCAAAAAGTAATTTGGTAGGATGCAAACTCCAATTGCTTTTGTTGTTTTTTTGGGAAGTTTTGATGCAGATTAATCTGCATGAGAAGGTCAAATGAATAGTAAATTAATAAAAATAAAAATTAATACATGTTTAAAGGTGGTTGCTGCCTGTTGTTTAGGTTTTAGTGGCTCCGGTGCAGCACAAAAACCAGCTATACCGGTTGACGGCCAAAAGATTTTTATCTTAGGGCAAGATAAGTCGTCTATTCAAGAATATATGAATGATGCTGAACTACCTCGCCCTAATGGTTTTACAACGTATACAACATTAACTAGAGGATCAACCGAACCAGTTACCAATTATTGTTTTAAAGGGCTTGATGGTTTAAAAAACCTCAATAACTATAATTCAAACTCTGCAACAGGGTGTAGTGACTCAGTTCGTCGTAATCAATGGGGGTCTGGTGTTCAAAATGCACAATGGGTAATTGAGACTTATCAACCAGAAATTGTTGCCATTGGCATGTTTTGTCCGGGTAATTCACAAGCTCAAGGACTGTATCAAAACGGTACGCATGATGATTTATTAACTGAGCTCTCAGACTTTTTTAAAGAACATCCTACCACGCGTTTTTTTCTACGAACTTGTTACGAGTTTAATGGTGATGCTCATGGTTTAAGCACCGACAGTTTCAAAGGGATTTTTAAATACGTTAGAACTTATTTAGATGGGCAGGGCGTTAATAATGTCGCTCATGTTTGGCAGTCAGATGCATATCACGGTACAGGAAGAACGACTGCATCTTTAGGTAATACCGAACAAGGTTACTGGCCGGGTAAGCAATACGTAGATTGGGTAGGTGTGTCACAATTTAATAGCGATATTAATGAAGAAGCTAGCATTGCTGAAGCTGAAGGTTTACCGCTTTTTATTGCTGAAGTAACCCCACATGGCGATTTAGGTGTTCAGTATGACTTTTCAATTCCATTTAATAGTTCAGTTTCAGAAGGTATAGGACAACCAAATCCGGTAACAGTTATTAATAACTTGAATTGGTTTGATCAAAAAAATGCTGAAATCATGCGAGCCTCTACTAAAGCGTGGGCTTACATTAATGCCGATTGGACAGTTCAACCACAATGGCAAAATGCTGTTGATCAAGCGGGTGCAAATTTTTTCAAATACACTGACTCAAGAGTACAACAAAGTACTGAGGTTAAGTCGCGGTTTATTAGCTTAGTTTCACCAGATAATGGCTTTATTTTAGATGGTGATTCCGTGCCTAGCAACGCAGGTCCAGCGATTACTGCGTGCACATTAGATCCTGCTAGCCCTTTAAATTTGGGTGATAATGTTACGGTTAGCTGTAATGTATCAGACAGCCCTGAAGGTGTTGCGTCAGCATCACTTGCTATAAACGGTGTTAACAGTGGCACGTTGACTTTAGGTAATGGTGCTTATTCATGGAATGTATTAGCAACAGCTTTAAATACGGGAACCAATCAATTAGTAGTAACTGCTAAAGACTCTGCTGGTGCGAACAATAGCCAAGCACTTACTGCAGAAGTGGTTGATGATTCAGTCGTTGTAGCTCCGTTATCGGATCAAGGAGTTTCAGTTGATGGTGATGTTGCCACGTTATTCTTTAAAGATGAAGGATGGACTGCAACATGGAATTATTTGTGTATAAACAATAATTGCCTTGCAGGTACACGTATTGGCAATAATTTTGAGGTTGATGTCTCTAATTATAATATTGTCATTGGCAATAGTTATGATATTCAACTTAAAGTGCAAGACAATGCTTCAGGACAATATATATCACCTACATATACCGTTGTTGCAGTAGCAGAAGGTTCAGTTGTTATTACCCCTGAAAATCAATTACCGGTTGTTACTCTTTCGCCCCTATCAACACTAACCGCTGGCGATAATACAACAGTTACAGTAAATGCATCAGATAGCGACGGAACAATCACTAATGTTGCATTTTACCTCACCACACCTTCTAGAGCTGAGCAACTAGTGGGAAGTGATTCGGTAACACCTTATCAGTTTTCATTAACTAGCTTAACTGCTGGTACGTACAGCATGCGTGCAGTTGCCACAGATAACGACGGAGGGTCAACAACTGAAACGGGTACATTTACCGTAGAACCAGATTCAACGACCGATGAACCGCCCGTAAATAACGCTACATATGGTATTAACATTGATGGCAGTAACGCCACTTTGTTTTTTACTAATGAAGGTTGGAGTGCTAATTGGAATTATATGTGTCTTGCAAGTGATTGTCGTGTAGGTACTAAAAATGGTTCACGTTTTGAGCTTGATATAAGTAATATGAATATTGTTGCTGGTAATAGTTATGATATTCAACTTAAAGTGCAAGACAATACCACGGGGCAATTTATTTCACCTATACGTACTGTTGTTGCTGGAGCATCTGGTAGCGGTAGCGATGGTGGAGGCGACCCCATTATAATTACACCACCTGATGGAATTGCTCCTACGGTTAATGTAATTGCACCTACAGGTTTAAATGTTGGTGATAATACTCCTATTATGGCAACAGCAAGTGATAGTGACGGGACGGTAAGCAATGTAGCACTTTATGTTACGGCGCCAAACAGTACGGAACAACTATTTGCAACCGATACAAGCGCACCGTATCAATACAACCTAACTAATCTACTAGCCGGCACATATTATTTAAGAGCATTAGCCACTGATAATGATGGCGATCAAGCCCAATCAACCGCATCATTTGTAGTTGCAGCTGCAACGGGCGGTGGAGATAACGGAGGCGGAACAGGTTCTCCTGATTTTGCACACTTAGATTGGACATCAAATTCGTTAACCGAGCATAATGTGGGTCCACCACCACGAGCAAATCCACCATCGGCATTAGCTTCACCTACAACAGGCGCAGCGCCAAAACTATTTGGTTTTGCTTTTGATGTAGTGGGTAGTGATTTAACTTGGCGTTGGGGACCATCCATTGTTAAACAAGCTGGGGATTCAGGTTTAGAAATGCATTGTTCAACAGATAATAATGCCACTTTTACTAAAGTAGACGTTGTTGGTAACCAAGCAGCAATACCTTGTACGGGTGATTACACTTATTTCTTTCGCTACTTACATCCTTCACTATTAAATGATGATCCGGGTTCTCAATGGATATATACCACATTATTTACTACTGAAGGCGCACGTGTTGATCCATTAAATTATACACCATTTGTTGATGGCTCTTCTAACTGGATGAGATTCCGCCACCCCATTACACAAGATGGCATCACGGCAGCAATATTAGATGCCCAACATAATAATGACCGTTTAAGAAACTTAGACCGTTATACTATTTGGGTTGAAGATTCGCCAGGTAATGTAGAATTTAAAGGGCAAGTAAACGGGAGTATTTTGCGTAACGAAGCAATGCGAAGAGCAGGTTCACCTAACGGACAACAGTTTTTTGCCGCATTAACTAGCGGAATGGGCTGGGGAGATTTATTCAGTTACGGACAAGTCATTAGCTTTGAATTTACTGCAGTAGCAGGTAAAACGGGTGCTCAAACTTACAACGATTTTAGCCATTATGTGGTAGGTTGTGGTTGGTGTGGTAAATATGGCGATCCGCGTCTAAATTCAGCCGGTAAAGCCTCTACTAGCCAAGAGTTTTCCGACTCGGGTGGTTATATAGATCTTGAGCATAATGCAATATTTACTCAACCTATGGTCACTATTCACAAAGAAGACATGATTGACGACTTTTTATTAGGTCATCACTTATTTCATGGTGTAGATCCAAATAAAACTCGTTCTTCAATGTTTGATGACCCAGACGCACAAATTGGTAAAACTACATGCGGCAGCTGTCATTTTAGAGATGGTCGGGGTTCAGAAATTATAACAACTGAATTAGGTCCAAGAATTGCGCCACCAGTATTTGGTTTATCACTATTAGATTATATGGTTGGACGTGAAGCTGGCTACAGGTGGGACGGAAAAGTACCTGAAATTTCTGACCAAGTTGTTGGTGCTTTAAAGGCAGATCATGGCGTTGATGCACAACAATTACCGGGTCGTGTGCTTGAGCTTATAACCAGTTATGTTGAGTTATTAACCGTACCTGCTAGAAAACCAGGCTCTTATGACTTACCCGGCGTTACAGAAGGCGATGTATTGTTTAACGATATAGGTTGTGCAGGTTGTCATACGCCAGTGCAACGAACGTCTAGCAGCGCACCTACTCATATCAGAGATCTAGAAATACGCCCTTACACCGACATGAAAATTCATGATTTAGGAAAAGGACCTTTTAGAACTGCGCCATTGTGGGGGTTAGGTCATAACTTACACCTATTAGAGCGTAATGATAGAGCCACATTATTTATGCATGACGGTTCTGCTACAACGATTGAGCAAGCAATTATGGCGCATGGTGGTGAAGCAGCATCAGTTACCGCTACTTATAATGGATTAAGTGCCACAGATAAATCAGCTATACAAGCGTTTGTTAAAACACTTTAACGGGTGATGTATGTAAATAAAAGCCGATTAAGAGGAGACTCTTAATCGGCTTTTTTATTAAATGATGAGTCATACATACTAAGGGCATTATGTTTTTTCACACCTAAGTTTTTTCATATTAAGGGAAAGTTAAAAATTTTAAAAGCCGTGTATTAACAGCATTAATCGTAAAATATTTTAGACCAAATAATCAGGAAAATTTAATGAACACCGTTCTATAAAATCGTGCGATTTTTCAAACCCTTCCGTAATATGATTAAGATCAGGTGCTTGCAACGAGTCTGGGAAAAAGCCGTAACCGGCTAGAATTGAATACCAAGACGGAACAGGGTAATGCTCGTGCAAGCCTAGTTTATGAACAAGTTTGCTGATATCTAAGCCCTTTTGCCAACCTTGAATTAAAATGTTGAGTCTAGGTGCCATGTTCTTCATATGAGCTCTGTTTTCTTGCCAGTAGGGCGTATCGTTTCTAGAATTTAGTGTGTAATGCAAAACGATATAATCTTTTATGCCATCAAACTCTTTATTAATTTGTTCGTTAAAATATCGTTGATTCTTGTTAGTAAAATTACCATTTTGATAAGCGTCTACAAATTTCCCGACGGTTTGCTGTATCAATAACAATGCAGTAGCTTCAAGCGGTTCGATAAAGCCTTGAGATAAGCCTACGGCTAAACAGTTATTTTGCCAGTGTTTGTTATTACGCCCTAAATTAAAAGATAAGTGTCTAACCTTTTCATTACTTTCTAGCTCAGTCTTCTCTGTGCCAGTATTCACTTCATTAGAAGTAAGTTGTAAGTAGGCTTTAAATTCTTTTTCTGCTTTGGCTTTACTGACATGTTTAGCGCTATAAACGTAGCCATTACCATAACGATTAGTGAGAGGGATTTTCCATGCCCAACCATGTTTTAAAGCGGTTGATTCAGTTTGTGCGGCTATTTTATTGCCTGATTGCCCATCTGATTTTTCAGATAAGGGCGTTGAAATAGCAATGGCAGAATCGTTGTGTAATTCATCGCTGTAACTTACAAATTCAATATCAGGCATTTTATTAATTAATAAACCTTTAAAACCAGTGCAATCTACAAATATATCACCTTCAATTTTTTCGCTATTTTTTAAAACAATGCTCTCAATATCATTATTTTCAGCTAAATTAATGTCGTTAACATGCCCTATAACATAGTTAACACCCTGTTTAATTGCTACTTTTTTTAAATATTTACCTAATAGATTAGAGTCGAAATGATAGGCGTAATCAACGTCAAACGGGAAGTTTTGGTTAGCTAGTGGGCTTTTATGTTGCTCGCTAATTTTTGCTGAAATGTAAAAGTCGCTAGGGTTTGCCGGTAGATCAATGCCTGTGGCTCTTAATTGTGCATTATAAAAAAAACTTTTTTGAGTATAAATATCTAAAGACGAGGGAAAGGCATGAAAGTAACTTTCGTAACCTTTTATAGTTGACCAACCGTTAAAACGAATACCTGTTTTGTAGGTAGCGTTGCAGGCAGGCATCCAATCACTTTCTTCAATTTCTAATAAATCAAAAAAGTTACGTAATGCTGGCGTAGAACCTTCACCTACACCAATAATACCAACGTCGGGTGACTCAACTAACGTAATTGATATGTCATTATTTCGAAATGAATACGCTAATATATTGGCGGTCATCCAGCCGGCAGTGCCGCCGCCAACGATAATGATATTTTTAGTGTTTAATTTTTTTTCGGTGGTTGAATGGCTCATAATAGGCTCGCAAAAAGTTAAAACACATAAAAAATAAAACCTCAAAACTTATATCAATTGAAATAATGAATTAGTCATTTAGAGCTGCATTAGACAACTTAGAACAAACGAAATAATTCAAGCATAGTGAGCTATGTTTTATTTATTTTGTGAGGTATCAGCTGTCTAATGAGCTCCCAAGGGAAATTTTTAAACTACTTTACAGTTGATTAATATAGCTATTCAAACCTTTTAAAGATAAGTCAACACACGCTAGAGGGGTTAATCCATTAGGGTATTCTTCTTGTTCAACTACAATCCATTTTGTACCACCTACAGCAATATTAGCTTTTAATAAGGCTAACCAATCAATAGTGTCTTTACCAATAATAGGTAATTTACCTTGGGTGCCTTCAGGTAATTTTACTTTGTAATGGGTTGTAAATGTTCTGTTTGGGTATTTATTTACATAACTTACTGGGTCTTTACCGGCATAAGTTGTCCAACCTACATCTTGCTGCATTACTACGTCGTTTGTTGTATTTTGAGCCATGTAATCCCAGTAGGTAGACCCTTCAAAGTCGTTGAATTCTTTTTCATGGTTATGAAATCCGGTTTTAAGCCCATAGGGTGCTAATTTTTTAGCGAGTTGATTGAGTAACTTACTTATTTCAATTATACCTTCTGGGTGCCATGCACGCTCATCCCAAGGCACAATAACTGTTTCAGCGCCTAATATTTTATAAAAACTGGCTGTTTCTTTAAAATTTTCATCATTGAGTTGTTCAAAAGTCACATGTGCACCACTGGCTTTTAAATTTAAAGAATCTAAAAATTTCTTTAATCGAGCCGGATCTTTTGCATAAGGACCAAATTCTCCGGCAAACTCCACGCCAGCAAATCCCATTGCAGAGAGCTTTTTAAGAGTTCCAGTAAAGTCAGCTTTTACATCATCTTTAACTGACCAAAGTTGTACACTAAGTAAAGGTACCTTGGCTGGGTTATGTTCTTTTGCATTAATTGTTTTAGTTATCATAAATAAAGTACAACACATTATAAGTAGTGATAGATTGTTAAGTATTTTCATAAAAATTCCTTAGATACGTTTTGCTTTCATTTCATTGGTACAATAATCAACAGCTCTTGCTGTTAACGCCATAAAGGTTAAGCTAGGGTTTTGTACCGCACTTGAACAAAAGCTAGACCCGTCAGTTACAAATAAGTTAGGTATATCATGGCTTTGGTTAAAACCATTTAAAAACGATGTTTTTGGATCACGGCCCATACGTGCTGTGCCAAGCTCATGAATAGCTAAACCTGGTGCGCCGCGGGTTACGTATTTGTTAATGCCCGTAAGCCCAGCCGCTTTAAGCATTAATTCTGCTTGTTCAGCGGCATCGTCCATCATATCGGTTTCGTTTTGTGAAAAACGACAATCAAACTCTATTTGAGGTATTCCCCATTTATCTTTTAGGGTTGGGTGTAATCGCATTTGATTTTCAAAACGTGGTAGCATCTCTCCTTGTGCACCTAAACCAAATTTCCATTTACCTGCTTGTCTTAGCTTGTTTTTATAATCAACACCTAAACCGTCTTGACTGTAATTGCTTTGCCAATTTTCACGTTGTATGTAACCCGATAAAGCATAACCGCGCAAAAACTTACGTTTACTGTCAGGCTTGTAATAAAAATTAGGAATATAAGGGCTAGTAGGGCGTCTGCCTGAGTAGTATTCGTCTTCAAACCCCTCGACATAACCACTAGCGCCAGCATTATAGTTATGGTCCATTAAGTAATGCCCTAACACACCGGAACTATTACCTATGCCATTAGGGAATTTTTTAGAGGTTGTATTCATCAATATTTGAGTACTACCGATAGTTGATGCGCAAACAAATACCACGTTGGCAAAGTATTCGCGTTCCGTTAAATCATCATTATCAATAACTTTAACGCCTTTTACACGATTGGTTTTTTCATCGTATATTAGGCTATGCACTACGCTATTGGGTGCTATATGTAAATTGTTGGTAGCCGCAGCAGCAGGTAGGGTTGAACTTTGGGTTGAAAAATAGGCACCAAATGAACAACCTGCTTGGCACTCGTTTCTAGCTTGACACTGAACCCTGCCTTGAGAAACATGCAAGGCAGATGGTTCAGTTAAATGTGCTGCACGCCCCATTACCATAGGTCTGTCTGGGTAAGCTTGTGCTAATTTTTTTTGAATATGTTTTTCAGGTGAGGTCATTTCAAACGCAGGAAGAAATTCACTGTCGGGTAAATTAGGTAAGTTTTCTTTTGCACCACTAATACCTGCATGTTTTTCAACATGGCTGTACCATGAATCGATGTCTTTAGTGCGAATTGGCCAATCGTTACCGTAACCATCTAATTTGTTTGCGGTAAAATCAAACTCACCTAAACGGTAAGATTGTCTGTGCCACAAGATTGATTTACCACCTAATTGGTTGGCTCTTATCCAAGAAAAATTAGTACCTTCTTTAGTGGCATAGGGCAAGTCTCTATCGTTACCAAAAAAGTGCTTGGTGGCATCGTTAAAGGCATAACATTGTTGTTGAATTTTATAGCGTTGTTCAATTAATAAATTATCAACTTTAGTTCGATGTTTTTGCTGCCATGGTGCTTTGTTTTCACCAATGTAATCTTTACGATGCTCGACAACTTTTCCACGTTCAATCATTAATGTTTTGTAACCGCGCTCACAAAATTCTTTTGCAGCCCAACCACCTGAAATACCAGAGCCTATAACAATAGCGTCGTATACTTCCTTGCTGTGGTTTATATAAATTGATTCAGTCATTCTTAGATACTCATTTTTAACTATTTTATCGAATGTTTACTTAAAATTGCGCTAATAAAAAAGCGCATTAGAACCCCAGCTTGCTTGATCTTTACTATAAGGAATAGACCCTTTAAATCCTCCGGGAATCGCATCAAATCTTAACTCTTGTGAAGCACCCACTTCAGAAGTGTAATAGCCAAAACAAATGAGTTGTTTAAGGGATTTAAAATCAGTGCGTTGAGCTTGGCTAAACGGTTTATCACCAATATCAAGCTTGGTTAATAAACTAAATTGTTGATCATACGATAACTTAATAAACGCAGCGGAATGCGCTGATAACGCCATTTCATCAATATCAGTTAACAGTGCCATTATCTTGTTTTGAGTTTGCTTAGAATGACAGTGATAAAGTTGGCTATCAATAAAACCATGAGTATCAACTTCTGCAGCGCCGAGTGTGGCTGTTTTAGGAATAACAATTGCACATACATACTCAAGAAGTTTTAATTGTTCAACGGTAAAAATTTTACCGGCGGTTGAATGACTTTGGGTGGGTGAATAAGTCATAGCGACGGCATAAGCATTGCCAGTTAACAAACCGCTGGCAACTGTACCACCTAGTATAATACTAAGCCCTTTGATGAATTTTCTTCTAGATTCATGTTCAGGCGGTGTACTGTGTATTGTCATAGTAGTCCCCGTAACGTTAATTAATCATGCTGACGATAATCACACTCAAAAGTTTAATAGCAAACGTTCAACAGTTATCAGTAAATATATTTTGAATGAGTAATGTAACAATGTTTAGCAGACTACCTTTGATATGAAGATAAATCAACAATAAAGTTAACCGGTTCATTTCTAGGTTGTGTTGTATTTAAAGTCTTATTCAAAATCATGATTTATCATAAAGTTTAATTAATATTGCGCAATTAAAGTTAATTGATTAGCTATAGTAGCTATTCGTTTGGCGTTAAAAGGTAAATAACTAAAATAGTATGAAATTTAATTATTTAGTTCTGGGTCTAATGCCCACATGTACTACAGGTAAATGATATGACTATCATTTACCTGTTAACCATCTATCACAACAACCTATTACAACCACCTACACAACTTTAAAGAAGAGAGTGAACGTTTGAAGTATGCATATTTAGCACTATCAATTGCCGCCATATTAAATATCCCATTTATTTCTCATGCAGGAGAAATAAATGCAGAGGCTTTTAAAAGCAATACAGAAGAAAAAAAAGAAAAGGATATTGCTACTGCAACGTTAAATAACGATCCTTTAGAAGTGATTGAAGTTTTTGCACAAATTAACCAATCGCAAGGTTTGTCAGTAAAGCATGCAACTGTTGATGGACCTTTTGGCGATAATTTAGCACTAAAAGATATTGCCCGTTCTATTACGCCCATTTCAAGCGAGCTAATTGAGCAGTTAAACATAACTACTTTACAAGACGTACTTGCCGTTAGCCCAAACACCTATTCTGCTAGTGGCTTCGGAGCACCAAGTTTGCCAACTATTCGTGGTCAATTAGGTGAGTTATTTCAAGATGGTACAAGGCGTCAAGCTGGTAATAATGGATTTGGAGTGCCGTTATCTTTTAATGCAGTGCAACAAATAGATGTAGTAAAAGGAGCGCCACCGGTGTTATTTGGTTCAAGCCAACGTAATGGTGGTTTTGTTAATTTGCATTCTAAAACTGCCAATACAGAGTTAAATCAAGGTAAAGTTAATTTATCAGCTGGGCGATGGGATCAATACAGTGCGCAAGTTGATTATAATGGCGTTATTGAACAAAATAGATTAGCTTACCGAGTAAGTGTAGAGCATGTAGATAACGGAAGTTTTTACGATTTTTCAGCAACAAAAAGTGATAGTTTATTTGCTGCTATTCAATTTTTACCTAACGATAAAAGTAGCTGGGATATAAATTTTGAATGGTTTCAAGTTGAATTTACCGACAATGCAGGTATTAATAGACCGACTCAAGCGTTGATTGACGACAATTTATATATTACCGGTCAGGGCAGGCAGGCAAACGGCAGTACTGTTCCTGCATCAGGATCTATTGTTTCGCCAACAGGGCAAATAAAACTTCCTAGAAGCCAAGTACTAACCGATCCAGATAACGTCAACGAGGCAACAACATATTTGCTGCACAGTATTTACAAAAATGAATTATCACCTAAAACGTCCATCAAAAACATTACTTATTTTCAACATTTACAACGTGAAGAAATTGCACAAAACAGCTTTGTTGAAATAATTGATGGTGCTGATACGGCGCAAAATCGTACAGAACTTACTTATGAATGGAATAGTAACCAACAAACTATTTTTGCCTTTGATGTTCGATACAATAAAGTATTAGGTTATAGCCAATTTACTACTGAAGCAGATGCTCCTATTGATTTAACCGGTACACTAGCAGACCGTCGTATTCCTTTAACTGTTCAACAACAAGCACGCTTAGTAGCGCTAAAGCCGGGTGTGTTTGTATCGCCAGGTGGTCAATACGATACAAATAATGATGGCATTGGCGATTTTAATTTGTCAGACACAACAGATTCACGTTCATGGCAAACGGGCATTGCTTTTCAACATGATTCAGATTGGACTCATAACTTACATACTAGTTTAGGATATCGTGTTGACTACTATGACGTTGATGCACACGACCCAATAGCTCCTCAAGGCGAACTTGCCGTTAATGATAGTATTAATGATTGGCTACAATCAGCTCATATCAGTTTCAGTTACGCACTAACTAGCGATATTACGGCTTATGGCACCTCAAGCTATAATGAAGCCACCTCTAACAGCATGGCAGGCGGAACATCTTTGGGTGGCGACAATACAATTAGTGCGCAAAACTTTGCGACTGAAAATACGTTAGTTGAATTTGGCTTAAAATACGCGCCCACTGATAGCGATTGGTATGCAGATGGTGCCTTATTTAGCCAGCGACGTAGTTTACGTAATCGCGATGGCAGTAATACAGGTATTCGTACTGAGGGGTTTGAAGGGCAAGTATTTTATGATGCTTATCCATTGTGGTTAAGTGCCGGTTATAGTTATATAGATGCACGTTACGACAATTCAGCAAGTAGCCAAGCCTCAGCACAAGTTGCAGATGCTTTTGATAATTCACGTCCTGATCTTATTGTAGGTACTGGCATTGGTGCGCCTAACTTTACTGCATTTTTGCCGTCTACTTCGCAAGTGCAAGGCATCCCTGAACAATCATTAAGTGTTAACGCAAGTTACTCAATTAACACCGCATGGCAAGCCGGTTTTTCAACCTTATATACTAAAAGTTATCCGCTTGATTATTTAGCAACAGTATATATCCGAGACCAATATACACTTAACCTAAATACCAGCTATACATTTAATTGTGATACTAGTGATGGCAGTAAAAGTAATGGCAAAACTAAGCTACGATTTGATATAAACAACCTGACTAATCAAAATAATTGGCGTCCGGTTTTTGAAGGTGGTTATTTTGGTGCGACATTGGTTTTTCCTGAATTGCCAATTAATGCTAAATTAACATTGACGCACACGTTTTAAAGTTGGGTTTCTACCGATTTTATTTTCTATTGACGATACGTCGTTAACTGATTTGTGTAAAAATTAAAATTAAGAGAACATTATGATCAAAAAAATAATTTTGTTATTGCTTGCGGCTATCGTGATAAGCGCATTTTTTTATTTTAATTTACACCAATTACTAACGCTGCAAGGGTTGAAAGACTCTATGGAGCAGTTTGATCAATGGCGAAATCAGTCACCGGTATTAGTTATTGGTGGTTTCTTTTTACTATATGTTTTGGTTACCGCGCTTTCACTACCGGGTGCAACTATTTTAACCTTAGCTGCTGGCGCTTTGTTTGGTTTAGTTGAAGGATTACTCATTGCGTCGTTTGCATCAACTTTAGGGGCAACCTTAGCCTTTTTAGCGTCACGTTACTTACTACGAGATACGATAAAAAAACGCTTTTTAAACCGTTTAACAGCAATAGATAAAGGGGTTGAAAAAGAAGGCGCTTTTTACTTATTTACCTTGCGGTTAGTGCCAGTTTTCCCCTTCTTTTTAATTAATTTATTAATGGGGCTAACGTCAATAAAGTCGTTGACATTTTATTGGGTGAGTCAAGTCGGCATGTTAGCAGGCACCTTTGTATTTGTTAACGCAGGCACTCAATTAGCTCAAATTGAGAGCTTGTCGGGTATTTTATCGTTCGACTTAATCATATCGTTTGTTTTATTAGGGATTTTTCCTTTTATTGCGAAAATGATCTTAAATGGTTTTAAAAGACGTCGTGTTTATAAAAACTTTAGTAAGCCGAAAAAATTCGATCAAAACATGATTGTTATTGGCGCTGGCGCTGGCGGATTAGTGACTAGTTATATTGCTGCGGCAGTTAAGGCTAAAGTTACCTTAGTTGAAGCAGGAAAAATGGGGGGCGACTGTTTAAATTATGGTTGTGTGCCGAGTAAAGCTATTATCAAAAGTGCAAAAATGGCCGAGCAAATTCGCCATGGTGCAAATTACGGTTTAGAAAATAGCACGCCGCAATTTTCATTTAAAAAAGTACTAGCTCGTGTACATAAAGTTATTGCTGACATTGCACCACACGACAGTATTGAACGTTACACTAAATTAGGGGTAAACGTAGTAAAAGGCTATGGTAAATTAATTGACCCTTGGACGGTTGAAATTCAATTAAATGATGGTGGTACTCAAATACTAACCGCCAGAACTATTGTTATTGCAACCGGTGCTCAGCCATTTGTACCGCTTTTACCCGGTATTGAAGAAACCGGTTATGTAACAAGTGACACCTTATGGAGTAAATTTGCACAATTAGAACAAGCACCTCAAAAACTTGTGGTGCTAGGGGGTGGTCCAATTGGGTGTGAATTAGCGCAAAGTCTTTCTCGTTTAGGTTCAAGCGTTACGCAAATTGAAAAAGGCGCACGCATTATGAGCAAAGAAGATACGGAAGTGTCTTTATTTGCTCACCAAGCATTAAGCGAAAGTGGGGTTAATATATTAACGTCGCATCAAGCTATGCGGTGTGAAATACGTGAGGGTAAAAAATACCTTATTGTTAAGTCGTTGATTGCTGAAAAACAACAAAAACATGCTGAGCAACACAACGAAATAGCAATAGAATTTGATGAGCTTTTATGTGCCGTAGGCAGAAGTGCTCGACTTAAAGGTTACGGGCTTGAAGAGTTAGGTATTGAAACCCATCGCACGGTTATAACTAATGATTATTTAGAAACCTTATATCCAAATATATACGCCGCCGGCGATATTGTTGGTCCTTATCAATTTACGCATGTTGCCGCTCATCAAGGTTGGTATGCAGCGGTAAACGGTTTATTTGGTGATTTTAAAAAGTTTAAAGTTGATTATCGCGTTATACCTTGGACAACATTTATTGATCCAGAAATTGCACGCGTTGGTATTAATGAACAAGAAGCCCAAGATAAAAAAATAGATTACGAAGTAACTCGTTTTGAATTTAAAGAGCTTGACCGCGCTATTACCGAAAGTGCAACTAAAGGGTTTATTAAAGTCATAACACCTAAAGGTAAAGATAAAATTTTAGGAGTAACTATTGTATCTGAGCACGCAGGAGATTTAATCTCTGAGTTTGTGCTCGCCATGAAACATGGTTTAGGGGTAAATAAAATTTTAGGTACAATTCATAGTTACCCAACGTGGGCTGAAGGCAACAAATATGTAGCTGGAGAGTGGAAGCGAGAACACGCACCGCGAACTGTTTTAAAATGGCTTGAAAAATATCATGCTTTTCGCAGAGGATAACAGGGCTGTTGATGTGTCGAACAAAATTTAATGAATTTAATGAATTTAAATGAGCAAATTCAATTTTTAAATAAATGCTTAATCTAATCAGTAATATCCAATTTTTGAGGCTAAAAATATAGCAATGTACAACACTAAAAAAACGGTAAAAAAAGTAAGTACTTTTTTGTTAAGTATATTGTTATTGGCAATACCGGTAATGAGCCAAGCGAAAAATATACACGACCCATGGAATCGCTTAGTCAGCCAAAACGTTGTTACAATTAATGAAGGTAAAAGCACTCAAGTTAATTATAAGGCAATGAAAGCCCAAGAAAGTGAATTAACTCGCTATTTAAATACACTATCTGCTATCAAAAAAAGCAATTTTAATGATTGGAACAACGCAAAACAATTGGCATTTTTAATTAATGCTTACAATGCTTTTACTGTAGCTCTTATTGTTAAAAATTTAGATAATGATGATTCTAGCCTTAACTCTATAAAAGATTTAGGTGGCTTTTTTAGTTCACCTTGGCGAAAAGAATTTATCCCATTATTGGGGAAAACTCTTAGCCTTGACAATATTGAGCATGACTTAATTCGCGGAGCCGTTAATAACATAGGTAAAGCTAAATATAACGATCCCCGTATTCATTTTGCATTAAATTGCGCGAGTATTGGTTGCCCCGCACTTCGTGAAGAAGCGTATACGGCAGGAAAACTTTCAAAACAGCTTGAACAACAAACGTTAAGGTTTTTATCTGACCCAACCCGTCACTATGCATTAGATAATACCTTAAATATTTCATCTATTTTTAAATGGTACAAAGATGATTTTGAAAAAGGTTATAACAATGCGTATTCTTTAAATGCGTTTTTATTGCAATACGCTCAAGCATTAAAGCTAAGTACTTCGAAAAAAAATGCTCTTGAACAGGGTGAAATGGAGATTGAATTTTTAAAGTATGACTGGGGCTTAAATGCCCATCGATAAGTACCTAAAAAAGTTTATACGTAATAGATTTTGTCGAGTCAGTTTTTCTGTTTATTTTAGATGGTTTTCCAATTTACGTATGAGCTTAAGTTTAAATTTAAGCTTAATTTTAAAGATAAGTTTAGGTATAAGTAGTGTTTTGATCAGCAAAACAACTTTTGCATCTCCCTTTTATCACCCTCATGTTTTAACTGTAAATAATACCGTTAAATTTAGTGTTTATAATCATGGCGTTATCGATAAACCCATCGAATGGTTTACTCTTATTGATTTTGCTAAAAACTTATCGTATGGAGCGCCACTTTATGAAAGCTTACCCTATTATGAAACCAGCTCTCGTAAAATAAATGACCTTGATAACCTTAATACAGAACATTGGCAAAATATTGAACAACTAGGTGTAAATAAAACGGTTTATTTTCATGCGTGGGGCGGAGATCCTCAAATAAATAGTTATATACAATGGGTTGCTCAGCAGGTTAAAGATCTTTACAAAATAAACTTACAGCACGTAAAACTCAGTGATACTAGCGAAGCGGTGAGTAGAGTGCTCGCTGAAAAATCTGCAAACAATAACAATAAAGGCAGTGTTGATTTAATTTGGATTAATGGCGCTAATTTCGCTGCTATGGCGCAACATCAATTGTTACTTAAAAGCTGGGCTAACAATTTACCTTATTTTGCCTTAACTGACCCCGATAATAACCCAGCAGTTATGTTGGATTTTGGTGTACCTACATTAGGGATGGAATCACCTTGGGGGCAAGCATCTTTAACTTTTTACTACGACGCGCAAGCAACCCATAATCCTCCACAAAACTTAGCAAAATTATTGTTATGGGCCAAACAAAACCCTGGGCGTTTTAGTTATCCAAAACCACCCGATTTTTTAGGTATGAGCTTTTTAAAATATGCGCTGATAGTTATACACCAACAAAGTGCGCAACACGTTCAAAATCAGCTTTATTCAAAAGCAACTACCCAAAATATTGAGCTAATATTAACACCGTTATGGGCATTTTTAAATCAACTACACCCCCATTTATGGCGTAAAGGTAAGCACTTTATGCAAAATGGGGTAGAAATGAGGCGCTTAGTAGACGATACAGAGTTGAGTGTCGCTTTCACTTTTTCTGCTCCTGAAGTACCTGCCGCAGTTGAACGTTACGATTTACCGTTAAGTATTCGTAGCTACGCAATGCAAGATGGTAGTTTAAGTAATACCCATTTTGTCGCCATTGCATATAATGCCAGTCAACCACAAGCAGCTCAATTAGTGGCTAATTTTTTACTCAGCCCAGCTGCCCAAGCTTATAAGCAAAGGCCAAATGTATGGGGTGATCGTACGGTATTAATATCAACCAAGTTAACAACTAAACAACAAGCCTTATTTAAGCAAAAAAAACCTCATCGTAGTGCCTTACCTTTTAATAGTATAAAACGTACTTTGAGCGAGCCCCATCCAAGTTGGGTTAAGGCAATTCAAACCGGTTGGGAGCAACGTTTTGGTGTACTGCCATGAGTATAAATAAATACACAAATACTCAAATAACACATTTAAACGATAACTTTACTCGTATTATAAAATTCAGCCCTTATTTTTTATTATTTATTTTAATAATACCGGTGTTAGGTGGTTTAGTTGCCGTATTGTTACCGGCTTTAGGTTGGATACCTGCACTTAACCAATATAACCTTGGTTTGCAGGGGGTTACTGCGCTTTGGCAAACGTTGGGACTGGGTAATATGGTGTTATTGTCAATCGTTTCAGGATTGCTTAGTACTTTACTTGCCTTTATTCTTTGTTTAATGATTTTAGCGGCGTTTTTTAATAGTTATTGGTTGATGCGTATTCAGCAAATTTTGAGCCCAATACTTGTTATTCCTCATGCTGCAACCGCAATTGCGGTAGGATTTTTAATTGCGCCATCGGGGATGTTTGCTCGATTAATTTCTCCTGACTTAACCGGCTGGGAAATAGCACCTCAGGGTGTTTTGCCACACGATCCGTATGGTATGAGTATAATCTTAGGATTAACGTTAAAAGAATTACCTTTTTTATTATTAATGGCTTTGGGGGCACTCGCTCAACCTGAATTAGGCAGTAAACTTCGCCAACAACATAAAGTGGCATTAAATTTTGGTTATTGCGCTTTTACTGCATTTTTTAAAGTTATATTACCAAGCTTGTATCCATTATTGCGTTTACCATTATTGGCTGTATTAGCCTATGGCAGTTCAAGTGTAGAAATACCACTAATATTAGGGCCTAATTCACCGCCCACATTGGCTGTTGCTATATTACATTGGTTTAATGATGTTGATTTAACTCTTAGGGTAAAGGCTTCAGCTGGCGCTTTATTACAATTAACGTTAATTCTTGGGTTAATATTATTTTGGTGGGTAGGCGAGAAAATCGTTAAGTTTTTATGTACCGATTTACTCACCAATGGTAGACGAGAGTATGGCGGTGTTTATTGGCAAAAACTAACTTATATATTAACCGCTATGGTTGTTTTTTTTATTGTAACAGCATTGACTGGACTTGTTTTATGGTCTGTAGCTGGTTATTGGCGTTTTCCAGCCACGCTGCCTAATTCACTAACTTTACTACATTGGCAAAGTGCATTATCGCAAATAGACGAGGCGGTTTTTAATAGTTTGATCATTGGTGTTATTAGTACGTTTTTTGCTATTACACTCACCTTATTATGTTTAGAGTCTGAACAATTGAGCGGCAAAGCACTTTCTAATTTTAGTCAGTTCATTATCTATTTACCTTTAGTAGTGCCCAGTATTGCTTTTTTATTTGGGTTGGTATGGCTACAGCAATTATTAACGACCAAAGTTAGTTATATTAACGTCATTAGTACGCACTTTTTATTTGTGCTGCCTTATGTGTTTTTATCGCTAGCGACGAGTTATAGACGATTAGATGGTCGGTTTGCCATCGTTGCCGCCAGTTTAGGTTGTAAGCCTAGTACAGTATTTTTTATGGTTAAACTACCACAATTGTTTGCGCCTATTTTAATTGCTATTGCATTAGGTTTAGCTATTAGTTTTGGACAATACCTGCCGACGTTATTGGCTGGAGGAGGGCGCATAAATACTATAACCACTGAAGCTATAACACTTGCTAACGGAGCAAGTCGCCGCACAAGTGCAGTGTATGCATTAATGCAAATGGTGTTACCGCTTGTAGGATTTCTATTAGCGTGGCTTTTACCAAAATATATCTATAAAAACGCTTCTCGCTAACGGGACTTAAATGCAACCATCTTTACATATTGAAAATTTAAACTTATTTCGCCAAAACGAACTTTTATTAAAGTTAAACGAACATATAAACGGTGGCGAAATCCTTACCATTATGGGTCCTTCAGGCTGCGGTAAGTCAACATTACTAAACTGGATAACAGGATTACTTACCACTAATTTTACCGCTACCGGAAATATTATACTTAATAACCAAAACTTGACTGATGTACCGGCACACATGCGTAAAATTGGTGTGTTGTATCAAGATGCTTTATTGTTTTCACACTTATCGGTGGCAGGTAACATTGCCTTTGCCATGCCTAAAGGAAATAAAAAACAACGCCTTGAAAAAATTGAAACTGCCCTTGAAAATTTAGGCTTAAAAGGTTTAGCTGATCGCCACCCTGATAGCCTGTCGGGTGGTCAACAATCTCGTGTCGCACTCTTACGTTTATTGCTAAATGAACCTAAAGCTATTTTACTTGATGAACCTTTTAGTAAACTTGACTCAGCACTGCGAGAAACGACTCGACATTTAGTGTTTGAAAAAATTAGAGACTATAAATTACCTGCAATACTGGTTACCCATGATCATAATGATGCAATAGCTGCTGGCGGAAAAATTATTAATTTAAGCTAAAAGCTGCAAAGAATAAAAGGTTTTTAAAATGCTAGATAAATTTATTACACCCGTTATAAAACCATTATTAGTGCCTATTGTGATGGCTTTACATAAACGTGGAGTGAGTGCTGATCAACTTACCTTTTATGGTTTTGTTGTTGGATTACTAGCTGTGCCATTATTAGTATTTCAATTATGGTATTGTGCTTTGGCGCTAATTGCGGTTAACCGCATTTTAGATGGTTTAGATGGAGCGCTTGCTCGTTACGCTGAGCAAAGCTCAAGTGCGGGTGGTTTTTTAGATATTAGCCTTGATTTTGTTTTTTATGCAGTTATTCCATTAGGTTTTATTTTTGCAAACCCTGAACAAAACGCCATTGCGGGTGCTATTTTATTAGCCTGTTTTATTGGTACAGGATCTAGCTTTTTAGCCTTTGCTATAGCGGCAGAAAAACTTAACATTAATAAAATACAGTTTAAATACAAAAGCTTTTATTATTTAAGTGGTTTAACTGAGGGTACTGAAACTATTGCATTATTTATAGCTTTTTGTATTTGGCCAGATAATTTTGCGATTTTAGCGCTATTATTTTCATGCGCTTGTATCATCACCATTTTTACACGGATACATGGCGGATATCATACGCTTAAGCAGTATGAAATTAATAAAGGTGAAATTAATAAAAGCGAAGTTGTGCATAATAATGTTAATCAAAATGAAATCGCTCATAGTGAAATCATTCAAAGCGATACTCATGTAACAGTAAATGTAAAAGCTAAAACAAAAAATGACTCATGAAATTTGGTGGCGACTCGGGTGCTTTTTTGGCATTTTATTCATCTTAATGTTGATGGAAGCCTATAAACCTGCCCGTAAATCACCTATAAAAAATAGCCAACGTTGGGCGGCAAACTATGGGTTAGTATTCGCGTCTACTATAATAGCTCGTGTAACACTACCCATAGGTTTAACCGCGGTTGCTTTGTATAATCAGCAACATCAAATAGGGTTATTTAATCATCTTAGCTATTTTACTTCTGCTGAAATGCCTAATTGGGCAATTATCCTTTTTAGCTTATTCGTACTAGATATTATTATTTATTGGCAACACCGACTGTTTCATCAAATTCCTTTATTGTGGCGCTTTCATCGTGTTCATCATGCTGATGCTCATATAGATACCAGTACGGGTTTACGTTTTCATCCAATTGAAATACTAGCGAGCATTGTTATTAAATTATTTGCTATAACGTTGCTGGGTATTCCTGCACTTGCGGTGCTGATTTTTGAAATTACCTTAAATGGATTAGCCTTATTTAATCATGCCAATATTCGCTTACCCCGTTTGATTGAAAAATACGTTCGCTTATTGTTAATGACTCAAATATTGCATCGTATTCATCATAGCCAAGTGTCGCATGAAACCAATTCAAACTATGGGTTTAGTGTTGTATGGTGGGATAAATTATTTGGCAGTTATAAAGCTAAAGCGCTAAAAAATGACAACAACCTTGATATTGGTTTAAAAGAATTTCCGAATACTAAGCAAAACGCTTCATTTTTAAGCTTGCTAACCATGCCATTTAAAAAGTAATTTTTATATATAAATAATAGGAGTGTGAATTGTGGAAATAGATTGGGGTGTTGTAAGCTCAGCAGCGACAGCGGTTGGTTCTTTAGTTACTGCATTGGGTGTTGGCTTTGGTGCATGGCAAATTAAAGTAGGTAAAGACCAAGCACAAGCAACATTTGAAGACAGTTTAGATCAACAATATCGCTCTTTATCGATGGAATTGCCGGTTAACGCATTGATAGGCGAGCCAGTTGAAGAAAAAGATAAGAATAAAGTGAGAGAGTTAATCTACAACTATTTAGATTTAGCTAACGAGCAAGTTTACTTAAGAGCTAAGGGGCGTATATCAAAACACACCTGGGCATCTTGGTCTAAAGGTATTAAATTATTATTAGCAAAACCTTCATTTAAAGAGGTATACAATGAAATTAAAGATAAATGTGATTTTACCTATTTAAACCGTTTAGTCGCCTCAAATTTTACTTCTGATCCAAAAGCTTGGTATAAATAAATTTTTAAATCAAGGGTTTATATCGAGACTTTAAAGCATACATTTTTATTAGACTTTGATCCTGCTCCACAAATACTCAATAAATTTATTAATTTATCCCCTTTCTTTCACTTTTACTAAAGTGGCAAACTACACCTTTGTTATTTACCTAAACGATGAGTAAATCATTAAGCGATTCATGCCTGTGTGTTTTCAACCGACTCTAGCACGGTAAGTTTTTTTTATAAGCTAAGGTTATATAAATTTAATTGTTAAAAATTGATTGTTTACAATAAAAAACAAGGTTTATTTTTATATATAAAAAACCTTGATTATTTGTGAGTTACATGGAAAGGTGTAAAGTGAAAAATATGTAATTATAAAAAGCTTAAAAATATAAAAGCTAGAGGCTGTTGATCTTTTTAGTATGATTTTCGTTCAAATTAAATGCGTTTTAGTTACAGGTTTTACGTTCTAAGTAAAACCTCAGTACCTACTTCGGAGTAGGCAGGCTAACGCTTGTCACATAGTTATTTTATGGGAAAAACGTTTGACGAAGAGTAAGTTATTTTTAATTTAAACCTTGTATAAAAATCAAACTCATGGCTATAAAAATATACTAAAAAGATCAACAGCCTGATATAAATTTTAAATAAAACAACAAGTAAATCGGGGAAATAAAATGAATAAAAACTCAATCAAGGTAACCTGTTTAAACAGTATGTTAGTTTGCTGCTTTTGTGCAAGCATAGCTAATGCTGCTACCGTCAATATAAGTGATTTTAGTGGCAGTGATGGTGTGTTAACTTATGGTGAATTTATTAGCGCCCAAAATGCAGCAGGTAATTACGGAACAATTAAATTTAACGAAACTCTTACCACAAACCAAAATTTAGCTATTACTAAAAAAGGTATCACAGTAATTGGCATTGATAGCCCTACAGGCAAACGTGTATTTAAAAAAACGCATGCTAATTACACAACTACTACGCCAACATTTTGGAATTCAATGAATTTAGTTACTGAGCCTTTTAAAATAGATCCTCAAGCACCTAGTTCATCAATATTTAGAATCGCTACAGACGATGTAACCATTAAAAATCTCTATTTAACAGCCAGTAAATGGCCTTTATTAAAAGCAAATGTTTCAAGTACAGACGGTGAAGGAACTCGTGTTGCAACGGGGGTAGAGATGGGAATAAGTATTACCTCTGGAAAAACATTAACTATTGACGATGTGAAAATTGACAGAGTCAATGTTGCTATAAATTACAACCGAGATCTACTACCTCATGGTTTAACTTTAAAAAATAGTATAGTAACGGGTGGTAGAGGTATTATAAATAGTGCAGAAAGCCTTGCTCAAGCCCCAGATGATACTGCCCTAGAAAGTAGAATGATTATTGATAACAATCGATTTCTTGCCTATCAGCAATTAAACAAGAATTTTATCTCAGCCCGTGGCCTTACATTTGATTATGGCAACTATGTTCATACATCGGATCCGTTCGCGGGGCCCGGTCCAATCAATTTTTTAAATAGTGAAATAACAAACAATATATTTGATGCTTACTCAACTTTTGCTATAGATTTTAACCGTGCAAAAAACATTACTATTGGCGGAACACCCATTAGAAATAGTAAAGGTATTATTGTTAAGCAGAAACGAAATATAATAAAAATAGGACGTTACAGAACGAATTACATTAATATTATTCATTTTGAAGCAAAATCAAGCAACATTAATATAATTGAAAACAAACTCACTATAAAGAAAGTGGGTGACAAGGTGGTAACTAATTCTAGTCATATTTGGGCTGGTTTTGGGAGCAAAACTAAAGGAGCCACATCTAAAGTTCTTGCTAAAAGGAATGAATATATGGGATTTCCATCAGGTCACCTTGTTGGGGTTAATATCGTAGATTGGAGATTTCAAGACGAAAAAGTAAACCTATGGGGTGGTGATCCAAGTGCTTATGTTCGTACAATCGATATAAGCGAATCGGCAGCAGGTCATAAACTTTGGGGGACTAAAGCTAATAACGATTTTTGGACTTCAGGGAATAAATTCAGTAAATTTAAGTATGGTTGGAACTAGCCATAAATGGTGCAAAGTAGTAAAGGAGCTATTATTACCAAGGCTCCTTTGTTTATTTAACATAACCCACCATTTAAAGACAATATTTAAATGGTGGGTTATCCTTCACCTAAAACGTTTATAGGCAAGTTGATTTATTGCCATAAAATTATTTCAATTGAAATTAGTATGTTTTAAAAAGTGAATTAATGATAAATGAAACCACTAAATCAAAATTTTATTATTGTGCTTATCACAATCGTAGTTGCTTCAATTGTTGTTTATTTTTTATACCAAAAATATACTTCCACCACACCAAATCAAAATATTGAACCGTCATCATTCATTAGTGTAACGTCAAATAATGGTGTAAATTCTAATTTAGCCGAAGTATTCGGTACAGAGAAAAAAGCTCAATCTCATATTCAGACTGAAACAGCATATTATTTGAGCCAGCTTTCTCAAGCAGATTCTGATAATGAACTACTCGCAAAAATTAAAGATTTTTTACTCGTTGACGAGACAGCAGTATTACATACTCTAAAAAGTTTAGATTTTGATAAATACAGTGGACGTAGAGTTGGAACCTTACTTATTGAACACTTCTCACAATACTCAGATATTTTTGATACTATTGATAAATTAACAATGTTCGAAAATAGTGAAGCTCACTTTTTATATGAAAATGTATCAGCCGGTTTATTAGCCTCCCATTCAAGCCATTTAGATACAGATAGTGTTATAACGTTTTTATCAGAGCAAAAAAATTCAGTTATTGCCTTAAAAGCCAGCCCTGATGTAGGAAGGCAAATGATTGAAGATAAAAGTGATAAAGCTTTTGTGGTTGATAATATCGCTAATATGCCTGACATTGAAAACAAAGAAAGTTTACTTTATGGCGCACTCGAGCAGTGGTTAAAACAAGAACCTGATAATTTACTTGAATACCTTAGTTTACATGAACACAGAACTGCATTTGATAGGGTAGTGAGTCAATATGTATTTCAATATAAAGATCAGAATCCAGAAAATGTAATGCCTTTAGCTTTAGCAATAAAAGATGATGAACAACGTTTTACCGCCGTTTATGGTACGGCCCAAGAGTTGGCAAGACACTCACCAAAGGTCTATTTAAGCTTTATTGATACAGTAACTAACGCGGAACTTAAAGCGCGAATTATTGAAGCCGTTGGGGAAATAAACTAGGCTTATATATTGGGGATGTTCAAAATTGAATTGTATTGAGCTGTCATGTGCCATTCCTTTTTTACTCACTTATTGAAATGACACAGATTTTTAAACATTACCTATAAATTTAAAAGCACCTAAACTTTTACACTTAGAATAACTCAAAGCTTATCCCGTTAAAATCTATAAAATGCTAACCTTGTAATATCCTTATTGATATAGCCGCTGCAGAGGTTCGGTTATCAACACCTAGTTTTTTAAATATTTGTTCTAAATGTTTATTTACCGTACGTGGGCTCATGGTTAATATTTGCGATATTTCCCAACTTGTTTTACCGTAAGATACCCAATAAAGCACCTCAGATTCACGTTTAGTAATGGGTAACTTGGCTTTTAAATCTTCGGGTGATTTTTGGACGTTAGCTTGAACTATTCTTAATAAATGTAAGCCATCTTGTTTACGCTCGTAAGCGATGTTAAAAGGCGAATTAAAACAGTTAATCAGTAAGTGATTGTTTGGTTCAAAATCGGTTGGTTTAATATTGTTTGATTCAAAACCGGTTGGTGTATTAACTTTTGGGTTTAGCCAGCTATTTATTAATGTGGCTAGAGTACTCCATGGCGTCATATCGTTGCTTGCCATATTATCAATTATTTCATGAACCTGAGGCGTTGCCCAAGCTAATCGACCTTCGCTATTTACACAAAAAACATTTTTACCCGCATGATCTAAAGCATCTTGTGCGCTTAAGGCTAATTTAGCGGTATTAACATGGGTTTTAATGCGCGCTATAACTTCATCGGGAAATATGGGTTTTGTTACGTAGTCAATACCACCAGCATTAAACCCCTTAACTACGTCTTCAACATCGGTTAAGCCAGTCATAAAAATAATAGGGGTGTTGGGCAATAACGCCTTTAGTCTTTTGCAGGTTTCAAAACCGTCCATTTCAGGCATTACTGCATCAAGTAGAATAACATCGGGTTGTACTTTTTCAACAATTGAAAGTGCTTGTAAACCATGTAAGGCGACCAACGCGGTATAACCTTGGGTGTTTAGAGCTACATTTAGCATACCTAAAGACTCTGGTGAATCATCAACCACCAATACTACATCACTCATTTTGCTATTCATTTTTTATCTCTGATCATTACTTTTACTATCATTGCTTTGATTAATGAGTTCGTCAAGGTATTGAATAATTTTAGGAAAATTACATTGTGCTACATATTCATTTAATTGTGATTTTACATTATTTGGTAAAACAAACTCACTATCAATTTTACTCATTTGCTCTTTAAAACCAGATAAATAACCTATTTCTGCTATAGCTATTAAGGTTTGGTAGTGTTCAGCGTTAACACTGGAGTATTGCTCGATGATTGGATTAGCATTGACGCTTTCGGGATTATCTTGAATATTTTCATATTGCCATTCTATATGTAAACATTGCGCAATTTTACCTAACAACGAATCTATATTTATGGGTTTTGCAATATAACCGTTATGAAAGTTGTTAGCTTGTAAATTAGCATCAATGTCTCGTGCGTTGGCAGAAACCATAATAATGGGTAAGGTAAATCGTTGTAGTCTAATTTGTTCAGCCATTTGCCAGCCATTAATTTCTGGCATTCTTACATCAAGCAATATTAAATCTATGCTGTTTTCTGTGTTGTGTTCTATACCGTTACCTAAAGCGTTGTTTACTGTGTGACTTAGATCAATATTTTTAAGGTTAATATTTTCAGGAGCGGCGTTTCTTTTAATACTTTTTTCAAGCTCTAGCATGACATCAGCAGCATTATGCGCGAACAATAGTTTAAAACCTAAGGGCTTGAGTAAATCTTCCATTAATCGGTGTTGATTAGGATCATCGTCGACCACAAGTATCGTTTTTTTCGTGCCCGTATACGAAACTGCTTTGGTAATTGCGTATTCCGGTTGTTTAGGATTTTCTTTAGTTTGTGATAACAGTAAGCGTAATTTAAAGGTAGAACCTTGCCCAATAACACTGGTTAAGGTAATTTCACCGCCCATCAATTCAGCTAACGAGCGCGAAATAGTTAAGCCCAAACCTGTACCACCAATAGCTTGGGTATGAGCATTTCGAATTTGCTCAAAAGGCTTAAATACCAATTCTTGATTGGCCTGCGATATACCAACACCGGTATCAGTTATGCTAAATTGAGCCACATTATTACGATACGATACATCGACATGGACGGTGCCTTGTTCGGTATATTTAATCGCGTTAGAAATTAAGTTAATTAAAATTTGTCTAAAGCGTTGCTTGTCAGTAGCAACATACATAGGTAAGTTTTTACTGATGTGATAGGTAAATTTAATGCCTTTTTGGCTCGCCTGCATTTGAAACATATCAACTAACTGCATCAAAATAGAATTTAAGTTGATGTCGTCTTTTTGTAGAGTAATTTTACCAGCTTCAATTTTAGAAACTTCGAGTATACCTTCAATTAAATCGGCTAAATGCTCGCCGTTACGTTTTACTATTGTTAATGTTTCACGTTGCCTAGTGGGGATTTCACTGTCTTGACTTAATAACTGGGCGTAGCCTAATAGCACATTAAGTGGTGTGCGTAATTCGTGGCTCAAACCTGCTAAGTAGCGACTTTTGGCTTCATTAGCTGATTCAGCAACATCTTTTGAATTTTTTAACGCAAGCGAAGTATCTTTATGCGCATCAACTTCATTGGCTAATGCGTTGGTTTGTGAACGTAATTCTTTAAGGGCTGAACGATTACTACTTCTAGCTAAAATAAATAACCAGCTAACAATACCAATAATAATCAGTAACAAGAAAAATATTTTAATCAGGGTACTGGCAAATACTTGTTTAACACTTAAGTCAGCAAGAGGAACTTGTAAATAGATAAGAAATAATATACCAGCACCCACAAAACTTAACCCTAAGGTAACCGCTACAAATTGCATTAAAGGAGTGGTGAGCCTTTTGAGTATTGAGGTTGTTAAAAACCGATTAAAAAAATGGTGAGATTGTTTAGCTAGAGTAGCTTCAGGTCGGCATTTATCGCCACAACGTACGTCTAAACTACAACATAACGAACATATTATATTGCTGTAGGCAGGGCAGTAGGTCATATCTTCTGGATCAAATTCATTTTCACAAATATGGCAAATAGTTGGTTTTGTTACGGGTTTAATATCATTGTTAACCAAATAGAATTTACCATGGGTTAACCAGCCGATTATGGGCACAGTAACAAAGGGCAAGCCAAAGGCAATAAATGAGGCTAATGCTTTAATGGTTTCGCCATACCAACCAAAATGCGCGGTAAAACCCACCACGGTGGCAATTATCATTGAGCCAACGCCCACAGGGTTAATATCATGTAGGCGTGAACGTTTAAACTCTATACCTTTAGGGCTTATGCCCAATGGCTTATTAATAATTAAATCAGCAACAACAGAGCTCAACCAAGCCAATACCAGAACGGAATATACCGTGAGCATTTTTTCAATAGTTTGGTATATGCCCAACTCCATGAGTAGTAGCGCTATAGCTAAATTAAACAACATCCACACCACGCGGCCGGGGTGGTTATGGGTTGCTCGTGAGAAAAAATTAGACCATGCAAGCGATCCAGCATATGCGTTTGCTACGTTAATTTTAAGTTGTGAAATCACCACAAAGCTACAAGCCACAATTAAGCTAAGGTTTGTATTATCAAATACATAGCTATAAGCTAAGTTATACATATGAGCAGGATCGCCAGCTAGGGCATACGACACACCTTGTTGCAGAGCAAAATAAGCTAAAAAGGAGCCTAAAAAGAGCTTTAACCCCCCAAATATTATCCAACCGGGTCCTGCGGCAACTAATGCTAACCACCACTTCCAAGGGCTTTTTTTAGGTTTTTCAGGTAAAAAGCGTAAAAAATCAACTTGTTCACCAATTTGTGCAACCATTGCTAACAAAACCGCAGAAGCTGAGCCAAATAATAATAAGTTAAATGACGATCCTGCCTCACCAGCATTGCCATTAAAGTCGAACCAGCCTTGTAAGTTAGTATCGGCATGATTAAATACAAAAAATAATGGCACTACTTGTAATATTGCCCATAGAGGCTGAGTCCATACCTGAAACTTACTGATATAAGCAATACCGTGAGTAACCAACGGAATAACGGCTAGCGCACTAATAACATAACCAATTTGCAAAGGTAGATCGAATAGCAGGTAAAGTGCCATTGACATAATAGCAGCTTCAAGTGCAAAAAAGATAAAGGTGAAAGAGGCATAAATAAGCGACGCAATAGTGGAACCGATATAACCAAAACCTGCGCCCCGACTTAATAAATCAATATCCACACCATATTTAGCTGAATAATAACTGATCGGTAAACCAGAGAAAAAAATAACACAAACAACCGCCAATATTGCCCATGCTGAATTTACAAAACCATAATTTAAGGTGATTGCGCCACCAACGGCTTCTAATACTAAAAATGAAATAATACCCAATGCTGTTATCGCAATTTTACTTAACGAAAAATTACGCGCACGCTTTGCTGTAAAACGAAGCGCAAAATCTTCCATCATTTCGTTAGCTACAAGTTTATTGTAAGTTCTACGAGTAGTTAATATATTGTGATTAGATTGCATTTATTTTCCATAAGTAGGGCGTAGCTTAAACTCAAACTGATGCGATACTTATTGATTCTTGAATTCAAGTAAAAAATTATAGGTTTAACTTTAATAAATAAAAAAGTTTAAGTCGTAACCTTTTACAGCGATTTATTATGTTTTTATTACATTGAGGTGTAATTCAATATGCCCATATTTATCACAACATTCTCTAGAGCTAATAGCACAACACATTCTAAAGCTAAAAATAATAAAAACCTATGCGTAAATTGACGTAGTTTATACCCGTTATCATTCAAAATAAGGGGTTGTGTGATAAAGAATATAGAGTTAATTATCTCTAAAATAATAACAAGCAGCTTATAGATATTGTTATACTTGCACTTCTTGAGTCATTAACAGACTTTACATTACATAAATAACGGTAAAACCTATTGAATATTCAGTATATTGGCAATGATTTTTTAATTGATTGTCAAGCCCATACTATTACTGTTGAAGGGCGTTGTTTTGAGATAAGGCCAAAAACTTTTCAGCTACTACTTGTCCTTGTTGAGCATAAAAACCAAATTATTGATAAGCAAACCTTACTTAACAATATTTGGCACGATGTTAATGTTGACGAACAAGTTATTTTTCAGTCTATTGGTGAAATTAGAAAAGCGTTTTCTGGCAAAAAAGTTATTCAAACACATCCCAGAAAAGGTTATAGCTGGGTAGAATCTATTGAAAAAACGATAAAAAAAACTCATTCATCAGTTGTAGCACCATCTACACCTCTTAAAAAATTACCAACTGATAACGCGCTAAAAACACAAGATGATAAATCTTCAGTAAAAGTAATAGTTGAAAACATTCAGCCGGTACGACAATTACTGCCAGTAAAAGTTATTGCGACAGTGTTATTCGCTGTTATATTCATTATTGGATTGTGGGTATATTTAGCTCAAAATTCTGATAAAAAAATAAGTTTAGCCCAAGAAACTATTTTTATTTTACCCACTAAAAATTATATACAAGATAAAAAGTATGAATGGGTGTCAATGGGGATAATGGATACCTTAATAAGCCAGGCTAAGAATAGCCCAAGCGTTATGCCATTAGACTATGTATTACTCTCAATGCGCAATGCTGACATGGACAGAAACTATTCAACCGAACAAATATCACGGTTATCTAAAATTACTGCTGCCGGCTTAATTGTTGAATCAGAAATATCTCGAACGCTCGATCAGTATCAACTTATTTATCAACTACACTTTACCCACAAAACCGTACGTGATGTTATTTTTAGTAACTCTATCGATAATGTTGTTACTGAATTGTCGCAGGTTATTGCTAATATTACCCATACCACTATTCAAGATGCAGCCACTAATACCACCATAAATGCCAGTAAATTTAATCACGAACTTTTTGTTGAAGCAATTGCACTTTCGCAATCAGGAAAGTTAGAAGCTAGCATTCAATTATTAAAAGCTTTAATCGTTATTGAGCCTAATAATATTGCCGCGCATAAAGTATTAATTGATTGGTTACAATACCGAGGTGACTATCAATCGGCGCTTAACGTTAGCGAGAAATTAATTAATATTGTAGTAAATAAACAAACGCTCAATACCCTTGATGCAGCACATAAAATTAATGACCTAGTGCAAAATGAAAAAGCTGGTGTTTTTTATCGCCATGCTTATAACTTGTTTACTTTAGGTTATTTAGATAAAGCGTGGAAATATGTAAAACGGTTAGATCATCAACTCGAAGATGAAATTAATCCGTATTATCACGGTTTTAGTATGCAACTAAAAGGCGAACTACAGTTAGCTCAACGTAATTTTCCACAGGCAAAAAATTATTTTTTACAAGCATTAAAACAGTTTAAGCGTATCTATTTTTCGATTGGTATTACAAGTGTTTATTGCTTGTTAGCTGAGGCGGAAGAATCCTCGGGTAACAAAGGTAACAGTTACCAATATCTTGAGTTAGCAAGAAAAACAGTAAAACAATATGAAATTGAAAATCTTCTACAACCCTTTAAAATAAAGCTTGAAATGTAAATTATAGTTTTTTATAGAAAATTTTAAGACCCTTTTTATTCACATCCTACTATGATAAGTAATGAGCTAATTCATTACCTAAATTATATTAAAAATAAATTATTAACACTCTATAAGGAATGTTCTTAAATGATAAACAAACAGTTAAAACAAATACAACAAAGTAATCTACACGGTAAACCATACAAAAAAATGAAATGGCTAGGGTTGACCTCAATTTTAGCTATGTCTGTGGTAGGTTGTGACGCAACTAAAACCGCTTTAGCATCTCCCGCACAACAACTTACTTCTGACGTAATGTTGTACGATTTTGAAAATGGCAAAAAACCTAGTGAAGTCATCATAAACAATGGTGAATATAAACTCACTAAGCAAGACTCAAGTATTGACGGAAAACATTCACTACTGGTTGAGCTCGCTACAAAAACACATAACAGCGCCAATTTAGTTATTAAGCCTAAAACCCCTTTTGATTGGAGCCAATATAAAGATTTTAACCTTGCGTTTGATCTCACCAACAACGGCACTGAATCGGTACAATTAGATTTAACTATAGGTGACAAAAATGGTGATTTTTATACACGCGGTTTAGTTGTACCTGTAGGTAAAACAGCCACTCATTACGCTAAAATGAATGGTCACGATCAACAAAATCCTCCTTGGGCTACAAAAACCGAATTTAACTTTGCATCGGGCCTACGTTCAAATCCAGTAACATGGCAGTCAAACGACAAACAGGTGTATTCATTTTGGGGCAATAAAGAGCTCGATTTAAGTGGTATTACTAGTTTAGCGTTTAATGCAAATGGTTTACTAAGCGACCGCCAGTTCACCATTGATAATATTAGATTACGTGCAAATCCTAAAATGGATGAAAACTTTTTAGTAGGACTTATTGATCAGTATGGTCAAAATGCAAAAGTTGATTACCCAAATAAAGTAAAATCAGACGAGCATTTTAAAGAGTTGGTGGCTACAGAACTCGCCACCTTACAAGGTGAAAAACTTGATGATCGTTCTAGATTTCATGGCTGGAAAGACGGGCCTCGCTTTGACGCTACTGGGTATTTTCGTACCCAAAAAATTGAAGGTAAATGGGCGTTAATTGATCCAGAAGGGTACCTTTATTTTTCTACAGGTATCGATATTATTCGCTTGTCTAATTCATCTACTTTAACAGGTTATGATTTTGATCAAGAATTTATTAGTAAACGTACCTCAGACATGACGGTTTCAGAAGACGACCAACCGTTAAACCGCGTAAATGATGAAGCTCTAAAAACACGTTTTGCTGCTAACGAAACCCGTAAAAACTTATTTAATTGGTTACCCGGATACGACGACCCGTTAGGTAATCACTTTGGTTACCGCCGCGAAGCGCAAAGTGGTCCAATGAAACATGGTGAAACGTTTAGTTTTTACAGCGCAAACTTAGAACGTCGTTACGGTGAAACCTATAAAGAGTCTTACCTTGATACGTGGCGAGAAGTTACATTACGCCGAATGCTTGACTGGGGTTACACCTCTTTAGGTAACTGGTCTGAAGAGGCTTACTACGGTAATAACAAAATACCTTTTGTTGCCTTTGCCGATATTATTGGTGAATTTGGTACGTTAAGTAGTGGTTTCGACTTTTGGCATGGTGTACCTGACGCCTACGATCCGCGTTTTTATAAACGTGCAGTTGCCGCAGCTGAACATGTTGCTGAGCAAATAAACGCATCGCCTTGGTGTATGGGTATATTTATGGACAACGAGCAAAGTTTTGGTCGCGGTGGTAGTGACGAAGCACGTTACGGTATTGTGTTAAATACCCTAAAAACTGACGCTAAAAAAGTACATGCTAAAGCAGCATTTACTAAGACCTTAAAAGCAAAATATGGATCAATTAATGCGTTAAATAAAGCCTGGAAAAAAGATATAAAATCTTGGGACGCTTTTGCTAAAGGCATTGATGCAAGCTTTAATACTGACGCACAAAAACAAGATTACTCAGAGTTGTTATATCAATACGGCGTGCAATACTTTAGTACAGTAAACAAGGCATTAAAATCTAAATTACATAACCATTTATATTTAGGTTCACGTATGCCAGTTTGGGGAATGCCACTTGAAATAATAAAAGCTGCCGCTGAATATAACGACATTATTACCTATAACTTATACGAAGAAGGTTTAGTACCTAGCCAATGGGAATTTTTAGCAGAAGTTGATGCGCCAAGCTTAATTGGTGAGTTTAGCTTTGGTGCAGACGATGCTGGCCATGTACATCCTGGTATTGTTATATCAGCTGATCAAAAAGATCGCGGCGAGCAAATGAAGAAATACATGCATTCAATTATCGACAATCCTTATTTTGTTGGTGTGCACATGTTTCAATATGCCGATGGTCCAATAACAGGACGCGCTTATGACGGTGAAAATTACAATACCGGTATTGTAAGAATAACCGATGTACCTTACGAACATATGGTAAAAGCCGCAAAAGAAGTGCACAAAGGTTTGTACGAACGTAGATACGGTTATTTAAAGAAATAACTATAGTTAGTTTAACTGACGAAGCGAAAATCTTGGGGGCTTGCCCCCCGAGCTTGATAGTTTATAGTGGGGGGAATCTCGGCAAATCTTAATATTCTCGCCCATTAGTATAATTTAGCGGCAAAACATCTCAAAATTTAAATAATCTGATGTAACTATCTCCAGCAACTAATAGTCTATTAATGTAGCTGGTTCAGTCTTTATAAATCCTTTAACTCCATCATATCTCCTTCATAATTAATTCATATCTAACGCATAACTGGTTAATAACTACGTAATTATGCGTATGCCTTTGCGTGCTTTTGCGCATATTAACTATTTATTAACTTTGTAATGATAACTACAGTTAAATAAACCATGTGTTACTTGTTTAAAAATAAAAATATAGAACGCACTATCAACATACTAAGGGATACTAAACATGAAAATTTTACAAAAACTTACCCCAATAGCCGCTACGGTTTTATTGTCTTTAGGTTCGGTATCAGCTGCACAAGCTGCGGACACAAACTATTTAGATAACTTAAGCGTGTCAGGCTTTATTGATATGTCTTACGTGTATTCAGATGTTGAAGGGATCGGTTCAACGAGCACATCAGGATTAGATCAAGCAGAGATTGATCTTTCATACGATTTTGGTAACAAGCTTACGGCAACTGTAGACATTGAATACCAAAATTCTACTGAAGGTGTAGATCTTGAGCAAGCATTTATTAATTACGCACTCACCGATAACTTTAGTATTAAAGCCGGTCGCTTTTTAAGTTACTCAGGTTGGGAAACTGAGGAGCCTACCGGATTATTTCAATATTCTGGTGTGGGTTACGCTAAATATTTTTACGGTTATTACCAACAGGGTGTCTCAGGTTTATACACGGGCGACGGTTTTGCGGTAGCTGTTTCAATAGTTAACGATTTAGCTGGACCACAAGCAATTGATTCAGAAAACCCTGGTGTTGAAACCATGATCGCATTAATGCCTACCGATGAAATTACTATTAAAGGTTTTTATTCAAAAGATGGCGATGTTGAACTTTTTAATACATGGGCAAGCTACGCAAAAGATGAATTAACTCTCGCTGTAGAATTTAATACCGCAGAAGACAGCGCTTTTGTAGGCAGTGATGCAAGCGGCTATTTATTAATGGCTAACTATGCCTTTGAAAGTTTCGCATTAACAGTTCGTTACCATGATTGGGAAATCGAAAATTCAGCTGGTGAAATGTTTCAAGATGCAAATGGTATTACTATTTCGCCAAGCTTTGCTGTAAACGACAATTTATTAATGGTGTTTGAATACCGCATGGAAGAAGTAAATAACGTTGATATTGATACCATCGCAATAGAAGCACTTGTTACGTTTTAATCTATTTGCTCACCAATATAACCAATAAAACATTGTAGCCATATCTATTATGGCTTTTAAAAAATTTTATTATTAGACATCAAAATACATAAAGGATACTTCCATGAAATTGAAAAAACTGATTATCGCAAGTTCAATTGTTGCGAGTAGTTTAGTAACTAGCCTTACTTATGCTGCTGAAACCATTAAAGTTGGCGTACTTCATTCGTTATCAGGCACCATGGCAATTAGTGAAACGACACTAAAAGACACCGTGTTAATGATGATTGATAAGCAAAATAAAGCGGGTGGTTTATTAGGTAAGCAACTTGAAGCCGTTGTTGTAGATCCTGCTTCAAATTGGCCATTATTTGCTGAAAAAACGCGCGAGCTTTTAGCTAAAGAAAAAGTAGACGTAATTTTTGGTTGTTGGACATCAGTATCACGTAAATCTGCACTACCGGTATTGGAAGAGCTAAACGGTTTATTGTTTTACCCAGTTCAATACGAAGGCGAAGAATCGTCTAAAAACGTTTTTTATACGGGTGCTGCGCCAAATCAACAAGCTATTCCTGCCATTGATTACCTAATGAATGACATTGGAGCTAAACGTTGGGTTTTAGCGGGTACTGATTATGTTTATCCGCGTACAACGAACAAGGTTTTAAAAGCTTACTTAAAATCTAAAGGCGTTAAAGACGAAGATATTATGGTGAACTATACACCATTTGGTCATTCAGATTGGCAAAGTATTGTTGCTGAAGTTAAAAAGTTTGGTTCAACAGGCAAGAAAACGGCTGTGGTTTCAACGATTAACGGTGATGCAAATATTCCATTTTATAAAGAGCTTGGTAATCAGGGCGTTTCGGCAGAAGATATTCCTGTTGTAGCATTCTCGGTGGGTGAAGAAGAGCTCTCTGGTTTTGATACTAAGCCATTAGTGGGTCATTTAGCCGCTTGGAATTACTTTCAAAGTGTTGAAACTGACGAGAATGAAACCTTTATCGCTGATTGGAAAAAATATATTGGTGACGACAAACGCGTAACTAACGATCCAATGGAAGCAACTTACATTGGTTTTAAAATGTGGGCTAAAGCGGTTGAAAAAGTTGGAACTACAGAAGTAGATGCCGTTGAGCAAGCGTTAATCGGTATTGCAGTACCTAACTTAACAGGTGGCACTGCGGTAATGAATGCAAACCATCATTTATCTAAGCCTGTACTTATTGGCGAGATCCAAGCCAATGGACAATTTGAAGTGGTTTGGGAAACACCAGATACCGTTATTGGTGATGCATGGTCAGATTTTTTACCAAGCTCTAAAAACTTAATATCTGATTGGACTGCACCAGTAAAATGCGGAAACTTTGATGTAACTACTGCAAAGTGTTCAGGTCAAAACTTTTAATCGATGAGATTAAAAAAATAAAAACATAAAAAGTAACGCTTAATTTGCTATCAGTTACTTACATACCAAGTAGTTAATACAAATAGCCTACACTCGAAACTTAATGGGAGGTTAATCCTCCCATTTACTTAAAGCGTTTTTCTAATTTACATGACATGAATAAAAATTAATCCTGCGAAACAAAGAATGCTTTAAGTAAATGTTACACCATAAAATACCGCAAAATCTATTTTACTGTATTTATCTTGTCAGTTTTTAGTGGCTAAACATTACACCATCAAACCCAGTGATAACCCCTTAAGGAAAACGCAATGTTGCGAACATTTTCTATTTTTATTTGTTGTTTACTTGCGTGGCAATGTGTTGCTAACGACATTGAAATAACAACGACACCTGACATCTCAGCCGCTAGCATTAGTGCTAACAAAAATGCTAAAGCTATTGTTAGCAGTGAGCTAACGGGATTATTTAAAAAGTTACCCGTTACCAAATTATCCAAAATGTTGGTATTGCTTGAGCAACTTTCTGCAACAAAAACACCTCAAACTAAACGTGCTTTTCAATACCTGCTTGATGGTGAACTTTTTTACCTCAAATCAAATAAAATGGTTGTACATGCACAACTTATTGAAAACAAAAAATACCAATTAACAAACGTATTAACGAATACCTCTCTTAATGTTGTTGCTAAAAATAAAATAAAAAAAATAAGAACCAATAACAGGTTACGCGCTAAATTGCGTAGCTTATTAGCACAATTAGATTTAACCGACCCTGATAAAAATGTTCGTATTATTGCCGTAAAACAATTATTAGACAAACCTAATCAAACCGGCATCGACACCATTACCCAGCTTATTGATAATGAAAAAGATAGCGAAGTAAAAGAGTTAATGGCAGTTACCTTACAAGTCGAAAAGTTATTAAATGGTGATAACGCCACAAAAATTAACGCTATTAAGCAACTAAAAACCAGCCTAGAGCCTTCCGTGCTAAATGCCATGACCATGCAACTAGCTAATATAGCTACGCCATCACCCTTATCGCCAGAAGATAAAACATTAAAAGCAAGCCTTAATAAAGCTATTGCCGACATTGATGGCAGAAAAAGCGTATTTGAATTTGCTGAAAACCTGTTTTTTGGTATCAGTTTAGGTTCAGTATTGTTACTTGCTGCTATAGGACTCGCGATTACCTTTGGTGTAATGGGGGTAATTAATATGGCGCATGGTGAAATGATGATGCTAGGCGCTTATACAACCTATGTTATTCAGCAGGCATTCCCGCAGTTAATTGAATACTCGTTATTAATGGCAATACCTGCTGCATTTTTAGTGTCAGGATTAGTCGGTATAGCAATTGAACGTGGGGTTATACGCCATTTAAAAGGACGCCCATTAGAAACATTACTAGCCACTTTTGGTATTAGTCTTATTTTGCAACAAATGGTACGAAGCATATTTTCACCATTAAATCGTCAAGTACTTGCACCCGAGTGGATGAGTGGCTCGTGGCAAATTAATCCCATTTTTTCATTAACCTTTAATCGTTTATATATCATTATTTTTTCAATTATGGTGTTTGTGGCTTTACTAATGATTTTAAAGAAAACCTCGCTAGGTTTGCATGTACGAGCAGTTTCTCAAAACCGTGACATGGCTAGAGCACTAAGTATTAAGAGTGATTGGGTTGATGCCATTACCTTTGGCTTAGGTTCGGGCATTGCAGGTATTGCAGGCGTGGTACTAAGCCAGTTAACTAACGTTGGACCTAACTTAGGGCAAGCTTATATTATAGATTCATTTCTTGTTGTGGTATTTGGTGGCGTGGGTAACTTGTGGGGAACCTTGGTTGCGGCTATGTCGTTAGGCGCATTTAATAAGTTTTTAGAACCCGTTACTGGTTCAGTATTAGCAAAAATTATTGTACTGGTAGGCTTAGTATTATTTATTCAGAAAAAACCTAAGGGACTGTTTCCTCAAAAAGGGAGGTCTACAGACTAATGACTAATTCAAATACACGCTCAAATTCGCCCTTAGATCCTAATACAACTAAAGCTAATAAAAAAATGAACAATGTAAACAATAGTACTGGCAAACAAAGTTCATGTAATGAGTCTTTAGGCAGTCAATATTCAGGTAATCAATATTCGGGTAAAGAATCAGTTATGCAAAAGTTAGCTGCATTAGGCAGTTTGCGAGTAGTTATTGGCTTTTTATTGATTTCAGCTTTTTACGTAACTTTTTGTAATATAACGTTTAGCCCAGGGTCGTTCTTTCATGTAAGTGATTATACAGTTAGCTTATTTGGCAAATACTTATGCTACGCACTACTAGCTTTAGCCATAGATTTAGTGTGGGGATATTGCGGTATTTTAAGTTTAGGACACGGTGCTTTTTTTGCCTTAGGTGGTTACGCCATGGGCATGTACCTTATGCGCCAAATAGGCGATAGAGGTGTTTATGGTAATCCTGATTTACCCGACTTTATGGTGTTTTTAAATTGGACTGAATTACCGTGGTATTGGGCAGGCTCAAGTAGCATATTTTGGATGGTTGCTATGGTGTTTATTGGGCCAGGCTTGTTAGCTTATATATTTGGCTCATTAGCGTTTCGTTCACGCGTAAGCGGTGTTTACCTATCAATTATGACTCAGGCAGTAACGTATGCTTTAATGCTTGCCTTTTTCCGTAACGAAATGGGGTTTGGCGGCAATAATGGTTTAACCGACTTTAAAGAAATACTGGGCTTTTCATTACAAGAACCGTCTACCAAATTAGGTTTATTTGTTGCTACCGCTATAGCATTAGCTATTGGATATATAGTGAGTGACTTTATTGTTAAATCTAAAATGGGTCGTGTAGTTACTGCAATAAGAGACGCTGAATCAAGGGTACGTTTTGTTGGATTTAAACCAGAGCATTACAAACTATGGATTTATGTTGTATCAGCTATGTTAGCTGGAGTTGCTGGAGCCTTGTATGTGCCGCAAGTAGGGATTATTAATCCGGGAGAGTTTTCACCATTAAACTCAATTGAAATGGTTTTATGGGTGGCGATAGGTGGTAGAGGTACTTTATATGGTGCAGTGATTGGCGCGATAGTCGTTAGTTACGCTAAAACACGCTTTACTGCCATCATGCCAGAAGCTTGGTTATTTGCTTTAGGTGGGTTATTTGTATTGGTTACCTTGTATTTACCTAAAGGCATTGCCGGTTTACTGCCCAAGCTTTTAGGCAAAAACAACCTTGAGCAGCATGACCCTGCGCAACAGCTTAACGATACAAACAACAGCGCTGATGGCCAAACCAAAAATCAGCATAAAAATGCGGAGGTTCAGTCATGATTGTTGATAAAAATGGTTCGCCTTTACATGCCGACGAAAATATTAAACCCGATACTCGACATGGTGTTATTTTATATGTTGAAGGTGTTAGCGTAAGTTTTGATGGTTTTAAAGCCTTAAATGATTTGAATTTATACATAAACGATGGCGAATTACGTTGTTTAATTGGCGCAAATGGTGCCGGTAAAACCACCTTAATGGATGTTATAACGGGTAAAACACGCCCAGATACAGGTAAAGTAAGTTTTGGTCAGCAAGTTAATTTACTTGAATTAAGTGAAGCGGAAATTGCCCGAGCAGGCATTGGGCGAAAGTTTCAAAAACCTACTGTATTTGAAGCCTTAACTGTGTTTGAAAATATTGAACTTAGCCTTGCTGGCGACAAAGGTATTTACCAAGCGTTATTTCATAAATTATCAGGTGAGCAAAAAGATCGTATTGCAGAAATATTATCTACTATTGGTTTAGTGAAAGAATGTTACTACCCAGCAGGGCGCTTGTCTCACGGGCAAAAACAGTGGTTAGAAATTGGTATGTTACTCGCCGCCAAGCCAAGAGTGTTATTAGTTGATGAGCCGGTAGCAGGTATGACCGGACATGAAACTGAACGAACGGCCGAACTATTAACGTCTTTGGCAGGTAAACACTCAGTGGTTGTAGTTGAGCATGATATGGCGTTTGTTCGCTCAATTGCTAAACAAGTTACCGTATTACACCAAGGCTCAGTGTTAGCTGAAGGCACAATGTCTGAAATACAATCGAATAAAGACGTCATTCAAGTTTACTTAGGCGAAGAAGACGGTTCAGACGATATAGAAAGAAGCCTTTTGGAAAAAATTGAATTACAAAGCAAACCACAGGAGACAAAAGCATGATCGAGTTAACGTCGGTAAATCAGCAATACGGTGGTACTCAAATTCTGTGGGATCTCAATCTTAATATCAAAAAAGGTTCGCGCACCTGCATTATGGGTCGTAACGGTGTAGGTAAAACTACATTATTAAAATCTATTATGGGTTTATTGCCAATTAGCTCCGGCAGTTTGGTAATTAATGGTGTTGATGTGGTTAAAAAAGGGGTGGAGACCCGACCAGAGATTGGGGTAGGTTATGTACCACAAGGACGTGATATATTTCCTCAGCTTACGGTAGAAGAAAACCTAAAGCTTAGCTTAAATTGTAAACGCCAAAAAAGTAAAACCATACCCGAGCATATTTTTACCTTATTTCCTGTGCTTAAAGAAATGCTACACCGTCGAGGGGGGGATTTATCAGGTGGTCAACAACAGCAATTAGCCATAGGGCGAGCTTTAGTGCTTAACCCCGATATTTTAATTTTAGATGAACCCAATGAAGGTATTCAACCTAACATTGTACAGCTTATTCGTGATGTACTGCTTAAATTAAATAAAGAGCATGGCATGACCATTGTTCTAGTTGAGCAAAAATTACCCTTTGCGCGCGCCGTAGGAGAAGAGTTTCATTTAATGGAAAAAGGGCATGTTATTGCATCAGGTGAAATGATAGAGTTAACTGATGAATTGGTCGGTAAATATTTATCGGTTTAACGCTTATATCCGTTATCATTAAAATGCTCTGAAATGAGCATATTTATTGGTAACAAGAATTAAATCAAACGGCTCATAACACTACAGCATGATCATAAAAGAAAGCAACAAAGCAGAGCTAAACCAAGCAGATTTAAACATAGCTGAGATAAACAATAGCTCAAAAACGGAGCTAAGAGAGTGGAAGGCAAAATTAGCCTTAACTTTTGCTCACGATGCATACGGCACACAGCTAAAAAAAACCTCACGACAAGGTCCCTTATCAGTACAAAAAGCCTTTTACCCAGAAGGGCAAGAATGTGCGCACATTTATTTACTTCATCCACCGGCAGGCATTGTATCCGGTGATGAGCTAACGGTAGAAATAAACCTTCAAGAAAAAAGTCATGTTTTAATGACTACTCCGGGAGCAAATCGTTTTTACCGTGCCCGAGAAGATACTTCAATTGGTCATTCCAAACAAACGCAAATAACATCGCTATTGTTAGGTGATGATGCCGTGGTTGAAAATTTCCCTCAAGAAGTTATTGTTTATGAAGGTGCCGATGGCTTTAATACGGTTGATATTCACCTAAAAAAAACCAGTATTTATTTAGGTTGGGATATTTCCTGTTTAGGTCTACCCAGTTCTGATCAACCTTTTAACCAAGGTAAATATACCCAGCTTAGCCGTTTATATTGTGATAATACGCTTATTTATCATGACCGTATTGAGATTTCACCACAAAATAAATTACTTCATCATATTGCAGGCTTGGCGAGTAAACCGGTATTTGGTACATTTTTAGTTTATGCGCCCACTCAATTAACAATAATAAAAGATCGTAAATCGATGGTTGAAGCACTACGTAAAATTATTGACGATGAAAACGCCCAACAACTTATTAGTATTACTGATATTAAAGGACTATTTGTGATCCGTTATTTAGGAGAACAAGCCTACCAATGTAAAAACTTATTTATAAAATTATGGCAATATCTACGACCTCTTATTATTCAGTCAACAGGTATTGAACCAAGGATCTGGCATACTTAAATTAATGTTGAGGGTAACGTTAAAAAAGCCAACCCTTAATGAGTCAAATTTACCCCTGCTACTTAAAAGTCTAAGAGAAATTTATGGATTTATTACCAAGAGAAAAAGACAAACTACTATTATTTACTGCCGCTTTACTAGCAGAGCGTAGGCTTAATAGAGGCGTTAAACTTAATTATCCTGAAGCCATGGCGTATATATCAATGGAAATTGTAGAAGGCGCAAGAGATGGTAAAACCGTTGCACAAATGATGGATTACGGCCGAACTTTATTATCCCGTAATCAAGTTATGGAAGGTGTTCCAGAATTATTGTCCGAAGTACAAGTTGAAGCTACGTTCCCAGATGGTACTAAATTAGTTACTGTTCATAACCCTATTGTGTAACAAGGAGTCTATTATGTCGGCCAAAATATCAGCATCAACGGCTACAACCGAGCGTTTAATACCAGGTGAAATAAAAACGGATGAAGGTATTCGCGAACTAAATGTAGGCTGTGAAAAACGTAAAATAATAGTAGCTAATTCCGGTGACAGACCCATTCAAATAGGCTCGCATTACCATTTTTATGAAGTAAACCCTGCACTTAGTTTCGATAGAGAGCAAACCAAAGGTTACAGGTTAGATATTACCTCAGGTACGGCTGTACGATTTGAACCTGGGCAAGAGCGCGAAGTTACCTTGATTGCTTATCGTGGTAAACGTAGAGTTTTTGGCTTTAGAGCAAAAGTGCAAGGAGATTTATAACATGGCGTCAATTGATAAACACTCATACGCACACATGTTTGGTCCAACTGTTGGTGACCGTGTACGTTTGGCCGATACTAACTTATGGCTAGAGGTTGAAAAAGACTTTACCGAATATGGTGAAGAAGTAAAATTTGGTGGTGGTAAAGTTATTCGAGACGGTATGGGACAAAGCCAAGCCTCGTGCTTTGATACGGTTGATCTTGTTATTACCAACGCACTTATTGTTGATCATTGGGGCATAATTAAAGCCGATGTTGGCATTAAAGAGGGTCGTATTGCCATTATAGGAAAGGCAGGTAACCCTGACATTCAAGACAACATTGATATTGAAATAGGTCCCGGAACGGAAGTTATTGCTGGCGAAGGTCAAATACTAACAGCTGGCGGCATAGACGCCCATATTCATTTTATTTGCCCTCAGCAAATTGACGAAGCGTTAATGTCTGGTGTTACCACCATGATTGGCGGCGGCACAGGTCCAGCAACCGGTACTAATGCAACCACTTGCACACCTGGACCTTGGTATATTCACAAAATGCTTCAAGCCACTAACGACTTTCCAATGAATTTTGGTTTTTTAGGCAAAGGAAATGCAAGTTTACCGCAAGCTCTTGAAGAGCAAATTGAAGCTGGCGTTTGTGGGCTAAAACTGCATGAAGATTGGGGTACAACGCCAGCGTCCATTGATAACTGTTTGACCGTAGCTGAAAAATATGACGTTCAAGTTGCTATTCATACCGATACATTAAACGAGTCAGGCTTTGTAGAAGATACTATAGGCGCTTTTAAAGGTCGAACTATTCATACCTACCATACAGAAGGCGCAGGAGGAGGACATTCTCCCGATATTATTAGAGCCTGTGGTGAAGCTAACGTTTTACCTTCTTCAACAAATCCTACTCGTCCGTACACCATAAATACCATTGATGAGCATTTAGATATGTTGATGGTTTGTCATCATCTCGATCCAAACATACCAGAAGATGTCGCTTTTGCTGACTCACGTATTCGTAAAGAAAGTATAGCCGCAGAAGATATAATGCACGACTTGGGTGCTATTAGTATGATTTCGTCTGACTCACAAGCCATGGGGCGGGTGGGTGAAATGATCACGCGCACATGGCAAACCGCCCATAAAAATAAGCAACAACGTGGACCACTATCACCAGATACCGACCGTAACGATAATTTCCGTATAAAACGCTACATTGCAAAGTACACTATCAATCCAGCAATTAGTCACGGTGTTAGTCACGAAGTAGGTTCGATTGAGGTGGGTAAATTAGCTGATATCGTATTATGGAAACCAGCATTTTTTGGTATTAAACCTTCGATGATTATTAAATCAGGTTTTATTGCTGCAGCGCAAATGGGAGATGCCAATGCGTCAATTCCAACACCACAACCGGTTTATTATCGACCTATGTTTGGCTCGTATGGTTTAGCCACAGCTAAAATATCAATGACGTTCCTGTCGCAAGCAGCAGTTGATAAAGGCGTACCCGAAAAAGCGGGCATGACTCGTATGGTGGGCGTTTGTAAAAATACCAGAAATATAGGTAAAAACGACATGATCCATAACAACTGGCAACCTAAAATAGAAGTTGATGCACAAACTTATGAAGTTAGAGCGAATGGGGAACTACTCACTTGTGAGCCGGCATCAATCCTCCCTCTAGCGCAACTTTATACATTATTCTAAATCAAACTGCATACCAATGGTTTGGTAATTTAGAGCGAAAAGAAAATTTTAAAAATCTTTATTAGTGAAAATAGTGAATAACAGAAAAAACTTAGGAATGTAGATGTTACAAGTATTTGAAAGGCTCGATCACACCCACGATGAAATTGTAGACTCTATTACATTAGATCAAGACACGCGAAAAAAAGCACGAATCAAAACGGTTACTGATAAAGGCCAAAATGTTGGTATTTTTATGGAGCGAGGTCATCCTTTATTGATTGGTCAAGTACTTAAAACCGAGTGTGGTTTGTTGATTGAAGTTAAGGGAAAAGAGGAAGATGTTTCCACTGCTATTGCCTCTGACTGGCTGCTATTTAGTAAAGTATGTTATCACTTAGGAAATCGTCATACCTCACTTCAAATTGGTGAATTATGGGTCCGCTTTAAACCTGATTATGTGCTCGAAGAGTTGGCAGAGAGTTATGGACTAACAATTGATAAAACACCTGCCATTTTCGAACCTGAAAGCGGTGCTTATGGTAAAAAAAGTGGTCATTCTCATGAAATATCACATGTACATTCACACTCCCATTCTCATGAGCACTAATTTGGGGCTTTAACAGTATGTGTACCTATAATTACAATAAATCAAGTAAATTCAACGGTTAAGTTTTGGTATAAATAAATTTACAATATGATAAATAATAACGCGTTACAATTTAATCGGCTTTTACAGCTTTGCAGTGCTAATTTACCGGTGGGTGGTTTTTCATTTTCTCAGGGCCTGGAATACGCCGTTGAAATGGGGTGGGTTAATGATAGTCTTTCAACGCGTAATTGGATTGAATTAAATTTAAATCAAGCCATTGCACGTACCGATTTAGCCATTATTAAACGACAATTTCAGGCGTTATTAAATGACGATTTATCTGATTTTATAATGTGGAATCAACACTTAATTGCGTGTCGAGAAAGCCATGAGTTACACCTTGCTGATGTCGCAATGGGAAAAGCATTGATCCGGTTATTAAATCAACTTGATTCAACTCAAATCAAGCAAGGTTTAGAGCGTTATCAAGCTTTACTCAATGATAATGCTATTGCGTTGGAGATCAGCTTTGTGAGTGCTTTTGTTTTAATTGCTTCATTATTTAAATTAGATTTATTATTGATACAAAGTGGTTATTGTTGGACTTACATTGATAACCAAGTTGCCGCAGCGACAAAACTTGTCCCTCTGGGGCAAACTCAGGCACAAAATTTATTGTTTGAAATTACTGAAAAAGTAGAGCAATCCATCGAATTGGCTAATGGCTTTAAAGATGATGAAATTGGTGCAAGTTTACCGCGTTTAGCTATGGCAAGTGCATGGCATGAAACACAATATACCCGATTATTTAGGTCGTAGTTAAATTCAAATTAACCTTTTAAAAATTAATTAGAGAATATTATGAAAAAGAAACAAGTATTACGCATTGGGGTTGGAGGTCCGGTTGGTTCTGGTAAAACAGCACTATTAAGAGAATTATGTATAGCATTACGCGATAAATACGACATGGCGGTAGTTACCAACGATATTTATACACGTGAAGATGCTGAGTTTTTAACGAGAAATAATGCTTTAGCAGAAGATAGAATAATGGGGGTTGAAACCGGTGGTTGTCCTCATACCGCTATTCGAGAAGATGCATCAATGAATTTAGCCGCTATTGATGACTTACAGGCATTACATCCTGATTTAGATTTTGTTTTAGTTGAAAGTGGCGGCGATAACTTAAGTGCAACCTTTAGTCCTGAGCTTTCAGACTTAACTTTATATGTTATTGATGTTTCTGCTGGAGATAAAATACCACGTAAAGGCGGTCCAGGAATTACCAAATCTGATTTACTCATTATCAATAAAATTGATGTTGCTGAGTTAGTTGGCGCCTCATTAGAAGTGATGGATAGAGACGCAAAAAAAATGCGTGGCGACAGACCCTTTGTATTTAGTAACATGAAAACAAAGCAGGGCTTAGACGATATTATTGCTTTTATTGAAAGCGAAGGTATGTTGAAGATTTAAATTTATTTATTATTTATTGAAAAAAGGAAATAAGATGAAATTTTTTATGGTTTGTTTAAGCTCACTAAGCTTTTTATTAATGAGTAGTGCCGTGTTTGCACACACAGATCACGCATTGGGTGAGGGGGCTTTACATTTAATGTATCACATCGTTTTTTGGTTTGCCTTTGCCGTAGTGGTTTATAAAGGGGTTAGTTGGTATAAAGCCAAAGTACATAAAAAATCACAAAAATAATTTAAATTTAAAGAGCTCTTAGTCTTTCAGGTATGTTTTGTAGCAATAAATTTAGTTTAGTTTGCTCTTGTACAAAACATTAACTTTATGTCATGGTGACTCTCGGTAACTACTCCTGCGTTATCCTAATGTTCTATACCTATGTAAAAACTCAGCTAAACTTAATAACTGCTGCATAATTATTTAGACTTATTAAAAAAGGGCTTGAACATATTGATTGGTAACATGTATATAGTTTACCTGTCTTATCTAAGTCAGGGAGTTTTATGAAATATACACTTGTTGCTTAAACTTTTGTAACTTAAGCTTTTTAACTTACCTTTTAGATCAAAAAAAGCCAGTAGTAAAAACTACTGGCTTTTTTGAATATTCGTTATTTAAAACGTAGCTCTTACACCGAGTCTATATGTAGTGCCTGAGGTCCATTCACGAATTGTTCGAGACTTGTTGGCTTCACCTTCTAAAGCATTGCCTTCAATTTTAAAATCTGCATCCTGTATATTAGTATAATATTGACGACTTGTTTTAGAGGTTAAGTTAACCGCATTAAACGTAAAAGTAATGTTTTCGTTGTATTTATAGTTAGCAGATAAATCTAGTTGTCCGCCACCTTCATTCCATAGAGCGCCAGATAAAAATGAACGCTGCGCTAATGAGTCGGTTCTATAATTATAAGCTAAACGAATTAAATTACCGTCAGTTTCCCAAAAAGTTGAAATGTTATAAGTATGTTTAGACACATTTTCCATAGGAAGTGATGCAAGCTTACTGCCTAATGGACCTTCTTCAGCATCGGTTGAAGAGTCTGAGTAAGTATAGTTAATGGCAGTACCTAAACCACTAAATATGCCAGGAAGAAAATCAAAGTTTTGATTATAACCAATTTCAATACCCTCGTTGGTACCACCTTTACCATTTCTGATAGAAGTTACGTTTATAGTGTCACAGCTACCTGCTAATGCAGGATCGGCAGTTTTGAATCTATGACGACGATCAATTAAACAATTAATTCCATTTGCTTGCGCTTCATCATAATCTAATGTTTTTCCATCAGGTTTAGTGATTAACATATCAGTGAATGGATCAAGTTGTGATAAACCATCAACATCAACCTTTCTTAAATCAGTCCAATGTGCTGAAATTACGGCTTTTTCTTCAAAATTAATCATATCTTTATGGAAGTAAGCAACAGTTAATGCGCCCCCTTCGTTGAAGTACCACTCATAGGATAAATCGATATTTTTAGATTCAAGCGGTTTTAGGAAAGGATTACTAATACTTGCTCTAGAAATATCAGGTCCCCATACGGCCTCAGTAAATTTAAAGCTAGGTTTTAAAGAGTCTATTTGAGGTCTAGCCATTGTTTTTGATGCAGCAAAACGAATAACTGTATCTTCATTTAATTCATAATTAAGTGTAATACTTGGTAACCAATTAGTTTCAGAATTTGAAGCGGTTGAGCTAAATTGATCTGGATCTACTGGGGTAGATCCATCTTTATAACGGTTTCGAGAAACAGCGTTGTCATTATACGTTGTATCAAAGCAATTTTGTGAAGCGATAGGCGACCAATCGCCATTAGTATCAAATGCACCTGCTGGGTTACGTTCAGCTTTGCCTCCACCACTAGGTCCTACACCATCGAGAAATAACTGCTCAGGAGTACAAGCCGCTAGAGTACTGTCAGTTGCTATCAATACTAAGTTTCTATCAACTAAGTTAGGATTTTGAAAATTAACAGATGAGTAACCTAATGATGCAACATCAGATTTAGCATGACGAATACCAACATTACCGGTGAGTCTATCATCAAAAAATGAGAAATTTGTTTTTAAGTAAAAAGCAGTATTGGTTAATTCAATTTCCCTATCATTTGATAAATCAGGAACACCAATAACATTTTTATTAGTAAATACAGATAATAACGCTTTAGAGGCGTCTATAGTCCACCATCCATCGGTTGCAACGGTTCGATCGTAACCTAATTTTGCTAAAAAATCGTCGCCAAACGGAGTTTCGCCACCGGTAACATCTTGTAAACGGATTGAATCAATTGCAATACCGCGTGAGTCACTTTCAGCGGCTTTTGGTGTGTCTTGCCAAAAAAATTCTTGATTAAATACATCTTTATTACGTTTTTGATATTTAGCACCAAACTCAAAAGAGGTAATAGGACCGAACTCCACTAACCAATCAAAATCTACGTAAACTGATTTTTGTTTATCATCCATTGAACGATCACGGGTATAAGCTTGCTGGAGATGAATAGCCGCTAAATCATCAGGGTTATAAGCTGTTAATATAGTGTTGTCATCATTTGGTTCAGTTGATACACCTGTTTGTGGTACACCAGCAATATCAGGTCCAAAATTAATTTCTGATGTTCCCGTTATAATATAACATTGGCCTGAAGTACAATCGTAACCTGTTGGCTGGATTAAATTAGCATCAACACCTTTTAATAACTCATCAGTTACATGTAAATAATTATTGGTATTTATACGTGAAAAATAGTCATCGTTAGCAGTGGTTTTTGAATAACCTGAGCGTATTTTCATACTAAAATCATCAGTAAATTCATGGCTTAATTCTAAATTTAGTACTTTATTTTTTGTTTCTATACCTGATTCTTCACTGGTTGTACGTCCTCGAGCTAAACGATCAACCTTTTTAATAAATGCTTGGCTATCAGCGTTATATACTAACCAAGGGTTAGTTGGATCTAAAATTTTGGGGAGATCTTCAGGCAAATATGGTTCTTGAGAGCCAATTGATATAATACTGTCGTCGTCAGTTTCTCTATACTGATTAGACATCGTGGTATTAAAATTTATTTCAGTAACGTCGCCAATCATCCATTGTAAAGAGGCGGTAAAACCTTCACGTTCCATTGTGTTTCTAAATAATTTAAAACCATTTTGCCCGTGAATATAACCTGTTACAGGACCTGTTTGCTCCCCTGTTACTGAGTCGATAGCATTGGTTGCTTTAAATTTACCTAAATCTTGCGTCAAAAACATATCACGGCGGCTAGAATCTGTTTCTTTAAATGCGGTAACATAAAAACCCAAAGTATCATCTAAAAATTTTTCTGAGAATGAACCTGAAATTTTATAATCGTTTTCTTTAGCGTAGTCGTCGTAACGACCTTGAACTTCTAAAACTCGCTTATTTTTTAAAGCATCTAATGGTCTAAATGTTCTTAGCTCAACGTTTGCACCTAAACTTCCTTCATCTTGATCAGCTGCTGATGTTTTCATTATTTCAATAGAGTTTAAAATATCTGACGAAAATGCACTTAAATCTACCGCTTGGCTTTCTGTATTACTGGTTAAGCTTATGCCATTTAACATGATATTATTTAAATTAGGACCTGCACCACGCACAGTAACCGTTGTTCCTTCTGTTTCACCTTGTCCTTGTCCACGCTGAATAGAAACACCTGTTACACGTTGCAGTGCTTCACCGATATCTTGATCAGCCGATTTACCAATGTCTTCTGAGAATATAGAGTCACTCACTGCATCTGTGAGGCGTTTATTATTTAATGAACGGAGCAAACTACCTTTAAAGCCAGTAACTTCAATCACTTCAATTTCTGGTGTAGGATTTTCATTAGTTTCTTGTGCAAATGCGTATGACACAGGAGCATTAGCAATTGATAAAGCTACTGCTAATGTTAGTGGATGTATTTTATAGTTTTTTGACATTTTATTCCCCGAGTTTTAATTTAACAATTATTGTTGATTTCTTATTAATGTAAATTACTGTTACAAATTATTTTCCATATATAAAATACAACTTTCAAATTTAAATATCAAGTATTCCAACTGTTCATTTTTATTTTTTATTGTTATTACAAAAAGTAAAGTTGTTATAGTTGTTATAGTAAGTGCTAATTTTTTATTGATAAAAAGAGTTTTATTAATGATATGCAACACTTTAACTACATACATTGACAATAGTTATTCATGGGCATAATGCAAATTCTATTAAAACTCTAAAAATAATTATTAAATAAATACACCAGTAAAATTTAATTATTAATGAGGTTTTAATCTATAAATTTATAGTTAGTTATTGTTTTATTTAAAAAATTTTATAAATAACCTTAGAGGCTAAGTTGTTTTATATTAAAATGGTGAAAGTAAATTTCTTGATTTTAATTTGGATTAATTAGGGTCTGTTGATCTTTCAGGGTTAAATTTTATTCAATTTAAAACAAATTTAATCGCGATGTGAGCTTTGTCTAATAGTTATTCTATTAAAGAAGCGAACAGCAATGAGTAAATTCGTTTTAAATGAACCCAGAGGGCAGTACCTGTTTGAAATTTATACGTCGTTATCGTATGTTCGAGTAGCTAGCTACACTTCACATACTCTGCCTTGTCTAACTATCAAACACCTTGCTGTAAAAATAACCTCGAAAGATCAACAGACCCTAATATTATTTAATAATAAATATGCATGTGCTGTAACATCTTAACTATTAATAAATAGATAAAAGTGGGGTAAACTAAAGTTAATTATGGCTATAAGCGAATTTAAGATGTCACTTCAAGATCAAGACCGCAAAGATAGTATTGATAACACTACTGACAATAATACCGATAACACTACCAACAACAACACTCACTTTGGCTACCAAACCATAGATAAAAGTGAAAAAGAATCGAAAGTTGCTGGTGTTTTTCATTCAGTAGCTGCTCAATACGATGTTATGAACGATTTAATGTCGTTTGGTATTCATCGTTTATGGAAACGATTTACCATTGATGCCAGTGGCGTTCGCCCAGGTAATAAAGTGCTTGATTTAGCTGGTGGTACGGGTGATTTAACCGCAAAATTTTCACAACTTGTTGGTAAAGACGGACAAGTTATTTTAGCGGATATAAATAGCTCAATGCTTACTGTAGGTCGTGATAAATTACGTGACCGTGGTTTAGTGCAAAATATTGAATATGTACAAGCCAATGCTCAGCACTTACCATTCGAAGATAATACATTTGATGTGATCACTATTGCCTTTGGTTTACGTAATGTAACTGATAAAGATGAAGCACTACGATCAATGTATCGAGTATTAAAGCCCGGTGGAAGATTACTTGTTTTAGAATTTTCTAAGCCTGAACAAGAGCTGATTAGCAAAGCGTATGACTTTTATTCTTTTAATATTTTGCCAAAAATGGGTGAACTAGTCGCTAAAGACGGTGATAGTTATCAATATTTAGCGGAGTCTATTCGTATGCACCCCGATCAAGAAACCTTAAAGAAAATGATGGAAACTGCAGGCTTTGAGCAAACCACTTATAAAAACTTAACCGGCGGCGTGGTCGCTTTGCATAAAGGTTATAAATTTTAGTGCAACCTAACACCACACTACATCAGCAATTAATATGCTCGGTACTTGAGAAAATTATTAATAAGGCGCTGGCGTTAAGCTTGAACGGAACGCAAAGCTTAAATTCACTGGAACAAAAATTTTTAGTGGTAAATTTAGCTGAAATAGGTTTTCCGTTAAGTTTTATGGTGCACAACGGTTTAGTTATGGTCACTTCGTTAAATGAAAATTGTGATTGCACCATTGATACCAGTATTAAGACGTTGGTTGCTTTAAAAAAACAACAGCAATTAACTGAACTTATAAAACAAAACAAGCTTGATATAGTTGGCGATATTAAAATCGCTCAGCAATTTTCACAGGTAGCTGAAACCCTGAATATAGATTGGCAAAGCGAACTAGCTAAATACATTGGCGACATACCTACCTATAAATTCAGTCAATTAGGTAAAAAATTAGCACAAAAGTTAAATTTTGCTTCTACACAAATCCAAGCAGATTCAACAGAGTGGCTAGTACACGAAAAACGCTTAGTCGTGACTAAAAGCCAAGTAGCGGCTTTTAACTTGCAAGTTAGTGAATTAGAAGTGCTTACAGAAAATTTTAGCGAACGCATAATTGCGCTTGAAAGCACAATATTAAATCGACTTAAATAAACATTAACAAGGATCCTTGTGAGTAGTTTACGCCTTTATAAAATTATTAAAACTTTCCTAAATTATGGATTAGACGAGCTTGTACCTAAAAAATCCCTACCATGGTATGCAAAACTAGCACGCAAAAGCTTATTTTGGTTACGTAATAAACATAAAGACAAATCATCAGCTTTACGGTTTAGATTAGCAATTGAATCGTTAGGTCCGGTATTTATAAAATTCGGTCAAATGCTTTCTACAAGGCGTGATTTACTTCATCCAGACTTTGCCAACGAACTCGCTTTACTACAAGACCAAGTACTACCTTTCGATGGTGAAAAAGCCAAACAATTAATTATTGATGAAATGGGCGAAGATGTTTTTAATCAATATTTTAGTGAATTTAATACCACGCCTCTTGCATCGGCTTCCATTGCACAAGTGCATACCGCAACATTACATTCTACTTCTTTAAATCAAACTGATATCGAAAGTTTGGAAAGTATTGAGACCCATGTAACTCCCATCGTTATTAAAGTATTACGACCCGACATTGAAGAAGTGATTATTGCTGATTTAAAAGTTATGTCGCTTTTTGCTGGTATTGCTGCACGTTGGTTATCAGACGGAAAAAGATTAAGACCTAGAGAAGTAGTAGAAGAATACAGAAAAACCATTTTAGACGAACTTGATTTAAATCGAGAAGCCTCAAATGCCATACAATTAAAACATAATTTTTCAAAAGGTAATAAGCAAGATCACGTACTTTATGTACCCGAAATTTACAGTGAACACAGCAGTAAAAGCGTTTTAGTAATGGAACGTATTTACGGTATTGGCGTTGCTGATATAGAAGTGCTGCATGGCTTAGGTGTAGACATGAAATTGTTAGCTGAACGTGGCGTTGAAGTATTTTTTACGCAAGTATTTCGTGATAGCTTCTTCCATGCTGACATGCATCCAGGCAATGTGTTTGTTGATGCAACACAACCTGAAGATCCTACATGGATTGCCATTGATTATGGTATTGTTGGCACACTAAACCGTGAAGATAAACGCTATTTAGCTGAAAACTTTGTTGCTTTTTTTAATCGCGACTACAGAAAAGTTGCACAGCTGCACGTTGATTCAGGCTGGGTGCCAAGCAATACCAGCGTTGACGAATTTGAATTTGCAATTAGAGCCGTGTGCGAACCTATTTTTAATAAACCGCTTGCCGAAATATCGTTTGGACAAGTACTGGTTAATTTATTTAACACTGCCCGTCGATTCAATATGGAAGTTCAGCCACAGCTTGTTTTATTACAAAAAACATTATTGTATATAGAGGGATTAGGACGACAGTTATACCCACAATTAGACTTATGGCAAACAGCTAAGCCATTTTTAGAGAACTGGGTAAAAGAACAAATGGGCGTTAAAGCCGTATTTAAAAAAATTAAAGAAAATATTCCTTTTTGGAATGAAAAACTGCCTGAAATTCCTGATTTAGTTTACGACTACCTTCAAGCAGGGAAAGAACAGCAATACAAACAAACTGAATTACTCAATCAATTACTTAAGCAAAGTCAGCAACAATCTAAGTCTATAACTTATGCGATTATAGCGAGTGCTTTAATTATTTCATCTACTTTGTTTTTTCTTTCTATATAAAGAACCACTATATTTATGGATAATTTATTAGGTAACAAAACCTATAAATGTTAACGTTATCTTTTTGGACGTCTAAAATAGCGATATAGCATGGTTTACTTTTGAAGTGAGTCTTATTTTCTTTCTTTTTTTACTATAATCAAAGGTGAAATTAGATAAAAAGGTGGTTTTTTTATATGAATTTATTACGTTGTAAAAATATTAAAATAGGGATTTTAAGTACGGCTTTAACTTTTTTATCAGCCTGTAGTCTTGTGTCTATTAACGAAAAACAATCCAATAACAGTTCAGATAAGTTAACACAAACATGGAAGCCTTTGCTAGATAGTAACCTATCACAATGGGATGTTTGGATTGGTGTGCCTCATACATCTGTAATAGGGGTACCTAAAGGTGTATTTACCGAAGACAAAGTGAGTCATGGTGATCCTACATTAGCTTTAGGTTTGAATAACGATATTAAAGGCGTATTTACTGTGACCGAAGAAAACGGTCAGCCTGTTTTGCATATTAGTGGGGAAATTTACGGTGGTATAAATACAAAAGCTGATTATAAAAATTACCATTTAAGCTTTCAAATGAAGTGGGGCGAAAGAAAATGGGCGCCACGACAAAATGCAATCCGTGATAGCGGTTTGTTGTTTCATTGTAAAGGAGAGCACGGTGCTTTTTGGAAAACATGGAAATTATGTCAAGAATTTCAAGTACAAGAAAGTGACTTAGGTGATTACATTCCTTTAGGTAATAAGAATAAACAAGTAACAGGCAATATTCGCTCTCGTAAAGCAGCCGCAGGTCAAAGACCAATCTACGATGCTAAGGGCGAATTACAAAGTGTTGGTTATGCGAGTGCTTTTCCTGAAGTTGATAAAGCTCATGGCGAATGGAATACATTAGAGTTATTTGCAGTGAATGATTACGCTGTATTTGTTGTTAATGGTGAAGTGGTTATGGCTATTCAAGACTCAAAAGATCCCATGGGTAAAGTATTAGATTCAGGGCAGCTGCAAATACAATCAGAAGGCGCTGAATTATTTTACCGAGATATTAAAATTAAAGCGTTAGATGCATTACCAAAACAGTATATGCAATACATCTATTAGTATACCCCGTTACCATTCAATAGGTACTGAAATCACGCATTCTGAATGTGAACACTCTAAATGGTAACGGGTAAACACTTTAAAAATTCAGGTTAGTTATAAACCCGAGCACGTCTGCAAAGCAATATACCTAAACCTAACAAACTAAATAAGCCAATACTACCGCCCGATGAACTGTCTGTGTTTGCTGTAGCAGGTGGTTCAACTACAGGAGGATTAACCACAACAGGTGGATTTTCTACCACTGGTGGCTCTTCTACTACTGGTGGTTCTTCTACCACTGGTGGCTCTTCTACCACTGGTGGCTCTTCTACTACTGGCTTGTTCACTGGGTCGCTACTAGGATCACTCGCACATTCAGTACAAGTATCTAATATAGCGTTCACTCCAGCAGTCCATTTAATTCCGCCTAGTTCATATGCACCAATATCGGGTGTAGGACCGGCATAGGGTTTATCAAAACCGTCAATCAAACGAGCTTTATCAATTAATATTGAAGTATCTAGCAGCATAAAGTTTACACTTGCTGGATCAACGAGTTGAGCATCACTGGTAATTTCATTACTGTCTACATCATAAGCATTTAAGTTATCAGCATCGCTTGATAACCACTCGCCAATATCGGCATAATTATTCCAAATACGATTGTTATCTCTGGAGTACCCATTTATCCATTCGCCCATCGCACTACCAACCTTAATAAAGGTATTATGATAAATATTATTATTATTATTCTCCCAGTTTAGCTGCACACCAGACCAAGTAACATTCCACACTACATTGTGGTCAACTTGATAGCCTTTACTGTTGTTATCTAAATAAATACCCGCAGTACGACCATCAGCATAAGCTGGACCTTTTGAGTCGTGTAGCCAGTTATGATGAATACGTGTGTTTTTATCATCGGCATTACCAACGGTATAAAAAACACCACCATCGTTATTAATTAACCCAACATTAGACACATCGTTGTAAGCAAATTCACTATTTTTGCTTGGTAAAAATACACCGTCTCTACCAGTATGCGATAAAGTATTTTTTATAACGGTAGCATTTGATGCATTAACCCTAAGTGGGCTTGCGTGAATACCTAACGTATCAAAATAGCGAATGGTGTTGTTTTCAATATGAACAAACTTACCCTTATCACCCCAACCAGCAACAAAAACACCGTTTAAAGAGCCATGCTCAATGGTATTGTTTTCAATGGAGGCATATTGCCCTAAAACGGTAATAGAACCTGCGCCTACTTGCGCATCTTTATTATCAAGTTCATCTAATCGAACTAATCCATACTGAATGTCGCTATTTTTAATGGTATTGTGATCGCCATTTATAATGATGTTTGCGCCAAATGTAGCAATACCCTCAACAGTTATGTAACCACCATCGAGAACAATTGCGTTTTCACGCGCTGAAATTTCTACTTTGTTATCAACGGGCTCTGCACCGTCTGTGGTTTGTAGATAAAGCGTTGATTGAGCATTATCATAAAACCATTCGTTAGCGTGATCTAATAACGCTAATTTACCAAAAACAAAAAATCGCCCATAATTATTATGGCTTTCAATCGTTGGGGCATGTGGGTTAAATGGCCATCTTGTGTCGTCTATTGCCGTAAATGAAACAGAACTTGTGGTAGATCTAGTTATTTTTCTCGTCCAACTCGTTCCAGAATGAGCCCCTAAATACCAAATATAACCATTAGTTAAATCTGTATTGGGAACATTTTGCGCAGGCACACTTGATACAGTCCCTTTACCCGTTAACGTTGCTGCATCAATAGTAAATATGTCGTTATCGGTGTTATTAGGCCAGCGTGCAATATCTACGAGCTTATTGTTGTGATAAAGCTGGCGATATTCTTCGTTAATATTACTGAGTAAACTGACTTGGTAGATATCATCTTTATATTGCGACCAACCACTTACTAACTCGGTGCCACTAATAACAACTTTCGCGCCATCTTCTGCTTTTACAGTTATAGGGGTTTGTTCGGTTCCATTTTGAACAATGCGTAGTGTTTCTCTATAAGTACCTGCTTTAATAATGATTGTATCGCCAGCAGCAAGTACATCATTCGCTTGCGCAAATGTAGAATAAGGAGAGTTGATGGAACCATCATTACTATCGTTACCATCAATTGCTACGTAAATCGTTTTAGCGTAAATCGAACCAGGAACAATGAGTGTAGATAAAATTAAAGAAGCTGAAAACTTTTTTAATCTTTTAGCTTTGTTAAACATAATAACCTCGAAAGTGAATACAATTGTTGTATTTATAATGTGTATTATTACAGCACTTAACTTTTTATTTATGCAGAGCTTAGGGTCTGTTGATCTTTCGAGGTTATTTTTACAGCAAGGTGTTTGATATTTAGACAAGGCAGAGTATGTGA
>ENA-ORXU01000290-ORXU01000290.1-marine-metagenome-genome-assembly--contig:-NODE-290-length-62778-cov-4.863750_pt1 | contig 62778 bp, 49 predicted proteins | sample MGYA00237869_ERZ511484 | MGnify/ENA metagenome assembly ERZ511484 | reverse complement strand
TGCCTCGTCAGAGAAACACCTCATCTTATCGCACCTGCGGCTCTCGCTACGAAGCCTAATGCACGAATTGGGTTAAAATCAGTTCATTGTGGCCTATGACCAAGAGTGTGTACCATAATCTAACCCACTGCCATATAGAAGAGCGGCTGTCAATATCTGATCGCGCAAGTATGTACGGGTGGTGAAGTGACACGGTGCTGCTATTATAGTAAGACACAAGTCTATCTGGAGCTCAGATATAATAAGCCAGCATAATGGACTTGACTACTCATCTGGATCTAATGTCATCCTGGTCAGAATGTGATCGCTAGGCGATCAATTGATCAGCATATGTCATGACCACCCCTATTATCCTAGAGTCTAAGAGAGACGAGTAGAGATCAGATGTAGGAACTCAGATCTAGTCTCTGTGGCCTTAAACTGACCTGTAAATGCGGAAGTCGTAGTGACACTATTTTGCTTTTGCACACCTCGCATCATCATGCACATGTGACTAGCTTCTATGACCACCGCCGCACCCTGTGGTGCAAGAGATCTTTGAATGCAATCAAGAATCTCCTGTGTCAGGCGCTCTTGTACCTGAAGTCGACGTGCAAAAACATCCACGATCCGAGGAATTTTGCTGAGGCCCACAATCCGTCCATCCGGGATGTAAGCAACATGCGCCTTACCAAAGAACGGTAGCATGTGATGCTCACAGAGCGAGTAGAGTTCTATGTCCTTGACAATGACCATCTCATTATAATCCTCGTGAAAGATGGCACCTTGCATGATTGTATCAGCATCCATGTCATAGCCACTTGTAAGGAAATCCATAGCCTTGGCGGCTCGCTCTGGCGTCTTGACCAGCCCCTCACGCGTGACATCCTCACCTAAGTCAGTGATGATCTGCTGATACTTCTTTGCTATTTCCTCTACAGTCATGTCCTATCTGATTATATCATTAATCGTATAGAGAATAGTATCAGAGTCAAGAAGGTTTAGGTGCTCGGAGCGATTTGTAGATAGATCGAGCGGATTGATAGAGTAATTTTCTGAGAGTGATCTAGATATGCAGACCTTAGCACTATAGATGAGCGACCAGTTACCCACTTCTTCTGTACTACCTGCTGTAGATCGCCCGCTTTTGCGGTTTGGACTACTTTGGCTAGGGGTATTTGCTATCGTACTCGTATGCGATAGTCCAGGTAGTGAATTGGCACTTAGACTGGCCAAGTCATTTGTCACTACAAGCTTCTATACCGGCATCATCTACATTAACTATGAGATACTGCTGCCTAGATTGGTCGCATCTAAGAAGCTACTCATCTATATACTGAGCTTGCTCTTAGCCGCACTTTTGCTGACTCCTCTGAAGTCGCTCCTCATTTACTTGAGCTACAAACTCCTAGATCCACAAAAGAACATCGTAGTTGATGATCTCATCCTAAACTTTGCCGCTCTAGTAATTATAGGATTACTTTCCAGTGTCATAAAGATCATATCAGATTGGCTTACACAGCAGCGTACGGTATCTGATCTACGCACGCAGACCGTATCCTCTGAGCTCAAGTTCCTCAAATCACAGATCAATCCTCACTTCCTCTTTAACACTCTCAACAATCTCTATGCGCTTACGCTCAAGAAATCTGATGACGCACCTGAGGTAGTCATCAAGTTATCCGATATGATGAGGTATATGCTGTATGAGTGCAATGAACGGAAGGTACCGTTGCAGAAAGAGATTGACTATATACACAACTATATATCTCTAGAGAGCTTACGTCAAAGTAAGGAAGTAGATATAGATTTTAAGCTGGATGGAGACCCTGGACAGTTAGAAGTGGCACCTCTTCTCTTTGTTCCATTTCTGGAAAATGCCTTTAAGCACGGGCTCAAAGAAGATATCACGCAAGGCTACTTACATATCCACATGGCGATCAGTAGTCCACATCTCGAATTTATCATTCAGAATAGCAAGCCGTCCCATCTACGTACTCAGACAGCTGTGACTCGACCTGGCGGAATAGGGCTAGAAAATGTCAAGCGACGACTCAAGTTGATCTATCCAGAAAAATATAAGCTCGAAATCGAAGATTCTCCCAACACTTACACCACGAGTTTACACCTCGTACTTACTTAACATTGCATATGATACGAACGATAATAGTAGATGATGAGCCACTGGCAATCGAAATATTGGAAACGCATTGCGCAAGCATCAGCGACCTAGAGGTCGTTTCCACCTTCAGCAACGCTGTGGACGCGAGCACTTTCCTCAGCCAAAATACCATAGACCTCATGCTTCTGGATATACAGATGCCACAGCTGACAGGCCTGGACTTTCTGCGGAATCTCAATAATCCTCCGCAGGTAATCTTTACCACGGCCTATTCGGAATATGCCGTGGACGGATTTGAGCTCAATGCTATTGATTACTTGCTCAAACCTATCTCCTTTGACAGGTTTCTCAAGGCCATCAACAAGTATCGTTCTCAACTTGGCACGACTGCTAGTGCTGTGGCTGGAGATGAGGAAGACCACATTTTTGTCAAAGCTGACAAGAAATTGATCAAGATCAACTACAATGAGGTCCTTTATATAGAAGGTCTCAAAGACTATGTCATTATCCGCATGGGTGACAAGCGTGTCATCACTCTACAAACTATGAAGAGCTTGGATCTCAAGCTTCCAGACTCCATCTTTATGCGTATCCATCGCAGCTACATCATCAACGTGAGTAAGATCGAGGCGCTCGTGGGTAACATGGTCGAGATCACAGAAAAAGGTGAAAAGAAGCATATTCCAGTAGGAAAGAACTACCGTGAGTCGCTACTAGAACTCATCAATGATCGAAAAATCTAAAAACATCACTCGACGGCTCTGGTCTGTATAGAGTCATTTGGTTGAGACAGCCATAACTAGTAATCGCTCCATATGAATCGTTGAATGCTCAAAACGATAATAAAATCAAGTTTATGCACAGTACGTAAGCTCGATCGTCTCGAGGCCTTTTCATCGTCTCTATCATCATATGACTAGGAAATCCTATGATCATTAGGCCTTATGGAAGTCTACATATCGAATTAAACTAGATGAGCTAGCTGAATGAATGGGAAGTACACCAGTGACACACGGTTATTATCCTCCATACTTGCTAGATTAGCCAGCTGAATCACTGGGAAGTACGTCATGTGCCTTATCACTACAAGAGAGACACTCCACTTCGAAAATAAAATAAAGGATGTTCTACTATCTTACGATCTGTAGCTTCTGCGTAAGTATGCTAGTTCCCGTGGTGACACGTACGACATACATGCCGCTTGCAAGACCACTGATATCCACGGCATGTTGCTCAGCCGCTAAACCTTGATCAGCGTGAACGAGTGCGCCTGTAAGAGAATAGATCTCTACATCTGTCATCACGTCACTACCGTTAAGATGAAGTCTAAAGCGATCGCTAGTTGGATTAGGGAAGAGTTTCAAGTCAGCTAAGGTCGATGCTATCTCTTCCTCGGCGTCTTTAGGCGTATTTCGCACTCGTAAGGTAGCACTGCTACCGGGTATACGTACCACTTCACCATCCGCGCGCTGAGCATAGATGTCACCAACAGTGAATTCATATTCCCGATACTCACTAGCTGTGCTAGAGCCAAACCCTCCAAGATCTTCCTCACCAACAATAAAATTGATCTCTGCAATAATTCCACCACCACTGACAGATATACCATCTGTCCTTGTAAGACCAAAGTCAAGTCTTCCCTGAAAAGGGATATGATCTAGCTCTAGAGAAGGTCCATTGATGGAGAGCCAGTTGTCGCTTACACCTTGGCACGTTAAAGTACCAGAGTCAACCACATCAACATTGTAGTCAATACTAAGAGCGAGCCCATGATAATCTATCATAGGATAAGTCTCATTACCTGCTGCTATGTAGATAGTTGCTAGATCACCAGTTTGGACATCAATGTCCTCTATAATGAGATCAAGAGGATAGGATTTAATCTCATCGTCACTATTCGGTATGACTGTATGGATCTGGTAGTAATTTTCTATAATTTGTGTAGTATCCTCGCTGAGAAGATTTCCATCACCGTTGCCATCAACATACTTCAGGTTTTGGCCATCAGCCATCTCATCATCCCAATTTTGGCAATGCTGACCATACCACTCTGAGGCTCCTGCTTCAGGTCGACTTGGTCCGTTAGCACCCATATGCCATCCCACGGGTAGGAGATCCTTGACATTGACCATTCCGTCATTATTGCTATCGCCTGGCCACACACAATTTTGTACACAGGGACAACTGGTATCAGGCACTATGTCAAGTACGATAATCTCAATTCTCACAGCTGTGCAGGTGTCTTGGTTGTCTACACAATACTGTAGTTCAAACTCGTCAGATCCAACGAAGTCTAGATCTGGATCGTATACAACTTGATTGTATCCGTAGACTTCATGACAATCGATGTACACATATTGCTCTCCTGGATAGTAAAGCAATCCACCATCTACTGGCTCTTGGGAAATCTCGAAGTCGAAGCTTACGACTGGTACGTTGTAGTTAAGAATGACTGGAGTATTCTTAGGAGTGACAAGTCGATAGACATCGTCATTCATAGGCTCTTGATCATCTACATAGATGTAGACTTGAGCTGTTTCACATGTGATATTGAAGAAATCACAAAGCGTATAGTCGAACTTGACTAATCCCTCAAAATCCAGTGCTGGTACGTAATGAAATTCACCATTTCCAAGATGGGTCAATGTACCTGAAGGGTTGGAAAAATCTTCAATATCAAAATCTGAGAGATCGTTTTGGTATACATTGAAGGTGATCCCTGTGTTTCTGGTGGTATAGACGTAATCATCAATAGCAAAACCATTCACATCCGGTGTGTAAATCACTTTCACAATTACCGTACGAGTGATACTATCTGGATTAGACAACTGGAATGTATCTTGACCGCTATAGTCAAGATCTGGTGTGTATAGCACAACATCCATGGCAACAGAATCCACGGAACCATGTGAAGCAGGTGATGATAAGGTGAAATCCGATCCCGGTAAGAGTATCGTCACCTCTGTATTCTTTGTAGTAGCATATCGAACAGTGTCATTCACTGGCTCATGCCCTGGTTCTATAACGCACACAGTAACTTGTCCACTTTCACAAGTTCCTAGATCATCACATGCAACGTAGTTGATGTAAGCCATGCCAGCAAATCCAGGTTCGGGAGTGAATCGAATTATGTCATTGCCAATGATCTCAGCAAACCCATTGTTGACTAAAGCTATAGAGCTAATGTGAAGACCGCTCGTTGTGGACTCGTCATTTGCCAGAACGTCGATGTCGTTGTCGTAGCTATCTTGAAGAACACCAATGTAATCCTTGGTAGTCGTCACGATACTTTCGACTACATCAACGTCAAAGGCCAAGTACTTGGTGATAAGAATAGGCCATGTACCTGCTTGATACTTGACTACTACTTGATCAGAACCGAGAGTTGAATCTGCCTGTATGTCTAGCCTCCACGCTCCACCGCCGACATAAATGTCACTTGAACTTCCCAGATCTGATCTAAACTGATCTGTAATGTCAGAGAAGGCTGCGTCGTATTCGTATGACCATGTCGTATTCTTCACTACCTTCACGGAAGTGAAAGGGTTTTGACCATTCAAGCCCGTGCATAGCAATAGTGCCATGATCACGCTGAGCGATCTAAAAAGCTGATTCATACGGTTGGTCTGCATAGAACTATTCAAAGATACACTCTCTTTATGGCAAGCAAGCTCATCAAAACGTTAAATATTGCCTTGAAAGAGACAGTTGAGCACTACAAAGTTACAAATAGTATCTGTAAATCATAATATGTAATCACTTATGAACTAGATAGGTATATATAGATAAAAATCCATAAATGACGCATAAAACTCAATACTACTTCGATTTGAATCTCTTACACACATGCAAAAATCTAAAATATATAGAGTCTTAAGCAGCTTCTCGAGGAAAGATTTGAATCGTCTCGAAAAGTATATATACTCCCCATATTTCAACCAAAATTCTACCATACAACGGCTCTTTTCGATCTTAAAGGAAGCTATAATCCAGAAGGATGAGAATCTTACAGAAGTACAAGTGCTTGAAGGCTTAGGTCTACAATCGAGTGATCTCAGTGCTTATAGAAAAATTGCAAGTCAGACCTTGGTCTTAGTGCTTGATTTCATGGCGCAAGAGGTCTTTAGAGCAAACAGTCTTCAACAGGCAAATTATCTGCTACAAGCTACTAGTGACAGAAAATTAGATGTTTTAAAAAATACTGCTCAGAACAAAGCCAAACGACTAGCGCAAAGAGTGCTTCATAGATCTTCTAACTACTTCCTGCAACGCTACCAATTCGAGCGTCTTTACTATGATCTTACTGGTGTAGAAGTATCACGTGAAAAGAAGGTCGTAGCCAATCTAAACTCCGTGAAAACCGCACAGTACTTAGACATTTTCTACTTTATCGAGAAGCTCAAATCTGAGATCAACCTCCTCTATTGGGGTAATGTCTACGAGCACCAGCACGAACTAACGTTCAAACATGAGATTTTACAGCATCTAAGAGAGAAGAAGTACGATCATGTAGCATTGTCTATTTACCATCTCGCATATCTATGCTATGCTGAACCTGACGAGGACAACCACTACCACTCACTTTATGAGCTAATCAGTAGTAGTATGGATATATTTCCAGATAATGAAGCGAACGACATACTATTTTCTGCAATCAACTACTGCCTGCGTAAGGCTAATCAAGGAAGAGAAATTTTCTTACGCGAAGTCTTTAAACTTTACGATAGCGGATTAGAGACCGAAACCTTATTTGTTAATGATACCCTACCCGCAGTTACTTTTAGAAATATATGCACGACTAGCTTGCGTCTCCAAGAATACGACTGGACTCTTAATTTCATAAGAGACTATCAATCCAAGTTGCCTGACCAAAACAGGGAAAGCCTTGTCGCTCTATCTACAGCTCAAGTTTACTTCTATCAAGAAGACTTCGAGACTGCTCTCACCTACTTGCGCGACTATGAGTCTCAAGATCCCAATCTCAACTTCACCGCCAAGCTACTCAGCTGCGCGGCACTGTACGAACTCGATTACTACGATGTACTGGACGCTCAGATGGAATCCTTTAAGGTCTTGCTCTATCGTGAAAAATCGATCCCAGAGAAACTCAAAAAACCCAATCAGAACTTCCTCAAGTACTTACAGAAGATCCTCCGAGCTGGTGTGAATAAGGAGAAACTGCTCAAAATCCATGCGACGATCACGACAAATCGTGATGCTTACAATACATCATGGCTAGTAACTAAGATCGAAGAGATTACTGGACCTGTTGCTGAGAAGACCGTTGACTCCTCCGAGGCATGATATCTTTGTGGTATGAAGTACCTATCTACTGTTCTCCTGATGCTACTAGTAAGCATAGCATGTCAAGGGCCTCAAGAAAGCAAAGAAATCACTGAGGCAAGAGCTGCGTATGAGGCAAATCCGTCCATAGAAACTGGAGAACCCTACATCAATGCACTGCTAGCGGAGGTAAATAGTGGCGATAAGGATGAAATAAATCATCGTGGGGATATGATGTACAAAGCGGTCACTGTTGCCCATGAGCAAAATATGCCAAAACAGCAAATGGCACTGTTGCAGCTATTTCTGCGTGACTTCTCAACTCACGAGAAGGCTGCAGAAGGAGGCGCTCTGATGGGCGAAAGCTTCAAAAGGATGGGAAAACCCATGGCAAGTCAAGCAGTTTTACTTGGCCTCATGGAAGGCCATCCAGAAAGTGAGGCAGCTAGAGATGCTCGATCCAAAGTAGACACTCGATGGTCAGATATAGACGTGCTGATCAATGAACTAGCTATCAAGATATTTGACGATAGTGCCAAGGTCGTACGTCGTGATATCGCTACTGCCTATGTGGATGCCATAGAGGCCCGTGCTCTCACTATGCCCGCTGATCCAGAGACTCCAGTCTACCTGCACAAGGCCTCAGAGATTGCTAAGACGATGGGACACAATGCAAAAAGCATAAATCTCTACGACTGGATCTTGACAAAATATGCGTATGACACTGCTACAGCTCCTCAAGCACTCTTCCTCAAGGCGCAGACACTTGATGATGTACTAGATCGCGAGGATCAAGCCAAGCCACTTTATGAGCTATTCATTGAGAAATACCCCAATCACGCCTTTGCTGATGATGCGCAGTTTCAGTTAGAAACACTTGGGAAATCTCCAGATGAGGTGCTACAGATCATCATGGGACGAGCCAAGGCCCGCGAGGCACAGGGTCTACAATAGGTATATCTGCTTCTCAGCTCTTGGATTAAATGCCGTTCCTTTCACCTTCACTTCAGCTGCAACGGTGTATGTGCTCTTAGCATTCTTAGCCAGTTTTGCGACTGATCCAATACCTCGGAAGAGCATATTACGGGCTTGAAATCGCTCCATCGCTGAAGGTAGCATCTCAAATTCTAGTGAGAAAGGCAGACGATACTCTGTCTCGCCTTCGATAAGGATAGGCTCATCCAGATGCAACTCACCGAGTAGGTAATCATCTATACGCTTGTTCTTCCCACGACCACGCTTGTATGTCTCGATAAATCTGATGGTAAGACTCGACACCGTTTGTGATACGGGTGTGGTGAAGACCAGCTCGCCATCAAGCGTAAGCGGGTCCGCAGTATTTAATCTATGATGTACTTCTACCTCTACGGGCATATCGATAGCGACTTTGACACCTTCGATACCGAGTACATTTTTTATCTTTCTGATCATATCTTCTAATCTACCTGCACATCCTTGTGATTACAAATCGCATCGACAAGAGACACTAGACTTTCGACGGTAGGAATCGCGATAGCCAGCTTTCACTTGCAGGCTTGATCCAAGCTTGACGCCACTCCCCGACTGTCTTCACAGTATTATCATATATCGTGCTGTCAGCACTCATTTCTAGATCGTCAGCTAAGGATCTGAAGTCAGTAAATCGTATTCCAAGATCAGACCTAACGGCCACAGAGGTCCTATCGAAGAAGTCACGATCATATCTTTTACCAAGCATTTTGACGAAAGTCACCGAACTATCAATACTACATCCCGTCACTGCGGCTACATCCTCATCAGCACCTATCACAATGAAGTGCGCGTCTATAACAGCGCCAGCAGCATACACGTGTTTCCCATGAGCCTGCCAGCTAGCACAGAAACTTGTCAGCTCCTGATCTATAGCTGTAATTTCCTGATCAGATAGAGCTCTCGCTGTCTGATAGATCCATATGCGGGCCCTGTCGGGCAAATCTCCTAGTGGCTTAGTTCCATCCATTGTTCTGTACAATCATTTCTGAGAGATCATATACCATGACGCTCTCTTGCTTTTCTTTTGATTTGAGTCCATCCTCGATCATCGTAGTGCAAAACGGACAATTGACCAAGATCGTTTCCGCTCCTGTATCCAGCGCCTCTTCTATGCGCTCGATATTGATCCGCTTATCGCCAGGCTCGTCCTCCTTAAACATCTGCGCACCACCAGCTCCACAGCAGAGTCCACGCGTCCTATTCCTTGGCATCTCTTCGATGGTCTTACCCATAGCGGTGATAAGGTCGCGCGGTACATCGTACACATCATTGATCCTTCCTAGGTAGCAACTATCATGATAAGTCACCTGGCCTGGTGTGCTGGCAACCTTGAGTCTACCAGATTCTATGAGCTCTTTGATAAACTGGGTGTGGTGTATTACATCTACCGTTGAGCCCAGCTCAGGATACTCGTTCTTCAGCGTATTAAAGCAGTGCGGACAGAAGGTAACGATGCGCTTGACATTGTACATCTTAAACGTCTCTATATTCTGCAAGGCCAACATCTGAAATATAAATTCATTACCAGCGCGCCTCGCAGGATCGCCCGTACAGTTTTCTTCCTTGCCAAGGATGGCAAAGCTTACAGAGGCGTGATTGAGAATCTTTACAAGTGCCTTGGTGATTTTTTGTGCACGCGCGTCATAACTACCGGCGCATCCGACCCAAAAAAGGATCTCTGGCTCCTTGCCATCAGCCGCCATGTCTGACATGAATAGTACCTTATCTTCTTGTTCCATATCTCTGCTACTATCTATGATTCCACCCAAGCATCACGATCCTGCGGCATCTGCCATGGTGAGCTAGAGTTTTCTAAGTTGGTAAACATCGGAGTCCAGTCTTTAGGTCCTGCTGCTTCTGTCAAGATCTCATATCTGCGTAGTTGCAGGATCGGCGTCAATGGATCAATCATAATCGGACATGCCTCTACGCACGCGTTGCAGGTGGTGCAGGCATGGATCTCCTCTCTACTGATGTAGTCAAATAATGATTTCCCATCATCTAGGAGCTTAACCGTATAATCCTCCGAAGGCTGTCGAGTTGGAAATAACTTGTCATCCTTAGCATCTAGATGGACCGCAATCTCTTCTGTGCGATCACGGATATCCATGAGAATCTTGCGAGGTGACAGTTTTTTGCCTGTGATATGAGCAGGGCATACGCTGGTACAGCGTCCGCACTCCGTACAGCTATATGCGTCCATGATGGTTTTCCAGCTTAGATCGTCGATGTCCTTTGCCCCAAACTCTGGCAGCTCGGCGCTCATATCTGTGGTATCCTCGGTAAGTCCTAGCATCGAGCTGACCTCCTGAGTGATTTCGGGCATATTCATGATAGCTCCTCTAGAGCGCAGTCGCGCAAAATATACATTAGGGAAAGCCAAGAATATATGGAGGTGCTTAGAAATCGGCAGGTATAGTATAAAAGCAAATACGGTAAGTACGTGAAGCCACCACCCTGCTCTCTCTAGCAATATGAGTAAGTCCTTACCCATACCCTCAAAGATGAGAGGCGATAGCAAAGAACTCAGCGCGAGCTTGCCCGTGTCAGGATAATGAGCTGGATCTATCTGCTGTAGAGCCATGTCGGCGCCATTCATGGTGAAGATACCTATGACTAGTGCCAGCTCTCCCATAAGGATAAGGTTAGCATCGAGCTTAGGCCACCATCCCATGTCATCGAAGTGGAAACGCGGAATCTTCAGAGCATTTCTACGCGCAAGAAAGATAAATGTGGCTATCAAGGCTAGGAATGATAAGATCTCTATGGTACTGATCAAGATCGTATAGACCATCCCAAGACTTGTAGCAAACACTCGATGCTTGCCTGTCACGCCATCTATGATGATCTCTATCAGTTCTATTTGAGTGAATAGGAACGCTACATAGATAAAGAAGTGAAATACGGCAGGGACAATTCGCTTAAACATCTTCTTCTGCCCAAACGCCACTAAGAGTGTGTTTTTCCATCGCTGGGCTGCATCTCCAGACAGGTCTTCATCCTTGCCCAGATTGATATTCCTATAGATTCTCTTGTACCTCACAGTAGCCACGTAAGCAACTATGAGAAGAATGATGAGAAAGATCACGACCTGAAGCATAGAGGAAGGTTGTATTTTTGACCAAGGTACGGATACTCATGGAGATACTAGATCAACTCAAGACCAAATTAAAGATCAAACGCATCGCGCTGGAGATCGTAGAAAATCATCTATCTCTAGATCGTACCGTATTACTAGGCGTGAATGATGCTGGCTACAGTCTCGCCACTCTCCTACGTAAGGAGATTAAAGCCATCTCTGACGTGTCCGTGGAAATGGCTCGCTTGCGCATATCTCCAGCGACACCACGCAAACCAGAGCCAGTAATCGAGGCTGAGTTAAAACTTGACGGTAAACGAATCATCCTCGTAGATGATGTGGCAAATACGGGACGGACTCTGTTCTTTGCCTTCCTTCCGCTACTGTCTCATTTGCCGAAAGGCGTAGAGGTAGCCGTACTAGTAGATCGTAAACACAAGTCATTCCCTGTACAAGCGGACTACGTGGGATTGACCTTAGCGACAACTATGAAAGAGACGATCGAAGTTCGTCTAGATAAGCAGTCATACTCAGTGCACCTACACTAGCAAGTGAGTTAACCATGTCCTTTTACGTTGCATTCTAGAACTGAGGATTAAGTAAGCCTCATAGAGTCAATCATCTAGCCATGGGCAGATGTGCGTAACGAGATACTAAATGATACAAAAAAAAATACCCGCAGCATCTCTGAGAGATGATCCTGCGGGTATCATTACAAGCTAAGTTACAGTTACTGAGCGATGATCTTGCGGATCTCTCGTGAGTCACCAGATCGAATCTCTACGATATACATTCCAGCTCGCTGAGTTGACAGATCGATATCATGAGTTTGTGCTAGTGTCTCTGTACGATATACCGGCACTCCAGTGAGGCTGTAAACCGTCACAGCATTGATATCGCGGTCTGCGCTCACAGTAAAGAGCGAACCACTCACCTGCTTCCATGTGGCAAATTCGCTCAATTTCACATCGCGACTAGAGAGTATGACACTTATATCATCATTGGTCATGGGAAATAGCTGGTACCCGCCTTCATATGGTGGCGTAGAACTAGCAAACTGACCACCGAGACCTCGGATATTAAAAATCGTATTTGCGTCTCCGGGAGCTGGCATGTTGCTCATCTCGGTATCATCATCTATTCTGATAGCGTATTCATTGAGGCCATTGGTAAATATGACATTGAAGCCTGAGCCGTCTCCTGCCCACTGTGATGGGTCTATCATACGGACTCCTGCGATTTCTACAGACTGTGACTCGGTATCTTCCGATAACTCATCTTCTGCATCTAGGACGGTAGGATCCACTAGCGCATTACCACTGCTCAATAAGCGGATATCTGCTGGTCGCATCTGTATCAATCCTCGGAACTGATCTACTTGTCCATCTACTTGGATTCTATCTCCTTCTGTAACGGTATAACCAAAGTTGTCAGATAGTTCAAAGACATTCATACCATCATTAGCCGCATCGATCAGCGTAAAGCTCAAGCCACCAGGTCTGAGATTAAGGCCGTAGACTACACCTTCTACCATGCAAGTGACATTGAGAGAATCAGCTACACCATCCTCGTCTACTGTTGTGACTGTACCTATAGGTAGTGCTGGGTATAGTACGACGATATTACAGTTTGCTGTATTGGTAGCTCCTGGCGTTCCTAGTAGCTCTCGATCATTGATACTGACACCAGTACTTGCACTTCCAGCAGCCCAGCTATCAGGATCATTATTATCTGATGCGAGATCGCAAAGCTCGATGGAGGCACCAGCGCCTGCTGCACCTTCTGAAAATCCAGGCCATGGAGAAGCACTACCAAAATCAACCATATCAACCATAGCGCTATCAGCGTCTACGAGCATGATAAGTTCACCACCATTGCTGAGAGCTCCGTCATCCCACTGTCTTGACATGACTCCTAGTGTAGTCATCAATGCTGCGCTATCTTTTGAGATGACAATGGCATCACCTTGCCTGAGCGTGATGGCCGGGAAGGTGTAGATCACACCCATACCCATAGCGTAACCGTCCAGATTGACATCCGCACCACCTGCATGTGTGATCTCGATGTACTCTAGAGAATCCTGACCACTCTCTGGAGGATTGTACATGATCTCGGAGATTACGAGCTGCGCAGAAGTGGCTGTCACAGTCACGAAGGAGAGAAGTAATAGAGTAAAGATTTTATTCATGATTCTAGATTGTAGAAGTAATATGTTATAGTTATGTCCAATGCAGTCGTAAGTAAAAAGGGCAGATAAGATCGCTAGGATATTATCTGCCCTTGTCGTGAGTTTTCCGAGCTACGTGTACTTAATTAAAAGTATATCGAATTCCTAGACGTCCTCTCCAGCGGCTTGCTCTATCTTGGATATTAAATCGATCGTCGCCTAAGCTATCTTCTGTAAATGTGAATAGTGGCGTAGTACCATCGGCTGCTTGACCCTCATAGTTAAGGATTTCATAGCTAAATGGATTGCCATACTGAGTACCCCAGTCTTTATTAAGTAGATTGAGGAAATTAAACACATCGAAAGTAAGCTGCAATCTGTGATCGTTTTTATCTCCGTTGATACCGATGTTTTGCGTAAGTCTAAAATCTAAGTAATTGAAAGCTTTAGTCCTCGCGCCATTCTTCTCAGCATATTGCCCTCGCCGTGTACTCAGGTAATCATCTTCTTCAATAAACTTATTGAGAGCTTCCCATTGCTCATCCGCTGTTGCATCATCTGTATCTATCAGAGCGATATTATTCTGATTAGCTGGCACGAAGATTAGGTGACGCTCACGATTAGTGGCGCCAGCCTCATTATTGATATTACGAGCGTCGTATACATATGAGTAAGGAGCTCCTGACTGTAGATTCAAGAAGAAATTAATACCTGTATTAAATGCACCCGTACCTGTCCAGTCTATATCATAATTTAGGCTTGTAAAGAATCTGTGACCCGCCGAGAAGTCAGAACGAGCTAGAGGCGCTCTATTTCTTCCAAATGTAGAAAAGGCACCTCTCCACTGTGATGAATTCTGAGAAGATGTACCCTCAAATATTGCTTGTGCATCTCCGTAAGAGTAAGCTGCTGTGATATCTAAGCCATTGAAAAATCTCTTAGAGATAAGAGCACTCACGTTATATGTGTAGCCCTCATTGGTATTACTCGCTAGATATATGCCGCTGTAGGTATTATCAATGCTATTCCCTACATATATAGGTCTTCTGTCACCACCGTTGGTCCATAGATAATCAACATCTGGATCAGAATTTACATTTTGATAGAGTACGTTGTTCAGTGTCTTAGTATAGATACCTTCTATGGTTGTTCTCCATCCGTCGCCAAAGACCTTATCAAGAGCTAAACTTGCTCTAAAGACTTGAGGATATTTGAAATCTTCAACAAATAGATCCATCTGTCCACTTGGAACACTTACATCAGGATTCACGAACTGCTCATCAATGTCACCTTCAAAGGTGATTGGGAAATCCACTTGGAAATTATTGAATCCGCCAATTGTAAGACCATTATTGGTAAACATGCCGCCTGGCCATACAAAAGGAATACGACTGGTAAAGACACCCAATCCACCGCGTAGGATGGTACGGCGGTCATCAGCAATATCGTAGTTAAATCCGATTCTCGGCGAGAACATGAGCTGACCATCTGGAGCTGCACCTGCACGTGCTCCTTGAAGATCATAACCGCGAGCTTCAATTTCTGGTAAGGTTTCTTGATTAAATATGACATTCTCCACAGGATCGTCTAGTAGGAAAGGAACGTCTAGTCGGATACCTCCACTCAGCGTAAGCTGACGATTCACTTGGAATTCATCTTGGATATAAAAACCTAATTGAGCTGCGCCAAATTCGGCTGCTGCTCCACTTCCATCTCCTACTATATCATCTACCAGCGAGTATGATCTCGTATAGAAGTCAGGTGCAGCATCATTATAAAAGTCATCGAGGCTATCGTAGGTATAATCACCAAAGTTCTGTCGAATAAATAGGTTGTAGACCTTGAGAAACTCATTGTGCGTACCGATCGTAATGGTGTGTTTGCCCTTGTACAACTTTAAATTATTTGTTATCGTAAGTACATCTTGATCAAGCTGATTGGCCGTCGAGAATGCTTCTGACCCAAAGCGAATCGTCCCGTTGTTTCCGTCATCAATCCGTACTGCTGGAAAATTCTGACCTATTGGATCTCTGTCATCACGTACAGATGTATATCCCACGATCAAGTTGTTGCTTGCGCTACTACCTATGGTCGATCGTAGTTCTAGGGCAGAGCTATTAGTTGTAGTTGGGAAGAAGACTCCATTGTTTTGAAAGTTGATATTACGCTGATTCGATCCATTGACACGCAGCTGCTCGCCTTTCACATAGTTATGTCTTAGCACCAATTTATGATTATCGCTAAGGTTAAAATCAAGCTTAGCGAAAACCCTTACAGCGTCAAATGCACTCACCTTAGATCCAAAAGGACCTGCATCATATCCGTACTGATTCTGCAAGAAATCAGATAGTTGATTTAGACCTTCTTCGTCCGTATCACCTCTATAATCCCCTATTTGAAAAGGAAGGGGCGTCTCGTCTTGCTGAATTTCAGCATTGACATAGAAGAAGACCTTATCTTTTATAATCGGGCCACCGAGACTAGCACCATAGAGCACCTGACTAAAGTCATCAAGCTTTGTACGCGAAGAATCATCAAGACCGATACGATCAGAAAGTGTCCCATTTGTCTTACCAGCAAAGGACTCATTTTGCAGGAAGTAATAAGCTGTACCGCGCATCGTATTATCACCAGACTTCGTCACGGCGTTGATACCTCCCCCAGCAAATCCACCAAGAGTTACGTCATATGGCGATACTACCACTTGGATCTGATCGATAGCATCAATGCTTATCGGTGCCACGCCCGTCTGACCACCATTGGTACCATTCGCAGCTAGACCAAACATGTCATTATTAACCGCACCATCAAAGTAGATAGCATTGTACCGATTATTAGTACCAGCTATAGAAAATCCGCCTCCGAATGTCCCAGAGGACTGAGGTGTAAGTTTCGTAAAGTCATTGAGTCCACGATTGAGTGTGGGCATATTCTCTATAGCCTCACTGCTTATGTTTGTGCTTGCACCAGATGTCTGACCTGCGCTAAAGCGCGATGCCACCACGTTCACTTCTCCTAGTTCTATACTCGTCTCAGCCATTTCTAGATTGAGCACATACTTGTCACCTAGACTAAGGAAGATACCTTCTATTGTCTTATCTTCGAAGCCCACGTACGTACCTCGGATGGTATAAGGACCGCCTACACGCAAATTGGAAATACGGTAATAACCATTGAGATCAGTGGTGGTGCCATAACTAGTGCCACTAGGTGTATGGATAGCTTCTATCTGTGCGCCGACGAGCAATTCACCGTCTACATCAGTAAGCTCACCCGTCATCTGAGCAGTTGTCACTCCTTGAGCCGATAGACTCAGGGCAAACAGACTCAGTGTCAAGAAAGAGAGTAATTGTTTCATAGAGTTAGTTTTTAGTTGGTGCAAAGGTATTACTCATATCTGCGATTTACATATATGAATATTGCCTTAACGTAAAGAAATTTAAGATTCCCTTAAGATCTTATCTAATCCACTGATTAAGAGGCTGATAGCGCACCCGCGCGAAGACGCTGTGACAGCTCAGAACCCAGATATGTGTCAATCCAGGCGTGAATCACATAGAGCAGTGGCGTCAGTAAGACAGCAACTACTACCTTGTAGCTATAATTTACCACACATATAGCTAGCACTCTGGAAAGGTCCCAACCAGCTCCTATATAGAAAGCGATTACAAGTACGACAAAGCTGTCAACTAACTGGGACACAAGAGTAGAGCCAGTAGCTCTGAGCCAGAGTTTCTTATCTCCTGTAGCCCTTTTAATTCTCTGAAACACAGCGACATCAAGTATCTGCCCCACGAGAAATGCCACCAGACTACCTATGATGATCCACAGACCCTGACCAAAGATGCGCTGGAAGGCCAGATCCATATCGGGGATATTCTCTCCATTACTTCTTAGACCACTCTCCATCGCCCACCATGCATCAGGCGATAGTGCCATTGCACCGTAGATCATAGCAAAAACATAGATGAGTAGTCCTACTGTCAGATAACTTAGCCTACGTACTCCACTCTTTCCAAAATACTCATTGATAATATCGGTCATCACAAATACTACTGGCCATAAGAGGACGCCCGCTGTGAGGCTGTAACCAAGACCAGACACACCGAATATGGTCATATCAGCTGATGCGAGACCAAGTGTCTTCTCAAGACTAAAGATTTTCACACCGATCATCTCAGCGGTCACAGCATTGACTATGAAGAATCCACCTAGGAAGATGTAGAGATAGTGCGCTTTCTTTGCAACACTGTTATCGATCACAGACTTACTCATAGCATGGCGAAGATACCTATAGATATACAAGGAGGCAACATCGAGAAAGTAGATGCCATCTACGGCATAGACCTAGGCACCACCAATAGTCTCGTATCCATTGTAAAAGATGGTAAGCCGATACTTTTACGATCTGAGCTAGGAGACAAAGCGCTTGTACCTTCTATCGTACACTTTGATGATGCAGGCAAGATCATAGTGGGCGAAGAAGCTAAGATCCAGCTGGCTACTGCACCTGGACGCACTATCTATAGTGCTAAGCGACTACTAGGAAAATCATATGATGAGCTCGACGAGACAAGAGCCGCACTAGCCTACTCCATCTTGCCAGGCAGTACGGATGACGACTTGGTGAAGCTTGAGATCGATGGTAGATACTATAGTCCCGTAGAGATCAGCGCAGAAATCCTCAAGCACCTGCGCACGATCGTCAAGCAAAGCACTGGAGATGAGATGAATCGGGCGGTGATCACAGTTCCTGCTTACTTCAATGATTCTCAACGCCAGGCGACACGTGATGCCGGCAAGCTAGCTGGTCTTGATGTCGTCCGTATAGTCAATGAGCCTACCGCTGCGGCCCTGGCTCACGGTATAGGTATAGGTGATCACGAGCGACAGCGTGTGGCAGTCTATGATCTAGGTGGCGGGACATTTGATGTGACGATTCTTGAGATTGACAGTGGCGTATATGAAGTGCTGAGTACGCAAGGTGATACGCATCTGGGCGGCGATGATATGGAAGAGGCGGTGATGAGTCACTGGTCAGGGAAATATAGCCTGGGCGAGTTAACGGCGGAGAAGAGAGGTCTACTGAGAATTGCGGCTGAGAAGGTAAAGAGAGAGCTTTCGCTCAAAAGTGTTGCGGAGACTGATTTTCTTGATAAGAAACTCAATCTTGACAGGGCAACATTTGATTCTCTCATAGAGCCAATGATCCAAAAGTCCATTGATTCGTGTACGAAAGCACTTAAAGATGCTGGATTGACTTCTACAGATATTGACAAGGTCCTCTTAGTGGGTGGCAGTACAAGAGTACCGTTGGTTCAGCGTATGGTGGAAGAGGCATTTGGGCGTAAGCCTGATACCAGCCTAGATCCTGATGCTGCTGTAGCACTAGGTGCAGCAGTACAGGCAGATATCCTAGCAGGTAATAATCCTGATGTCTTACTCCTTGATGTAACTCCGCTCTCGCTTGGAATAGAAACCATGGGCAAACTCATGGATACAATCATCCCTAGAAATACCAAGGTTCCATGCACCGCGCGTAGACAATATACGACAAGTGTAGATGGTCAAGTGAATCTGCGCATCAGCGTCTATCAAGGAGAGCGAGATCTAGTCGATGATAACCGTAAACTGGGTGAGTTCATCCTCAGCGGCATACCTCCTATGCCCACTGGCATACCCAAAATCGAAATATCATTTATCCTCGATGCTGATGGTATCCTACAAGTATCAGCGGCGGAGCTAAGAAGTATGACGGTACAGTCGGTAAAGATTAAGCCATCCTACGGTATGTCCGAGGAGGACATGGCCCAGATGCTACTCGATTCGTTGCAGCATGCCGAAGCTGATGTAGCTATGAGAAAAAAGCAGGAAGCCATCAATGAGCTACGCCTCCTGATCCAAGCATCTGAGAAATTTGCTAAGCAGAATGCAAGCGCTATGACAGCTGAGGAGAAGTCACTTCTGTCAGATTCCATAAATCGATTACGATCTGTCGAGCAATCTACAGCGGATAAAATCCAAGCTGCTATCACTAAACATGATCTCGATACAAGGCCCATAGCAGAGCGTATGATGGATGTACATATCGCATCATCACTACTGGGGAAAGATGTAGATAAGACCTAGAGACTCAAATATAGTAACGCTACAGATCGCAAGGATCTATGTTCATCTCCAATGTTACACCAGTCTGCACCTCAAAGCCATTTTGTATGTCAAATCCATTTTCGGCATCTAGAATGACTGTCCCACTCGATATGACGCCTCCTGCAGTGATCGTATTCTTAGCCTTGAAAGTGCCAGGATAATCTGCCGTCCCCAATGTCAAGTCAAATCCATCACATGGATCAACAGGTGGATCTCCGTCATAGTTGATGGTGAAGTTGTCTAGGAGGAAGCCGTCTCGGTATCCCTGTGTTGGGAAAAGATTTGAGCTATTGTAATGAAATCTGAAGGCCACTTCACTATTTCCCTCCAAGAAATTAAGATTATAAGTTACCGTACGCACATCAGAGGAGTTTCCAAAATTCCATGATTTCAGATCGGCAAAGACTACCTCGTCAACGTCTTGTCCGCCGCAACCGCCACTTTCATACCAATTACTTACGCCAGGATCACCTATGTCACTGCAGTCACCAAGTACGATCCATGTCGTGCCACCATCAATACTATATTCTAGTCTCAGGCCGTATGGTCCATTTATGTAGAAGCGCTCCATCCCTACACGCGCCGAGAAATCGTAATTGCCGTCACCAGAAAAATCAAATCTCGGGGTATATAGATATGATGTTATGTTAGCTCGAGGAACATCGCTTGTAAGATTTGTTTTCCAGACGTTTGCAGTATTTGTGAGTGGGCCTGATGGAATCCCTCGTTCCCATAATATGATATCCTGCTCACCATCCGCCGCAAAATGATCAACATTAGTACCGAAGTTTCCTCCGTCTGATGGAAGGTAAGGTGGATTCAGGTCAGGAACAATGGTGAGGACTTTACTCTTTTCTGCACCATTATTATTAATTTCTAAAGTCACAGTAAATGCATCGCTTGTAGTGTAGGTATGTGATGGATTTTGGGAAGTACTTGTAGATCCATCACCGAATGACCATAAATATGAACTTGCACTCGCGCCTATATAGGTAAACTGAATCGATTCATCGATGTATCCAGCTCTTTGTACATCAAACGCAGGACAAGGAGCATCGCTTGCAGCAATTCGAGATCTGATGGGCTCACTGTAGTCACCTCCTCCACAATTATTTTCTAGAATCACTTCGTACAATTCACATTCTGTCCATCCAGCAGGATTGATTCTTCGGTTTTCCTGTGTCGAGGTTTGATCATATATGAAAGTCGCAGCACCGATTTCACGCACGCGAATCCTGTAGGAGTTTGCTGCTGTTCCCGAGTAAGTTATTCTAAATCCGAGTTCATCGACTTCAGTGAAAACAACATTCTCTACGGTCGGGCACGGCGCTGCTCCACAATCAGCCAGACAATTGGACGAATAGGATGGCAATCTCAGATTCACACTGTCTTTAGAATCTGATGACCAAGTAGAAGTATTTCCTACGCTCGGTGCCATGATAAAGCTGGAACCAGAGGCATCATGACGTGCAGAGAAATTGTGACCTATTTCATGCGCCGTTAATACACGTAATTGCCACGTCCCATCAGAATAATTTTCAAGAACGTGATATCGTACAAATGAGCAAACGGCATTCACCCAGGCAAGACCGATGGTTCCACCAGGCAAATTTCTACCTGTCCAATATTGACCTAGATCGTGAGTCTTGTCAAATCCTGAAGGTGCCCAATCGGTAAATTCATTCAGTAGAACACCTATATCCGTGGAAGAACCGATGACGTCACAAACGTCACACATACTCACCACAATCTCCACAATCTCAAATTCCACACCCGACTCAAAATTGTTAGAGCCATTATACTCATATTCCGGCGCTACTGTATTCATGACGGCTATGACCTGGTTGGTTACATCGCCTACCGTACTACCTTCATCAAGGTAGTAATCGTAATCCGCATACACTGCAAGCTCGACGGTATAGCAATCATCTGGCCCTCGCTGCTGCGAGCTCGGTAGTTCTTCGCTATTGCCTATACGTCTGCGCTCTAGCTCAGCATCGGTGGCGTGGCATTTCACATCACCCGTATTGTTGATGCTCGCTACGTCATAGAGAGCGTAGTGCCCTTCAGGTACCGTAGCGTCAAGATCACTTGCTGGTTCTATGAAAATTGTTTTCTTCTTAGTCTGTATGTACCCACTGATGAAGGGGCCATTAACCGTAAGTCGTATGTGACTGTCTATATCGTCAAGTAACCTACCCTTGTAAGCAATGGGCTTGGCAGCTACTTCAACTCGCTCGCCTGCGGAGGTAATTGATCTAATCAACAAGTCATCGGCTACGATCTGTGATGGAAACAGTTCCATATCCCAGACCTTGCCATCTGGAAGAGTCCAACTCATCCGTGTGGCTATATCAGCATCCATCGTCTGATCTACCAGCTGATAGTCCATCTGGACTAGACTGTAGTCCGTAAATAACTCAGGAAGTCTAGTCTCTGTGCGTAACTCTGACTCGGTCAGGGTAATGTTCATTTGCGCGTAAGCGCTCACATATAATAGTACTCCTAGGGTAAGAGTGAAGAATTTTTTCATATACAGCTATTCCAATAGATGGTTATTAACAAAAACGGCACTTAGACCATTGTTTGTTTGATTTTGGGGTCAGATGATAGAATAAGATACAATACTCTAGCTAACTGGTTCAAAGAAGATCCAAGGCAAATACGAATCTTCAGTCTAGTCTTACTCTATCAAAGTTCATGCTCAAGACAACGAGAATTGTATGAAACCCCTAAGCGGAATAAGGTGAAATTTGTCCTGCGCACAACAATTGAACCGCGATGCCTAGCAAAATCATCATAGAACCTCACTACTGGCCTAGCCTATCAGCTGTCGCTGCATGTATTCAAAGCTACGAGCTTCAGCTAGATATGAACTACTACTATTACAAGAGGAGCTATATCAATCGATGTCGCATCCATGGTCCCAACGGCGTGCAACTACTGACTATTCCCCTAGTGAAAGGAAAGCATCAAGGTACTCCTATAGCTCATCTCAGGATTGCCTATCATCAACCGTGGCAAGATAATCACCTGAGAAGCATCAGAGCTGCCTATGGATCTGCTCCCTACTTTGATCACTACATCGATGAAGTCGAGCAATTCTATAAAGATCCTGTAGATCTATTGGCTGATCTGCTCTGGAGGCAGTATATGTGGATAATCGAGCAAGTAGGACGCGAGTATCAACTCTCCAAGACGGAGACCTACGTAGAGAGCTTCCCGAATGACTTCTATGATGCTAGATCAAAATTTCAATTGCGATCTACGCAGCAGAATTTTCCTTCTTACTCTCATGTATGGGATGACAGAAGTTCATTTATTTCAGACTTGTCCTTCCTTGACGCTCTCTTCCATCTAGGGCCTTCACTTAGTGCATACCTAGATGGCCTCTCAGTCGCGAGTAGCTCGTAAGCTGATCCAATGTCCTTGCTGGAATGTGGGTGTCACCTCATGAAAACCAGCCTTGTATAGCAATCTCTCGTGCGTCTCCCGATTGTCAGGACGATCATACTGGTCGTAGTGCTCCATGATATCTTGCCAGTCAGTTTCCGTACCTCCATTGTCCATCACCAGACTTCTCCAACTATCTATAAAGTGCTGATGGTCCTCATCTGTCTTAGAGATTATGGCGTCGCTGATCTGAAGTGCACCTCCCAGACTCAACAAGTGAAATAGCTTAGAAAAAAGCTCCGCCTTCTCTGAAGTAACCAAGTGATGTATGCTCATGCTTGCTGTAATCAGTTGAAACTGACCTGGACTAAGAGCGAGGTCCTGTAACCATACTTGATGTGTAAGAACTTGGTACGTCTGAAAGCGTCCTTTCAGCAATTCGATCATATCAGTAGATGCATCTACCGCAGTGATCACCAAGTCCTCCTTCTGGTCTAGTAAGCTACGTATGACGGCGCCACTACCCGAACCTAAATCTAGTACCTGATGAACCTGATCTGTAGGTAAGTTCGAGGCACACGCGACGAGCTGCTCGTAATGAGGAACATATCTCCTGATACGCTCGTCGTAGTCGCTTGACATCTCATCAAAGGCTTGATCAACTCTCATAAGCTGCGAAAGTTACCACAATCTCGCAATTATTCACTTGATCAGTAGGGACGTAACTTTACATCTTAAATTCAACGTCTATGGCTCAGCTAATCGGCTGGTTTCTTGTATCAATTGTTTTCTCCTTTCTCTGCTCAGTGTGGGAAGCTGTTTTACTCAGTATCACACCGGCATACACTCAAGTAAAAAGTAAAGAGAACACGCCAGTAAGTCGACTTCTGGTAAAGTTTAAGAGTAATATAGATCGTCCTCTAGCGGCAATCCTTACGCTCAATACCATAGCACATACCGTAGGAGCTATTGGAGTGGGTGCTTCGGCTGCACAGCTGTGGCCAGATAGGGATCTCTCGATCATTCCTGGAAGATTATCGCTGTCCTATGAGACACTTGTAGCCGTGGCGATGACCCTTGCCATTCTCATTCTATCAGAGATCATCCCTAAGACCATAGGTGCCAATTACTGGAAGAGGCTCACAGGATTTACCGTACGTAGTCTCAATGTGATCATCTATATGCTTTATCCACTGGTGATGCTCAGTCAGCTGATCACAAGATCACTTAAGAAGGATAAGCAGAAGAGTGTACTCAGTCGATCAGATATAAGTGCTATTGCTGACATAGGTATGGAATCAGGGATCATCAGAGAAGATGAAAATCGCATCTTCAAGAACTTGATGGATTTCCATAGCATCACAGCCGAGGACGTCATGACTCCACGCACAGTGGTCATAGCAGCTCAAGAAGACATGACGATTGCAGAGTTCTACGATGCTAATCCTGTCTTACGGTATAGCCGTATACCTGTGCATAGTGGGAGCATGGATGAGCTCACGGGATATGTCCTTAAGGATGAGATGCTAGCTAATCTGATACAGAAAGAAACCAGCACCAAGACACTACAGGATATCAAGCGCGATATGATGGTGGTGACTGAAAACTCGCTTCTACCCAAAGTACTCGATCAGATGACTAGAACTAAGGAGCACATTGCTCAAGTAGTAGATGAGTATGGCGGCACAGCGGGTGTGCTGACGATGGAAGATATCATAGAAACACTACTCGGTCTGGAGATCTTGGATGAAATGGATGTAACTGCGGATATGCAGAAACTAGCTAAGGATCGGTGGCAGCGACTGAGAAAGAAACGTCTCCCCGAGACTCCATCCTCATAGTACATGCTAGTGAGCGCTGTATTGGCTAGATTTCATCACAGCATCAGTAGCTTCCACTCCTGGATAGGCAAGTCCGTGGCTTGGTCTATACTACTGCTTATAGCGGTCGTCTGTGTGGATGTAATCAGGCGATACCTTTTTCACAGTACGAGTACGTGGATCATGGAAATGGAATGGTATATCTATTCTATCCTCTTCTTGATGGCAGCCGCATACACCCACGTGAAAGATAGACATGTACGTGTGGATCTCTTCTATGAGAAAATGTCACCACACGATCAGACTAGAGTAAATCTCGTGGGGAGTCTATTCTTTTTGTTCCCTTGGTCGCTGGTGATGACGATTCTCTGTACACGACATGCTTGGTCAAGCTATCTGCTCAGAGAAGGATCACCAAATCCTGGAGGTATACCTGCGGTTTATCTACTCAAGGCGATACTTGCGCTATGCTTCTTCACATTGCTATTACAGTCCATTGCTGATGTACTCAAGTATCTCAGTGAATCAGTGCGGTCATGGAAATCATAGCGATCATATTATTTATCAGTCTGTTCTTGCTGATGATGTATGGCTATCCGGTAGCCTACACCTTGGGTGGCCTATCGCTACTGTATGCGCTGTGCTTTATCGACTGGTCTGCTCTTGAGATTCTTCCGACGCGATACATGAGTATCATGACCAATCAAGTGTTGATCGCCGTACCACTGTTTGTATTTATGGGGGTGATGCTCGAGAAGTCAGGTATAGCTGAGCGACTGCTGGAGACCACGGCTGCACTATTTGGCAGGAAGCCAGGTGGTCTAGCTATTGCTGTCATCATCGTAGGTAGCATGCTCGCTGCAAGCACAGGTATAGTAGGTGCCACGGTGGTCACTATGGGACTGATAAGCTTACCAGTAATGCTCCGACGAGGATATAGCACTGAGCTCGCGACGGGGACCATCGTGGCCAGCGGCACACTAGGTCAGATCATCCCTCCCAGTATCGTACTCGTACTGCTAGGTAGTGTCTTACAGGTGTCTGTGGGTAAACTCTTCCAGGCAGCTCTCTTGCCTGGCGTAGCACTCGTCGTCTGCTACCTTCTATACGTGGTGCTAAGATCTACCTTGCGTCCTCACGAAGCACCGCCACTATCAGATGAGATCTTACAAGACTATAGGAAGGCTGGATATGGTAAGCGGCTCTTCATCGCTTGGCTCTTGCCGCTACTACTGATCGTACTCGTACTAGGCTCTATTCTAGCAGGAGTTGCCAGTCCTACCGAGGCAGCAGGCCTAGGTGCTGCCGGTGCCATCTTGCTTGCACTAGCTCAGAAGCAACTCAGTGTTGCCGTGCTTAGAGAGGCATGTCGCGAGACGACATTGCTGACTGGTATGGTCTTCATGATCCTCATGGGTGCGAGTTGCTTTGGATTCGTGTTCAGAGAGCTGGGCGGAGATGAGATCTTGGTACAGTTGATCACTGCCAGAGAATTAAGTCCCCAGGTCTTTCTGATCGTCGTGATGTTGCTTGTATTCGTAGCGGGCTTCTTCACTGACTTTATCGAGATCATATTTATCATCGTACCTATAGTGGCGCCACTCTTTGTGCTCTACGACATGGATCTCGTGTGGATTGGCATCCTCATAGCTATGAATCTACAGACGAGCTTCCTCACTCCACCATTTGGCTTTTCCCTATTCTATCTCAAGGGAGTAGCTCCACCAGAAGTGAGCACTGCCCAGATCTATCGCGGAGTGCTGCCTTTTCTTGGCATTCAAATACTGTTTGTTATTGCTCTCATGGCATGGCCTCAGCTCATCTATGCATTATAACCATACGTGAGCACGGGCGATCGGTGCAGATGCTCCTAGTGGATGATGCGGAATCAGGCACTTACGTGCAAATGTGTCAGGGCGCATCAGTCCACCTAGCCTACTCTATCCTGAGTTTTTTGAAGTAGAGAATGGTAAAGGCCTTCTGTCTGGCTACTCCATCCTCCGATACGATTGTGGAAGTCTAGGTAGGATGCATAGATCTTGCGAGACGAGGCATCAGAAGATACGAGCTCGTCCATCACTTCGCCAGCATGCAACCTGAGTTTTTCGAGGACTGCTGATGGAAATTGTCTCAGTTCTACACCTGCCTCTAGGAGTAGATCGAGGTAATAGCTGTTCTTAGCTTCAAACTCTGATAGAATCCATAGGTGTACTTGCTGACAGCATGCTTCGATGATTCCCTGTAAATTTGTAGGAAGCGAGTCATACACATCTTTATTGACAAAAAATTCCATCGCCGTGCCTGGCTCATGCCAGCCTGGCGTATAGTAATAGTTAGCAATTTCATGGAAGCCCATAGTGTAATCATGATAGGGTCCTATCCACTCCGTGGCATCTATGATACCGCGCTCCAGTCCTGTATAAATTTCTCCACCGCTGAGCAAGACTGCTGTTCCACCAGCTTTCTGCAATACTTTGCCACCGAGTCCAGGCATACGCATCTTGAGACCTTTGAGATCACTTATGGCATTGATCTCTTTGTTAAACCAGCCTCCCATCTGTACGCCTGTATTGCCACCAAGGAATGGCACCAAACCAACCTGTCCATATAGCTCGCGCCACAGTTCATAGCCACCACCACACATGATCCAGCTGGTCATCTGCTGAGCATTCATACCAAATGGTACGGTTGCAAAAAGTTGACTCGCTGGCATTTTACCGGCCCAGTAGTAACTGGCTCCGCTGCCCATCTCGATGGCACCAGTCCTCACAGCATCAAAGCATCCTAGGGCGGGTACTAGCTCACCTGCTCCGTAAACTTTGATCCTGATGCGTCCGCCACTAGCCTGCTCTATGAGCTCTGCTAAGTAATTAGCTCCTTCTCCTAGTACAGGAAAGCCAGGAGGCCAAGTGGTGGCCATCTTCCACTCGTAGCTCGCACTAGAAAGAGAGCTCGGGTCAGACGCAGTCTTTTGGGCGCCAAGCCCTAATCCACGCATAAGTAACGGTAAACCTATGAGAGCACCAGCGCCTGCAGTAAAGAAGCGACGACGTGAAGACTTAGTCATGATGTGAAGATAGGGAAGTCGTAGGAAGAGAAAATGGCTGTCACAGCACTTGAACTGCGACATACTTGGGAAATAGATGTGATTTACAACTCGACAGTCAAAGCAGAATTCTAAACTTCTTTAGAGGGATCTACTACAAGAATGTGTGACAGCCAACAATCCTACGAATCCCAAATCTACACTTGAAATGTGAAATATGCAATAGGTTAGGTTAGAAATTGAAAATTATTTAAGCAGATACTCATATCCTTAGTGATCATTGAAGTATATCGACCATCCTATTCAGCTATATAAGGAATGGCATGATAAGTAGTGGATCATTGATGACTATTACTATCTTGGTCTCAAAATCACACATCGCACGAACTTTTACAATTGTCCAGCACTTATTATATTCATACACTCAACATAAACCGAAAGTATGCGGATCAATATCCAGAATCAAGCTGAAGTAAGTACACGATATACAGAGAAGATAGAAAATCGCCTTACCAAACTGGAACGCTTCTATGATAAAATTGCCTATGCAGATGTGCATATCACATCAGAGGGGAACAGCGTGACGACCTATAAGCTTGCGCTCAAGATCGGTGTACCTGGTCATGATGTGGTGGTCAAGCAAAAAGGGGACAAGATGAATAAGCTGATATCCAATGTAATGGAATCTGCTAAGAGACAAGTCAAGAATCTATACAATGAGTAGGTGCGTCCTCTCAGCTACGAGACGTCTTTGAGCTTTGCGCGGTTCAGTTTTTTCTGGTAGCGACCTTGTACTACGTCAGTTACTACCAGTACTACGATCACAAAGTAGAAAGTAGTCTTACTCATAGGTGTAATGGGGTTTCCTAAGATCTTCATGTGAGCGAGATGGCCGCCTTCTGTCAGGAGCATGATGCCAACTACAAATAGTATGAAGAGCCCAAGGACCTCGTAGAGGCGATTTCTCTTGAGGAATGTACTGACCTTCTCACTGAGCCATATCATCAGGATGCCACCTATGATGATGGCAGTTGCCATGACAAAAAACTCGTCCGTCAGCGCCATGGCGCTGAGTATGGAGTCAAAGGAGAATACGATGTTCATTACTATAATCATGAAGATGATCGAATTCACCGAGCGAGGTTTTTCATTCACGTTGTCATGCACTTCCAGGGACATCATGTGCCATATCTCTTTAGTCGCTGTCCAGATGATGAATACGCCTCCAGCCAGTACGATCAGACTATGCAATGTGAAGTCTCCATAGAAACTCTTATCCCCATGTATCTCAAACAAGGGAGCTTGAATCTTATCAATTAACGTTACCAATAGGAAGAGTAATGCTATCCTGAAGATGATAGCGAGGCCTATGCCGACCTTGCGCACATAGGCTTGTTTCTCTATCGGAGCTCTACCTGACTCCAGTGAAATGTACAGTAGATTGTCAAAGCCCAGAACCGCCTGCAGCATGATGAGCATGATGAGGGATATAAGATTCTCGGCTGTAAAGAGACTTTCCATGGTACGTTACATTGTGACCGCGAAGATACAGTAGTCTGTTACTCCACTGACATAAGGAGAAGCTCAATTTCAGGTGTCAAAATTCTCCTCCACCATCCATGCCGCCTCGATTACCACCTCCACGCTTCTTCTGCTGGCGCAGTCGATAGTTGAGTTGTAGCGTATAGCTCCTTGGGCGCCACTGCATCATACTCTCGGAAAATAGCGTCTCGGTGTCGATGATAGATCGTCTCAGACGTGTATTGAGTATGTCTCTGATGGATAGTGATATCGTTCCCTTCTTCTTCCAGATATCCTTGGATACGCCCATGTCCCAGCTGTATGAGCTCAGCGATCGTCCTTGTGTGGTCTTTCTAGGGGCTCTATAGTTAAAACTTGTCTGCAGATCTAGGCCACCTTTCAACTTAGCGGACATCATAGTTCTACCACTGAACGTCGTTGCCTCGGCAGCAAGGATCTGACCATTGTACTCGCCTTGTCGCTTGGATTGGTAGAAGTTACCGCTGATATTCCATGTCAAGGCCTTGGAAAACTCTATGTTGGAATTCATCTCTATGCCTACAGAATTTTCCACAGATAGATTGACGGGAATGATGGACGTGATTCTAGCATCATCTATTTCGCGGACACGCTCTACTACATCAGTACGGTGTCGATAGTATAGGGATGTGAGAAAGGTTCCCTTCTCGAAAAACCTTAGATAGCCGAGCTCTCCCGAGTTAGTGAATTCAGGATTGAGATCTGGATTACCCTGGAATCGGACGCGACTATCACTGAAGGTCAGGAAGGGCATCAGATACCAGAATCGAGGTCGACTTATACGTCTAGAATAACTTGCTTGCAACTGATTGGACTCGTCCAGCTCGTAGCTTATGTGCGCAGTAGGAAAGAGGCTATAGTACTCGCGCTCGTTAGTCGTTCCAGACTCGAGTAACTCTGTACTGATACCTGTGTATTCCATACGAGCTCCGACCATGTAGGACAAGCGACGGGACTCATCGCCATAGGTTCCATATACGGCATAGACTTCTTCCTTATAAGCAAGTTCATCATTGAGTCCATCTACTATCTGATACCCCAGTTCACTATCCAGCTGCTCTACTGTAAAATCATTGCTGACACGCCGCCGCTCACCTCGAATTCCTACTTCCAGATCGCGGTCGTCAGAGATGGGATGAGAATAGTCAGATTGCAAGAGCCATCGCACTTGATCCTGGGTATTAGTCGAGCGCTGTTGTACATCCTCAGCAAAGTTGTCGATCGCTTCATTGTACTCAGATCTCTCCGTTTCATCATTGAGCGCATACTGGGCGTCAAGGGTAAACTTCTGGCCCTTTCGGGCAAATGTCTTGGTCCAGTTATACTGCAATTCTACATCGTCAGATGGCTCCTCTTCACGATCTGTCCTGACCGATTCGCTCAGTATATTGCCGAGTTCATCTAGATCTTGATAAACGATGCTTGTGAAGTTGTCTCCATCAGACTTGCGATACATACCGCTAAGGGTAAACGTGTTATAATCATTCAGAAAGTACTCCGTACCAAATTGAAAATTTCCTGAAAGCCGTTCACGAGTTCTCATACTGGTACTTCGGAAAATTTCCTCTGCGCCGGGCTTCAGAGTCCGCTGAAAGGTAGAGCCAGTCCCAGGAGATTTGCGATATCTCCCACCTAGATTGGTAAATAGATTCCACTTCTTACGTCGCCAGTTGAGATTGATACCAGCACTGAGATTTTCTGGATATCCTAGGGCTAGGTCAAATGATCCATTGAGCCCTTCATTCTTCTCTTTCTTCAGGATGATGTTGATAATTCCAGCTTCTCCTTGAGCTTCATACTTAGCTCCTGGATTGGTAATAAGCTCAACTTTCTCTATCATACTCGCCTGTATGGATCTCAGCGCATTACTTCCCTCTAGTCCTACCAGACCACTCGGCTTTCCATTGATCAAGATACGGACACCGTTACTTCCTCGCAGACTTACTGTACCATCTATATCGACTTGGACTGATGGTAGATTATCTAAGATCTCCTCGGCAGATCCACCAGCATTGCTGATATCGGATCCTACATTGTAGACTCGTTTATCAAGAGAGAACTGAACTGTGCTCTTTTCACCTTGGACGATGACTTCATCTAGCTCTACAGCCCCAGCACCTAATCTGATGTCACCTAAGTTGACATCTGCTTGGTTTACACTGAGATCACTCAGCACCTTTGACTCATATCCTATATAATCAATGATGATGTAGAATGCACCTGTCTTTGTAGAAAGAGAGAACATCCCCTGAAGATCCGTATCACTGCTTTTGATATAGCCGCTATCAACTCCATTGAAGAGCGAGATAGTGGCAAAACTTATAGGCTCATCACTATCTGACAGTACACGTCCCGTCATCTGATGTTGGGCTGACGCCGCGGACATGGCGGCGAGGACAAGTAAGAGCGCCATCAGGTAGGACAACGGTAGTGGAATTCTCATCCCTTTCAAACCTAATTGTAGCCTCATATGTTTAAGTTTCATGAAAGCACTTAAGCGCATTCTCATCATTATAGTCAGTGTGGTAGTTCTCTTGGCGATAGGTATATTCCTGTGGGGTCTTATACAACATGAGCCTCTTCCAGAAGGCACTAGTAATGAAGCCGCGGAGAAGATGGCGCAACGGGTAGAGAAAGGTGTGAATCAAGATGCTTGGGATGCTACTGAGTTTGTCTCTTGGACATTTGGAGGAAAGAACTCGTATGCATGGGATCGTAAGCAGGACGTGGTGGTCATAGAATGGGGAGATAAGAAGGTGATACTACATACCCCATCGCAGCGCTACTCAGCTTATGATAATGATGCACCACTGAGTGGTGATGACGCCACGAGGGCTTTTGATCATGCATGGAGTAGCTGGTGCAATGACAGCTACTGGCTGCAGCCGATAGATAAGATCCGAGATCCTGGAGTGACGCTATCTGTAGTGGAGTTAGATGAAAGTAAGCAAGGATTAAAAGTGACCCACAGCTCAGGTGGTGTGACACCAGGTGATAGCTATGTATATCTACTAGATGATGATGATCGACCCTATGAGTGGCGCATGTGGGTAAGCATCATACCAGTGGGAGGTATGCCCTCAAGTTGGACAGGATGGAAGCAACTTAAAAGTGGTGCATGGATCTCTACTGTACATAGCTTTGCGGGCAAAGAAATAGAGTTGATTAAGGATCTATCTTCGGGCTCATCACCTGAGGAAATCGGGAAGAAAGCTAGCGACTTTGTCATCGCAAAGTAGCAGCGCTTCTTTTATTAGTTACAGCAAGTACATTTACAATCTCATACTAACGAGCAATCTTATGGACATTACAGACATACGCAAGGAATTTACCACTAGAGCAGCATCGGTACCTGCCATAGGTAAGAAACTCAAAATGCTTATTGATGATCAGCCAGTTATCATAGACGGTACAGGAGAGGTCAATGAGGTGCGAGGTGATGACGAGGTGGCTGATTGCACGATTGCCATGAGTATGGACAGTTTTATCAAGACGGTCAAAGGCGAGCTTAATCCTATGATGGCCGTCATGACGGGTAAGATCAAAGTCAAGGGTGATATGGCTCTCGCTATGAAATTAAAAGATCTGCTCAGCTAATCATTTCATCTAGTGAGCAGTAACTTGATTGCTTATCCGCTTGCTAGCCTTTTAGCTTGAAAGCTGGGAATCAACGCAATATCTAACCAGTAGTCAAGAACTCGATGTACCACTGATTGCAGCTGGAGAAAGTACATAGGCTTTGCAATGATAGTATTAGCTCCTGATTCATAGATGTGGGCTAAGCGCGATGGGTCCTCGTGTTCTATGTCAGATGACCAAGCGATGATTGGAGGAACCGACTGAGTAGCCTCAGCTGTAATAGCAGTGAGGAGCTCGGCGCCAGAAACCTTGGGCGTACCCATATCTAAAAATATCAGGTCTATAGCAAAGGCGTTCTCCCTAAGATATGGAAGTACCTCTGACCCATCGCTGAGCACGTGAATAGATAGCGATGTGCGCTTACTCGTATTTAGTGCCTCGATAATCAGCAGTATATCACCTGGATTATCATCGACTACTAAGATTTGCTCCATGATACTCCAAAGATAGATAAGCCATATGATATTTCAGCTAAACAATAAATATCACCCCATATGATCCAGCATTCTACAATTGCTGAAGGTACATTGATAGACTGTCATCGAGCTCAAGATCAAATTTTGAGCGGATTCTATCTCTGATAACTCGGACAGTCTTTTCGCTTACACCTAGCATCTCGCTGACTGTCTTGGTATCCAACCCCATCTTGATATAGATACAGTGTTTTATGTCCTGTACGGTGAGGTCAGGATACTTTAACTGGAGCTTAGGTAACAGCCCTGGAAAGGCACTTTGGGCAAATACCTGTACACCTTTCCATCCTATCTCTTGACCACTTAGATCTGACAGTCTAGTGTGTAACTCAGTGGCCTTGGCCTTGAGAGGATTATCCGTACTTGCCTGCGAGACCATGGAGTCTGTGATGGTCTGAATTTCTCTTAGTTGAGTTTGTATACTCTGATGATCAGACTCGTAGGCTATGAGTTGCATGGAAGCCAACTGAGCTGCTTCTGACAGTGAACCTTGGGCGTTACCCACGATTTGCTGCAACTTGGCTATTTCGGACTTTTGTATCTCGACTCTTTTATTGAGCTCATTTACTTGACCTATCTGACTCTTCAAGCCCATGTAAGCTTCTGATGAGTCGACTGCTCGCTTCACCCTTACCTGAAGATCCAGTTGATCCACAGGCTTAGAAATAAAGTCAATGCTACCATGATCATAGGCCTGCTGACGTACTTGGTCTTGTAGCATACCTGTGATCATAATGACAGGTGTCCCTTTGATATCAAATTGCTCGTCAATCTCTGTGAGTAGCTCAAGTCCATTTTTCTTTGGCATCTGCCAATCTAGTAATATGACATCTGGCACGTGTCGAGTGAGCAGATGGGCGGCCTCATCTCCATCACTTGCTTCTAGAAACTCATAGCCTTGATTGTCCAGATACTCCTTGTATAGTAACCTATCTGATTCATAGTCGTCAATTATCATGATTCGCTTCGCCATATCACATAGTGTTTTTTAATGAGGGTAATATCTTCGTTCGTACTTCTCCAAATCCTACTCTTTTATCATTTATTTGGGCGAAAGCCCGCATAATGACACTATCTCCATCGTTAACGAACTTACGCTTCTCACCCTGCGCTAATTCAATCTCTTTCTTTCCCGCCCAGCTAAGCTCAAGCATAGATCCAAAGGAAGATTCTTCAGGTCCACTGATGGTTCCTGAAGCCAGCATGTCGCCGATCTGCATATTGCATCCATTCACTGTGTGATGAGCAAGCTGCTGCGCCATGTTCCAGTAGAGATGGCGATAATTGCTCTGAACTATAGTAGTTTCTTGATGCCCTTCAGGCTGTAGGGCGACCTCGAGTGATATGTCGTAGTGCTTGTTCCCGTCATACTGAAGATAGGGTAACACCTCGGGCTCCTGCTTAGGCCCCGATACTTGGAAGTGCTTTAGAGCATCGAGTGGAACAATCCAGGGGCTGACTGAGCTACCCCAATTTTTGCCAAGGAAAGGGCCAAGTGGTACGTATTCCCATTTCTGAATATCACGAGCTGACCAATCATTAAACAGGACTAAGCCAAAGATGTGATCATCTGCTGCGGCCGTAGTTATAGGCCTGCCAAGCTCATTGGGCTTACCGATAACAAAGGCCATCTCTAGCTCGAAATCTAGTAATTTACACGGTCCAAATACGGGCGCATCTGCGTCTCGCGGCATCTGCTGTCCAGACGGCCTATGGAGATCTGTACCACTGACAACTATGCTACTTGCTCTTCCGTGATAGGCTACTGGCATGTGCAGCCAATTGGGCAGTAGTGCATTCTCAGGATCTCTGAACATCTTGCCTACATTGGTAGCATGATCGCGTGATGAGTAAAAGTCTGTATAGTTAGGTACGCGAACTGGCATGACCATCTCGACATCCTCTTGAGCTATAAGTATCCTGTGATCCCTGAGGTAGGACTGATCACTCGTCAATTCTCTAGTGAGATAGTCGCGACATTCTCGATGCTTAGCAGGTCCCAGCGCGATGTACTCATTGAGCACGGGCTGGGCAAAAACAGAAGATGGAATCTTCAACTCATCGCTGAATCGCTCGAGCCCAGCTATTGCTGTCATGTCGATTACTTGATCGCCTATGGCTATACCGACACCATGTCGTCCTCCATGTCTGAAGACACCATAGGGCAAATTATAAATGCTAAAATCGGAGGTCTGATCGTAATCTATCCAGCAGTTGTGCATGTAATTAAGTTATATACTCATAGTATCAGAATCTATAGGGGCTAAAGTACATCTAAGCTCAGCTATATCTTCTGTAATTTTTATCTGACAAGCCAGACGGCTATTGTCCTCTACAAAGAATGCCTGATCCAGCATATCTTCTTCTGATTCACTTGGGGTGGGTAGCTCATGATCTGATGTCACGTACACGTGACAGGATGCGCACAAAGCCATACCACCGCATATGCCTTCGACTGGTAGCTCATAAGCACGACATAGCTCCATGAGATTGAGATCTACATCAGTAGGTGTGGGAAGTACGTGCTGCGTACCTTCTCGATCCACGATGTATAAGCTGATATCTTTAGACACTAGATAGGTGATGTAGTTAGCAATTGTTCGTCTATAGTAATGACAAATGTAGTTCCTGATCCAAGAGCACTTGAAACAGTCATTGTGCCCTTATGTTTCTTGATGATTTTAGAACTGATAGCTAGACCTAGACCAGTACCCTCATACTTATCATGTGAGTGCAGCTTTTCAAAGATTTGAAAAATTTTCTCACTATATTTCTCTTCAAAGCCTATTCCATTGTCTGCTACGGTAATCATGTAGGCGCTGCCAGATCTATAGAGAGTGCAATCAATCTGTGGTGGCACGTCAGCTTTGCAAAATTTGATGGAGTTGCTGATAAGATTCTGTAGGACGATTTTGAGCTTGGTCTTGTCGCCCATGAGCTCGCCACTCCACTCATGGAAATTGAGCGCTCCGTGCTTCTCATTTATGAGATGAGAAAACTCTTCCTGTAGTGGTTTCTGGAGGGCATCACTCGGAAACCTCTCTATCTGCAAATCTTGGGTATTGACTCTAGAAAAAAGGAGCAGGTCGTCGATAAAGGCTAGCATGTTATCTGAGCTACGCAGAATGATATCGAGATACTTCTGTCCCTTGTGATCTAGATCGTTTCGATATTTTTGGTTGAGGAGATTGGAGAAACTCATGATCGCTCGCAGTGGAGCTCTGAGATCATGTGAGGCGATATACGCGAAGTTCTCCAGCTGCAAATTAGACTCTATATACTTCTCTAATGTCATATTAGTCTGATCGAGCAGAGACATCTGGCGCTTGATCTCACTCTCTTGATAGACTCGTTCTGAGATATCTTCTAAGACTCTGATAAATATGAGTTTATCTCTGACAGTCATGAGTTGACATCGATACTTGAAAGTTAAATCTTCTCCATCAATGGTTTTCCTTAATTCACTTTCCGAAAACCCGTCTTCACTAAGCCTCAGCACCATATCGCGCATCTCTATAGATAGATCAGCCGGATCATCAGCAATGTGAATAAGTCTATCTTCCACATCAAATCTTGTGCTAGCACCACGGCCTTGTAGGTAGCGATGCATATGATCGTTGCGATACTCTACCTTACCTATAGGACCATTCTCTGTGACTTCCTCGATCGCGATGATATCGATTCCAAGGCGTGATATAGAAATAAAATTTTCTAGTAGTTGATTCTTCTCGATATTTTCAGTGAGCAATCTATAGCGCCGGTCCACATCTACGATAAAGCAGATATAATGTGCCTGTTCACTGAAGGTCGCCTCTATCAACTTAATCTCATACCAATAGGACTCTCCTGATGGAGTATGGTAATGATGAAGTTGTCCATATGCCTCAGGATATAATAAATCCTCTTTGCTGACTGAGCTCTTCGTGTCATCTATATCTATCTCTATATGATCATGGAGATTTGTACCAAGCAGAACTGAATCTTCTGAGAGTTTAAGTAACTCCCTCGCCCTGTCATTGGCATCGGTGATTGTCTTGCGATCTGAATCTAGGACTATGATACCATCAGAGCTATTCTGGAAGATCGATCTGTAAGAAGCACGACTCGACTCTAGCTCACGCTCCCGTGCAAGGAGCTCAGTTATATCACGTATGATCTCTAAGTAGCCAATAACGGTAAATTCACTTCTGATGGTGAGGTAAACTGCTTGATAGCGTAGCACATGTCCATCTGAGTCAACTGAATCATACTCTAGTTCATACGCTCCTTGAGTCTCAGACTTCAAAAATTTCTCTTGATAATCACACGGTAATGTGCTGTAGTGTGCAGAGGACAGTTTCAAATCTTTCTCAATTTCAATACCATACTGTTTATGATATCGATCTCGCGCATAATCATTATACATATATACCTCAAAGTCAGAACTCAGAATCATGATCTCGCTGGGAGAGGCTGACAGCAGACCTTTAAGTATGGAAGCCGTCACAGCTAGTTTACTTTGAGTTGATGTCTCGGCAGAAATGTCTGTAAAGACTGCCAGATACTCGCCTTGAATGTCTGCGTCAGAAATCTTGGTGACCCTTGACATCACGTCTATGCTTACGCCATCAGCTAGCTGAAACTTGGTGTAGTATGTGACTACTCCATCCTCGTGCTCATCTACAAGAGAAAGTGATGTACTAGGATGTTCATTATTTTTCAGCAGATCTGACCAGTGCAAATGGTCCAGGTTATACTCATTGTACCCTAGTATCTCTCTAGCAGTAGCTGAAGCAAAAAGTATCCTACCCTTCTCATCGAGAGCTAATATGCCTGACGGAACAGCATCCACTAGCCCTCGGAAACGTCGCTCTCCTCGGGCCAATTCTTCCATATATCTTGCTTCCTTATCTACATCGCGCATTCCTATGGTGACCACACCATCGTCACTCTTATACATACCAAACATGTGAAATTGAAACGTATCTTGACCCATCCTGCCACCGATAAGGCTTATAGAAGCGCTCTGATCTGATCGGGCATTCCACATCTCCACAAGGTCACAGACTTTATACCCATCCTGTAAAAAATCATGGATATATACCTTCTCGATATCAGCATTACGACCCGTGAGGTGCTTAAAGGCATGATTAGTATTGAGGACCTCATCAGTCTCATAATCAACAGTCATCAAGGCATCCGAACTCCGAGTATAGAAGGACTGGTACAAGGCTAGAGAGCGATGTAGTTCTGAGCGCTCGAGCCTGCTTAGGTAATAGACCCAATAAGTGATCTGTACTATTGAGAACGTTCCGAAGATGGCTACGAAAGCTTCTGTATTGCCTTGACTTGGTCTCGGAACCCACTCTGGATAAGGAAATATATACTGCGTCACCATAAAGTACAATAAAGCCGTGATGAGAATCACGTAAGGTATAGTGACACTCTCTTGCTCATGCTTGTACAAGAGGATCTTTACTATTGCTCCTATAACGAAGATGAATTCTAGCTTGATCTCTGGAAATGCGAACTGAGAATAGATGAGTATCAGCACGATGCCGTACACACTTGTATAAAATTCAAGCTGTCGATAACCACAATAGTGAAAGATGAGGCATGCACCGAAGTTGAGACAAGTGAGGACGAACAAGCTCGTGTACCGGCTGAAATCTACTAGGTAGTACGAGCATATAATAGTAATGCCAAGGGTAACCAAAAATGATCCCCATGCAGCACGCTTCTGAATCTTACGGGTGGCTTCTAGGTAAGAGCCGCGCGATGGAGAAGATGAGCTAGTCAATGACATGATACAATATAACTACAATAATATTTCCTCAAGCGGAATAATTAGCTACTTTTTTTGCAGTGCCAGCTTTCTCAACGAGCCAAAAACCTTGCGGCCCATGAGATGTTCCTAAGCCAATGATCATCAAGCGAAATCTGAAGTTTACATTTCCAGCTGGCACTTCACGCGGTGTCCTGCATCAAAAACCCAGTTACTATGCTGTGTCAGAGGATCTGACGCGGGTAGGAGAATACTCTCATATAGCTGGTCTCAGTCCTGATGACGTCGAGCGCGCTCCTCATTTCCTCACAGCTGAGCTAAGTCAGTCTGAGCTAATTGCAGAGAGTCCAGCTGCAGCAACAGCACGCGAGTGCTACGATCGATGGTCTACTAGACGCTCATGTCCGTGGATGCAAGATCTAGAAGGGATAGCTATCAATGGTCTAGTGTGGATGGGAGATTATGATACGATGAAGAGGCGTGTCCGCCAAAAGCTCGATGATGACTTCCGCTGCATCAAGATTAAGATAGGCGCGATAGATCTAAAGGATGAGTTAGATTTACTTCGAAAACTCCGGAGTGAATATGCTGATACAGATGTACAGATCCGCGTGGACGCTAATGGAGCTTTCTCTCAGGCTTCACTCGATGATTCCAGCCTCATGAATCTACTGGATACGCTTGCCAAACTCATGATCCATAGTATCGAGCAACCCATACCTCCTGATCATACAGATGACATGGCGCGACTCTGCTCGACATCACCTATACCCATAGCACTCGATGAAGAGCTCATACATATGAGAGCTCAGGATCCTGTAAAATGCCTGCAGAAAATCATGCCGCAGTACATCGTGCTGAAGCCAAGTTTTCTAGGAGGCGTGGACGCTTGTGAGCGATGGATTGCTGCAGCAAAGTCTCTGGGCATAGGCTGGTGGGTAACCTCTGCACTAGAGTCTAATGTCGGACTCTTTCACATAGCTAAGTGGGTAAGTACACTCGACATTCCAGATGGAATGTACCAAGGACTCGGAACAGGACAATTATTTACTAATAACATTTCATCTCCCATGTATATAGTCAAGGGAAAGCTGAGATATGGCAAGCAAGATAGCTGGTCCATCTCTGATGTACTCACAGATCAGCTCTCATGATTATCGATTGTACAGGGCTCACTGCTGCCTACCTAGCTGATCTAAGAGCTCTCTATAAAGCAGCTTGGCAAGAGGAACTTATCGATTGCATCAGCAGCTATGTTCTCAGCAAGGATGATCCACTTAGCTTCACGACTAGCGGAAGTACAGGAACGCCACAGGAGATCCATCGCAGTCGAGCCATGGTGGTACAAAGTGCCGCGCGTACGATTAAGAGTTTCGCTCTAGAACAAGTAACGAGCGCACTGCTATGTCTGCCCATACGCTATATCGCTGGGCGCATGATGATCTATCGAGCCATCGAGTATGGCTGGACACTCTACTGCATAGAACCGAGAATCGCACCATCTATCGATTCTTCATGGCAAATAGACTTTTCGGCTTGCATACCTCTCCAAGTAGAAAAGCTGATAGCTAAAGACTCCATAGATCAAATCAAGAAAATGATCATAGGCGGATCAAGGATCAGTCATGATCTCAGAGTGACAATCTCAGGTATATCGACCATCTGCTATGAGACATACGGCATGACGGAGACATTGACGCATGTCGCTGCTCGCAGGGTGAAGGAAGAAGTGAGCTTTGTAGCTCTGGATGGAGTAAAGTTCTCTCTAGGTGATAATAATGTACTGGTGATACAGGATCCTATCTGTGGTACTTTCGCGACGACCGATGTGATTCAACTACATAGTGACACGAGCTTTACCCTACTGGGTAGGACGGATCGAATCATCAATATGGGTGGACTAAAAATCCATCCAGAAGAGCTGGAACAGAAGATAGAGCCATTCATGAAGTGCAGCTACTTTATCGCCAAGGAAAGGCACAGTGAACTAGATAGTGTTCCTGTACTCTACGTAGAATGTGAAGAAGACGCTCTTAGAGTACAGGCACATTTGTCCGAAAGGACTCAGCGACCAAGACGCTTCTATAAGGTAAAAATGAAATATACTGTTTCGGAAAAGTTGATAACACGCCCAGAGGCATACCCTGAAGCCCAGGAAATTTGCCAATTAAAAAGTGATAAGTAGCAAGCTCACATGATCGAAACCCTCATCATATCATATCCAGACCAAGCCGAATTCAAGGCCTATCATCTGGAGCCTGCTACACATGGAAATCTCAGATTATGCAACTGGGATGGTACGATCACGAGCTATAAAGTACGAGATGCCTCCATCGATACACAGTTTGCTAGTGGCCTATCAGAAGCTCCTTATAAACACATAGCCTCAGAGGCACAACACTGCGCCATGGTGGATCGCTGTGTAGCATCGATCCTCAAGGGTGCAGCAGACAAGGTTGTACTCTCAAGGATCAAGCGGATTAACAACAGCTCAATTGACATACAGTTAGTACTAACACGATTACGGTTGGCACTTCCTCAAGCGTGCGTGTTCTACCTGCATACTGCCGCGCATGGAGCATGGCTCTGTGCATCGCCCGAGCTGCTTCTAGAAAAAAAGGCTGGACAGTACATGACGATGGCGCTAGCAGGTACCCAGGCTTGGAATGGATATCTTGACTATGTATGGAGTGAAAAAGACTCCCAAGAGCAAGACGTAGTGACTCGGTACATCACCGACTTATGTGAACAGAACGGATGGCCATATGAGCTCTCTGATCGCTATACCCGCCGAGCGGGCACACTGGCGCATCTCTGCACTGATATCAGCATCCACACAGACTTAGAGATACAGAAAGTGCTCTCCGCCCTCCACCCTACTCCGGCCATCTGTGGTACACCGCGGGAGTCTGCTAAGTCGATGATCGATGATCTGGAGGCACATGATCGCGACCTTTACTGTGGTTATCTGCATATGGATCATGGTGATCGCTCAGCTGCCTACGTGATCTTGCGGTGCGCTGCCATCTACTCGGATGCAGTTGACATATATGTCGGGGGAGGAATCAATCGCATGTCAATCTCTCAAGACGAATGGCAAGAAACTGAACTTAAATCTAGGTCGATCATGGCCGCACTGGAGGAATGAAGTATAGTAAGAAAGATACAGCTCAACGATTAGCCTACATAGCTTCCCAGCATGGTATAGAGCAAATCGTATTTTCCCCAGGCTCGAGAAATGCTCCACTTGTGATTGCCTTCCATGCTATAGATGAGATGATGTGCAGAGTAGTACCTGACGAGAGAGCAGCCGCATTTATAGCCATGGGCATGTCACTTGCTAGTAATAAGACGACAGCTATCGCATGTACATCTGGAAGCGCGGCTGTCAACTACGCGCCTGCCATAGTCGAGGCCTATCATCAAGGAATCCCTCTGCTTATCCTTACGGCAGATCGACCTGAAGCCTGGATAGGTCAAGGTGCTGGGCAGTCTATGAATCAACTAGATCTCTATCGCAATTACATCAAAGCGAGCTATCAACTCCCATCTGCACCGCATAGCCAACTAGATCTCTGGCATATCGATCGTATGATCAATGAGGCGATGATCACTTGTCAGTCGGGAACTCCTGGACCCGTACATATCAATGTACCATTTGACGAGCCTCTCTATGAGCTAAGTGATAACTATGACTTCTCTGAGATTAAAATCATGAAGCAGTATGCTGCTATAAGCGATGCTGCTAGACCAAGTATCCTATCAGATCATGGCCTCGCAGAAGCATGGCAATCGTGCCCTCGGAAGATGATCATAATAGGCCAGCAAGCTCCAGATTCAACTACATGTAATCTCTTAAGATCCCTAGAATCAGATCCGACATTGGCCATCCTTACAGAGTGTACGTCCAACATCCCATCTGACATAGGAATGCCGTGTATCGATAGATTTCTGATGTCGCTGCATGGCACTGAAAAGTCGGATTATTACCCACTGCTTGTACTCACCGCAGGGGATGCCATCATCAGCAAAAAGCTTCGCAGGTTTCTTCAGGACGCTCCCGATTGTGAGCACTGGCAAGTGACCCTGGATACAAAGGGAAAAGATCGCTATCAAAAACTCACAACAGTCCTTTCTGGACAGCTATCTGATGTCCTGCAGGAGATATCACAATTAGCATCATCATCTAGCACGAGCCGATATCGTCAGCTATGGTATGATCGCCATGATCAACTAGAAATCCTTCATCATGACTATCTTGAAAATCTAGAATGGTGTGATATGAGTGCGATGCATCAGATTTTCGACTCCCTACCAGCAGCTGGTGAAGTACACTTGGCCAATAGTAGTCCCGTCAGATATGCACAGCTCTTCTCCCAGAAAAGGGATCTCCTATTCCGGTCCAATCGCGGCGTAAGCGGAATAGATGGATCAAGTAGCACCGCAGTAGGCGCAGCCATACAGAATCCCGATAGAATCATTACACTTCTCACTGGAGATATTAGCTTTTTCTACGATAGCAATGCCTTCTGGCATGACTATCTTCCAAGCAACCTTAGAATCGTCCTTGTCAATAATGGCGGTGGGGCAATCTTCCGTATTATAGAGGGACCAAATCGAACAGAACAGCTGGATGAATTCTTTGTCACCTCTCATCAGCGTGATGCAAAGCACCTATGTGCACACCATCAGATTGTGTATAAGATTGCCAGCACCCTCGGTGCACTGCGCTCAGGACTGCAGTGGCTCTATCATGAAGCAGATACTTGTGCTCTACTAGAGATCAATACGCAAAACGTACAAAGCGAAGTCCACTTGAAAAATTATTTCAAGGCATTGCACGCTGGCACTCAGTCATACTAGAAGTTGAGCGGGCCATCAACATTGTTTCTCCTATAAGGTAGATTCAAGAAAGAGAAAGATGAGGGCTTCACTCGTATATAAAAGTTGAAAGTTCCTCTGAATGGCTGCCAGTCCATCCCCAGTTCCCAACAGTGCAAGTCTCTGTAGACTCCAAAATCGGGAAAGGTCAGCTGATCTCGTAGAAAATTATAGCCAATATTCCCGACCCTTAAGTTCCAGTTGGGCGTAATCTGCAATCTGCTGATTCGGCAACTAAGTATATTTGTCCTTACTTCCGAGGTAGTACTGTCTTGACCTGCTATCCATGCCACACTGTAATTATGCTCGAGCGATAGTCCTTGTAGAAGGCTCAGTAGATCATCTTGCTGAGGAGCACTTCCTCGTGAATTAGATTGCCTAGCAGCAGTGCCACGTTCCTTATTATCTTTCTTAAAAAGTGCTTTGAGCGTCCGAGCATTAATTGACGTCCTCAATCCTACTGTAGCACCTGCAAATCTGAGAGGCTTACCTGTAGTCTTATAATAGAGTCTATCCACTGGTCGTCCTTCCTCGCCTAGAGCGTAATAGCTCCAGCTTGCTCTGTAGGTGATCGTACTTACGCCCTTGAGCAATGTGGTGCTTCCGCTACCCGAGAGATTACAGAAGTTCAGCGAATCGGCAGCGAAATTGTAGTTGCCACTAAAATTGAGATTATTGATGAGTTTCAATTTCTTGAAGCTTGAGTCTTTCTTAGACCAGTACTTAGCTTCGATATTATTACTCACTCCATATCCTAGAGACATCTGCTTGTCCACGGGATTTACATTATACAATTGATTATCTAATCTAAATTTATTGTAGACAAGCGTATCTGCAAATTCAGGTCTTAGATCAGTCAGTACCCGTCGCTCATAGTCACGCTGCTCTGTAGTCTGATCAGGACGATATGTGAATGACACATTTGGGCGTATACTATGCCTTATTCCACGCAGCCAGCCTTTCTTGAACTGCAAGGTGCCAAATAGCTGCGTGTTGAGACTTGCCCGTAAGCGCAGATCACGATATGATGCAAGTCCCGGATCAGCTATGTCTGTGAGTTCACCAAAGGTGGTATCTCGGGTAGTGACCACGCTACCATCGATCAGCGTATCACGTGTGATGTCGATAAGCAACTCATCTGATAGCGTCTGTAGTCGAGTATGTGAAAAGTACGTTTCCTCATAGTCAATAGACGGTGTGAAAGTGAAGTACTGGAGGACCTTGAGATTGAGCTGAGTATTTGCATCGTGTTGGAAGCCAAATCGCGCATCCCTCAGGGTTTGCTCGGTAAAGAGTGTTGAGTCTTGTGCTAGGAATCGATTCTTAGCATTGGCGCTATACTGGAAGCTTGTCTTTTCGTACCACTTTTCAGGTCCTATTCGCTTTTTTCGCTTTAGAGGAAATATGCGCTGCATCCTAAAGTCCAATTGAGGGAAAGTCACGGACACCTCTCCAGTGTTATTGTTCTGCGAGTGATTGAGACTTGCCGAGAAGCTGTATGGCTTACCAGGAAATCGCTGAGTAAAATTTACATTGGAGCGCACAATGTTGTTGGAGACAGATCGTGCATCGTTATAGGTACGTCGCGCATTATTATTAGTTTGGAAATTGACATCGCCACTGAAAGATCTCGTCGGATGAGCTTTTGCATCTTGTGCGTGTCGCCAAGTAATGCCAAAACTGTTTATCCTTCTATTAGCAAGACTGTCCGAGATGATTACTTCTTGATTTTGACTGCGATAGCTGAGATTTAAGCCACCGTTATATTTATATCGCTTCTTGTATCGATAATTGGTCCTAGCAGCAAATGTCCCGTTGAAATAGATGTCTGTGGTCAAGGTCAGATCCATCTGGTCATTAATCGGGAAATAGTATCCGATATTCCGCAATCCAAATCCAAGTTCCTCGCTGTACTCATAGTCTCGCGGAAAGATGAGACCACTCGTTTCAGCACTGGTAAGCGGGAAGAAGCCAAAAGGAAGCCAGACCGGAGTCGGCACACGGCTGATCTGAAGATTAGCTGGCCCCGTGACAGCTACTTTGTCCAGTACCGTTTTTATCTTAGTCGACTTAAGAGCGTAGTGAGGCTCTGGGTGATCGCATGTGGTAAATTCGCCATTCTTGATGTAAACCGCGTCGCCCTCTTCCACGGAACCTTCAGAGCCAGCACTGACATACTTCGTGTCTTCTCCAAGTATATATATGTCTTGCTCACGAGTCCGGATATCCGTGATTTTTCCTTTCTCAGTCTTGAAGTTAAAGGTGATTTTCTCAGCAGTAAACTCTCGGTCTTCCTTATTGAATACTGGCAGTCCAGCCATCTTACCCGTACTATCTGGCAATCCTTGAGCAGTTGCAATGCTTTTCTCTAAGTCAACTATGATGTAGTCAGCGGTCAGTACACTCCCTTGATATCTGACACTTGCATCGCCTATGAGGTGGAGTTGCTTACCAGAGGCATCCAGGTATGCCGTATCTCTACTATAACTAATTACCTCACCGTCGAGGACATCAGCAGTCGCTGGCGTAGATATCGGTATGGCGAGAGTATCAATCCTAGAGAGTGGTGACCTGTCAATATCCGGATCTACTATAGAGTCGGGGATCTGAGCAAGCGCATAGGCAGGCAGGAAGAGTATTAGAAAAGGGAAAAGGCGCATGACCATAGGCAAACGGAGATGATGTCCACTATATTCCTGTAGACGCACAAATATGCAACAAGGCGAGTTACTTTAACAAACCTACTCTTGAGTCGTGTTGTCAGCTACACGATTATGAAATTGAAAGCCTTCTAGAGATAGTCAGTGCGTTATGTCCAATTGCGTATCCAGTTGCACGATTTGGGCTAATTCAGAGTTGAAAAGCAGACCTTAGTAGTTCAAAGATCTATATCATATGACAAAGGAATTGAAAATCGGCATATTCGCCATCATTATCATCGCTCTATCCATCTGGGGTTACAAGTTTATCCAAGGCCAAAACCTCCTGACTTCGGATAATACTTTCTATGCAAGCTATGATCAAGTCGATAAGCTCACTTCCAGCAGCCCAGTCCTGATCCGAGGCCTACAAGTAGGTACAGTGACTGACGTCTATCTGGATCCTGAGACTAACCAGCGTATCATCGTGGAGATGATTATAGAGAGTCAATACCGTATACCAAAGGACGCCATTGCGGCCATACGGAGTACATCAATAGTAGGCGGTAAAGAACTCTACCTGGTGTATGATAGTCCGTGTGAAGGTGCCAATTGCGCGGAGAATGGTGATTTTCTCGCAGGTGAGAATAAGGGGCTTGTGGAAAGCTTGCTTGGTGATGACAACATAGAAGACATTACTGACAAGCTGAAGTCCGCTGTAGGTGGTGCTATGGGTGGCGACTCTAGTTCGCTCAATCTCGGTGACTTAGGTACGATCACGTCAAATCTCGCCAGTATCACATCTCAGCTCGATTCAGACCTAGGTGCGATCACGACGCAGCTCGGTGTATCTCTGCGCAATCTCAACAAGGTCACAGGGACACTCGCCGCTAATGAAGAGGACATGGGTCAAATGATTCGGAATATGAGTCGATTTTCTACTGGCCTCAATAATCTTGATCTCGATAAGACTCTCAGCCTCACAGATGAGTCTCTTACCAGTATCAAAGATGCCGTGGGCACTCTCGAGAGTACAATCGAAAGTAGTAGTGAAACTGTAGATAATCTCAATACCATCCTCAAAAAACTTGATGGCAATGACGGCACATTGGGTCTCATGATGAATGATCGCAGCCTCTACAATAATCTCAATGAGACAAGTACTGAGCTCAGCCTTCTTTTGCAAGACTTCAGGCTCAACCCTAAGAGATACGTGAATGTAAGTGTATTCGGCAAGAAGAGTAAAAGCTATACCCTACCGGAAGATGATCCTGCAGAGCCGATCAAAGATGATAAGGCCCCAGATCAATAGAACTCCTCACAGGATTAATTAGTGGAAATAAAAAGCTAGAAGTGAAGTCGTTGTCGATTAGCGTACAGAGATCTCGTCTTGGCAGTAGTTGTAGGCAGCGAAACTGCCGTATCCAGAGACGATGTTAGACTCATCCGTCACAGGCACCTGATACACATTGTCCATACGACCGCTGCTCAGTGCTCTAGACAACTGTCGGTGGTAGTGATAATACTCTTCAGATAGTGATCGCAACTCTACTCCTACGCTTACGTGTACATCAGTCCAGTCACTCGTAGACAGAGTAAATTCTAATTGCAACCTACCATCTAGAGCTTGTACGTCTGAGTTCGAGATCAGCACACCCTGTGCAAAATCCTTTTCAAAATCATCAGAATATCTCAAGTCGGTCGTTGGAACACGCAATTGCTCCTGATGCGATATTAAGATCGTATCGCCAGCAGTAGTTACAGTCTTTTGACCCTTACGGGCAAATGCAATGAGCTGAAACCCAGAGACAGAAGTATCCATATCTGTGTCTATGTCATACGTCGCTCTATAGGTATGGAATGATCGACCGTCCACTAAAGACTCAGACTCTAATAGCTCAAGAGTATGACCTTGGAGGCAAATAACGGGAGGAACTGTAGTGCTCGAATGCACATCAGGCAATTCGGGATGTTTTACATTAAGCGAGATAAGCTCACCTGGACGTAGAGATAAAGCACCACTCACGTAACTAGGAGCATTTTGATCATCAGGATCTACGTCTGCCAAGTCCATGTCGATGTCACTACTCGCTGTGGTAATGATGACCTGTGCATCTCGTATGGCATGAGGATGATCGGTACTCACGATGGTCTTAGTAAGGCCTAGTGCAATCGGTCGCTCTGGCGCGATGTCAGAAAACACCACCATCCTCTCATCTAACTGAATGTCTGGATCGTAAGCTTCCTCGCATCCGCAGAGGAAAAGTATACAAACCAAAAAAATAGAACATCGTGTGAGCACGGGGATGAGCTTTGGCCTAAAATTAAGCTTGCTAGATCACATAGTACACCAATCAAACTAAAAACTGATAGAATATCGTAGACTTGGAGTCAATGGAATCAGCGAAAGCTGAGTAAACCTAGTCTCTCTATCCTGCTGAGCTACATATCTGACGTACAAAGGATTCTGAGCATTTGTCAAATTATAGACACCCAGGTGGAGCAAATGTTCGGCCTTTTCACCAACTACGCGATAGTTCAAGCCGATATCTACTCGCTTATAATCAGGTAGGCGTACACCGTTCCGAGCATCGATAATAGGTAGTCGTACAATAGTACCCGTCTCTGGATCTACGATGACTTGTTCACCCACTGGGAAGGTGTAGGGAGTACCCGTCATCCATTGAAATGATGATGATAGCTCTAGTCGATCACTGAGTCTATACAGCACTTGTACTTGCAGTCGATGTGGCCTATCTTGATCATCATGGAACTCTCTCCCTCGATTAATCTCAGAAAACAATCTCGTGGATTCACTTAATGTATAACTCAAAGTCCAGCGCAATTTACGTCCACTTTTGAGCCATTCTAATTCGATTCCTCTCCCCACTCCCTCACCCACTGCTATGAGCGATTCCCAGCGATCTATATTGACGATTCCTCGTACTCCTGCAGTACTACCTTCTCTAAGCGTCACCAGGTCGCTCAGTTGACGATAGTATCCGCCGACATTCACTTGATGCTGCCCTAAAAGGAAATTTACAGATCCACCTATCGTCCATGACGACTGCGGTGCGATATCCTCAGTAAGTGGCACCCAAGAGTCTGATGGCAAGCCAAAGGATGATGTCTGTAGCAAATGAAAATATTGGCTAGCTCGGCTCGCATTAGCGTAGAGGCTGATCTTTTCACTGATCTTCCAGTCTAGGTTGACTCGAGGATTATACTGCCAGTGTCTCTTACTACCTACTGGAAATAAGGATGCATTGATTCCTAATTGCAGGGTGAGTTTTTCATCCCACGTCCACTCGTCCTCCAAGTAAGCTGCTAGCTCTGTGAACTTGTAGGGATCATTCTCGGCTCTGATGACTTCTATATCGATGGGATCAAGATCTGTGCCATCGGCCGTGCGCGTGAGTAATCCTGGAGCAAAGGAATGTCGCACTAGCTGTACTCCCATAGCAAGACGCTGAGGACCTGCTACATCTATCTCTATATCATACTGTGCACCTATGTCTTCGATCTCAGATAGTCCATCTGTTGATAATTGTGCACGACCTAGTAGATCACCACTTGTCTTATCGCGATCGATGACTACTTCACTCTCTGCAAACTCTTGCTCGTACGCACTATAGCTAAGAGTCAATCGACCGAATGCTTGATGGCTAAATCTCTGAGCCCAACGCGCGCTTGCGAGCTGATTACCCCATGAGAGCTGCGTCAGTTGGTCTGTGCGTATCGTGGTAGACTCACCTGTGAAGGTGGTTGTACGGTCACTACTAAACTGATCTGCACCAGAATAAAGCATAAAAAACAGATCAGATCTAGGTCCAATGGTAAAACTGCTCTTGAGGAAAACATCATGAAAACCTACCTCCAAATCTTTCACTTGTTCACTGTCTCTAGCACTCCTGCGCACAAATGGTTGCACCCAGCCATACCTTCCACTCATGACTAGGCTGCTTTTATCTTTCTGTAAGGGACCTTCAGCTGTAATCGATCCAGAGAGTAAGTCTGCATCTGCATGAAAATTCCATGATTTGCGATTACCGTCGTGGGTGCGCACGTCGAGTACGGAAGCTAGCGCGCCTTGATATCGCGCTGGTCCAGCAGTCTTGTAAAATCGAGCACTCTTGATGTAGCGGTCGCCAAATAGACTGATCAGACCATTGAGATGAGTAGGATTGTAAACTTTCACGCCATCCATCAGAAACAAATTGTGCTGCTGATCTGCACCGCGTACCGCTATACCTCCGATACCGTCTGCACTACTACTTACACCAGCCAGACTCAGTGTATACCGCAATGGATCTGCACTACCCCCGAGAGAGGTCATGGATCGCAATCCTGAGATGGGAACATTGCGAGCGTTAGTAGATTGTTCCCAGACCTGCCAGTACTCACGACCATAGATTACCACTTCTGAGAGTTCTAGACTCGGGGTTAGCTGAAAAGTAAGGAACTCATCATCTTCTAGGTCCACTGTACGCAACTCCTCTGAATATCCTAGGTAACTTATGCTCAGATTGCGATCGCCACGTCTGAGCCTTAAGGTAAAGAAGCCAAAATCATTGGTAAAGCTTCCCCGCTGTGAAGCGAGATCTACGATATGAGCATTGACAAGACTTTCACCAGTCGACGCATTTTTCACGTAGCCACTGATCACGTGGGTACTATTGATATCGACTATGGGTATAAGTACAAGACCATTACCCACACGCTCTATAGCGAAGCCCTGGCCTGCGAGTAATTCTGATAAAATAGTCATCGTAGACTTGGCAGTAGCACTATAACTTACACTGGGTATGTCTGGCAGACTGGTACTAGAGAAAGCAATGTTGACACCTGATTCCTGACTGAGTCTCAGGATTACAGAAGACAATTCTTCTTCACTTGCACTGAAGTCGATAAGCTTATCGGTCGCCTGCTGTGCCGACAGAGTAGCGCTTAAGCAAATAAAAGCTATGGCAGTAAGGACTATAAATAAGCGAGAGCTAGTCATCACTCCAAAGGTGCATCAAATATAAAAAGAGCTCACGGTCAGGATAAGTGATAATCTATGGTCTAACTTATACTATAACAAGCAGCTCCGTACTAGATCTGTCTAGTCACAGTATCCACCTGTGAGATAAAAGGCAGAGCCAGACTGACCTACTACCTTCATATCCATAATAAGGGCAATACTCTGGAGCAAATCTTCAATCTTAGCGTCTTTGATCGGAAGGGAACTAGTGTAAGGACAATCGAGCATCCTATGCTTCTCAAGTGATATCTCTACCTCGTAGTGCTCCGAAATAGCTTCTATGACTTTGCGCAGAGGCTCATCCATAAAGACTAGCTGTCCACTTGCCCAAGACCACTCCTGAGCAGCTGACATCTTATCACCGAGCTTGGCATCACGCTTATCATAGTGGACTTTATCACCTGCCGTCAATATAACAACTGAGCCATCTGGACTCTCTACTCGCACTTTTCCTTCACGTACAGATACATCTACATCACCTGTGTCAGATTCTCGCACAAGAAACTCAGTGCCGAGTACGGTAACTTTCACGTCACTCGCCGAAACGATAAAGGGCTCAGCGCCTTTTTCTATATCAAAAAAGGCTTCACCTTCTAGGGCTACCAAGCGCTCATTGCCAAATCTCTTGGGATAAGACAGAGTACTATTTTTCTTGAGAGAGACTTCACTATTATCAGGTAGAGTGTAAGACTGTGTTTGCTTTGCTTCTACAATCTTGTAACCGTCTCTTGTAACCCAAGTCGTACTTGCAAGACCTACAGTCAAAAGAATGAGTAAGCTCGCCGCGATCTTCAACCAATAGCGAGTCGGTCGAGTGTCTACAGCGGCATTTGTCCGGAAGGACTCCCATGCGGCATCTACATCTACCACTGGCCTAGGCTGGGTGTCTGCAGTTGCGTTATAGATTGCTTGGAGCTCTAGTGCTGTAAAGTCGGGAGTGGGGTCCCAAGGTATGTGGTTGTCAGTGTTCACGGTAAGATATAAGATATGTTCTTGCCTTCTAGACAAAGGTAACTATGGCATACCCCTATGTTGCGAGTCACAAGACTCTGATAATTAGCGCGTATCTTACGTTTTAAGACTTTTGAGTGATTCTCTTAAGACTTTGAGAGCTTTGGATACTTGATTCTCAACTGTCTTGATGGATAGGTCTAGGTTATCTGCAATTTCTCTATAGCTCAGGCCATCATATCTACTCATGGTAAAGATCAGTCTGCAGCGATCTGGAAGTGACTGGATGGCCTGCTGGACGAGAGCTGTGCGCTGTGCAGCATCTGGAATATCTGCTGTAGATTCCACTACGGCTCTATCCAGTGACTCATCGTCGTCTGTGTATTGGATTCGATTATGCTTCTTGAGATAATTAAGGGATGCATTAACTGTGCTGCGTCGTATATAAGCCTCGAGGTTCTCGACATCCCGCAATTTGCTGCGCTGAGACCACATCTTGATGAATACCTCTTGTACGACGTCCTCTGCACTCTGTCTATCTTGGACATACCTATAGGCTGTAAAGCACATAGATTCATAGTGCTGATAGAACAATTGTTTGAAACCAGAGGTCTTTTGCAACAAGAGGCAGAGAGTTACATTTGTGAAGATGGTAGAGCTTAAGCTCAATATTATAATAACATCTAACCAAAACTGTTGATCATGAGATTTATCATATTTATGCTGAGTGCGATTTGTATACTATCTTGCACAGACGCCGAAAGAAACGCAAATGACCGAGTAGGTGGTGATACTCGGGTTCCTACAGAGGATGTGGCGGATGCTGCTCCTGTGCCTCCAGGCAAGGTGTTAAGTACATCTAAGGGATATACCTTGAGAGAATTTGAAGAAAGCCCAAGCTTCCCAGATGCAAAGATCAAAGGCTACGACTACAAGGACGGCCAATTTGATTTTAGACTATCTGAGAGTGACTACGTTCTAGGATCTCAGACGAGTGATGCTGGATCCAAGATGTGCGCTAATTCTGCTAAGGGACAGCACATACACCTGATCATTGATAATGAGCCTTATGCTGCTAAGTACGAGAGTTCATTCGCTCATGATATCAGTGATGGGGAGCATTATCTTCTTGCATTTCTCAGTAGATCCTATCATGAGAGTATCAAGACAGATGGTGCTCACATAGCAGAGAAAATCATGGTAAAGGATGGCAGCATCGTCGATCGCGAGCCCATCACAGATCCCATGCTCTTCTACTCTAGACCCAAAGGCACCTATGTGGGCGAGAAAGAGACCAAGCATATGATGCTAGATTTCTATGTCATCAATGCAGAGATCGGCAAAGACTATGATGTGAGGATGACCATTAACGATCAGGTAAAAATGGTACTTGATGAGTGGAAGCCATACTTCCTAGAAGGACTAGGCATGGGCAACAATAGCATTACTCTATCGCTCCTAGCTAAGGATGGATCTCAAGCCGATGTGCCTCTGCTACCTGTGACTCGCGAGTTTATGCTTAAGGGTGAGCCCCAAAAGCAGTAGCCTGATCTGTATGAGTCCATACGGCGAGGTGCTTATATAAATTAATAGAGAAAACAGCTTGCAATAAAATTGGCGGAGTGACTATCTTTGCCGTCGCATTTTTTGGTGGCTATAGCTCAGTTGGTTAGAGCGCTGGATTGTGGTTCCAGAGGTCGCCGGTTCAATTCCGGTTAGCCACCCATTTTTTTCTCTTAGCTATTTATCTTATGGAAGGCGTAGATATCAAGGCCCTGATCATCATGGTCATCGTGGGGGTACTCGCTGGAAGCGTGGCTTCTCGCATAGTGAAGCGAGGGCAATTCAATTTCCTTATTAGCACGCTTCTTGGCATTGCTGGAGCTGTAGTCGGCGGTTACATATTCAAGCTTCTTGGCATGACTCCAGGCAAGCATATCACTCAGATGCTTACAGATACCTTCGGTTTTCAGTTTCCTGAAGATTTTATAGGTATGCTGGTCAGTGCGATTCTTGGATCAGTACTGCTACTTCTTTTAGCTAAGATCGTACAAGGTAAAAGAGGGAAAGATCCTATCGTGAGATAATTACTTGTCTGAGGCCTATCCTCCCATCCGCTAGTTGCAATCTGATATAATAGAGTCCAGGTACGATGTCAGTGACATCTAGCTCAACACGGCTCATAGAGTTTGACTCGACGCTAGTTATCCTACCCAAGATATCTATCAACTCCTGTGAGACAATCGATATGGCTTCTGATTCTATGATAATCACATCGCTCGCTGGCACAGGATAGATGGTGATCTCATCAGCTTTTATCTGATCACTCGATACACTGGTGCGCACATCTATGTTCAGCTCTATTCTGTCGGTGCAGCAAATGCTCGGTTGAGGGCTCATCCGCCAATCGTAGAAATAGTAGTAGCCAAGGTCATTCTGTGAACTTGTAGTAATGGTGGCCACTTCACCTATTTGATAAGGGTAATCAACATCGAGTGACGGATTGCGCCAAAGTCTCGGACTTGCCACACCAAATACCTCGATATTTTGAGATCTCGATGTGGTAAGACGGTAATCTTCACCAGCGGGGATCGACCATCCTAGGGGAAGTCTAGATACGCCCTCGGGTACCGTGATCACTTTCGTGAAAATGAGCTCTGAGTCCTTCCATAATTCTATAGCGCGATCCCCAGCAAAGTCAGTCACGACATCTACATGGTGCAGAAGAGCGTCAGTATGACAATCGAAAAACATCGAAGCATTCAGTCCATCAAAATGATACTGCGTATTGCCTCTGTGCTCTAGTTCACCGCCTGAAGAAAGCACGGTTTGCTCATATACACAGCTCTCAAGCCAGAAACTTGTATCCGCAAGGATAGAATCCAGCAGAAGACTATCTCCAGTGAAAGCAACCAGAGAGCTCGTATCGGAGGTAAACCAGAAGAGAGAATCGGGTGTATCTATGAGTACTCTGATATCGTCTCCTTGATCAAAACTATCGAGCTCTGGTAGTACTAGAGATGGCTCGTCAAGATAGCTAATAGGAAGAGCCTCGCTTAGCCAATCTGTACATGTGCCTTCTATAGAAACTGAAACAGTCTCCTCGCTGGTAATCATGATGGTAGCAGTAGTATCACTTGTACTCCAGTCATACGACCTAGCTTTTCCATCAGTACTCAGGATGATGACATCACCTACACATGCAGGCAACTGCCCACTTACTATTTCTATCGTCGGTGACTCTTCAGGATCAAAATCAACATAGACAGGGCCTAGTACCCTTATACAACCATCAAGTCCTATAACTCGAGCAGAGAGCAATGCATCGTCTGTTACCCATCGCGTCATGGTCTGGGTTCCATCAGACCATAAGATTTCCCCAAGCATGCTCACTTCTAGCCATACAGAGTCACCAGCACATGCCTTGATGATGGGGCTATCTGACAATTCACTGGCCATAGTAGCACAAGCTCCCTGAGTTATTAGGTATCTCTGATCCACAAGGATGTCAGCTATGAGCTCAGTGGCGCCATCTGGCCATCGGATGGCAATGCTATCTATAATCTCATCTTGACCAAGTCCTAGATGCGTGGCTAGGCTATTCTGTATACCGTAACTGTGACCGCTTCTTACCTCTCTTGAAATCTCGCCCCGTGGACCATAAACCGTAATAGTAGAGCCTATCGCTGGACTTTGATCTGAAGTTTCAAGTTGTAGTATTGACCAGTGTCGATCCTCAGCGAGTTGTCCATAGAGAATCTCATCTGGTCGACTCGAAGGCGAATTAAATAGCTGTGGATAGCTAACATAAAGATCAAGTATCCCATCGGAGTTTAAATCACCAACTGCCATGCTTGTAGGATGATCCGCTAGACCAGTCATGGCAATTTCTTCAAATCGAAATGCTCCAATGTTACTGAAATACTGAGCTCTCTCTCCAGTTGTCAATAGATCCAAATCGCCGTCCAGATCAAAATCCCGAAGAACTATCTGTACAGGCAATCCATCAATATCAACCCCAGATCTTCCGCTGACATCAAGCCATGCACCGTCAAGATACTGTAACACAGAGCTAGGGTCATCATGATTAATGATCACCATATCCTTATCTCCGTCTCCATCTAGGTCACCCACATCTGCTGCCCAACTCTGTTGGCCTAGATCAAGCGACAAGGCGGCGGCTCGCTGATCAAACTCCATTGAGTTCTGCTGCTCAAAATATTGATTGATTCTTCTAGGATCTTCTGGGTCATCCACCCCGATGCGACACTTACTGATGTAGAGATCTATATCATCGTCATCATCAAGATCGCTCCACAGGGAAGCATAGTTTCCGCTATTGTCAGAGCTCGGGAATGTGGTGAAGTCTATCCAATCTGGCTGCGAAGAGAAGCTACGTGCTCCCTCATACTTCCAGATCTTATTCAGTCCATTGTCATTACAGATGAATACATCTAGAAACCCATCTTGGTCTATGTCCACAAGATTACTTCCTTGGGCAAAGAAGATATCCCCTGGCAGTGAGGTAACATCTGGAGTCGACGTAGAATACAATGGCCCCCAAATCACCTTAGATTCGTCCGCCTCTTCACCTATGAGTAGATCTACATGTCCATCGCGATCTATATCTCCTGCCGCCACAGACCATAACTCGCTTGCGATGAAAGCATGCTCGATAAAATCAAAGCCTTGACCATCAGGGCGCTGCAGGCGTACATGCATGCTTCTTGCACGATGAAAGCTAATCACATCATCGAGTAAATCACCATTGATATCTGTGACACACAGCGCAACTCCACTTCTCGTCACCTGATCGAGTGGTCTGTCTTCGACAAAGTCTAGCTGGCCATATACCTCTGACGATTGGAGAAGTACCGCGATACTAAAACAGCTCAGGAGGATTCTTCGAATCTCCGGTCTTATCATCTGTGTATGATGATTTGCTGAACCATCTGAGAATCACCGGTCCGAAGATGTAAAAAATAGCTTCCACTCAGAAGTTGACTTAGGTCCAGGTGGTGCTGACTGAGAGTGACTTTCTCTCTCAAGACCACCGTTCCTAGCTCGGATACAAGCTGCAACTCACCTGTAAAACCTGCTGGTAGTGGAGCTATAGTGAGTTGATCAGATGCAGGAACTGGATAGATAGCCACTTGCTTGAAAAGTTCATCTCTTGTACTCGTGCCTAGTGAGACAACTGCTCTCACGGGGGTGCGTATATCGGACTCACACAGCACATCTGCCGGTCTGACTTTCCAGTCATAGAAGTAATAAAATCCTCGATCGACTACACTAGATTTCTTAATGCTCAGAATATTATCCAGCTCATATGGATAGGAAATATCATCCGTGTTGGATCTCCAGAGCATTGGATTCTTGTTTCCCTGATTGGCGATGTTGAGTAAGGTATCAGTGGTAATGGAGTAGTTGACACCTGCGGGAATTTCCCAGCTGAGGTTCACTTCATTAGCACCTATGCTCATATTGATAAAGTGCTCCTTGAGTACAGTGAAGTCATTGTCCAACAGGATCAAACGTCTCACACCTGGAAAATCTGTGTAACAAGTAATCTCATCAATCACTACATCTTGAAATGCGTCAAAGAGCATGCGAGCGTTAAGCTCTGAAAAGTTATACTTGGTATCTCCCGTATGAGCTTCCTCCCCTACAGATTGCACATCTCTTCTATGATTTCTCTGATCAGAGACATAGTAGAATTCGCTACTAAACAAAGGCTTAGTCTCATAGACACCACCTTCTTCTAATAGATCAACCGTACTATCATCATCGTACCACTGTGGATTCTCACCCGTTGCGGTCAGTATTGCCTTGCCAGCAGGTCTCACTGTATCACCTGTAGCTGTAGGTGCAGGTGGTCTACTATAAAACTGTATGTCAACAGAGTCACTCTCCCACTCTGCACAGGTTCCCTGTACGGTGACGCTATATGAACCCTCTGTAGTTGTCAAGATTTGTGGTCCCGCGGCTCCTGTAGACCAAGTGTAACTCTCTGCGGGTTCACGCGTAGCAAGTATGACGGCCGTACCATCACAGTTCTGCAAGTTACCGGCCATGAAGATCAGCTCTGGAGTATCATCTGGATCTACATCCACATAGATTACATCGCTCAGCCTTTCACAGCCGCTACTCTGTAATGTAGTCACGCTATACTGCCCAGCTTTTTTCACGACGATGGACCTTGCTGTCTCGCCTGTGGACCAGAGATATGACTCTGCAGAAAGACTCGTAAGGATGACGCTGTCCCCTTGGCATATCTTGACACTACCAGCCACTTCGATCTCAAATCGAGGACTTAAACATCCGCCTTCATGGGCAAAGTAAAAATTGTCAGCTGCCACAAGTGGATGACGATCCGTGATACCGCTTGGCCAATAGATAATCAGCGAATCAGCCATGGTAGCCTCACCAAGACCAAAGTGTGTATTGAGTGAATTCTGTATTCCAAAGGACTCACCGCTTCTCACCTCTCTAATCTGGGTACCCCATGGACCTTTCAGCTCTAGTCGCGCCCCTATACCGCGTGTATTGCTCTCATCTCCTAGTAGTCCTACAGTGATATGATGATTCTCATTGCCTTCATTGAGCCATAGTGCATCTGGTCTTATCGTAGGACTATTGAGGAAGGCTGTGTAAGAGGTATAGACATCTATGAAACCATCATGATTCAGGTCTCCCAGCGAGAACGAACCATATGGGAATATATCAAGTACGTCTCGGCGCTCATCAAAATCAAAGCCGCCTTGATTCTCGTAGAAAAATACCTTTTCACCGGCTGTAATCAAGTCAAGATCAGTGTCATTGTCAAAATCTACAAGTTTCACTTGAGTACAGAAATCTTTGAAATCGATTCCTGTGAAGCTAGTGAGATCAGCAAAGTTGATGTTGTCTTGGTTTTCGTAAATCCTAGCTGGCTGATTGGCTTGGACCATGATGCAATCTAGATCGCCATCATTATCCATATCACCGAAGTCGGTAGCCAAAGTCAAATCACCCGCATCTAAGCCTGTGTACTCCGCGAGATCAAAAAATATCTGGTTATCATTAACATAAAGCTGATTGACTCTTGTCGGTGCAGTTGGATTTGGCTCTTCTAGGTCAGCTTTGGACAAGTAGAGATCTGCATCACCATCCCAGTCAATGTCAGACCATACAGCGCCTCTACTCCCCGAGTTGTCTGACAAGGGAACAGTGGAGAAATTGAGCCATGTATTGTTGAACTTGAAGGTACCATCTCCTTTATTTTCTAAGACGCGATTGGTCCCAAGGAGATTGCAGATCACGATATCGAGCCAGCCATCATTGTTGATGTCGTACATAGTGGATGTCTGGGCAAATAGACTCGAGATAGGCAGATCTACGACTATGATGTCAGCAGTATCACGAGCACCATAGACAAGATTGGGCTTTTCATATGTACCCGACACCAATATATCTGAGAATCCATCATTATTGACGTCGCCAACGGCAATGCTCCAAGTGGCAGTGCTATTGGCTTCACCGATAGACCATTCATCAAATCCTGCACCGTTGCCTCTATTGACAAGTACTACGAGGTCATTCTGGTTGCGCACCACAATGATGTCATCCAAAAAATCACCATTGATATCTGCGATACCGACAGGAAGGCCACTGTTAGTCTTTGGGAGACCGAGCTGATCTGTACTTTTGACAAAGCCTATTTGTCCACAGAGGACAGTAGGTATTGCTGATAGTATGATGAGTAGTTGTATAAGTTTCTTCACGTAGCAGGACTAAGTCTAACAAAGTTATCTAAATTATAAGCAGTAGCAGTGACGTAAACTTTACCTTCTTATCACATAGTCGTAATGGTACGCAAGCTCACTTCACTCCTATCCTACTACTTCAAATCCCGTACCATACATTCTGTGCACAGTCCTCTGGTGTATGATATGCTCAAAGATGCGAGCTATACCAGCAGTGATCAAAGTAAGTATGCACCTATCCGTGAGGTACAGCGTGAGCTCAATGCTGATACAAGTCAAGTCGCATGGAAAGACCTAGGTGCACCATCCAGTCGTCCGACTAGAACGAGGACCATAGGCTCTCTCTCTAAGCTGATTGGTACCACACCCTATCGAGGACACCTACTCTACCATCTAGCTACTTGGCTACAAGCACAGTCTATACTAGAACTCGGTACTGGCTGTGGTATCAGTACGTGCTACCTACGAGCCGCCCGCCCAGACGCTGAGATCGTATCTGTTGATGGACAATCTGCAGCTATCGACATTGCCACTATGTGTATAGCCCGTATGGGATTCGAGCCGCCAACATTTTCGGTTGCTCTATTCCAAGAGTTTTTTGATTCTATAAGTGTTGATACATACGATCTCGTACTCATAGATGGGGATCATCGAGGTAAAGCGATTCTAGAGACTACGAGACGACTACAGAAGCATTTGCGCGAAAGCGCCTTACTCATCTACGACGATATCTACTGGTCTGCTGATATGATTGATGGCTGGTCTCAGCTCTGTGATGACAAGTATAGACATAGACTGTTTGGCAAGCCTACCATATGCCTCGACCTGTTCCACTATGGCGTCATCATCACTGATCCTCGGATTATAGAAGATGAGTCCATGGCGATCATCTCTAGCCGATGGAAACCATGGACACTAGGATGGTAAGTGAGTCGGGCTATGGTACTTAGATACTGCCCACAGAAAAGTAGCAGCCAGTGCTGACTTAATCAAAGCACCTGGAAGAAATACGAGTGCACCATCTCTGATGGCAGGTAATACGGGAACCGATAGAGCTAAGATCAAGCCTACAGCTCCACAGATCAGTATACAAATATGGCTGAGCAGCATTTCTGCCATAGATCTCCACCAAGTCTTGTACACACCAGGCAGTAGCGACGCAGGAAGGAAGGCTATCAGATAGCCCAGTCCTGCGCTTTGAAGCAGTTCTGCCCCTCCAGGGCTTGAGGAAAACACCGGTAGGCCAGCCCAGCCAAGCAATAGATATATGGTAATGACCACGATGGTCTTAGCTGGACCCAGTAGTGGACATAACAGCACCACTATCAAGGACTGAAGAGAAAAGCTGAGATAGGATAAGCCTGCATCTATCTCTATCTTACTACTGAGTATAAGTAGGCTAATTGCGGCGATCACTCGGACTATCTTCACGAGCGGGTTGATCGCAGGAGCTTGCGTAGTACGATAACTATCAGCGCGATAGAAACCGCAGGAATCATGACCGTCCAGAGCTCATTCTGCAGCACACGCAGCCCATGACTACTGAAGAATCGCTCCCAGTGAATAGAACTCACGCGGATATATCTCCACGGAGCGAAGAATCGCTCATCAGTGAAGGGAATCAGAAATCCAATACCTCTTCCACCGGTAGTAAATGCATCGATAATGCCGTGAGAGATCGTACAGCAGATGTAAAATAGAGCTACCATTTTCCTCTGATCTGGCTTGAGCGATCGATGAAATATTACAGCCATCAAGAGTCCCCAGAAGATGCCAAATAGTATAGAATGAGTTGCTCCACGATGACCGAGCATGTGCTCATAAGATATCCCAAAGGCAAAGGCTATGACATCAAGATCTGGCATTACTGCACAGAAGATTCCAAGTGCCAATACACTACCTTTCATATAGTCTTGACGGACAGCGGCATATCCAGCTCCTGCCACTACAGCATGTGCAAATGCTGATGCCATTAGCGCTGAGAGGCTTTGCGAAATCCAATTCCGCGTTTATCAAAGCCAGACTTATAGGTCTCTGTCTCAAAGAAAGCAAC
>ENA-ORXU01000288-ORXU01000288.1-marine-metagenome-genome-assembly--contig:-NODE-288-length-63145-cov-4.036738_pt1 | contig 63145 bp, 56 predicted proteins | sample MGYA00237869_ERZ511484 | MGnify/ENA metagenome assembly ERZ511484 | reverse complement strand
ACCGATTTTCCGGATTGTTTGGCCTCTACCGCGGCTATGACCGCTGCGGAAGTTCCACCATAAACTATAATGTCGGCTTCATTCCCGTTGGATTTTTTTTCGGTACGATCTGAACAGCCGAGTAAAAGGAAGACGGTCAAGATCAAAAAAGTTGTATAACGATAGCTTTTGGGTAAGAATATTAAAGTTTGCATGTAGTAGTTTTTATAATCATTTTTTGAGGTCAGTAACTATTTACCTTCTTAAACTTAATATTTATAGCTTCCAACAAACATACTTTTAAAGTTGAGAGTCTTGAACCTCCGTTGAGACCCCTCCGCCTATCGGCACCTCCCCTTGAAAATAAGGGGAGGACCCAAATATCAACGTTTTTGCCAAACCGACAATGCGTATTTAACTACTGACCTCTATTCATTATATAAATGCGGAATAGCACTTTTATTCTTCCAGCACTTGCCCTTTCTCCAACAATACACTTCTTAACTTTTCGTATGCAATATCCTGCACGGGAACATTCCCATCGATGGCCAAGACCGCGGCCGCTGCTGCCGATTGCCCTAATATCATAAACACCGGTTCCATACGGATTGATCCATAAGCAGTATGGCTTGCGGAAACACATACCGGAACCAATAAATTCCCGCATTCTTCCTTTTTTGGAACGATGGAACCGTAAGCAATCGAATACGGGGTGGTGCGAGCACCGACATCCCCCTCATTTTGCACAAAACCCTCTGGAGTGACATAGCGTTGAATGTTATGGGAATCTACTCCGTAAGACCCCATACCTATTGGTTCTGGCACCTTACGGTCGCCGAAAACGTTGTGCTCGGTAGTGACATAGTTTCCGATCATTCTTCGTGCTTCGCGAACATACAGTTGGTGGGGCCAATTACCGTTGTCGGTAAACTCGTCTTTTGCCAAACCCCATTTGCCCAGCTCGCTACGAACTTTTTCAGGAACCCGAGGATCATTGGAAGCGAACCAGTATAGGCCTTTTTGATAAGCTTTGTGTTCTTTGATAATTTCCTTCCTTCTTTCATAGGATGCTTCGGGGTAATCGTAGTTCATTCCTATATTATCACTACTGAACGGCCCTCTGTTGTTGTTGTCAGTTTTTAGGTTGGGTACGGGGTCGAACTTGTTGAAATCCTCATAAATGTCGGTATGACCGGCTTCAAAGACCCTGAGCAACAATTCGTATTGATAGGGATCATAATTTTTCGGTTTTGGAAGGGGAACCCTGTTCTTTGGGTTGTTGGTCAGACAGACCCGAAAACAGTACGCCTGTACTTTATCGTCGCCCGAACCATACGCCCCCGGTTCGGCAGGGGTAATTCTTGGAAGCAGACCGCTGGATGGATCACCGGCAATTCTATAAGGCGAAATATCCGATTTGAAAAAATGTTTATGGTGCAGTACCCCTGTCTGTACGCCGTTCCATTTTTCATTGTAGGTCTGGTTGCCTTCCCTGCCTACATGATAGGCAACACCGGCAGCGGCCATCAAATCGCCTTCGTAGGTAGCATCTATAAAAACCTTGCCAACGAAAGTCATTCCCGAAAGGGTTATTATCGAGCTAATTCTATTGTCTTTCTCTGTAACACCGTTCGATCTGTCGAGCCATTCATTTTTAAATACCTTGATGTTGTTCTCGGCGATGTATCGCTCGAACAGTTGTTCGGCAACATGGGGTTCGAACACCCACATCATTTGTTTTTCATCGACTATCGAGGGGTTTTTACGGCCATTGTCATATTCATCCCGTTTGTGCCATTTCCAAGCTTTGTCATTTTTATAATGTTTCCAAATATCATGGTAAAACTGCTTCGACAGACCGCCGATGGTCTCTTTTTTTCCGGTATCCGTCCAGCCCAAACCACCGGATGTAAGTCCGCCCAAATGGGTAGCAGGAGAAACTACGATTACTGATTTTCCCGATTGTTTGGCCTCTACTGCGGCTATAATCGCTGCGGAAGTTCCGCCATAAATAATAATGTCGGCTTCATGTTCAATGGGATTTTTTTCGGCATGATTTGACCAACCTAGCGTGAGAAACACGCTCAGAATCAAGAAAACACTACGTGCAAAATGCTTAAGAAAGAATTTCAAAGTTTGCATATGATACTATCAATAATCTTTATTATCATTTTTTCCATTTGTACTATGGATTGATTTTCGCACCAATCCGTTTCGGTCTCATTCTTTGGGATTTTTCAGGTAGCATCTTATTTATTGGAAGATGCTTCAATAGTTCTAGTCGGATTTTCCATATACATCGAAAGCATATCGGATAGCTCTTTTACCTTTTCAGGGTTTTGGGCATATAAATTTTCACGTTCCCCGATGTCTTCCGCCAAATGATATAATTGCCCTTCATGCTCGTCACGCGGCAATATATTGGGGAAGTCTCCCTCTATCCGATTCGTGAAACCACCGGGGCCTTTTCCGTTGATATATTTCCAACCGCCGTGGATGATACTCTCCAAGCCCCCGTTGCTATGGATGACCGGTGGCCTATCGGTCTTGACCTCTCCCTTCAACAATGAAAGGAAGCTTACGCTATCTTCTCCCGCAGCTGCCGACAAGGGTTTTTGCAGCACGTCGGAAACGGTGGAAAAAATATCGGTAAAACAGACTAGGGCATCACTCTCCGTACCCGGTGCGACTTGACCGGGCCAACTGACGATAAAGGGCATTCGATGCCCACCTTCCAGCACATCGGCTTTCATTCCACTTAAAGGGCCGACGCTATTATGATCAAAATCGGAAACATTGTTCGGAAACCAGACCGGGCCGTTATCACTTGCGAACATTACGATAGTATCTTCGCTTAGGCCCAGATCTTCCAACTTTTTTAGAATCGTACCCACATAATGATCGACCTGCATTACAAAGTCGCCGTACATGCCCGCGCCGCTTTTTCCCGCGAACGCCTCGTCGGGCAACCATGGGGTATGGGGCGCGGTCATGGGAAAATACATAAAGAAAGGATTAGCGCTTTCCTCACGTTTGTATTCCTCTAAATAACCATTTACTTTTTCGGTCAGGGTTTCCAAAACGTTGTCGTGTCTAAAATCCGAGGGCGTTTTACCGCCCCGCCAAAAAGCCCCTTGAATGGGGCTCCACCCCTCACTATAATTATCGCCAACGCTATCGGATGGATAACTCACAATTTGATCGTTTTCGATGTAGTAATAAGGTGGAATGTCCAAAGATGCCGGAATACCATAAAAATAATCGAAGCCTTTGTCCACCGGGCCACCTTCAATCCGGGCACCCTCGACCGGGTTTTTCTCGTTGATAATTCCCTGATGCCATTTACCCACACAGGCAGTCTGATACCCATTTTTTTGAAGAAACTTGCCCATGGTCTCCCGATCAGGCGCAATCATCGATTCGGTGTATTCGCGATTATTTCGAAACGGAAAACGACCCGTCAACAGGCCGTAACGGGATGGTACGCACCAAGTGCCTGCAGCATGTGCATTGGTAAATTTCATTCCGTTTTCGGCGATCGCATCGATATTCGGAGTCGAAATCTTGGAATCGGGATTAAAAGACGAAAGGTCGCCATACCCCAAATCATCGGCCAGAATGATTAGGATATTAGGGGGTTTCTTTTGCCCGGATTCGGATTTCGGTTTTGATTCTTTGCAGCTGCAAAACGAAACAAAACATAATAATAGGATAACCTGTTTTACGGTTCTCATTCTTTTTCTTGGTTTAATACCTCATCTACATTATTGACCATAGCATCAAATTCAGTTTCGGAAGGTGTGTATTCAAAATTATGTGAAATCAGTTGCGAACCATCTTGGATATGCATGGGCGGATCGGCGTCATTGGATTTTAAAATAACATTTCGAAATTCTAGGGACTTAAAGTTTTTCGCGTTAAAAAATGACGGTGCATCTAGCGTTCTGCCTTCGAAAATGATAGCTGCATCGTTGCCGCCACCCACTTGGGCAATCGATACGTTTCGTAGCGTCAATTCCAACGTTCGGGTATCGCCGCCGTCGATATAAAATGCTTTTTTGACATTCGTAGCCTGCAAGCTTTCGAATACGATATCGGTTGCGGGCTGCCCGGTCTGCCATAGTCCGTCATCAAAATTATAGTTGAAGATCTGGTCGACGTTCTTGATGGTAAAATTCTGTATCAGCCAATTTCCGCTTTTGATTTTAGGCTTTGGATTTTCATCTTCGGGAGAAAAATGAACGAAGGCCGAAAGTGTATTGTTCCGATTCTGTTTGATGTGTTTGTACTCCCCCGGCCCCCAGATAAGGCAGTTTTTTGCTATCAAGTTCCGGCATCCGAACCGGAAGGCATTGCAGGAGGTGTTGATTTTACAGTTTTCGATGTAGAAGTCCCGATTATCGTTTCCGGCAAAGGCATCATCCCCGGTGCGAAAATCGCAATCCCGCACATCGAAATTGTTGCAGAAACGCGTGTGCAGGGCATCGTGACCACCACGTACTTTTACATTATGTACCGTTCCATAACCGCAATGCCTAAAATTCATGGCCCAATTGGCCGAACGGGTAATGGTAATATCTTTTATGGTAATGCTATCGCAATTGGTAAACCGAATGCCGTGCGGCCCACGAAAGCCTGCCTCTCCCTTCGGATTTTTGAGGTCGATTCCATCCAGAAGACCTTCCCCTATGATGGCTATATTTTTAAGGTCGTCGCCCATGATCAAGGCATTTGTCCATTTCCATTCGCCATAATCTTCCAGCTTATCGCTGCCTTCCAAAACGGCCCCTTTTTCAAATTGTAGGGTAACGTTGCTTTTCATGTACAGGCCACCGGATATAAATTTCCCCTTTTTAAAAAGAACGGTTCCGCCACCGGACTCGCCGCATTTTTCAATGGCATCTTGAATAACTTCGGTCATCAATTCGGTGGACGGGGCGACTTCGATCTTGAAATCTTCTTTGTTTGAATTGCAGGATAGTTGTAGGAAACCAAGCCATAGGAGGATGAAGATTTTGTACGGGTTATTCATTCGAATATCATTTATTTAGGTCAGTAGATTTAACATATCTCAAGTTAAGTGCTCACGGCTCCCAACAAACATTTTTTCTTTTTTGAGAGTTATAAACCTCCTTTGGAACCCCTCCGCCTATCGGCACCTCCCCTTCAAAATAAGTGGAGGGGCCCATTAACAACATTTGTTTCAAACCGATTATATGTTTTTCATATTGACCTTTACTCTTTTTTTCTTTTACTCCTCATGAAGCGACCCGTAGACCGATGATAATACTTTCTCATGTGCTTTTTTTGTTATTTCGGTTCTTACCGGAAAGGGCTGTCCATCATCCTGAAGATAGGTGCGTTTCATCCTTCCCTCGGGAAACCAGCGGTCGTTGCCGTGGGTGCCTATCAATTGGCATTTGAAAACGCCGATGACGTAGGGGAGCGAAAACACTCCCTTTAACCATTCGGCCGTTTCTTTCGAGGCCACTTGCTCGTTTTTGACCGTGCCGCGTTCGGTTTCGTAAGTCTCGTCCAAACTAAAAGGTGCGGCCCAATCGATGATCATCATTGGCTTTCTATGGGTCGACTCAAACTGCTCTTGGTAGGCATCCTCTTGAAACAGCTGCCATTCGGGCGGCCTTTGCGGGGAAAGGATAAGGGCCTGGGTGCAGAAGACGTCGACATACTTGCCTACGGATTCCAATACAGGTTTAGGTGCCATCCTCAGCACGAAACGCTCGCCGAAAAACAGTTTGTTCGGGGCATATTTTCGAACCGATTTTTGTAGGTTGGCGTAGAGCGTATCGGCCAGTATTCCCAAAAACTCCAAATCGTCCTTTTCGACTGCGGTATTCTTGATCTTGACGCTATCCATAGTCCCGAAGGAACTGAAATCGGTTCCGTATGCACTATTTAAATCTTCAACCTTCCCGTATTTCTCCTTTAGAAAACCTTGATATTTTTGCTTCCCGATGGCTTCTTCGGGCAGGGACCGGTAGAAATCCATCCGCCTTGAATCCCAGACGGGCAGGTCGGCAAAGGCGATGCCCAATACCATGGAATCTTTGGCGATACCTTCGGAATCTTTCTTTATTTTTTCTTCCAGCGCTTGCTGAAAATCGGGGTCGAACACATCGAACCGAAATTTTTCACGATCGGGAAAATCGATATTTACCACATAGGGCATCCGTTCGGTAAGCATGGGCAGCAACAGGGCATAAGCTTCTCCTGCATTTAAACCCATTTCGACCATGGTTTTGTGCATGGCATCTTCCGCTAAATCCCGATTATCTCCGAAACGTTCTAGAAAGGATTTCGACTGCTCTAGATTGTCCAAAAATTTACCTACGTGGTTGGCTCCCAAAGCCACATATGGATGCCCTTCCGGAGTAATGTACATCCAACGCTCATTTACTTTTTGTGTTCGAAAATGTCCGGTTGCCTCGAATTGTTGTTCGGTATACCCGCCGAAACGGTCGTATTCTTCTTGTTCGGAACAGGAGGCAATTATGCAAAGCAGAATGCCCAAAAATATTTTTTTAAAAAATGGAATTCTAAAATCGATACGTGCCATACTCATATTCATAAGGCTTCAAAAGCAGAAATGACATTTTATAATTTACGAATTCAAAAGTTTGACGATTATTCAGATTCGCTGAGATGGAGTTTTCGATATTGCTTCGGGGGCATCCCGAATTTATCCTTAAAGCTTCTATTGAAATGCGATTGGTTAGAGAAGCCTACATCGACAAAAATATGGCCCATCGGCCTGTCGATATATTTGAGCATGATCTCCGCAGCGGCCTGAAGCCTGATATTGCGGATGAATTCATTGACCGATTCGCCGGTTATCGATTTCATTTTTGCATAAAGCAATGAGCGGCTGATGCCTACTTTTTTGCATAACAGGTTCACATCGAGATTGGCGTTGGCCATTTCTTCGTGAACGGTCGCTACACAAGATTTCAACAAAACCTTATCACGATGGTCCCCGTTGATAAGCTCTGGAACAAATCCACCTTTCCTGAACCGCTCTTGCATACGGTGGCGTGTATCCAAAAGGTTTCGGATTTTCAGATGGAGAATCTCCATATTGAAAGGCTTAGTAATGTAGTCGTCCGCACCTTTTTGCAATCCGGTTTTCTGGTCTTCGATAGTGGCCTTTGCGGTCAAAAGTACTGTTAGAATATGGCAGGTCTCGGCTTCTTTTTTGATATGGCTGCATAGTTCGATTCCGTTCATTTCGGGCATCATGATATCGGAAATCACCATATCGGGCAGGTTTTTAAGGCACTTTTTCCATCCTTCTTTACCGTTCGTCGCTGTTATTACATTATAATTTGCCGATAATTCCGTGGCCATAAAATCCTTCAGTTCCACATTGTCCTCGACAATAAGAATTAGAGGTGCATCTTGATCTAAACTTTCTACTCCGTTCTTAGGTCGGTTTTCGATAAGGGCATCATAATCGGGACTTACCAAGTTTATGGCTTCACTATCTTTTGACTCCGTAGCTATAATCGGGTCGTTCTCGAACATCGATTTGCGTACCCCAAGTCGAACGGTAAATCGGATTCCTTCCTTTTCCTTGCTCTGAACCTCGATACTGCCTTTATGCAGCTCGGCCAAACTTTTGGCCAATGAAAGTCCGATGCCCCCTGACGAGCTTTCTTTAGTTTCCGAATGGTTCTTTCGAACGAATCTTCCGAAAATATCGGTTAGGTCTTCCTGCCTGATTCCAATTCCGGAATCGGAAACCATTACTATGAGATTTTTAAGTCCCTTTTCATCGGCTTCCCCCTTTATTTCTAATTTAATATTCCCTTCTTCGGGAGTAAACTTAAAAGCATTGCCAAGAAGATTGTACATGATTTTTTCAAGTTTATCCATATCAAAAACGCAGACTGGGTTCTCAAGATTGGATACAAACTCGTAGCGAATGCCCTGTTTTTTCGCCCTAAAATTAAACGAATCAAATATTTGCCTGATAAACGATTCGATGTTCCCTTCCGTCAAATGTATTTTCATAAAACCGCTATCGATTTTGGAAACATCCAGCAATTGATTGATCAACCGCAATAATCTTCTCGAATTCTTTACGGCGAGTTCTACCGACCTGTTAATGCGCGGATCGTTCCTCGTTTCTTTAAACAATTTTTCGAGGGGAGCGGTTATCAGGGTCAAGGGGGTTCTGAATTCATGGGAGACATTTGTAAAAAAACGGGTGCGCATTTCAGAGGATCTGCGTACCTCTTCGGCCATGATTTCTAGCGTATCGTTTTTCGCCATGACTTGTTCTTTCTGTTCTGCCAGCGATAAATTCGCGATTTCGAGTTCTTCCGTACGTTGCCTGACCAGTTTTTCGAGAATGAGTTTCTTCCTTTTTATCTGACGGAAACGTACCTGAAACCATATCATGATTGTCGCCAAAATGGATAGGATCAGCAATACCCTGAACCACCATGTGCCCCAAAAAGGCGGTGTGATGGTCAATTGTAGCGATGCGCCTGCCTCGTTCCAAATATGATCGTTGTTCGATGCCTTGACCTTGAATTCATAATCTCCTGGATCTAGATTGGTATAACTTGCCGTTCTTTGAGACCCCGAATAGTTCCAATCTTCGTCAAAACCTTCCAGTTTGAATGCGTAGCTGTTTTTGGCCGTCGATGAAAAATTCAGCGCGGCGAATTCAATGGAAAATACGTTCGATTCGTAGGGAAGAGTTATAGTCCGAGAATGGTCGATCGCACTTTTAAGAAGCGAATTCTCGCCGGGGCGAACCGATTCGTTAAAAACCTTGAAATCGGTAAACACCAAATCGGGCACGTTATCGTTGACCTTGATCGAAGCGGGGTCAAAACTGGCAAATCCGTTCGTTCCGCCGAAGAACATTTTTCCGTCGGGGTTTTTGTGCGACCATTTTAATTCTGTGTAGGCACCATCTTCGGCCGTGAAATGCACGAACGATTTGTTTTCACGATCGAACTTCGATATTCCGTTTTGGGTGCCCAACCATAGATCGCCCATTTCGTCTTCCAAAATACCATAGACTGAAAGATGATCCAAGGTCGGGTCGGTATAGCGTTTAAAGGTCTTGGTCACTCTATCAAATTCTTCCAATCCGTTATAGGTGCCGACCCAAATTTTGTCTTTTGAATCTTTAAAAACGGCCCATGCCCGACTATGGCTTATGCTTTTCGGGTCGTTCTCACGGTTTACGAAATGTTCGATCTCATTGCTTTTTATGTCAAAAGTCGCAAGGCCGTTTTCAGTAGCCAGGTATAGGGTATTGGTCTCCTTTTCGAGCCAAATTTCCCAAATCCATTCCCCTATTTTAAAAGATTGAAATGTTCCATTTTTGCTATCGAACCGTTCCAAAAAACCATAGATGGTGCTCAGCCAAAGAACTCCGTCATCCTCTTGTATCATATCGGTAATACAACAGCTCAACCGGTCGTTGGTGTTCATACCTTCGTCGAAAGAATATCCGTAGCGATGGAACAGATTGGTTTTTCTATCCAATAGGTTCAAGCCACCGCCCCAGGTCGAGACCATCAAATCGCCATTGGCCATTTCCAAAATACTCGTAACGCCACCGCGCGAAATCGTTTTGATATCCTTTTGTGAAGTAAAAGAGTTAATCAAGTTTCCTTCGGAAAATTCATAAAGTCCGCTATCGTTACCGATCCATTCATGACCGTCGGAAGTTTTACAGGCCGAGATAAATGAACGTTTGCCCTGGCTATTGGCCAAGTTGATTTCCGGGTAAGTCAAAGGAAATTTAATCTTGTCGGGGTCGTATTTGCTGATTCCCCCGGCAAGGGTACCGAACCAGATAATGCCCGATCGATCCTCATAAATGGCCTGGACGCTTTTGTGTGAAAGGGAGCTCGAATTCTTAAAATCGTGTATATACATTCGGGAACGCCCCGATTTGGTATCGTGGACGACCAAGCCGGTGTTAGAACCGATCCAAAGATTACCATTCCGGTCTTTGAGCATGCTATTGATGCGAGAGAGGTTCGTCGGTTCGTTCAACTTTAACATAAAAGGTCGTGCCCCGGCATCCGTGCGGCTCATTTTGAACAGGCCGGCATAGGAACCTATCAGCAAACTATCGGGGGAAGTGAGAAGTAATCCGCCAGAAATAGAAAACTTGTCTCCAAAAGCAAGTGCATCTTGATCCAAATAAGAAGATACGAATTCCTCCCTTTGCGTATCGAATAGTAGCAACCCCTTTGAGGTGGATAAATAGAGCGTATGTTCGTCTGCCTCGGTAATGGCCTGTATTTTCCGGTCTGGACTCCTTTGGTAATAGTACCGCTCAAAGGAAGCCACTTCGCTACGACCGACCGTCTCATCAGGTTCAAAGTTTATTTTGTTCAGGCCGTTGCTGGTGCCGATCCAGACCTGTCCGGAACTATCTTCATAAATTGAATACACCCAATCATCGGAAATACTCGAACTGTCTTCGGGGTCGTGCAACCAATTTTCGAAAGTCTCTTTTTCGGTATCGAAACGGGCAAGTCCGCCATACTTCGACCCGACCCAAAGATCTCCCCGGCTATCAACCAAAAGGGAATAAATATTGCTATCACGAAGACTGGCATCGTTTCCGCTTTCCTTGACAAAGAGGTCAAAAGAATAGCCGTTGTATCGGTTAAGGCCGTCGTAGGTGCCAAACCAAATATAGCCGATTTCATCCTGTACGATACATTGCACATTGTTGTTCGACAGGCCATCGGATACTGATATGCGCTCAAAGGAACGGACCGATTGCGCCGACAAGTGATTGCTGAACGACAACAGTACTGCTAAAAAACATATCCTAAACCATCTTGACTTCATGCCCATCGCCCTTGTAGTAAAGATGGGAAAAATATAGCTTCCATAAAAAGAAAACATCTTTTTTAAGAAGTTAATAATTTGTGGATGTCATTTTTAAGATAGATGTCTATTATATATGTAGGGACGGGATTATCCGCCAAAAGAAAGTGTAAACATGACTCCAATCGGTTATACCAGCATTACGGATTTTCTGTTGGACGAAAACTTTAAAGGTTGGGTCAATGCACCTACTGCGGAAAGCGATGCCTACTGGAAAAAGCAGATGGAAATCGATCCGAATTTGGCACCTTTGATAACCAAGGGTCGAGAGATTATTAAATGCTTTGCTACCGATCGAATTGCATTTTCGGAGGAAGAAGTGAAACTGTCGTTGGGAGAACTCCGAGAAAAAATTATAACCGACCGGAAGAAAAATAGAAAAAACAGAACAAAGGAAAAAACCTAATGACGGTAAACAAGGCATACAAAAGCAAATTCGAAAAATGGTCTATCGACAATACCGAATACCAGAACCTAAACTCAATTAACTAATCGAATACCTATGAAACAACCTAGAAGATTTTTAAGAAGATTGTTTTTGTTTATGCTGCTCCAATGTGGTGTGCTGGGCGTTATGTACGCTCAAAGTACCGTTAACGGAGTAATCACGGACGAGAACGGGCAACCTTTTCCCGGCGTAAACGTCATTGAGAAAGGTACCGGTAATGGGGTCATTTCCGATTTTGACGGTAATTACAAGATCTCTTTAAATGGCGAGAATGTAACACTTGTTTTTTCGTACATCGGCTATACCGCTCAGGAGATTACATATACCGGGCAATCGACTATCAATGCCACGATGGAACCTGATGTTCAGGCGCTTGACGAAGTGGTCGTGGTTGGGTACGGTACCCAGAAAAAATCTGATCTAACGGGATCTATATCTACGATCAAGTCGGAAGATATTTCGAAACAGGCCGAGACGCGGCTTGAAAACGCATTGCAAGGTAGGGCCGCAGGTGTTAACGTTGCACGTGGCCAAGGTTCTCCGGGCAGTGCCTCAAAAATATCCATTCGTGGTGCCGGCTCCATAGGCAATACCGCACCGCTTTGGATTATAGACGGTGTGCCACAAGACCCCGGAAATTTTTTCAATCCCAACGATATTGCATCCGTAGAGGTGCTAAAAGATGCCGCTGCTTCCGCTATTTACGGGGCTAGAGCGGCCCACGGTGTAATATTGGTTACCACAAAAAGAGGGGCATCCGAAAAAATCAACGTTAGTTTAAATACATCCACCGGTTTTCGTAACGCTATAAATCTCCCCAACATGCTGAATACAGCTCAGTATATCGATATTTATACACAGTCAAGAGCGGATGCTGGCGTAGCACCGGATCCTGCCTGGAGCAATCCTTCCGCATTGCCCGACACCGATTTTGCAGATGAGCTGTACCGTACTGCTATTGAGCAACGTATAAACCTTTCTGTTTCTGGCGGAAGCGAGAAGGCTCAGTTCTTTGTTTCGGGGGCCTATGATAAAGAACAGGGAATCATGATCGACAATCAATTTGAGCGATTCGCCCTAAGGGTAAATTCTGATTTTAAGATCGGTAAAATGTTGAAAATCGGAGAGTCGTTATTGGTATCGAGAACGCAAGAAAATCCGACCGCAGAAAATGGTAGGGATCTCGAAAGATTATATAGGGCCGCACCGACCATTCCGATTCGGGATCCTAGCAACCCGTTGGGCGGCTGGGGACGCGTTCCCCTTTACGGTAGTGGCATCAATCCGGTCGCAACGGAATTCCAGAACCATATCCTCAATAGGAATACCAGAATCAACGGTAATATATATGCGGAATTGGTACCGTTAGAGGGCCTGACCCTTAGGGGTAGTGTAGGCTTTAATGTCAATTCGGCACATAGCAGAGAGTTCAGTGAAGCCTTCGATGCCGGTAACATTTCGGATATATCGCGTTTAAGGCATTTCAGTGGGGACGAGGAATCCGTGAACACCAACCTAGTGTTGACCTATAACAAAGCAATAGGCGATCATAATTTTACGCTATTGGGCGGTATGGAACGTTTCGTTCTTGATGGCATCGAGTTTGATGCCACGGCACAGGAATTTCCCGTTGAGTATACCGAAAGTTTTGCATTGGCAAGCGGGGATGTCAATATTGCCCAACGGAACACCATTAGCGATCAATACAGGCTACAATCCTATTTTGGAAGATTCGATTACAGCTTCGCCGACAGGTATCTGTTACAGGCAAATATTCGTCGTGATGGTTCGTCAAGATTTGGATCGGCGAACCAATTTGGGGTATTTCCCTCTTTGTCAGCAGGATGGCGCGTCATCAATGAAAAATTTATGGAAAATAACGGTATTTTTTCCAATTTTAAACTACGGGCAAGTTGGGGTCTTTTGGGCTCGGATCGAACGGCCGACTATATTTTTGCCAGAACCTATAGAAACTTCAGGTCTACCTACGAGTTCGATGCCACGGGCGTTGACGGTGGAAACAAGGTAAGGGGCTTTTACCTGAATTCCCTTCCCAATAACGATATCAAATGGGAGGAAGTGGAACAATTGAATATAGGCCTTGATGTAGGGTTTTTCAATAATAGCCTAAATCTAACGGCGGACTATTATATAAAGACCACTAATGATATGATCTTAAATGTTCCCGTTCCAAATTCTTCGGGCATATCGCCCAGCAGGGGTAATGTACCCGAAATTCCTGTCAATGCGGCAAATATGGAAAATAGAGGATTTGAATTGGCGGCAGATTATAGATTCGCCATAAATGATTGGAAGTTTAACTTTTCTGCTAATGCGGCGTGGAACAAAAACGAGATTCTCGAGCTTACGGGAGAGGAAGATTTTAATATCTTGAGGACCGGTGGAGGACCGGTGGTCAATGGGCCTATTGCGATAACAGAGGTAGGGCAGCCCTTAGGTACATTTTTTGGGTTTGAGACCGATGGTGTTTTTCAGAGCCAAGCAGAGGTAGATTTGGTAAATAGTGGTGCCGCAGATGGTGCCTATCAGACCAATCAGACCGCACCTGGAGACCTTAGGTATAGGGATATCAGCGGGCCTGATGGCGTACCGGACGGAGAGATCACGAACGATGACAGAACCTATCTTGGTAATCCTTGGCCTGAAATGATATATGGTTTTAATGCGGCCGTGGAGTACAAAGGCTTTGATCTTAGTTTGTTTTTTCAAGGGGTATCGGGGGTAGATCTGTTCAACGCCAATAGAGGCTATTACAGATCAACGTTCGCCGGTTATAACACTAGCGAGAAGGTCTTTGAAGGATGGACGGCGCAGAACCCGTCCACTACCCATCCGCGGGTAAACCTAAATGATCCCAATGGAAATTTCGTAAATTCATCCGCATACCAAGTAGAGGATGGATCATATCTGAAGCTTAGAAACATACAGATAGGGTATGCCCTACCGTCCACGATATTGGACAGATTGAGCCTATCCAACCTTAGAATATTCGCAAGTGCGCAAAATATTTGGACTATTACCGGCTATGATGGCCTAGATCCAGAAGTTAGTAATGGTAATGGGAACAATACCTTACAAGGCTTGGATAATCAAAGTGTATACCCCCAAACAAGTTTGGTTTCACTTGGACTACAAATAGGATTTTAATTTAAAAGAGCTATCATGAAAACGTATATTAGAAACTTTATAGTATTACTTGCCTTGGGCCTTTCGCAAGTGCAGTGTTCAGATGACTTTCTGGAGGTGGCCAACCCTAATGAAATTGACGCCACTAACTTTTTTCAAAATTTGAACCAGTTGGAACTTTCTCTGAACTCGGTATACTCCGCCCATGCCGATTTTGAACTTTATGGTGCCGACCTACTACCGTTCGGTCTTTACGGTATGGCAAAAATCGGTGATCAAGAATTTATAAATTCGCAGCCCCGTAACGAATTTTACCAAAATGAAGTAACGACCAACAATGCTCTTGTACGCAATTACTGGAGGAGCTTTTATCGAGGCATCGGTCGTGCCAATGATTTTTTGACACAATCGGAAACCTTTCTTGAAGCTGAAGATGTGCTACCCGAAGAGCGTTCTAGAGTCGCTGTAATGCAGGGTGAAGCCCTTTTTTATCGAGCACTGAACTATTTTCATTTGGTCAGGTTGTGGGGCGTAGGCCGACCGGTCGATGATGGTGGCCAAGCACTGGCCGTGCCTTTGGTTTTGGAAATTGCCCCCTCTAGGGAAGATACTAACTTGTCCAGAGCGGCGGTAAGCGATGTGTACGCCCAAATCATTCAAGATCTTCAGGCGGCCGAAGTGGCACTGCCGGATGAATGGTCGGGTGAAAATGTGGCCCGGGCCGACGCCTTTGCTGCAAAGGCACTGCTTGGGCAAGTATACACGTATAATGAAAACTACACCCAAGCCGCTCAAAAATTTGAGGAAGTAGTAGAGGGTCCCTTTAGTTTGGTGGCCTTTGAGGAATACCAAGGCCTGTTCAACGGTGAAAATGAATTTAGTTCAGAATCATTGTTCGAACTGAATTACTCCGTAGACATGGAAGAAACTACTTGGGTAGGGGGCACCGGTCACAATACGGCGCTTATATTGGCACCATCCGGGACGGGATGGAGTAACAACTATCCGCACGATGTCAACGTGCGGCGCTTTGGTGAAGACCCGCGGCTACGCATCAGCATGTATGAACCCGGAGTAGATTCCGTTCCTGCTAGGGAGGGGTTGATACTTCTACCCCGTTACGTTCCAGATGAAGGGGCTCTGGGCTGGAGCTTCAAGAAGTATGTTCCCAACAAAACTTCCATATTCCAAACAAATCGTAATTTTGGTGCGAATATCAACATCATAAGATTGGCAGATGTCTATTTAATGTATGCTGAAGTACTCAATGCCCAAGGCAGTGATGCAGAGGCGGCCGAGTTTATGAATAAGGTAAGAAGAAGGGCCTACGGAGGTGATCCGCAAACGCCTAATCCAGCTGTAGACTATGTTGGAATTATCGGAACACAATTACGGGATTCAATCAGGGAAGAACGATTCAGGGAATTATTTGCGGAAGGCCACCGATGGTACGATCTTCAACGATGGAGGATTGCCGAAACGGAATTGGCCAAATATCCGACTACACGCAGTGGCCCCGTTATTTTTGACCCAAAAGACTATTATCTACCTATACCACAAGGTGAGGTGGATCAAAACACTAATATGATTCAAAGTACTGGTTATTAATTACCAACGTGTAAGTTTACTAAAATAAAAAATCTAAGGTATACTAAAAGTTGATCTTTAAATTAAAAACTGTTTTAAAATACGTCGTTAGAACTATTATGGTCTAATTTTGAGGCAGTACTAGGCAAAATTTTCAAGTATAGCAGGGGCACGGTTAAAAATTTTAACGAAATAATGCGCAAGAAGGGGCTGTAAGAAAATAATCGAGATATTTCACACCTGTCTCTAAAGTCCATTAAAAAAACCTACGCTTTTGAGCGTAGGTTTTTTTCTTAGTAACTTCATGCAGAAGAAGTAATTCTTGACCTAAATCGAACGAATTAAAATGGAGCATTTGCGTCATATTCTACTATTGATCCTATTGCTATTGGGTGCGAGATGTAAAGAAAATAATATTAATAAGAATACCGACGGCAAAAAATTGGCGCAGGTAAACTGCGCCGCATGCCACACGTTTCCCAGTCCAGAATTATTGGATAAAATCACTTGGAAAAACCGCATATTACCCGTCATGGGGATGAAATTAGGTTTTAACGAGCCTACGAAGGAAGCGGAAACCAATATGACCCGATTACTGCTAGAAGGCGGCTATTCGAGCGTGCCGGTCATTACCTCAAAAGATTGGAAAAAAATCAAGTCCTACTATCTGAACAAAGCCCCAAATAAACTGGACAACAGTAAAAGACCTGATACGATTGAAACAACAAGTCTTTTCAAACCCAAGGCTTTGAACCTTAACCCCAGTTTTACACCAGGTATAACAGCTTTGAAAATCGATACGGCTTATCAAAGAATATGGGCCGCAGATGGGACATTAAGACAGCTATTTAACATAAGTTCCAGGGGCGCCGTGAAGAGCTTCCGTATTGATTATACCGTATCGTCCATTGACGTATTCAAACAAAAGGATAAAATTTTACTTACCCATATTGGGCAATCATTACAGCCTACGGAAAATAAGGACGGTATGATCAGTAGCATTGCGCTTGATCACCAAGTTCCTTCTAAAAGCCAACAACATGTACTGGCCGACAACCTTGGCCGTCCCGTAGAGACCCTTGTTGCAGATTTTACGGGTGATGGCAGGGAAGAAATGCTCGTGGCGGAGTTTGGCTTTAGAACGGGAGCATTATCGTATCTGAAAGAAAAAGAGGATGGCACATTGAGCAAAATCATACTTAAAAACGAGCCTGGGGCAATTAAATCCATACCCCTGGATATGAACAAGGATGGCAGGATGGATGTCGTGACCCTGTTCGCCCAAGCAAAGGAAAAAATTGTATTGTTTAGAAACAAAGGGAATGAACATTTTGAAGAGATACCGTTACTTACATTCCCACCCTCTTACGGTTCCACTCATTTTGAAATGAAGGATTTTAATAGCGATGGCCTACTGGATATCCTTTACACTTGCGGAGACAATGCGGACTACTCACCTGTGCTTAAACCCTACCATGGAATTTATCTTTTTCTGAACAAGGGCGACCTGACTTTTGAACAACGTTATTTTTATCCCATGCACGGCGCCTATAAGGCCATGGCCAAGGATTATGATATGGACGGGGATTTGGATATTGCCGCCATAGCCTTTTTTGCGGATTATGATAATTTTCCTGAAAACAGTTTTGTCTATTTAGAGCACGACGGAGGCCTCGGTTTCACACCTAAAACGCTTCCCATACATACCCTGGGCAGATGGATCACGATGGATGCCGGGGACTATGACGGAGACGGAGACGAAGATCTTGTACTGGGCAACAACCTTTCTTGGCCCGGTACCGAACATAAAATAAAGGAATGGGGCAATTCTTCGGAGGTCTATATATTGGAAAATCAAAAAATTGCCGGAACCGAAAATTAGTTTTTCCACGACAATTTTAAATGCCCTACATTTATCAAGATAAAGCGGCCCAAGCAATCGCTATGAATACTAATGAAGAAAAAATACTTGTCGAATCTAAAGAAAAGCGCTCGCCTGCGGAACGTAAAAAAGTCTTCTTTTTTAAGGTTGCGGCAGTTTTGCTGCCCTTTGTATTTCTGATTCTCGTTGAAGTAATATTGAGATGGTCCGGCTATGGCATGGAATATAATCTGTTCCAGAAAGTTGAAGATAGGCCCGGACATTTGGTCATGAGCCCTGAAATCGGTAAAAAATACTTCTTCCACGCCGAGAATTCGCGAACAGGGTATCAAGAGGTATTTAAGCAGTATAAAGGGGCAAATACGTTCAGGATTTTTGTATTGGGCGCCTCTACCGGTGTTGGGTATCCTTACTTAGGCAACGGGTCTTTTCATCGGTGGCTGCAATATGGTCTCAATCTAACTTTTCCCGACAAAGATATTGAGGTCATCAACCTATCGTTGACCGCAATTAATTCATATACCCTTTTAGACTTTACCGATGAGGTCATTGAACAGCGACCGGATGCCGTTCTGATTTACGCAGGGCACAACGAATATTATGGGGCCTTGGGCGTAGGAGCTTCCAATTCCCTGGGCAAATACCCAAGCTTGGTAAGTCTGGCGGTACGCTCAAAAAACCTGCGCTTAGTGCAGCTCATGCTCCAGACTGTCACATATTTCAGCGGTTCGGGCCAATCAAGTCCCGATATTAGTGAAAACCTGATGAAGCGGATGGCCGAAAAACAGTCCATACCCCTAGGTTCAGAATTGTACGAACAAGGTATCGAACAGTATAGGGCCAATATGTACGAAATTCTTGCCAAATTCGATGATGCCGGTGTGAGTACCTATATCGCGACCCTGTTCAGTAACGAAAAAGACCTGCCCCCCTTCATAAGCGATACCACAGATACAAAAAACGCTGCGTCATCGTATTTTAATTTAGGGAAAAAGGCATTTACAGCTAATGAATTTAAAAAATCAAAGACAGCTTTCGTAAAGGCAAAAGATTTGGATCTGCTTCGATTTAGGGCACCGTCAAAACTGAATTCCGTAATTGATGAACTATCGAATGCCTATTCTAACGTTCACAAAGTGGATGCCTACGAAACACTTGAAAAAAAATCCCCCCAGAAGATTATCGGAAGTGAATTATTGCTCGAGCACGTTCATCCCAATTTAAGGGGATATTCCCTTTTGGCCTATTCATTTTATGAGGCCTTGAAATCCAATAGGGAAGTTGCAGGAGAATGGAACAAAGCCCTGTCTTATGATGATTTTTACGAAAAAATGCCCATCACGGTCGTAGATTCCCTTTTAGGTGCTTACGAAACTATGATGCTAAAAGAAGGATGGCCTTTCTACGAAGCCATAGAAGACTTTGATCGAAACAACCGCACCGAACCGGAGAAAATAGCCGGGCAATTGTCGGTAAAACAATTGACCTTAAATGAAAGTAGGGAACGCCTGTACAATTATTATTATAAGAAAAAAGACTATAAAAATGCGTTAAAGGTAGCGGAGGCAGTAAACTTAGCATACCCCGAAGACGCGGAATTCTATTTAAAGAGCGCTGGTCTTGCAATGAATTTAAGTGATATTCCCAAGGCAAGATATTTGTTCGATAAGGCCTTGAAGCTGAGGCCCTCATCCCCATTGGCCAAAAAGATAGCCATCAATTTTATCATAGCAGATGAATTTCAAACTGCCCAGACCTATCTCACGTTTGCATTGGAAAAAAATCCGAACGATGCCACCCTAAGCCAATTGAAAAGATCTTTGGGAATAGTACTCTCTGCTACTGACAGTATGCCCACGGCGAAGAATAGCAATGAATTCCTCAATATAGCCCAGCATTATCTGCTATTGGGCAAGGCCAATAAGGCCGAAACGTACATTGATGCTGTTTTAAAAAAATTTCCAAAAAATTCCAATGCCTTACTCTTGGCTAAAAGATTAGAAAAATGAACGCTTGGCAATCGATTACCCGAAGACAAAACATGGAAGTAGGCGTTTTATGCGCCATCGCCTTGCTTGCGCTTTTCCACTTTCAAGGACAGCAAATCTATTTGATCGGCAGTCTGGTGGTTTTGGTATTAATCCTTATCTTACCATTCGTATTCCAGCCCTTGACTTGGCTCTGGTTCGGTATTTCGAGACTGTTGGCCAGTTTTGTACCGCTGGTGTTGCTTACGATTTTATTCTATGTTCTGGTGACCCCGGTAGGACTTTTTAGAAAACTCTTGGGAAAGGATACGTTGAAGCTAAAGGAATTCAAGAGGGGTAAAAATTCGGTGTTGGTAAAAGCAAAAGAGTCCTTTTCCAAAAAAGATTTTGAACGGGCTTTTTGAGTAGTAAGTAGTAAGTAGTAAGTAGTAAGTAGTAAGTAGTAAGTAGTAAGTAGTAAGTAGTAAGTAGTAAAATTATTAATCCAAACTCATAAACTCCTAAACTTTTTAGTAAGTTTCTTAAAAAACCAAGCTGGCCTTATTACATCTATGGTAGCACCAAAACCGAATTAACAATGATCGATTTTGTACAGGAATTTTGGCAATTTCTTCGAGAACGGAAAAAGTTCTGGATGTTCCCTTTGATTTTTATTTTGGTGCTTATCGGAGTGTTGGTCATTATTACATCAAGTTCGGCCTTGGCACCGTTCATCTATTCATTGTTTTAAGAGGATGGACATGCGGACAGTTATTCTCGGTATTTCCGCATATTTTCACGATAGCGCCGCCGCATTGGTCATTGACGGAAAAATTAGCGCTGCGGTCCAGGAAGAACGCTTTTCAAGAATAAAGCACGATACCTCTTTTCCCGCTGGAGCAATCAAATACGTTTTATCGGAAGCCGGACTGCAAATGGAAGATGTCGATCTGGTCGTCTTTTATGAAAAACCCTTTCTAAAATTCGAAAGACTTCTCGAAACCTATCATGCATTTGCCCCAAAGGGAATCCGTAGTTTTTTAAAGGCCATTCCGGTTTGGATCAAGCAAAAGCTCTTCTTAAAAAGAACGATTACCAACGAACTTCTTGAATTGGGCGAACTAAATGCTAAAATGCTGTTCGGGGAGCATCATCTTTCCCATGCGGCGAGTGCTTTTTTTCCATCGCCTTTTCAAAAGGCCGCTATTTTGACAATTGATGGTGTCGGCGAATGGGCTTCCGCTTCAATCGGTATCGGGGAAGGCAATTTGATTAAAATGCTTAAGGAACTACATTTTCCACATTCGGTGGGATTGTTGTATTCCGCTTTTACATACTACTGCGGATTTCGGGTCAATAGCGGAGAATATAAACTGATGGGGCTGGCTCCCTATGCAAGTGATGATGTGACCGTTGACAAATTAACAGAAATAATCAAGGAACATTTGGTGGATATTCGGGAAGATGGGTCGATCATCCTCAACATGCACTATTTCAATTATGCCACCGGACTGCGAATGACCAGCGATAAAAAATGGACATCCCTTTTCGGATTTTCGCCGAGAAAACCGGAATCCGAAATCACCGAGGCATACATCAATATGGCAAAGGCCGCACAGATTATAGTCGAGGAAATCGTTTTGAAATTGGCCAAAACCGCAAAAGAATTGACCCAATGCGACCATCTCGTCATGGCCGGTGGGGTAGCGTTGAACTGTGTCGCTAACGGAAAACTGTACGAGCAAAGACTGTTCAAGGATATTTGGATCCAGCCTGCCGCCGGAGATGCAGGCGGTGCATTAGGTGCCGCCTTGACGGCTTCTTATATGTACTGCGAAGGAAAACGCGAACCCACGAAACCTGATAATATGCAAAGTTCGTATCTCGGGCCAAGTTTTACTGACAAAGAAATAACCAACACCCTCGAAAAGTTTCAGGTCGTTTATCTAAGATTGTCCGATGAGGAACTATTAGATCAAACTGCAAATGCTCTAACTAAGGGGAAAGTGTTCGGCTGGTTTCAAGGCCGTATGGAATTCGGCCCACGCGCATTGGGCAATCGAAGCATCCTCGCCGACCCCCGTAATGCGGAAATGCAGAAAAAACTGAACCTAAAAATCAAGTTTAGGGAAGGTTTTCGACCCTTTGCCCCTAGCGTATTGGCCGAACAAGCCCATAAAATATTCGATATTTCTTGGCCATCGCCCTATATGTTGACAACTTGTAAAGTAAGTTCTGAATTGTACCATAAAGTATCTTCTGCGACGACGATGAAAGAACGTTTGTACCAAATAAGATCCAAAATCCCGGCCGTAACCCATATGGATTATTCGGCTCGGGTACAGACTGTTTCCCAAGATACCAATCCCAAATTTTATGCTTTGATTTCTCGATTTTACAAGCTGACCGGTACGCCGTTGTTGATAAACACAAGTTTCAATGTCAGGGGAGAGCCGATGGTATGCACACCCGAAGATGCGCTGCGCTGTTTTTTCCATACCGATATGGATGTTTTGGTACTGGGTAATTTTATTTGTGAAAAACCAGTACAGCCAGAAGAAACGAAAGAATTATTGGGTGCAGCAGAGACAGTTTCCGACTAACTACATTACACCTCAACCTACCTGACGGCGCGGCGCTACTCAACTCCTAAACCTAATCCCTCGCTTCCTAAGGGAAAATTGTTCCCTTTTAATTTTTGGGTAAAATCAATATCTCCATGTATCCTGTCATTCTTCAGATCTAAACAAAATAGCCTTCCAAGACCTTATCTAACAGGGCTTTGAAAGAGTCTGGACAATACGTCAAAAAATTCGGACAATAGGCAAAACAAATGTCAGATCCGTCGGTTACTTTCATCCATGTGATGTAAGAGGTCAATTCCCCCACTAATATTTTAATCTGAAGAATGAGCCAATTCAACGTAGCAGTTAAAAATTAACAGACCTCGAATGCAGAAGAAAAGTCAGCGCAAATGGATAACGGAAGTATTTCTGGTCTTGCTAGTGATTTTTCTCATAGTGATGTTTTTGGAGATTATAGCAATTTAAATTTCAAACAACCATGAACCCTACCGTACTAAGTAATCCAAATTCCGTCCAGATTGGTGAAAAAAAATCCGAGGATATCAGTACGTACAATGATGCGATTATCTGGGACCGGTTCAGGTCAGGTAGTCAAGAAGCGTTCGATTTTATATATACCCGGTATTTTAATTCTCTTTACAATTTTTGCTCGCGATTTTCAAAATCCGACGGATTGATTCAAGACTGTATTCAGGATCTTTTTATTATAATTTATAATAATCGTAAAAATCTCGGCCTTATCTACTCGATCAAGGCTTATCTTTTTCTTTCGGCAAAACGGAAGTTGATCAGATATCTTAAAAAAGAGAAAAGGTACACAAACATCGGGAGCGACGACCATAAAATACATGAGAGTTTGGACGAGGAAATGCCTTTTGAGTTCAACCTTGTCGCCAATCAAGTGAATGAGCGGAAAAAATGGATACTTAAAAAATCATTTGAAAAATTGCCCCAGAGCCAAAGAAAAGCTATTTATCTATTCTATTATGAGGATTATAGCTACAAGGAAGTTGCCGAATTTATGGGCATGACCAATATTAAATCTGCCCGTAACCTAATGTACAAGGCAATCAATAATCTAAAGGAAAGTTTTTAAACCGTTACTTTTGATTAAACGAAATTTGAGTTGTTTGAGTTAGTTTGAAAAAGGCTGTTCTTTTACTAGGGCAGTCTTTTTTAGTGAATGGAGTCGGAATCGAAAACAACTCATGATGAACTTTTTGATTGCCTGAAATCCGCAACATATTTTTCGATATCCTTGGTTATCTTTTCTACATAATCCGAATCGAGAAGTGGGTCTTCCGATGATTTTTGCCACTCGCCAAAGATATTTTTCATTCGCCCCAATTCGTCGGCATACTCTTTTTCCTCTGCAATATTTTTAAACTCATGCGGGTCATCTTCCAAATTGAAAAGGGCATATTCGGGCGTGTCGGCATATCTTGCGTAAATGACATTGAACTTTTGGGTGTCGGGATCTTCATTTTTGATCGAGCCTGCCAATGGTTTGAAATGTTCCTTGTAATTTTTTCCAAAAGGACTATAAATGAATTTAAACTTTCCATCGGTTATCGCCCTTTGAGGAAAAAGGTTTTCCTGTAAATGCTGCGTGAATTCCCCGGCGATATAGGTTCGCTTCTCCACCCGCTTTTCCAACAGATCCACCCAAGAAATGCCCGTGGTTTTTTCGGGAAGGGAATCGATGCCGACTACATCGAGTACTGTGGGCAGAATATCCAGGGTAGAGACAAACCCGTCATAGGCACCTTTGCGTTTCTCCGTGGGAAATTGAATCATCATCGGTATTCTAAGTCCGGCTTCGTAGCAGGTCGCCTTGGCCCTCGGCAGCGGCGCCCCGTGATCGCCCAATAGAATAACCAAAGTATTATCACGCAAATTCAGAGAATCGAGCATCTGCATCACATAGCCAAGCCCCTCATCGAAACGTGAAACACCGTTGTAATATCCCGTTACCCTTTTTAAGAGATCTCCGTTTTCTGTTCCGCAATATGTCGGAATTTTGACGTCTGTTGAATCAAGCACATTTGTGGGATACCCGCCGATCTGATTGCGAAACGGACTATGGGGGTCCAAGAAATTCATCATAAGAAAAAAAGGCTTGTCGCCCTTTCTTTGGATAAATGACTTTGCAGAATCCGCCATTACCGGAATGTTGTAGCGGGTAAATTTTTCCTTGACCTCGTGTTTCGTGCCATCGGTTTCCACCACTTCGACCGTCAGTTCCTCATCGGTCAGTTTGGGGCCTTTCAGGTCAAATCCCCCCACGCCGTAATCGTAGGGAAAGGCTGCTTGAGGTTCTACGTGCAATTTGCCCATCACTCCGGTCGCATACCCCTCTTCCTTTAAAATGGAAAACAGGTTCGGAAAGTGCCGCGGCATAGAAATACCCCGATGCGAAAGACCGAACTGCCCGTTTTGATGGGGATAAAGTCCTGTTAGAATACTGCTCCGCGACGGGCTACAGGAAGACTGGGTCACATAGGCGTTGGTAAATTGAACGCCCTCGTCGGCAAACTTGTCAATATTTGGTGTGTAGGCATAAGGGTCGCCGTAGCAACCCACTTCTTCGCCCATGTCATCGGCAACGATGATGAGAACATTGGTCTTTTTGGAAGATTGTGCGCTATCTTTTTGCTCAACTTTACATCCTAAAAGAAGTAAAATAAAACTAACGCCAAAAAAAATTCTACCAGTTTTCATTAAGCTCATATTCATCAAAATAAGTATATCTCGTTTTGGGTATTATTTCTTGGTTCGGTTTTTATAAATGTCGATATATTTCTGGTCGAGTTCAGGGGAGTCTTTATATTTTTTTCGAAGACCGTCCAATTTCGTTTTAAGCGCTTTGACAGTTTCGGCATATTCGGGATTGTCGTATACATTGTTCATTTCGTTCGGATCTTTTTTTCGATCGTAGAGTTCCCACTCGTCAACATCGTAATAGAAATGTGCCAATTTATAATCTACGGTAACGATGCCATAATGCCGTTTGACCATGTGCACGCTTGGATATTCATAATAGTGGTAATAGACCGCATCGCGTTCAAAGTCTTTCTTTTTTCCCGTCAACAAGGGAATCAAACTCTCGCCCTGCATGTCGTCGGGAGCCTTGATTCCGGCGGCTTCCAAAAAGGTCTGGGCGAAATCGAGGTTCTGAACCATCTCCTCTTCCGTTGTGCCCGGCGTAATTTTGTTCGGCCAACGTACGAGCAAAGGTGTCTTGAACGATTCGTCATAAATAAACCTTTTGTCGAACCATCCGTGTTCGCCGAGATAAAAACCTTGGTCGGAAGTATAAACGACAATCGTATTTTCCGCCAGCCCGCTTTCATTTAAATAATCGAGTACTCGCCCTACATTGTCATCTACTGAAGAAATGGTTCCCATATAATCTTGCATATACCTTTGATACTTCCAGATCATCTTTTCCCTGTCGGTCATCGAGGGCCAATTTTTCCTGAAATCATCGTTTATGGAATCCAGTACCGGTCTGTACTCCGCCTGTTGTTCCTCGGTCGCCCGGCCAAAAGGCCCCCAAAAGCCATAACTACCCTCGGGTACAACCGGATTTACACCACCCATTTGCTGAATCGTCTGCGGATAAACTTTGCTGTCATGACTATACTTCATATGTTTTAACAAATTCATTTCAGCCGTTTTCGCAGCGGTACCCCTGTTTTTATAATCATCGAAAAGGGTCTCGGGCAGCGGAAAGGTTTTTTTTGTAAACTCGCTGAACTTATCGGCACGGGGCCACCACGGTCTATGCGGTGCCTTGTGCAGGTACATCATCATGAACGGTTTTTCGGGGTTGCGTTTTTCCTGTAACCAGTTCAAGGTCATGTCGGTAATGATGTCGGTAACATAGCCCTGTTTGGTAACGCGGCCGCCCTCGGTCGTTATGAATTCGGGATTGATATAGCTGCCCTGACCGGGAAGTATCATAAACTCATCTACACCTTTGGGACTATTGCCAAAGTGCAATTTTCCGAACATCGCCGTTTCGTAACCTGCTTTCTGAAACAACTGTGGAAAAGTAACCTGAGTGGTATCGAACGGCATGTGATTGTCTATTTTGCCGTTGATATGGTTGTGCTTTCCCGTAAGGATGACCGCCCGCGATGGCGCACAAATGGAGTTCGTAACGCTTGCATTCGTAAACCGGATGCCCTCTTTCGCGATACGATCGATGTTTGGCGTTTCGATAAGTCTATCATCGTAAGCACTTATAGCCTGATACGCATGGTCGTCTGACATGATGAACAGTATATTCGGGCGTTTTGGTTCTTGCTCTGAAGACTGCTTGTCGCTGGACTTGAACGCAAATGCAAGAATAATGGCCACTACTGTTAAAAATGTAAGTTTTGTTTTCATATAGATAGTTTGAAAAAAAATGTTGCTAGAAATTTACAAAGGTCTTACTGAAATTGAAAACCTCAATACTGTTTACTTGTTATACTCATATATACAAGGCTTCAAAAGCGGAAATGACACATTAACGAATGTACAAATGACGCGGATTCGAAATATGCGTTTTCTCTTAGAGACCGTTTACCGTATCGCTTTTAAATGTTTCTCGGACTTATCCATGAAATTTTAATCTGAAGTCGCTTTTACGAACTTCACGCTATCAGCGATGACGTCTCCATCGGTTACCTCAAAATAACCGGGCAACAAAAGTCGTACATAAGACGATTCGTTCAGTTCGTATCGTCCGTGCAGTTTCCATCCCGAAGAATTGTTCTGATCAAAATACTTTGTCGAATATCCATCGGCATGGTACACCACCCACCTTGCATTGGTCGCCTTGTTTTGTGCGTCGCCCCAATGAAGATAAACCTCATAAGTGCCTTTTATGTTCGGTTCGTAAATGGCAGCCTTGAAATTACTGAACCCTTCCGGTACCGAAGCCTGATGTAAATCCCCTTTCCAAAATTGTGAATCCTCTTTAAGGTCAAAACCCACACTTTTAAAACGGGGGTCGGAATTATCGATGATCAATTCGTCGGGAGAAGTCGGTGCTATTGTGGCATTTTTATTATTCTCTTTTTTACGGATGTCGATATCGCCTTCCGTAAAATTAACGTTCGTAACGTAATCGTTGCTAACGATATCTTGAATGGAATCTATTGCATCATCCCCGATTCGGGAGTTCTTAAAATATACGTTGTTTATTGTATGGTTTGCATCATAGCCTTTTAGGATGATTTCCCCACCCGGCGTTTTCAAGTTCTCGAAAATGAGGTTGTTTATATTTCCGCGTTCGTTTTTATATCCCGTAAAATTGGAATATCGTGTACTGTCAATAAAGAAATTGATTGTCGGATTATGCGCCTGTTCATCATAAAAATCGATAAACTGTAAATCTTCGACCGTGGCCCAATCGGAATGATCCGCGATTATCGCCGCCCCGTTATGGGCGAGTACATCGATGTTCTTGAATCTCCAATTCTCCACTTTATCGGTTTCAAAGGATGCGCCGATGCGAATACCATTACCACTATGTACATTGTACAGAACCATGTTTTCAAAAAGGTAGTCTTTCGCAGGCGGCTCTCCGTTACCGGCGGCATTTAGCGCATGCGGACAGATGCAATCATCGTTGGTCAGAATAAAACTGTTTTTGGCCGTGAAACCTTGGCAACCGTCCATCATCAGGCCGCCGTTGTTTTTATAGAACGAAAAAAGATTAATGTTCGAAATATTGACATTTTTGCACAGCAGAAATTCAGTTACCCACCAATAGGCTTCCCGAATACCGATGCCCTCGATGGTAATATTTTCACTCCGTTCAAAATAGATAGCAAAGATTCGATCTTCCCAATTGGTGTGCCTGCTTCCGTCAAGGATGCCGCGTCCACGGATTTTTACGTTCTTGACTTCGTATCCTTCCAAGGTTCCGTATACCCGTGCGCCTTCTTCAATATAAACGGTCTGATTGCTTTTTAAACGGAGCCGTCCGATATTATGGGTTCCGGGGCCAAAATACAGGACGTTTTCATCTTTTGAATCGGGAATATCGGTTTCCATCGGAGTACTAAATAATAGCAACGACGGATAATTGTTAATCTTGACCATAATATTTGTTGGGCCGGGAACTTTAAAGGATAGTCTATTTCCGTTTTTTCGAGCAGGAATCTGTTTACTTAATGGATGAATCGAATACGAATCGATGTCATCTTTAACAACGATTTCAATGTTGCTTTTTCCGGATAAGGTAAAAGCCGCCGTCTCAAAAATGGAATCGTTGGAAATTTCACGCCCAACGGGAATATCAATGTCGTTCGCAACTACCTGATAAATAGTACTCTTCGAAATATTCGGGGCCAATACAACGGGATCAACTATTTCGTTCTCTGATTTGCAGCCCATAAGAACGCAAAAAAACATCAGGATAAATACACTAGCAATTGACCATGCATCCTTTTTTCGAGATGTGAAGTTAACTCTTAAAAAAAGGCTTTTAAGGCCAAAATTTTTATCAAACATTCAGAGAGTCTTTTAATACTTGTGTGCTGCCACACCTTTTACAAAATCGCGTTCACTTGTGGTATCGACCCTTCCAACAAATTTCAAGGAGAAGGATAGAAAGGTCCGGCTTGCAGGAATACGTAGTGCCAAAATACGATTCTCAACTTTGATATCCTGATTTATGGCACCATCGACTTCGCCTTTTAGCATCTGGAAACCATCGGGGATATGGAAAAAAAGCGTAACCGTATCCCCGCCATTCCCCTTTGCATTGCCCGTTAGGGTTTGTGAAGCAGCGTCCCATTTCACATTCGATGTTTCGATGGCACCAATAGAAAAATGGCCGTTGGTGCCAAGCAATTGCGGCTCGCCGGTATATTTTCGCAGCGCGAACAAGTTGCACGATTTGTTCGGCATGGCGATATCCAATTCATGCTTATCGGATTCCAATAGTTCTTCGTTCCAGAAATCCCAGAGCAGATATTTACCGGGAACTTCATTTTTTGTTTCGTGGTCGGTCGACCTTGCATAAATCTCGTCCAAGTTCAATTTTACGTTCCGTTTTCCCTTACCGTCCAAATCAAAAATTCCAAAGAGACAATAGCTGTCATCTCCTTTATCGGGCTGCATACCCCAAAGATGATACGGTCGGTTTTCCCAGAGATCCAAAGGTCTTCCGGCCACTTTTAGAGGGGGAAATACCTTTTTGTAGATGTTGATATATTCTCTGGGCAATTCGTTCAACTGCTCGCCATAAGTCATTACCGTACCCGCAAGTGCAATCCAAGAGACCCACATTTTATTCCATTCGACATCACGAAATTCGCCATAGCGCATAAAGACTATGGCACTCGGATCGTTAATCCATGTACGATGGTTATAGAACCATGCGGCACCCGTTCTATGATAGGCAAATGGCTTGTCGCCATGCGAATCTCCGCTGATACGTACATCGTGCGAAAGCCCCATACAAGTGCCAAACTGCGCCCCGATAGTACGGTAAAAGACATCATCGCCCAAACCCCTTTTTACGGCTTCCATCCCGGCACGCAGCACCTCTGCCTTACTAAACGTCGGGTCGTGATAATGGTCGGGAGCCGTCGCAAATGCCAAAAAATCATTGGTTACATATCGGAATCCTCGCTCTTTCCATATCCGTGCGGTGTTCTCGAAATAGTGTTGCACTTCGGGCACCGAAGTATCGAAAATCGAGAATTTGTAGGGTTGTTCCAACCGGCTTCTATTTTGTCCTTCATCCCGTAACATATAAGGAGTACCATCTTCTTCCATGGCAAACCATTCGGGATGTTTTTCAAAAATTTTTGACCCGGTCGACGCCCAATAGGCGGGGTACCAGACTCCAGGAATTAGACCGGCCTCCCTTATCATTTCCGCAGAACGGCTCAAACCTTCGGGAAAAGCCCGTGTGACATCATCCCAATCGCCATAGGCAATATGGTCGTCGCAAATCCGCATTGTTCTCGCGCCGCGATCGGCAAACAAATTCTTGACCAACGGAAGATTCTCTTCGATACCTTCGGCGATACCATCTTTATAGCTGTACATTTTTTCGCGGTTCCATCCGGCATACCACGTACACCAGACCGCTTTGTTTTCCAGCCATAATTTTACATCGTTTTCAATGGCTGCCAAATCGGCGAACCGCTCCATTTCCTTTAAAGAATTATCTTTAAAAGATAAAAAAAGCGGATCCATCTGCCTAGAAGTACTTGCTAGTAGCTCCGCCCCGTTGGCCTCGCCCCAAGCTTTTAAATCTATCCTGTCGAGGGTGTCTTTTATGGAAAAAGAATTGAAATGCTTCTTTCCGGCCAAAAAGCCCCCTGCCAAAGAGGGATTGTCAGATGCTATGGTAAACTGGCTTTTTATGCTCGTGAGGCCGTCGGAGAGGGTATAGGTAATCTGCTCGTCTTGCCAGTCTTCGGAGGTAACCAACACTTGTGTTTCCCTATTATCTTCATTTTTATCGATTGTACCTTTTAAAATCGTAATGCTTTCAATGTTGAGGGATGAATCGCTGGTATTCGAGATTGTCAGTTCGGCACGTAAGGATAGTGAATCCAATAGTTGATAAGAGAAATGGAGATCGAGCATACCATTATTGTCTTCAAAGAGGATATTGTGCTTTTCTCCAGATTTTTCGTACATACCTTTGTAACGTTGGTTGGCGGAAGAAATCAAATCTCCATCTGAAAGTTTTACGAGGATTTCGCATTCTCCCAACAAAGAAGTCTCATCGGTAGCGGGAATGTTGAACGTACCTGTTATCGTTTTGGGGAAAGATTCTTTTTTCTCAGAACAAGCAATACATAGTCCGGTATAAAGTATTACCGAAAGGGATAGCAGGCCTACTTGCCGAAAAAACTCATTAAACCTGTTCGCATCGTTCATCATACCGTTTACTTGAATAATAAAAATACTGCTCCCCTTTTTAATTTGATATTTACTTTTTCGCCATTCGATTTTGAAATGCCGTTGAATCTCGACCATTTTTTATCTCCTGGATAAGCGATATATGATTTGAATTTTCCATCGGAAAGTAGTTTCTTCAATTTTAGATGTACGTTCACTTCATTTTTATCTTTTCCTAAAACGATAGGAACCAGTACACCATTTTCAGTTTTGAACACATTGATTTTGGCGGCATCGTTTTCCACCTTTGCCACGTTTGGTTCAAAAATCCATTGCTTGCCTCTCAGGGCTTTGAATATCAGTCCGTAGTCCAAAAATAAATTGTCTGCCCACTCGGAAGCTTCCAAAGAATGGTTTGCTTCGGGGTACGGTGCCATGGGGTACACGCCGAGGTAAAGGTATTTTTGCATCCAATGGTCGGGCTGGCCTTCTATGGTTTCTTGATTGTGAATCCAACCGACGATCGGTTTTTTTAAGGCCAGCAAGGCACTTAGATTTATTTTGTTGCCCCTATCGCCGTGTTCGTCGAAAATTCCGTCGAAATATTTGGCAAAGTCCAATCGGCTCAAATGCGGATTGTAAAAAATGACCTTATCGTTTTTATGCATCAAATCCGATAAAGGCTTCATGATTTTATGCAAGGAAAGTGGCAAGGCCCAAGCCTGTTTGCCGTTGATCATTGAAATACCATCATCTTCACGGTAATTGAAACCCTCGAACCAATCCAGCCGGTCGATACAAATGCCATCGAATTCTGGAATATTCTTTATTATCCGTTCGGCCTGACCCATCAGATACTTATGATAGACCTCGTGCCCGGGATCCATGATGACGCATCGATTCCATGAGAATCGAACCCTATTGTTTTCTTCATAGCGTATGGCGGGTTTCAATTTTTGATGGAGGAGATTATTCGATTCTTTCCAAAGCGGTTCGCTGGTATTAGTAAAAGTGCTGTCATAAGGAAACTTGATTTGGTAGCCGAACTCGTTCAGATTGAAATATTCCAATAGATGGAAGCCCTGTTTGTGCATTTTTTTGTGACTGTCGCGAATAATCTGGTACGAAACCGTTCTTCCGGTCGTGGCGGTGCCTGATCCGAAGCCCGTCCAACTTTGCCATGTTTCCCCTTCATCTACCGGGGGCATGAACATACCGAGATACGGCCAATTTCTAACGGCGTACCAGTTGAACCCATACGCCATATCCTTATATTTTTTTACGTCCATATCGCCATTGTATCCAGAATAAGAGGAAGTACCTGCAAATTCATGTACACGAGAATTCGGGGGATTGAAATAGTTCGGATATTTTTCGACCATCCAACCCAACACGGGTCGCCAATCGTCTTCCTTAAAAAATAGGTCATAGGAAAAGGATATCATATTATCAGGGTCTATCCTGTCGTTCAACCTTGAAAAAATCAGATTGCCATCGACAGTCGTTTTCATTTTCATGTTGATAATGGTATCCCGGGGGGAGAATACCATGTTAAGGCTACTTTTTTTGTCCGGCTGCAGAATGGTCGCCAAAGGAAGACTGAACGCTTTTACGAAACCATCTTCCCTACGTCCCCCATAGGAAAGTTCCATATCCCCGAATTTTGCCGGAACCAATGGGTCTTCCCAGACATCGCTATGAGTAGCTTCGCTTGTTTTGTCTCCATCCAAATTGAGGGTAGTTTTCTTTTTATTTTCTTTGCCCCATGCCGTCCAGAACTTTGTTGATTCGTGAACGTTCCATTTCAATTTGGTATGTATCGGGGAACTCCAAGGATAGTCATTCCCTAAAATATGAACTTCTATATGAACGCCATCGTTTAGCAGCGAAATTCTTTTTTCAATTTTACACGACCGGTCTCCCATGCTATCGCGCATAATCTGGGTAATTTTAAAAATGCCCTCATTCTCGCGGTCGATTTGTACTTGGTAGGAGAAAAGACCTTCAATCTCCGTTGCCTCATTTATGGGATATGATTGTTGCCTATTTTTGTCCGTGATACGGACTATTTTCCCTGTTTCGGAAATCTCGATTCCGATTTTATCATTTTCCACCACATGACTTACAGCCTTGACAAGGCTATCTGAGGGAAAGATTTCTTTTTTCCTTATCGCGATTTCATCAACGGGAAAAACATGAATAGGACTCAAAAAAAGGAGCATACAAAATAATCTCCAAACGCCTTTTGGGATTTCATTTGATTGTACTCCGCATCGGAAGCTTTTCACTTTTCCTAAATTTTTCATTCCGATAAATTTCATTGGCATCTACTATTCAAAAACTATATTCTTGACAAATTCATTGGTCGTGATAAATGTGCTGTCAGTAATTTTCTTGCCGCCCAATTTGCAGTCGCTAAAGTTCACGTTCTGAATGAGATGACCTTCATCGTAGCCCTCCAAGATTATCTCCCCGCCCGCGGCGATTACGTTCTTGAAGTAGAGTCCCTCGATATGGCCTCTTTCATCTCGCCCCGTACTGTTGCTGTACCTTGTTTTTTCTATCTTGATCTCAATGGGCCTACCGGGCTGTTCGAGATAAAAGTTCTCAAAAGTCAGGTTTTTACAGACCGCCCAATCGGAATAATCACTACGAATACCTGCATTGGCATGTGCGAGCACGGCAATATCCCTGAACGTTATGTCCTCAAAAAGTTGGGTTTCCATCGACGCACCTACACGAAGTCCGTTGCCCGCATGGGTATTGTAGATCACCGAATTCTCGGCGAGACAGTTTTTAGTCGGGAACTCCCCATTGTTCTCGGCATCCACCGCATGCCACCCGAAGCCATCGTCGCCGCAACCGATAAAGCAATTGTCCACCCTGAGATTCGTCACTCCGTCAAGATCGATTCCATCGTTGTTAAGTCCGAAACTCATGAGGTTCATGTTCGTAACCTCGATGTCATTGCTCAACAAAAAGAGCACCTGCCACCACTCCCCACTTCGTAATCCTATACCATCGATTTTGATATTGTCGCAGTTCTTGAACTCGATGCCACATATTTTCTTTGGTTTGTCGGTAAAGCCCCTTGCATCAATAATGCCCCTGCCCTTTATCGTAACATTGTTTACGTTTTCGCCATAGATTCTTCCTTTGACCAGGGCTCCTTGTTCCAGATAAATAGTCTGGCCCTCTTTAGGATTTATGACTCCTCCCTCATGAATCCCTTTTGGAAAGTACAGCACATTTTCGTCGTTCGAGTCGGGAATGTTTTCTTCCGGAGGGGTCTGAAAGAGACATAGCGGTTCAAATTCGTTTACGGTAACGAAAAGCATGGTCGGTTTCGTTACCGAAAAGGTCAGTTTATTGCGCTCGACCGTACCCTCAATATTGAGGTGGTGTGGTCGTATTTCATAATTTCTGATGGGTTCCGCCGCTTCTACCTCGATTTCGGTACTTCCATCGACCGTAAATTGAGCAGTATTGAATGTGCGTTCGCCAAAACAATACTCCTTTGCAACATAAATGGAATTGTCGTTAACCTTCATTCGGAAGTCACGGCTTCTTTCAAAGGTCTGATAGGGCACATAAGTTACTCCTACTTTACTATTACATCCCAGTAGGATTACCGATAGTAATGGCAGCGAAACTAAAAACCTGAGCAACATGTTGTAAATTGATTTTTGAGTCCATAAAAGAATCTTTGCTGAAAAACATTGCATATTTTCCTATACGAACTACTATTTATTACAGTAAGACCTTATTTAAGAAACTGACATAAATAGACCTATTGAAAAACAGTATTTTTAGAAGGTTTCTCGCGCATGTTTTTCTAGATAACTAATAATTGACTCACGGTCGTAAACAATATATTTTTTCTCAGGTTGAGAAAAGCGAATTTTACCTTCGTCTCTTAATTTTTGTAAAGTAGTAGCTGATTTTATCCTCAATATTTGCATGGCCTCCTTTTTGTCCATCCATTGGTCTTGAGAACCTTTATCCATTTTGGATTCTACATACTTAATTACCCCATCCAATAGGGTGTAAAAAGCCTTTTCTTCTATACAGATCACGTTCATAATAGTACCAATATAAGCAATGATTTCCGGTCTTTGCAAACTTGAAAACACATGATACAAGATGAAAAAATATTGTGCGTATTAAGTCAAAAATACTAGACCTTAGCTAATAATAGTGGCCACATGAAAAGATGTCGAGAGTATATACTTGGCGATGATGATATCTAAACTATGTGATTTCACAAGTACTAGGGCCAATAAGAAATCAATTTGTTGTACCTATGTTGTACCTGAAAAATAAAAAAAGCCCTAACATTTCCGTTAAGGCCTTCAAGTACTCGAGGCGGGAATCGAACCCGCACTCCAAAGGAACTGGATTTTGAATCCAGCGCGTCTACCAGTTCCGCCACTCGAGCATTATACTATTTTTTCTTGAGTGTCAGGCTCACGACACTTTGCGGCCGCCACTCGAGCTTACTAAAATAGGACTGCAAAACTAAAGAATATTTTTATTTAACCATCGAAAATATAAACATTTATCCTTTAGCAACTCAAATTAATTTTTAAATTTGCACCTCCTTAGAAAACAGGTACTTCAGTAGTTTCTAAGGACTCTATAGATTTAACTATGCCATATCAAGTTCCGGAGCCAAAAATATTCGCCTGTACCCAAAGTATGGTACTCGGCAAAAAAATTGCCGAGGCCTATGGTATGGAACTGGGTAAAATAGTTTTTTCGCGTTATAGTGATGGTGAGTTTCAGCCATCTTTCGAAGAATCGATTAGAGGTACTCGCATTTTCATTATCGGTTCTACCCATCCCGGTCCAGAAAATCTCATGGAAATGTTATTGATGATTGATGCGGCCAAAAGAGCATCGGCAAGACACATCACCGCAGTTATGCCCTATTTCGGTTGGGCACGACAAGATAGAAAAGACAAACCAAGAGTACCTATTGCCGCCAAATTAGTGGCCAAAATGCTAGAAACCGCAGGTGCAACACGTATAATAACCATGGATCTGCATGCCGATCAAATTCAGGGATTTTTCGAAAAACCGGTAGATCATCTATTTGCTTCTACCTTGTTTTTGCCTTATTTGAAAAATCTCGGGTTGGAAAACCTTACGATTGCATCGCCCGATATGGGAGGATCAAAAAGGGCATATGCGTATTCAAAGGCATTAGAGAGCGATGTGGTAGTATGTTATAAGCAACGTGCCAAGGCAAATGTGATTTCTCATATGGAACTGATAGGCGACGTACAGGGCAAAAATGTGGTTCTGGTCGATGACATGGTCGATACTGCCGGAACACTGACCAAAGCGGCCGATTTAATGATGGAACGAGGGGCAATCAGCGTACGTGCAATCACTACACACGGACTTTTATCGGGCAATGCTTATGAGAAAATCGAAAAATCACAATTAACGGAATTGATTATTACCGATTCCATTCCAATAGAAATAAAAAGTGATAAGGTAAAAGCCTTGAGTTGCGCCAATCTTTTTGCAGACGTGATGCACAAAGTACATAACAACAACTCTATATCATCGAAGTTTTTAATGTGACCTCGGCTCCGCTCGGCCACCTTTCTTCTGATTGAAACAAGAGAGTAATGCGGTGACCGAGCGGAGCCGAAGTCACCGACAACAAAGAATTATTAATTTTTAAACTATATAATGAAGTCAATTACAATTAAAGGATCAGAAAGAGAAAGCGTGGGCAAAAAGGCAACGAAGGCCCTACGTAATGCTGGAAAGGTTCCTTGCGTGGTATACGGAGGGGAAAAACCATTACACTTTTCAGCAGATGAACTAGCGTTCAGAGATTTAGTGTACACCGCCGCCGCACATACCGTAAAGGTTGACTTAGGTGAAGGAAAGTTGAGAGCGATCATGCAGGACATTCAATTCCATCCGGTGACGGATAAAATTCAGCATATCGATTTTTATCAGCTATTCGAAGACAAAGAGGTTACCATGAACATTCCGGTTCGCCTTCAGGGCAATGCACCTGGTGTGAGAAACGGTGGGCGTTTGTTATTTAGAAAACGGAAATTGGCGATTAAGGCTTTGCCCGATAATCTGCCCGATTTTTTTGATATCGATATTTCACAACTTAAAATCGGTGATAATATTACCGTCGAATCTTTGTTGAACGACGATTTCGAAATTTTACACCCAGAGACTACCGTTGTCGTGCAAGTGAAAACGCAACGTGCAGCTATCGTTGAAGAGGTAGATGAAGAACTTGAAGGTGTTGAAGGCGAAGAAGGAGTTGAAGAAGGAGCTGAAGGTGCAGAAGGAGGCGAGACTCCGGCAGCTACCGAAGGTGGTGAAAGCAAGGAATAGTTTTTTCTTGAGGAATTTATAAAAAAAGCATCCCGACCCGATAGTTATCGGAATTCGGGATGCTTTTGTATTTTTATTAAAACCAATAAAGGATGTTCCAGTTTTTCAAATCACTCTTTAATACCGATAAAACAATTCTGGAAGAATCTGACAGCATGAAAAAATATTTAATCGTAGGGCTTGGAAACATAGGTGAGAAATATTCCGAAACACGCCATAATATTGGCTTTAAAGTTTTGGATGCCCTGGCCGAACAAGAATCTTTTTCGTTTGAGACCGTAAAACTGGGCGATGTCGGATTATTCAAGGTAAAGGGCAGAAGCGTTCTTTGCTTAAAACCGTCTACCTATATGAACCTCAGCGGAAAAGCTTTGAAATATTGGATGGAAAAGGAAAAAATTCCGCTTGAAAACATTTTGATCATAACCGACGACATAAACCTATCGTTCGGAACAATTAGAGTAAAGACCAAAGGAAGCGCGGGCGGCCACAATGGGCTAAAGGATATTCAAAACGTTTTACAGACCACAAATTATAACCGATTCCGTTTTGGGGTCGGTGCCGATTTCAGTAAAGGTCGGCAAATAGATTATGTACTTGGTGCGTGGAACGAGGACGAAAAATCAGCCTTAAAAGAGCGCTTCGAAAAAGCTACGGAATTGGTGAAATCTTTCGTGTTCGCCGGAATCAAGAACACCATGAATGCATTTAACGGCACCTAAAATCAAGGATACCGGTATCGGCGGTATTACCAGCAATGTCTTTAGTTATCACTTTCCAATAATAGATCGTATTCGATGCAACGCTAACCTTTTTTTCAGTGGTATTCGCCGTTGGGGAATCGATTAACACCTCTGGTGGATTTTCTGTGGAAAAGTAAATTTCATAGCTTTCGATATCGTTATCAATATCGGCACCCGACCAAGACAAGGTTACTTCATTATTAATATCCTTAAATACGGTCGAACCTGGTTTCGGGGAAATAACTTCAGCAGGGAATGGCGCATAAGTTGTCTGCGAACCCGGATTATAGAATAACCAAGACGCACTCAAAGCCGTAGTTTCTGTTTGAGAGTTTCTCGAAACAACGGACCATGAATATAGGGCCCCTTTCTGCAAAGAGAATATATGCGTTGTCGCTCTTAGGTCTAGTTCCCTCTGAGAAGTGCCCGTATCGAGATTGGTCACGCTCAAGTCATAACTTTCGGCAAACTTCGCAGCTTGCCAGTTGAATTGTACGGCATTGCTCGTCGTATTAGTACTCCTTATCGGGGTACATTCCGAGTTTTTTGCGGGAGAGGTCAAAAGCACCTTTTCGGGAGGCTTGGGCGGGTCTTTCTTGCAACTCGATATGAGCGCTACACCTAATAGCAATACGGAAAGTATTCTCATCGCTTTATCACTTTGGCCGATCCCTTAACGGTTCTACCCTCGAATTTTATCAAATAGATTCCCGATGGTAATCCGATAAAATCAAGATCTACTTCTAGACCTTTAGGTCTATATACCTTACTTTTTATAAATCGGCCGTTGGCCGCAAATATATCGATTATCACCTCTTCTTCCGAAGCACTTAAGAATATTTTGGTGCTATTGTTAAAAGGATTAGGGAACACAATGGGCTTCTCACTGATGAAAAGCTCGTCTTCATAAACACCCTGACAGATCAGATCGGTTGAAACCCGTAATGCATTGCTTCCACTTTTCAAGTTCAACGTAATTTCAGATTCTTTGGTCTGGAAGTTTCTTCCGTTGAACTCTACCATGTACAGATATCCTCCTTCCATAGAAAGTACGACCTGCTTACGGTCTTCTGATATCTTAGAAGTCACCCCTATTGGGCCCGGTTGCGAAACGATGACCTCGAAACAATGTTCCTCATAATCGATATTGGTATCGGAACCATTGATGCAGACTGCGTAGGTGCCAGAATTTAAGCCAGGCAGCGAGAACGAAGTGGTGAAATTATCGCTAATATTAAGACCGTTGCCAACTACCGTAATCGCATAGTCTAACAGAAGCATCGCATCAATATTTATAGTGCCATCATCATTACTGCGACAAGATTCGCTTTGCACGGACACTGAAAAATTCTCGTTCGGAAAGCGGAACACACGACACCCGTTAGTATCGACCTCAACACCTTCGGGGGTACCGAGACAAAGGTCGTCTCCATCATCAAAGACATCATCTTTATCGGCATCGGGGCGAAAGGCTCCCTCAACACAAATATCCAATGAAAAACTGTTCAACGCGCCACCATCTGATGAGGCATTGTCCGAAACCTCTAAAAGCCATTCCCCTAGAATAGACTCCCCAACAAAAGAACTAAGCGAACCAAGCGGTTTTACCGTACCGCTAATCGCCGTGCTCGCATTAACGCCACAGACAAAACTCTCGGCATCATCATCGAAGGTAGCATCTACATTTTGTAAATCTCCGCAAGAATTGGAAATTAACGTAACCTTTGTTCCATTGGGAGAAGTGAGAACTACAACCAAGTCGGCCAAAAAGCTATGATCAATATTCAGTTTGACATCGATATCGGTCAAAGGCAGGTCTTCAAAGAATGAAATCTTTGACGTTATAGTAGGCGTACCCGATGAAGATATGGTCAACGGGAGACCCCTTGCCGCTTTAGAATCGCAACTTACCTGAACTGTAGTAAAGCTAAAAGGTGCATTAAAAGTACCCTCTCCACAAATATTTTGTGGTTTCACCCTCCAAAAATAGGTGGTTTGATTTTGTAAGCTGGTCGCGGTATATGAATTAGTGCCTACCGTAGCTGCTTCAACAATAGTGGTAAAAGCGGCGTCGGTAGCGATCTGTACTTCATAAGAGGTATGCGATGGGTTGTCTTCCCACTGCAAGGGTGCACTTGCCGAAGCATCAACAAGTCCGTCGGTCGGTGCCGTCATGATTACCAAAGGAAAATCAGTATCGTAAATATTGAGGCTTAACTCAATTTGTTTTGTAACACTGGGCGAAGTTGCCGTAACTTGAATAGGATAAATGCCTTCAGGTACATTCTCGGTATTCTCGAAAAGCAGTTCTATTGCACTATCGCCCGCGATTATGGTCGTTGGGCTAAAAGAGATTCCCAAATTCTCTGGGGAATTTGCCACGCTAAAAGTAACTTCTTCATCAAAATCAAGATAGGTCTCATAGGTAAATGGCACCGTAAGGTCATCGAAATGGCATACTTCATATTCTAAACTCGAAAAGTTCATAACAACTTCAGAGGCCTCGATTACAAAATCAGTGGCATTTACCGCATAATAAATATTGTCAACGGCCCTTACCATAATTCGAGCCTCGGTAGTTGGAAGACCGGGAACCACAATTTTGTGAGATCCGTCGTTACTGACCCCCGCAGCCAAGACAACGGGAAAGCTTAAGCCTCCATCTGTTGAAAGCACAATATCTACGGTTGCGGTATTAACTGGTGCAATGTTAGTGTCCGCCACATCCCAAAGCACTGTTTGAATAGCTCCCGCTATCAAAGTCTCGGTCGTTGCTTGGGAAGTAACAGCGAAGGGTCCGGCACTGTTCGAAACAAAAACATTGACCAATTCGGAGACCACTTGACCGGCCCCTGGCGCATTATCACGCACCGTAAAGGCAAAGTTCATTTCTCGTTCTACCTCGGAAACGGTCTCCCAAGCCGAATTTATCGCCGGATTTGTCTGTGTCAGGTTACCTGCTACCACACTCGATAACCTAGGAAAATAACGGGTAGGGTCTATATCAGGTGGTCGCGACCTAAAATTCGCGCCACTTGGGTTGGTAGGCCCAAATGTGGCCCTTGTCACTACACCATTATCGATTTGCTCCCAAGTATAGCTCAGTAGATCATCTACATCGGTATCCGTTGCCGTACCTGTCAAAACGAAGGCCGTAGATTTTGGTATTATAAAATCATCAATAGCGGATACTACAGGCGGATTGTTCGTAATCGGAACAACTTCACCACAGTTTTTATTTTTTAGATTTTCGATGATCTGCTCAATACTGAAGTAATGAAAATAATCGTCCCCGTTGGGGGCCACATCGTCACCATCTGTAATACCCGCATACCCCATTATCGTAGATCCGCTACCTGGCTCGACTTGAACCAAAGTGCCCTCTAATTCGTGTGACCAAGTATGGTTCGCCCCTAATTGATGTCCTATTTCATGGGCTACAAAATCGAGGTCAAAAACATCGCCTTCGGGAGTTTGGCCTGAAGAATAAGCACTCCCCTTTCGATTATCTACACAGATAGCACCGATAAAACCGGCATTTCCACCATTCTCTCCTTTGTGCAAAACATGACCGATATCGTAGTTTGCGGCACCTATTTCATCGGTCAAAGCATTTTGTGCCTGAGTACCCATGGTGCTTAAGCTTCCGGAATATGGGTCGGTTTCAGCATTGGTATAGATTACTTTATCGGTATCATCGACCAGTTCGAGCTGCACCGCCAAATCGGTCTCAAAAACCTGATTGATACGTGTTATCGTAGCATTGATGGCCGCGAGGGCATCCGCAACAGTACCTCCATGATGAGCCGTATACTCCGCCGTTGCCGAAATAGCCAGGCGATATTTGCGCATCACTTGTCCGTCTACCGGCTTCGCGGTGGTATTTAGGTTCTGTGCCAAAAACTTATCTTTTGTGAGGCACACGAAATCAGAATCATTACCTTCAACAGAAGCTCGGGAGTACAGCACGTATTTATCATCTGAGGCTTTTTGAACAAAACTGTTCGCACTGCCGTCGGCATGCACGATCATGGCCTGAACATCATTATGTGATACACTAAAACGTATCTTATCTTTACTGCCGTCGACCGCATAACCGGTATACGATTTTATTTCAGGATATTTCTTTGAAAGTAACGGAGACAACACTGGCGATTCGTGAATGCGATAGGCAATGGAGTTACCACTGGCATCTGGAAAATATACCGTCCGAGAACCGTTCTTTGAAGTAGCAAAAGAAGTAAGTTCTTGTTTGAAAAGTTTTTCTCGAAATGAAAAAATAGTGCCCCCTCTTATATTGAAACGCTTTGTAACTTTATCGACAACCGCGTGCTGCGCGTTCTCTTTTTCCCAATGCTCGCTCTGTGCAGATGCGTAAAAGGAAAAAAATACTATGGTTGTTGAAAAAACAAGACGTAATTTTGTAAGCATTCAGGGGTATTAGGCAAATTCAAATATAAGTATTTTAATTATTTTTAGTACGTGGTAACAGTCCAAAGCATTTCCAAATACGACGAACGGCATCCCACGGCCATTACGATAGGTACTTTTGACGGTGTTCACATCGGTCATCGTAAAATACTTGAACGTCTCATCAAAAATGCCGCTACCTTAGAACTGAAATCAACGGTGCTTACTTTTTTTCCCCATCCTCGAATGGTTTTGCAAAAAGACTCGGATATTAAACTGCTCAACACCATTGGTGAAAAAACTAAAATTTTGAGAGAATTGGGGCTTGATCAACTAATCATTCATCCCTTTACGAAAGAATTTTCTCGATTGTCGGCAACGGAGTTCGTACGTGATATTCTAGTAAACGACTTGAAAACAAAGAAAATCATTATTGGCTACGATCATCGTTTCGGTAGAAATCGTAATGCCAATATCACGGACCTAAGAGCATTCGGAAGCGCTTTGGATTTTCAGGTCGAGGAAATACCCGCACAAGAAATCGATGAAGTTTCCGTCAGTTCGACAAAGATCAGAAGGGCTTTGGAAGAAGGAGATGTATCCACGGCCAACACCTATTTAGGTTATCGATATATGCTCACCGGTACAATTCAAAAAGGAAAGGGACTCGGCAGACAGATCAATTTTCCGACGGCAAACCTACATATCAAGGAGACCTATAAACTAGTGCCGAAAAATGGGGTTTATGTAGTTCAAAGTAATTTGTTCGGAAAAATGGTTTATGGCATGATGAACATTGGATACAACCCAACTGTGGAAGGAAAGGATAAAAGCACCGAAATTCATTTTTTCGATTTTAATAAAGATTTATACGGAAAGGAAATTCAGGTCGATATTCTGCATCGAATTCGTGATGAACATAAATTCGAATCGGTCGATGCGCTGCAAAAACAGCTTCAAAAAGATAAGGAAACTTCGCATTCCTTGATTTCTAGATAATGGAATCGACTAGTTCTAGCCGTCATTTGTGACCCATCAACTTCGTCCATTAGTAGTATAATTGATTGTTAATTATTTTGTCAAAGCCGACCAATGACCCAATAACCAAATAATTAATAATCCTGTAATCATATATGTTCATAGCTCATAAAAATCTCTCATAATACCCAATAGTTTCATAGAATACCAAAGCCCATGACCCGTTTTCTTTTTACGAAAATCGATAATTCGCCATTGATCATCTTCCGTATTTTTTTTGGGATACTGGTGGCCTTGGAGTGTTATGGCGCCATCGTAACGGGATGGGTCAAAAGAACCTTGGTAGAGCCGGAATTCACTTTTAATTTTATCGGTTTCGAGTGGCTACAGCCCCTACCGGGCAATGGCATGTATTTCTACTTTATCGCGATGGGAACGCTGGGTCTATTCATCGCTCTGGGATATAAATACAGATTTAGCATCGTTGCCTTTACCCTACTTTGGGCGAGCGTTTATCTGATGCAAAAAACATCGTACAACAATCATTATTATTTGTTGATCTTAATTTCGGGACTGATGTGCTTTTTCCCGGCTCGCCGGAGCCATTCGTTGTATGTTCGTCAAAACCCGGCACTAAAAAGCGATTCGATGCCCGCTTGGGTCAAATGGGCGGTCATCTTACAACTTCTAATTGTTTATGTATATGCTTCCGTTGCCAAAATATATGGCGATTGGCTCGATTTCGGAATTATACGGATTTTAATGCTCGACAAAGCAGATTACCCCCTTATAGGAGAACTTTTGCAACAACCGTGGGTTCATAAAATTGTCGGAACGGCAGGTATTTTGTTCGACATGTTAATCGTTCCGGCGCTACTTTGGAAACCGACCAGAAAGTTAGCCTTTTTCATTTCGATTTTTTTCCACCTGTTCAACTCCATTGTTTTTCAGATCGGAATTTTCCCTTACCTATCTTTGGCCTTTACCGTTTTCTTTTTTGAGCCTCAAACCATTTGTAAAATATTCTTTAGAAGGAAAAAGCCCTTTTTGCCAGTGCAATTGGAAATTCCGTCCTATAAAAACACCTTATATACTCTGGGCGGAATCTATTTCTTGGTACAACTGCTACTTCCGATTCGCCATCACCTTATAAAGGACGAAGTATTATGGACCGAGGAGGGGCATCGTCTAAGCTGGCGCATGATGCTAAGAAGCAGAGGCGGTACGGTAAAGTTCAAGGTAACGAATAAAGAAAATGGCGAGTCGAGCTTCATTAATCTAGATGATTATCTTTCAAAAAAGCAGAAACGTAGAATCGCCGCATATCCTGATTTCATTTGGCAGTTTGCACAACATTTAAAAAACGAATATGCGAAAAAGGGAGAAAATATTTCGGTACATGCCCTAAACTCAAAAGTGAGTGTCAACGGAAAACCCTACAGGGCATTTATCGACCCAAAAGTAGATTTGGCCAATGCGGAATGGGATTATTTTTGGCATAATGAATGGATATTGCCTTCTGAAAAAAAGAATAGAAAATAGATAAGAGAGGATAGACAAAAATATTGGCATCAATATTCTAATTTCAACTCAGAACCTATTAGTTCTTTGACACAGCTGCAACGGCATGCCCCAAGGATCACGAAGCATTACCAAATGGCTGCCGTCGTCTTTTTTTACCTCTTCGACATAAGATGCGCCTTTTGCAACCAGTCGTTCGCTATCGGCCTGGGCATTTTCTGAAACAAAGGCCATGTGAAAAGTCAAATGGTGCTTTGTGCCAAAATCAGTAATTTCGGCATCAGACCTGTGATAGAGTTCCATAATGACACGACCACCGGAATCGGCCAAAAAAGTCATGAAAGGAGGTTCTCTTTGTGCGTTTACTATTTGTAAGTCTAGGTGCGCGACATACCATGCAATACGGCTATCAATATCGGTTACATTAATCGCAAAGTGTTCGAAGATCATTTTATCCGGTTTATAATATCCAGCCATAAAAGTATCCAATTTAAACCTAAGAAAAGTTAAATTTGCAGCTTAAACAGAATATCGATGTTACAGCTACAGGCCATTCGAGATAATCAAGATGCAATTGCCAAAGCACTCAAAAAAAGAAATATTGATGCATCACCTTTGATAGATAGCGTCTTACAATTAGACGAAAACCGGCGCACAACACAAACACAATTGGACAATACTTTGGCCGAAAGCAACAAGCTTTCCAAAGAAATCGGCATACTCTACAAAAGTGGAAAACCACAAGAAGCAAATCTGCTGAAAGAAAAAACAGGGTTTCTAAAAGAGGATTCTAAAAAATTGGGCGAAGAACTGAACGCAACGTCCGAAAAATTGCAGCATCTACTTTATCAGCTACCGAATGTTCCGCATGAATTGGTTCCAGCTGGAAATTCCGCAGAAGACAACGAAGAAGTTTTTAAAGAAGGTGAAATTCCCGTTTTGAATACCGATGCCCTGCCCCATTGGGAGCTTGCCAAAAAATACGACCTCATCGATTTTGAGCTGGGCGTTAAAGTCACAGGAGCAGGTTTTCCTGTTTATAAGGGGAAAGGTGCACGGCTTCAACGCGCCTTAATTTCCTATTTTTTGGATAAAAATACCGAGGCCGGTTATACCGAAATACAAGTGCCGCATTTGGTCAATGAAGTTTCGGGCTATGGTACGGGGCAGTTGCCTGACAAGGAAGGCCAGATGTACCATGTCGGCGAAGACGACCTATATCTGATTCCTACCGCAGAAGTACCGGTTACCAATCTATTTCGTGATGAAATTTTAAATGAAAAGGATTTCCCGATTCGTTATACCGCCTATACGCCATGCTTTAGAAGAGAGGCCGGAAGCTATGGTGCCCATGTACGCGGTCTAAATCGCTTGCACCAATTTGATAAGGTAGAAATCGTTCGTGTCGAACATCCAGAAAAATCACACGAAGCTTTAAACGGCATGGTCGAACACGTAAAAACCATACTGCGCGAATTGAAATTGCCCTATCGCATTCTTCGACTTTGTGGAGGCGATTTGGGTTTTACGGCTGCTTTGACCTATGATTTCGAAGTATTTTCAACAGCACAGGACCGATGGTTAGAAATCAGCTCGGTATCCAATTTCGAGACCTTTCAGGCCAATCGCCTAAAACTTCGGTACAAAGATGAAAACGGAAAGAGCCAGCTTGCCCATACGCTTAATGGGAGCTCTTTGGCTCTTCCACGTGTTCTCGCGGGTATTTTGGAGAACTACCAAACTGCTGACGGTATTCAGATTCCAGAAGTCTTGGTGCCGTATTGTGGGTTTGAAACCATCGATTAATACAACCATCACTTTAGCTACAGTTCATCGAAAATTTAATCCTTAACTTTGTTAGAAGGATTTTTTACCCGTGCTATGGATTCAGAAAATAAGGATATTCGTTGGCATCAACGATTCGAAAACTATCAAAAGGCCATCACGCGTTTGGCTAAGGATGCTACTATAACCGAGAATCGCGAGCTTTCTGATTTAGAGAAGCAGGGACTGATCCAAGGTTTTGAATATACTCACGAACTGGCATGGAAAACGATAAAAGATTATTTTATCGCTAAAGGAGAAAATAAAATTTATGGCAGCAGAGATGCCACGCGTCTAGCCTTTAAATATGAATTAATTATCGAGGGCGAAATCTGGATGACCATGATAGATGACAGAAACTTGAGCAGCCATACCTATAAGGAGGACGTTGTGGAAAAAATTTTGGGGCATATATTGGAATCTTATGTATCGGAATTCCAAAAATTCAAAGTTGTAATGGAAAAAATTATCAATGGTAAGTAATATGAATTTTGGACTCAAAAATAGTGTTCTTGAAAAAATAAGTTCAGTCTTTGAACAGTTCAATGCTGTCGAAAAAGTCATTATTTATGGCTCTCGAGCCATGGGCAATTATCGAAACGGATCAGATATCGACCTGTCTATAAAAGGTGATTTGACCATAAAAGATTTTTATCGCATAATTCGCGATTTGGACGATATCAATCTTCCCCATATGATTGATCTATCCCGAATTGAGGATATTAAAAGCCCCAACCTGTTGGACCATATAAATCGCAGGGGCAAAATCTTTTATGAACGCACCAAAGTCTTACATTAATAATTATATGCGAGTTTTACTACTTCTTATTTCGTACCTCGTACTTCTAACATCGACTTTGGCCCAAGACGATTTCCTCGCCAAGCAATATTTCAACGATGGTGATTTTGAAAAAGCGGTGGCATTTTATGAGAAGTTGGTCGATAAGAATCCACGTCGCACCGACTATGCCGAAGGGCTTATTGCAACCTACCAACAATTGAAACGGTATACCGATGCCGAAAAATTGCTATTGGAAAAAATCAAAACTGGTAATGCCTACCCCACGCTGTTCATCGAGCTCGGTTATAATTATACCTTACAGAATGTACCGGAAAAAGCGAAGGAATACTACAACAAAGCCATTTCAAAAATTGAAGAGAATCCCAACTTTGGGTATGGAGTGGGCTTCCGGTTTCAAAAGTATGCGCTGTTGGATGAGGCGTTGCAAGCCTATAAGAAAGCTATGGAACTCAATCCGCAATTGGACTATAATTATCAAATGGCCCGGGTCTATGGCGAACAAGGCGATATTGAAAAAATGTACGTATCCTATTTAAAATTGATTAGTGAGGGAAGAACCTCAAAATCGAACGTACTCCGCAATATCGATGACTTCATTTCCTCGGATGCCGAAAACGAGAATAACATCCTATTAAAAAAGACATTGCTACAGAACGCCCAAAAGAACCCTGATATTCTTTGGAACGAACTCCTCAGCTGGCTATTTGTACAACAAAAACAATACACCAGTGCCTTTCGACAAGAAAAGGCCATTTACAAACGTATGGACGGGGCTTCGATGCAACGCCTCGATGGTCTTGGCGACTTGGCCATGGACGACAACGACACCGAAACCGCCCAAGAAATCTTCGAATATATCGCAGATAACAGTACTGATGTGATTACCAAATTGAACGCCCAGCTGAACCTAATCGATATTCAACTTTTAGATGAGGATTCAAAGAAGCTTGATGCCGTTCAAAAGCAATTTGACGCCCTTATCGGCATACATGGCTACAGAAGCCAGACTTTGCAGCTACAGGTCGCCTACGCCAACTTTCTGACCTTTAGAAGAGACCTGCCCGAACCTGCGATCGACATCCTCAAAAAAAGTTTGGAACTACCTTTAAATACTCGTGGCAGGGCTTTTGTAAAACTTGCTTTGGGCGATATCTTGGTATTCGACAGAAAGTTCAACCAGGCACTTATCTATTTTTCACAAATACAGAAAAACCTGAAGAACGACGTGCTAGGGCAGAATGCAAGGTACAAAGTGGCTCAGACCAGTTTTTATAAAGGTGATTTTGATTGGGCGTTGACGCAACTGAAAGTGCTGCGCAGTTCAACATCACAGCTTATCGCCAACGATGCCATGCAGTTGAGTTTATTGATCTCGGATAATTCTTTGGAAGATTCTACGCAAACAGCACTGAAAAAATATGCCAGGGCCGATCTGTTGGGCTATCAGAACAAAAAGAAAGAGGCCATTGCCGAACTCGATGACATACTTAAAAATCACAAAGGTGAAAAAATAGAGGATGAAGCACTTTTGAAACAGGCAACACTTCTTGAAAGCATTAAGGATTATGCGGCGGCAGAGTTCAATTATCAAAAAATTACGGAATTTTTCGCCAATGATATTCTGGCGGACGATGCCCATTTCGCATTAGGAGAACTCTATAGGACCCGTCTGAACGAACCTGAAAAAGCCAAAGCGCAATACGAAAAGATACTGTATAATTATCAGGATAGTTATTATTATCCACAGGCCAGGAAGAATTTTAGGATGTTGAGAGGAGACGAGATAAACTAAAACACAAGCGCAAAAGTCAAATACAAATACAAAATCCGATATTGACCACTGATTGAGTTTGATTTTTGAATTTGAATTTATGCCTATGTACATCTACAACATAACCACCAATATCGAAGAATCTGTTCACGACCAATGGCTACTTTGGATGCAGGAAACACATATTCCAGAGGTGTTGGCCACCGGGAAATTTTTAAATGCTAAAATGAGCAAGGTCCTGGTTGAAGAAGACATGGGTGGCTTTACATATTCCGTGCAGTTTACTACGGTAGATAGGGCGACACTTCAAAAATACTATACCGAAGATGCGCCGAGGTTACGCGACGATGCCCTTAAACGCTTTCCTAACAAGTTTGTTTCATTTCGAACAGAACTTGAAATCATAAGTGAACACTGATGACGTATTTATTCAGCTACGGAACCCTTCAGAATGGTGACATCCAAAAAGACCTGTTCCATAGACAATTAACAGGAAGCCCCGATTCGCTTTTGGAATTCGAGCTTTCAAAGAAAAAGGCCTACGGAAAGTATCTTGTTATTTCAAAGGCAGCAGATTCATCTTCTAAGGTAAGCGGTATGGCCTACGAAATCTCAATTGAAGAATTAGAGCAGGTAGACAACTACGAAGGCGAACAATATACTAGAGTTCTCGCCCAGCTACAATCGGGTAAAAAAGCTTGGGTTTATATTGCCAAATAGCCTTAAATTCCCCCACATGTCGAAAAAGAAAAAACGGAACAGAACTTCATACGATAAGCACCGTAAACCTTGGCAGGAAAAAACTCCCGTAAAGGCCAAAAAATATTTAGGCCAACATTTTTTAAAGGATGAGGGCATTGCTCAACAAATTGCGGAAACCCTTTCATTGAAGGGCTACAAAAATGTAATCGAAATCGGCCCGGGAACCGGTGTACTGACCAAATACCTGTTGTTACGTGAAATGAACCTTGTAGCGATGGATCTCGATGCCGATTCCATCGTTTACTTGAACCATAGTTTTCCGTTAGAGCATCCTAAAGTTTTAGAGGGAAAAGGTTTTTTAAAGGTCGTCGAGGCCGATTTTTTAAATTATGACTTAACCACGCTTTTTGGTGCTGAGCAGTTCGCGATTACGGGAAATTTTCCCTATAATATTTCTACCCAGATCGTTTTTAAAATGTTGGAGATGAAAGAACAGGTTCCCGAGTTTTCGGGTATGTTCCAAAAAGAAGTGGCCAAACGTATCTGTGAAAAAGAAGGAAACAAGACCTACGGTATTCTTTCTGTTCTAGTACAGGCGTTTTATGATGCGGAATACTTGTTTACCGTGCATCCGGAAGTATTCGACCCCCCACCCAAAGTACAATCAGGAGTGTTACGGCTCGTTCGAAAGGCAAATTTTAAATTGGATTGTGACGAGAAACTGTTCTTTAGAGTTGTTAAAGCGGCCTTTAACCACCGCCGAAAAACGATACGAAACAGCCTAAAAACCTTTGACCTCTCCGATACATTGAGGGCCCATACTATCTTCGACCTACGCCCAGAACAATTAAGTGTCGATGATTTTATTGGGCTTACCAAAAAAATCGAAGCTGATTTGGGACAATCTCACCAGTAAGGTTTCACGCAAAGAACGCAGAGAAGACGCAGAAATCGCAAAGTGAACGGTAGCAAAGCATAATGTACAATTTAACCTTCTTTGTTTAGCTTTGCGTGTAACCTTCGTGCACTTTACGTGAAATCTAATTACGATGACAGAAAACGAACTATCATATCAAATTATCGGCGCTGCAATAGAAATACATAAGCAAATCAGTCCGGGACTTTTGGAATCTGCCTACGAAAATGCACTAGCCTATGAACTTCGTGAATTGCACTTAGATGTCAAGCAACAAATTCCGATGCCTTTCATTTACAAAGAAGTAAAACAAGATGTTGGTTATCGCATCGACTTAATGGTTAACAAAAAAGTAATCATAGAAGTTAAATCAGTCGAAAACTTAGCCCCTGTACATTTTGCCCAAACTTTAACTTATTTGAGGTTATCAAAATTAAAGCTGGCATTACTTATAAACTTCAATTCAAAGCTATTGAAGAATAGTATACATAGAATAGCCAACAATTTATAAATCTTTGTATAGCTTTGCGCAATCTTAGAGCCCTTTGCGAGAAACCATCCGAAGATGATACCGTTTAAACTCACAGACGAACTGGTTGCCGAAATCGAGCAGCTCATCGAAAACCAAAAGAATACCGAATTGGTAAGCTTGATGGATGATGTGCATTATGCCGATGTCGCCGAAATTATCAATGAGCTGAACGAAGACGAGGCTACCTATCTCATTAAACTTCTGGAAAGCGACAAGACTTCAGATGTACTTACCGAGCTGGATGAAGATGTTAGGGAAGCCATTCTGAAAAACCTTTCCGCAAAAGAGATTGCCGGGGAAATAGAGGAACTCGATACTGATGATGCCGCCGATATCATCAACGAACTCCCCATTGAAATCGTACAGGAGGTCATTTCTGAAATTGAGGATAGAGACCACGCCAAAGATATTGTTGATTTATTGCGTTATGATGACAACTCGGCCGGTGGACTTATGGCAAAAGAATTGGTAAAGGTCAGGGAAAATTGGGACGTGCTCAAATGTGTAAAGGAAATGCGGGCACAGGCCGAAAATGTAACCCGTGTTCACTCCATATATGTCGTTGATGATGGCGACAAACTAAAAGGCCGTTTGTCGCTAAAAGACTTGTTGACAACCTCTACAAGAACCCAAATTGCAGATGTCTATATTCCCAAAGTTGATTCGGTAAACGTGCACGAAAAACCTGAGGAAGTTGCCAAAATCATGCAGAAATATGATTTGGAGGCCATTCCAGTGGTTGACGAAATAGGTCGTTTGGTTGGCCGGATTACGATTGACGATATTGTAGATGTTATTCGAGAAGAGGCCGATAAAGATTATCAAATGGCAGCAGGTATCTCTCAAGACGTAGAGGCCGATGATAGCATTTGGGACTTGACCCGTGCCCGTTTACCATGGCTTTTTTTAGGCTTGGTCGGTGGTGTCGGTGCAGCGGTCATCATGGGCACTTTTGAGGAAATGATCGCAAAACACGCCATTCTTTTCTTTTTTACCCCGCTGATAGCGGCCATGGCCGGTAACGTAGGTGTACAGTCAAGCGCCATTATAGTTCAAGGGCTTGCCAATGACGACTTGAAGGGAAGTATTGGAAACCGTCTGATCAAAGAAATGTTATTGGCAGCTTTAAACGGACTTATATTGGCAGCTATACTTTTACTTTTCACTTGGGCCTACAAAGGTAGTTTTCCAACGGCTCTTGCCATTTCCATTTCTTTGGTCGTAGTCATCATAGTTGCCGGAATCATTGGCACATTTACCCCTTTGTTTCTTCATAAGCGCGGTATTGATCCCGCCATTGCTACTGGACCCTTTATTACCACCAGCAACGATATTTTCGGAATCCTGATTTATTTTTGGATAGCAAAGGTCGTTTTAGGGATTTAGAAAAACAGGCTTTTGTTTCGGTTTTCGTTGATTCGACTAACGCATTTCAAATTCATCAAAAATATTTTGCATCATTCGATCGATGCCCTCATCGTCAAAAGAGCCCGTAAGGGCCATTGAGCCAAAGTTTAAAACCTTGCCGCCAGAACGAAATTCTTTGTATACTATTTCTGCACCACTACTATTCGGGTTGGCCCCCTTAGCTAGCGTAATGAATGTGTCGTTAATTTTTTTATCGGTTTCCCAGCCACTGGCACCATCTCCGATTCCGTTGAGGGAAGTATTGTTACAATTGTTCAACGATGTGAGACCAAAAGCGTCGCCTACACCATTCATTAACGGGTGGTTCGCAAGCTTTTTGTAAGGTGCGAACGTAAGGTATCCTTCGGCCGTATAAAAACTTCCCAGATAATTCCTAACTATTTCAAATTCAGCACCTCTGGTAACACTTTGAGATAATACTTTATAGTACCTTTTCTGTTTAAAGACCCTATAGGCAGAATTACCCCCAAGAAACAAAAGGTTACCCCCTTGATCAACGAACCGTTTTATGTTTCGAAAGGTATCGGGGGTCCAATATTCATTATGCTGCCCGAACACAAGGGTTTCGTACCTTTTGATATGATCCCATGAGGTCATGGCCTTATCGTCGATGTGGTCAAATGCGATGTTATTTTCAGAAAGGTATTTTAAGCTGAATTTGTCGGCGATTACTGCATTTTGACAGTTGGTAAGGTCTCTTCTAATATTGAAATTGTTGGGATAATCATCCGCCCTGGTGAAAGTACCGGGTTGATCGGCATTATTTTCATATTGGCTTCTACCGCCCAAACCTACATAATAGGCCTCTTCGGTATAGGTACTGGTCACGAAAGCAATTGAGTTATTAGGATAATTGGGGCGTCTAAAATAGGGTAGCGACCATATTCGATTGCCATTCTTGTAAAATTCAATATCGAGCCACCCGTTCGTGCGGTTAAGACGGATGTATAGTCTTCTAAAATCCCTAATATCGAACCCTCGGATAGTCGATAAACTTGGTGTACCAAAACTTCGACCGGGTATTCTACCGCTTACCAATTCTTTGCTAGACCCGTCGTTGTAATTCTGCCAGACTCGGCATTCGACGTCATCTTTCGTTTGAAAATAAACTTCGATATAACGATCATTAACATTTCCGGCTATTTCTCTCGTAAAGGCTATAAAACTTTCTTCGATATTCTGAAAAGATTCTATCTCCCCATCATCATAACTGGTATACCTGTAATTATATTCGGCAGCTTCGGGCGTAACTTCCGAAATGCCTTCAGACATATCCTCAGGAGTTTCTTCTGAAATAGATTCTTCAATGGTTTCGGGTAATGGTTCTATGTTGCATCCTAAAAAGATAAAACATAAAAACAGCAGCGGTAGACGTAAATTTTTCATGGTATAGTGGTTTTGTTGATTTCGGGCGAGACCATACCATGAGCCCACCTCTAAATCGGTTCAAAGTGGGGCAATGAGTTTCTAAAATACATATATTTACCTGATTTCTAAAGCAAAATGTTAAAAAAAAGCGCTTTTTATCGATTAGCCCTTGCTCTAATTGATACCAAGCTCTATTTTCCATCTTACTTAATCCTATGAAACCTATCGCACTAAAAGAAAAACACGCCCTCTTTACCAAACAATGGCACCCACACCAAATAGCGGTCGTAGATGACATGCAGGTCATCTTGGCCAAGATTCAGGGAGAGTTCGTTTGGCACACCCATGAACATGAAGACGAGCTTTTTCAGGTCTTGAAAGGTACGATGCATATGCAATTTCGTGACAGGACAGAAGTTGTCAAAGAAGGTGAAATAATCGTCGTGCCGAAAGGTGTGGAACATTGCCCCTCGACCAAAAACGGAGAAGAGGTTCATTTACTACTCTTTGAAAAACTGAGCACCGCCCATACGGGTGCTGTAGACCATGCATTGACCCAGACCCATTATCCGAAAATATGAGGGTTATCTACGTAATAACTTTGCTCTCGCTATTTGGATGCAATCTTCAGTTAAGTTGCCAAGAGACCCTATCAAGGTCAGAAAAATCATTTTCTAAAATCAAGGTTAAGGCAGGCACCCGAGACGTAACACTGACCAATGATTACAACAAAAAATGGAAAATGCGGGTGAACTTCCCCGAAGAAACACAAGAGAAAAACGCACTAATCATTGCACTTCATTGGGCCGGCGGAGGAGACACATACAAAGAGTTCAATGATTGCCTAGTACTTCCCGGATTAGAAAAATTGAACGCCATTATCGTTTCTCCTGAAGGCGAAAACCAATTGTGGTCTACGGGCAATAATGTCGAAAAAGTACTTTCTATCATAGCGAATGCACAAAAACACTGGAATGTAGACCCCAAGAAAATAGCTGCTATGGGATACAGCAACGGCGGTAACGGTAGTTGGTATTTTGCACAACATCACCCAAGGCTATTTTCGGCGGCTATTCCTATGGCGAGTGCATATCCAGTTAACCAAAAAATCGAAATTCCCTTGTATGTAATCCATGGGGCCAAAGACGAGCTTTTTGAACTGGTAAAAACCCAAAAATGGGTTGACAAAACCAAAAAGGCCGGTACTAATGTAACTTTAGTGGTAAATGAACAACTTTCGCATTTTGAAGGATGTGCTTATATTACCGACTTAAAAAATGCCGGAGAATGGCTAAAAGCAATATGGACAAATTAAAGAAACCGAGAACGATTAAAAATTCATATCCGCGTTCCAATTAAATGGACATTTCGCAAAATACCTAAAGCGCCGTTTGTTAACGGTTAAAAGTTAATCGTAGGTTTGCCTTTTAACTTTTAAAGGTAAGTTCAAAAAAAGAACGTCTTGTCCATTTAATTAAGGTCATATTCTCAATAAAGATTTATACAATGAAAGTTTTACATGTCGATGTCAATCACCCGTTACTTTTGAAGCAGTTCACAGATCTCGGTTTTCAGAACGATGAGGATTATTCGTCTTCCAAAAAGGAAATCGAAGAAAAAATTCATGATTACCATGGTCTAATTATCCGCAGTCGGTTTGCTGTGGATAGCGAATTCTTGAACAAGGCGACCAACCTCAAATTTATCGGAAGGCTCGGTGCGGGACTGGAAAATATAGATGTCAGACATGCCGAGGCTAACGATATTTTCTTGGCGGCAGCTCCTGAAGGCAATCGCAATGCCGTTGGCGAACATACCTTGGGTATGCTTCTTTCCCTCTTTAACAAACTCAACAAAGCTGACCGTGAAGTACGCTCTGGCAAATGGGATCGCGAGGGCAACCGTGGTATCGAATTGGAAGGAAAGACGGTAGGCATTATCGGCTATGGAAATATGGGAAAGGCATTTGCCAAGAAACTTAGCGGCTTTGATGTCGACGAAGTTATCTGTTACGATATTAAAGGCGGGGTCGGTGATGACCACGCCCGACAAGTGGGTATCATGGAGTTTCAACAACATACCGAGATCTTAAGTTTGCACGTTCCGCAAACGACGGAGACTATCGGTATGATCAATACCGAATTCATCGATAAATTCCATAATCCGTTTTGGTTGTTGAATTCCGCTCGAGGTAAATGTGTAATTACCGAAGATATGGTAACAGCACTCAAATCGGGCAAGATTTTAGGTGCCGGCCTAGACGTTCTAGAGTATGAAAAAGCATCTTTTGAGCATATGTTTACGGATAATACGCTCCCCGATGCCTTCGAATATTTGATTAACGCGGATAATGTAATCCTCTCCCCCCACGTGGCCGGTTGGACAGTCGAAAGCCATGAAAAGCTCGCACAGACCGTTGTAGATAAAATAAAAGCAGAATTTTGCTAAATTTATGGAGTGAAACGGACAATTCTCATATTTACGGCTTTGATAATAGCGCTGTTATGCCTGTTCAAGCTAAGTAAGTATGCCTATATTTCTGGGGATATTTCCATTGAAATCGGTATTGCTATTATAGCTCTTGTGTTTTTTGGCATAGGTCTCTACATCAATAAAAGAGGACTTCAAAAGAAACCGCTACCTTCTCGGGAAATCGATGAAAACAAATTAGCACAGCTAGGCTTGAGCAAACGCGAATATGAAGTTTTAAAGGAGATTTCTATTGGCCTATCGAATAGAGAAATTGCCGAAAAGCTTTTTGTTTCAGAGAGTACTATAAAAACCCATGTTTCGAACGTTTTGGTAAAACTCGATGCCAAACGTAGAACTCAAGCCATACAAAAGGCAAAAGAGTTTCAGATTATATCATTTTAGAGTTTAATTTGAAATGTAAGATTAGGCTTTTTCTTCTCCCAAATAGCAATTTTGGTACTTTAGTATGAGTACATTTTCTTGATTGCGACTTACATTGATCTCGAATATACAATTGGATTTCCGCCTTCAATTCGACAAGCTCAGTGACCACGTGGAAATGACAAAAAATTATTTTATGATGAAAAAGACTGTTTTGCGTTATGGACTATACGGAGCCGCCGCCATTTGCATATTGATGCTACTGAGTTGGTTCTTAGGAAAAAACCTTGATTTCTCTACACAAGAAATCATAGGCTATGCCACGATGATCATATCTTTATCGTTCGTTTATTTTGGAATAAAACATTTTCGAGACAAAGAGAACAACGGAACCATCACCTTGAAATCGGCACTGTTAATCGGTGCACTAATAAGTCTTTTGACCGCATTGGCCTTTGGGGTATTGGATGTTATTTATGTCAAGTACATCAACCCTGATTTTATGACCGAGTATTACAATGTGACCTTGGCGCAAATGAAAGAAACGCTTCCTACGGATGAGTTTGAAGTGAAACGGGCCGAGATGGAAGCTCAAAAAGAATTATTTTCCAGTGCTTGGATGAACTTTCTGATTATGTCGATGACCGTTTTTGTTATCGGTTTTATTATTTCGCTCATCTCAGGACTCATCTTACAACGTAAAAATTAGAAAACATGCAATTAGGAACATTTTCAGTCAGCCTGACCGTCAAGGACATAAAGGCTTCAAAATCATTTTATGAAACACTAGGTTTTACGGTCTTCCATGGTGATATCGACCAGAATTGGCTGATTCTAAAAAATGGCAATTCGACCATCGGCCTGTTTCAGGGCATGTTCGAAAAGAACATATTGACCTTTAATCCGGGTTGGGACGAAAATGCCAATGCACTGACATCTTTTACCGATGTGCGAGAACTACAGAACGAGCTAAAGAACAAAAAAATCAAAATTGAAACTGAGGCCGATGAAAGCACTTCTGGCCCTGCCAGCATGGTTTTGATAGACCCGGACGGAAACCCAATTCTAATCGACCAACACGTTTAATTATGAATTACAAAGCAAATTCACCTGAAGACTATATCTCACAACTGCCCGAAGAACGACAAAAAGCGGTTTCACGAATGCGCAAAACCATTCTCGATAATCTTCCAAAGGGTTTTCAAGAGCAGATTAGCTATGGCATGTTGGGTTGGGTAATTCCACATTCCAAATATCCCGATGGATATCATTGCGACCCGAAACTTCCGCTTCCGTTTATCAATCTTGCCTCACAAAAGAACTTTGTGGCGTTGTACCATTCAGGTATTTATGCCAGCCCGAAATTGTACGATTGGTTCGTCGGCGAATATCCAAAGCATTGCAAACGTAAATTGGATATGGGTAAAAGCTGCATCCGTTTTAAGTCGATGAATGATATTCCGTATGAACTTATTGGTGAGTTGAGTACCAAGATGACCGTTGACGAATGGATAGGGTTGTACGAGAAAAATATTAAGAAATAAGGCTAAAATATTATTGGCTCTTGGCAAGTAAACACTGTCATTTAAATTTGGAACCTTTGAGATTCCTGCCTTCACTTCGACGAGCTAATTGAACACGCGGGAATGACAAAAAACAAATACATATATGGATAAGCGCGTAACCGGTTTAGGCGGGTTTTTCTTTAAGACTAAAGACCCGAATAAAATCAAGGAATGGTACTCGACCCATTTAGGTCTTGACACCGACCGATACGGATGTACGTTTTGGTGGAAGGATACCGATGGAAACGATTGCTCTACCCAATGGAGCCCAATGAAAGATGATACCGATCATTTCAAACCCAGTAAATCATCGTTTATGATGAATTTCAGGGTAGAAAACCTGACTGAGCTTTTAGAAGTATTAAAACAAGAAGGTGTTACCGTTATCGGCGAGGTAGAAGAATACGCATATGGAAAATTCGGGTGGATCCTTGACCCGGACGGTAACAAATTGGAGCTCTGGGAACCCATTGACAAGGCCTTTCTTTGATATTAAAATAATCAGTACATTTAGTAGAATTCTAATCAACCAAATAAACTATTATGTCAGATGAAAATAAAGACTTAGGCGACATGGCGGAAGATGCCATGGACGGAGCTAAGAAGAACTCAGAAAATATTGGGAATAAAGCAGATGATGCTTTTAATAGTGCAAAAGAGAATACCGAAGAATTCGCTGAAGATACCAAAAAGGCTTCGAATGATTTTGCAGACGATGCAAAGAAAGCAGCAGAGGATTTTAAGGAAGATGTAAAAGAAACTTTTGATCCTGATAGTCCAGATAGTGGTAAAACCGTGGCTATTTTGGCGCATATTACTATAATTGGTTGGATTGTAGCAATTATTATGAACAGCCAGAACAAAACAGAATTTGGCAGCTATTATATTAGGCAAACATTGGGTATTTGGATAATCGCGATTCTCTTAAATTTTATTCCCATTGTAGGCTGTTTCGCCTCTTTGATTTGTTTGGTTCTAATTATTATCAGTCTGATTGCCGCAGCCAATGGCAAAATGTCTCCTACTGTCGGAGTAGGCCACTTATTTCAAGATTGGTTCAAAAGCCTATAGAACTTTAAGCCAGATTTTCATAATCTGGCTTTTATATTCATTTTTATTATCGTAATATTGCAATATATAAATATGTAATGGGCATTACCAAAACACAAATATTCAACAACAAACAAAACGAGTTGGCCACTATCTTCAAGGTATTGGCCAACCCGGCGCGCATTGCGATCCTTCAATACATTAGCGGCCAAAAAGCCTGTATTTGCAACGATATCGTTGACGAGATAGGACTTGCCCAGCCTACCATATCCCAACATTTGAAAGAACTCAAAAGTATTAATTTGATACAAGGGGAAATCGACGGTAAAAAAGTATGCTATTGTATCAACCTAAAAAAGTGGAAGGAAATTCAAGACCTTTTAAACTCCTTTTTTGATAAAACTAAATTTAATTGTTGCTAAAATATAACTCATGAAAACAAACGAATTCTTAGCCCTTCTAAAAGAGCATCCCAACAAAAAACTTCTCTTTGAATATAAAAACGGACACTTTGTTGGTGCCAATTATCACATTACCGAAATCAAAAACATTACCATCGATGCTGTCGACTGCGGTGCACAAACTGATTTCTGGAAAGAAACTATAATCCAGTTATGGGAAAGTCCGGATGAGAAAGACAAACGCGAATATATGTCGGCTTCCAAAGCTTTGGGCATTTTAAACAAAGTAGATAGCATTAAACCTATGGAAAAAGAGGTCGAAGTAAAATTCGAATACGGCAACCCACACTTTCATACCGCTCAGCTTTTTGTAAATGAACTTGAAGTGAGTTCCGACCAAATTATCATGAAATTAGGCGTCGAAAAAACCAATTGTAAAGCGAAGGAGACCTGCGGAGTATCCGTAGAACCGGCTGTACAAGAAGAAGCTTGTTGCACTCCCGGTGGTGGATGTTGTTAAACCTTAGTAGTTAAAAACCTGAGTTATGGATATTCTATTTTATTTGGCATCTGCAAATCTGATTCTTTTTATGCTATTGGCAACCTATGACGGGTTTTACCTGCACATCTTTAAATACCGTCTTTTCGATAGGCCAGAAAGTCTTTTTGAGCACAAGACCCATACAGTGCGGGCTATTCTATTTCCGCTAATTGTTTGGCTCTTATTTATCAATGAAACCAGTTTTTTCTTGTTCTTAGTGGGAGTGGCACTTGTGGTATTAGACATTATCGTACTGGGTATTGATGCCTATCATGAAAACGAAAGCAGAAGTTTTATGGGCGGTCTACCAAAATGGGAATATATCGTACACCTTTTTGCAAACGGTTTTCATTTTTCGGCCATCATATTGGTTTTATCCATTCGTTTAGATGTTTCCGAAGGCAGCCTACTTTTCGTTGATGCAATAGCCGCATCTCAAGCACATAGCCTATTTCAATTTATTGCGGTTAATGTGATTCCGGGAGCCCTAATTTTAGCGGTTCTTCATTTTATTCTTATGATCGAAAAACCAAAATCTATTTGGTTCAACTATCGGTCCAAAATTACCTGCTGCTAAAATGAATGCTTTCGTCAAAACCAGAAAAATGGAAGCTTCCGATTGGGAATCGGTTTCTAAAATTTACACCGAAGGCATTGCCACCGGTTTTGCCACTTTCGAGACAAATACACCAACATATGAAGCTTGGAATACTGCTCATATGCCAACGTGTAGAATAGTTGCAACCGAGAATGAAAAAGTGTCAGGTTGGGCCGCGCTATCGCCTGTTTCGAGTAGATGTGTATACGGTGGAGTTGCCGAAGTAAGTGTGTATGTAGCAAACGAAAGCCGTGGTAAAGGTGTTGGCAAACTTTTGATGGAAACCCTAATAGAAGAAAGTGAAACCGAGGGATTGTGGACGCTACAATCCGGGATTTTTCCTGAAAATAAGGTAAGTATCAAACTTCATGAACAAGTTGGGTTTCGCCATATTGGCAAGCGAGAGCGGGTCGGTAAATTGGATGGTGAATGGAAAGATAATGAGCTTTTTGAGAGACGAAGTACAGTTGTTGGGGTTGAATAGAGATTCGGTTGTCAGCCCCATCACAGTCGATGGGAAGTCGAGAAACATTAAAAAGATTCCCGCCTTCGCGGGAATGACAATAAAAAGCTCACTTATGAAAAAAATATTATTTCTCTGTACAGGAAACTCTTGCAGAAGTCAAATGGCACATGGTTATCTTGAAAATCTTCAAAAAGACAAAGCCCTTATTTATAGTGCGGGTATCGAGACACATGGTCTGAACGCAGGGGCGGTGGCCATTATGGCCGAAGATCATATCGACATCTCAAATCATACCTCAAACCATGTAGATGAATATTTGGGTATTGAATGGGACTATATCATTACGGTCTGCGATCATGCGAAAGAAAATTGCCCGTTTATTCCATCTAAGAATGCAATGCGCATTCATCATAATTTCTTCGACCCCTCGAAAGTTGAGGGTACCAAAGAAGAGAAGCATACCGCTTTTCTAAAAACAAGAAATGAGATCAAACAATTCTGTAAAGAATTTTTAAAAGAACTCTAGTTCAATTTTGGTGAACTATAGTTTAGAGGCAGCATATTGGCGACCCGTTGCATGCCCATAACTCCCCCAAAATAAATACCTTGAGGCGGGGCGTGATTCCCATAGGCATCAATAAAAAAATTAGTGCTATCTATCGTAATTGGAGATTGAAATATATCATCGTAAAGAATCGTCAAACTATCGGTTAATGGATTTACTTCGGTTAATCCATCATTTTTTCGTATTTGAAATTCTGAATGGGCAGCAACTTGAAGCCTGTTCTTGAATATTTTGTAATTTTCTTCTTGTACTCTATTTTGGGCCAAAGACCGCATAAAGTGAAGAACTGACCCTAAATAAGTTTTTGTTCTATTTTTTAGGTATCGCTTTTTGATTTTGTTTTCGTTTCGTTCAGAAAAAAAAATAGTTCCCGCGGTATAAGTAGACTT
>ENA-ORXU01000287-ORXU01000287.1-marine-metagenome-genome-assembly--contig:-NODE-287-length-63193-cov-5.651736_pt1 | contig 63193 bp, 50 predicted proteins | sample MGYA00237869_ERZ511484 | MGnify/ENA metagenome assembly ERZ511484 | reverse complement strand
CACCACATCCGCTTGCGCGGTCATGCGCGCGATCACCTCCGGCACTGCCTGCCCGTCGCGCAGACCCGACAGGTCGTATTCCGCCCACCACGCCCGATAGTCGCCCGCGCTCAGCAGGACATTGCGCGACAGCTCCGGCCGCCCGTGTCGTATTAGGATAAGGGTCGCACTCACACCCGCGTCCTACAGCGGCTCTGCGACAACTTCTACACATGCGGGCAAACTAAGTGCGCAGGGCACACCCCTCTTTGCACACACCCCCCGGACTTGCCCCACCCCCCGCTTCAACCCATATCCAGCCTATGCCGTCCCATTCCATCGCTGGCCCGGAAATCGAGCGCCTCATCACACTGCTCTCTAGGCTGCCAGGCCTTGGCCCGCGCTCGGGCCGCCGCGCCGCGCTGGCGTTGGTCAAGAACCGTGACGCCCTCATGCGCCCGCTCGCAGAAGCCATGATTGCGACCGCCGACACCATTGTCGAATGCTCGACCTGCGCCAATATCGACGCAAGTGATCCCTGCCACATCTGCGCCAATCCTTCCCGCGACAAGGGCACACTCTGCGTCGTCGGCGATGTCGCGGACCTCTGGGCGATGGAGCGCGCGGGCGCGCACCGCGGCCGCTACCATGTGCTTGGCGGCACGCTGTCGGCGCTCGAGGGCGTGCGCCCCGAAGACCTCAACATTGCAAGCCTCCTCACCCGCATCGATACGGGCGATGTGTCGGAGGTCATCCTCGCCATGAACGCCACCGTCGATGGCCAGACCACGGCCCACTACATCACCGACCATATCCTGCACGAGGGTGTCAGCGTCTCCCGCCTCGCCCACGGCGTCCCCGTCGGCGGAGAGCTCGACTTCCTCGATGACGGCACCATCCAGCAAGCCCTCAAGAGCCGCCGACCCTTCTGACGTGTCCAGTCGGGCGAGAGCGTCCTCTACCATCTGGCCCGGCCCATCTGGTCCAGCCATCTAGCCCAATCGATTCAGCCCCGTCGATTCACCCTGGCCCACAGCGACTGCCGCCGGGAACCCGCGCCCTCAAATTGGCGTTATACGGGTCTGGGCCGGATGTTTCGGCCAAATCCCATAGTGAGAGAGATCATGAAAAAAACACGGGCCCTGACCGCTACCCTCGTCGCCAGCCTCGCCTTCATGGCGGCCGCCTGCAACACCGTCCAGGGTGCCGCCGACGACATCGAGTCCGTTGGCAAGGCCGGCGAACGCGCCATCGACTAGGCTTACGCCTGATCCAAATACAAAGCCCGCCACCCCATCGGGATGGCGGGCTTTTTCGTGCCCTTTGGGCGGATCCGGCTGCTAGCCCTTAAGTCCCTTGGGCGCGCTCTTGGTATCGCCCTGACCCAGCGCCGTCAGCATCCAGATCGCTTCCTCGTGCCAGGCCAGACGCGCAATCAGCATGTCGCCGGTCACGAAATCCTTTTTCTCGTCGCACTTGGCGATCGCCTTGCGCAGGCTCCGGCACACGGTTTCATGATCGGTGCACAGCATATCCAGCATGGCGTGGGCGTCCTGCGGCTCGTCGTCATTGTCGATCGCCGACAGCTCGCCATATTTGCGATAGGACGCGGGCGATTTATGACCCAGGGCGCGAATGCGCTCGGCGGTTACATCGATGGCTTCGAACAGGTTGGTGTAATGCGCTTCCGTCAGCGTATGGATGGAATAGAACAACGGCCCCGTCACGTTCCAGTGCACGCCCTGCGTCTTGATGAACAGCTGATAGCTATCGGCCAGAACATGGCCCAGCAGCTTGGCAACTTCGCCGCGATTCTTGTCGGTGATGCCGGTCTCGGGATCAAATTCAGGATTTTTGGGCATAGTGTCTCTCTTTATCATGTGCCGGACAAGCAGCGTCGGACTCACTCAACGCAAGCTGGGCACGAGTCGTTGCAGTTCAAGGAGTGTAAATGAAAAGGCCGACCTGCTGATATGAGGGGAGGTGTCAGCAGGTCGGCCGGGACGCAGGTTGAGGGGAAGTCAGTCCCTGCGTAGCCTTTATAGCGTCTGTGCGCTTAGTATCGTTATAAGCGAATGTCTATATGGATAACCTGCGTTAAGTTGTCTAGTGGGCCAACTGCATAAATTTGCATCCGTCTCCCCCCTCCCTTATTGTCCGAACTGCACAGTCAAACGAACGCATCGCGGGATTTGATCCAGCTCGCCCGCCGCTCCAACATCCCATTCTCGAAATCCACGGCCGTCACGCGCATCCCCTCATCATCGACCTCGATGTGATTGAACGATGGGCTCACCCCACGCCTGCGCGTGGACAATGTCCCGGCCCCGATGGACAGTAGGCCTGTCTCGCCCGGCTCGCGGTCCTTGACGAAGGGGATATGGATATGCCCGGTCAGTACCGCGTCGCAATTGGCATCGCTCAACATTTTCAGGGCGAGCGGCCCGTCTTCGGTCACTTTGTCGAGCGGGGATTCCGGCGGATAGATCAGCGGATGGTGACAGGCAAACACATGCAGCTTGCCTTCGGCCTCCGATTTGAACCGCCCGATAATGTCCTCCAGATCTTCCAGGTCGATGACCCCGACCGACCAATCGAGCTTGGGCTGGAAGGCGCGCGCGCTATTATAGCCCAGCACCATCAGATGCTCGTCCACATAGCTTTCCGCACAGATCGCGCGGATATATTTTTCATACCGCCCATAGGGGCTGAACAGCCGCGCAATCGGCGAATAATAGGGTGCGTCGTGATTGCCGGGCATGGCGACGATTGGCGCGCTGAAACCCGACAGCCAGTCACGGGCCGCCTTGAACTCGCGCGTCGAACCCGTCTGGGTGATATCCCCGCACAGCAATATCAAATCGGGAGCCAGCTCCTCCTCGATATCGCGCATGGCGGCCAGTGCCTCTGTGTCCTCGGCCCCGAAATGCACGTCTGCGATTTGCAAGATGGAGGTCATTTAATCGTCTTCCCGTCCGGCAGGGCCGGGGCCAGCACACGCACACCGTCTTCGACCAGCACAATATTCAACGGCGCGTCCATCTCCAGCGGCTCCCCGTCCAGCAAAACATCCGGGGCCTTGTCGTAATGGATTGCGCCCTCGCGCACGACGAATGTCCGGGCCGCATCCGCCTCTCGGAAATCGCCACCAATCGCCGCCACGCCCAGCGTCGCCAGGTCGATCACACCGTCCACATCGATCCCCGTCAGCTCCATCCCGCCGCCCGCGACCGCGCGCTGGCCCATGCCGGGCATCTGGATATTGATCAGATTGGCCGTGCCTGCCCGCGGTGTGTCCGCCGGGCCGTATGACAGCACATCGTCCAGCGCGATATCCTCGACAAGAGCCCGCAACTTGCCCGCAGCACCCGCGACATCGCCGTCGCGCATGGCTTCGCGCACGGCGTTGAACCGCGCGGGCTTGCCGACAAACCCGCCACAGAAAAAGGCGTGCCCGTTCATCTCGCCGCGCGCCTGCCACCGCTCGCCCGATTCCAGCGCCTGCACCAGCGCATGATCCCAGCTATCAGTCGAATAGAGCAATCGCGGCAGCATGTTCATCGTCCCGCCCGGCAGCGGCACAAAGGGAATGTCATGCGCGATGGCCGTCTCTCCGGAGGCCCGCGACGTCCCATCCCCGCCGAAACTGATCAGCAGGTCGCACCCGTCCGCCATGATGGCGTCAACGGCCTCGCTGATCTCGCTAGGCTCCAGATATTCCGCCCGCAGGTCCAAGCCATAGCGCGCCGCTATGATTCTGGCGGGCTCGCGAATGTCTTCTGTCGAACCCGACGCCGCATTGATGATCAGCGCAGGCTTGGCAAAACGCATGGGGGTGTCGAAATTGCGCGGCCCGACACCACCCGCGGCGATAGCGGACAATTATTCCTCTTCGCTATCTGCGGACGGCGTTGCGGGCGCCTTGCCCAGCCGCGCTTCGATGTCGGCTCCAACAGGAAGCTCCGCTTTTTCCAGCGTTGCTTTCAGTTCGTCTTCCGTGGGGTTTTCAATATCCGGCATGACTCTCTCTCTCCTTTTCGTCGCTTACGTGATGTCGTCTTTCAGGTCCTGCAGCAAAAGCTTCACCCGCCGGGTATAGGGCGCGTTCTCTTCCATCTCCTGCCCATAGGCATTGATGAACACGTCGCCCTGCTTTGTCGGCAGCCAGTTTTCCAGTATGCGGATCTTCTCGGCCCGCGGCAGGGTGTCATCGCTCGCGACGTATTCCGGGCTGTCGTAATCGGCGATGGTCTTACCGTTCACGAATGTCGTCTCCGGCACGTCGCGCACAACGCCGTCTTCCAAAGCGGGGGTGATTTGCTGGGGGTCCAGGGTTTTCATATCAAAGGGTCTCCATCTGCTCTCTCAATTCGTTCGCGCCTGTTTTCGTTCCTGACCAAAAGCTCCGGTAGGGAAAGCAAGCCTCGTATCCAGCGGACCGGATACGAGGCAGGGAGGCCCCGGTGAGAGAGATAACCGGGGCTTTCCGGGTCGGCGCAGCGCTTACCGCGCGCCGAATAAGTCGAGTAGGCAATTCTTTGGGTCGGTCACCGGACGCATCCGGTCATGCCAAAACAATGAGGCGTGGATTTAATTGTTCCCGCCATACCCGCGCTTATTTGCAGTCTCCCCGCCCGCAGGCAAAAGTGTCGCAGTCTGCATCCGCACGGATCCGCTTTGCGAAACGGCCATTCCCGGATGGAAGGCACTGGGCTATGGATCTGGTCGAACGGAACTTGTCGAACTGATCTGGGCGAGTCGAACCGGTCGAGTGGAACAAAAACCCGACATCGGTGTTGATTTGGCAAGGACGCCCACAAAGGGCGCAAAACCTGTTTTCACCAAGGAGAGATAACCATGGCCACCGCAAACAACACTGCCAAAACCAAACTTCCCAACACCAAAAAGCCCGCCAAGTCCGCCAAGAAAAGCGCGCAGACGCTCAAAGCCGCGCCCGCGAAGACCACGGCCTCCGCCAATGTCATCCCGCTCAAGCGTGACGAAGTCGTTGCCCAGATCGAGACCCTCAAGGCCGATCTCGCCCAACTCACGGCCCAGCTTAAAACGACGGGCGTGGAATATGTCGACGCCAAAACCGCCGACGCCCGCGCCCTTGCTGCCGAGAAGGCCGAATACGCCAAGGACGTCGCGCTCGAAAAGGCCGAATACGCCAAGGACAAATACACCGAACTCGCCGCCGATACCGAAGCGCGCATCCGTCAGAACCCGCTGACCGCAGTGGCCATCGCCGCCGGTGTGGGCCTGCTCTTCGGTGCCGTGTCGCGCCGCTAGTTAAAGCCTTCAATATCCAAAGCCCCGGCTCGCCCGGGGTTTTTCCGTTTGAAGCGGATTCCGTTCGAGAGAGAAAGAGAGAGCTCCCGCCATGATGAAATACCTGACATTCATTGCGCCCCTACTGATCAAGGCCCCGCGCAAGAACCCGGTTCAGGTGCTGACGGGTTTTGCCGCCATGGGGCTGTTGATCGCATTCGGCTCGCTGGCCGTGCTGATCGGCTTGTGGTTTTTCCTCGCCCGCATCGCCGGTGTCGATGTCGCCTGGCTCGCCGTCGGCATCATCATGCTGGTGGGGGCACTGATTGTGTTCATGTCGCTTCGCGTGCCCGTGAAAGAGCGCGAAACCCTGCCTTACGATATTAAGACCGATCCCATCGGAGAGCTCTTGCCCGCAGAACTCCTCAAGGACCCAATCGTCGCCAAGGTGCTCGGTCAGATTAATGAACATCCCATGGGTGCCATGGCCGCCGCGACCGCGCTTGGCACAGTCGTCGGACAGGAATTGTTCAAGACCGAACAAAAGGTCGTCCTCAAGACGTCCTAAGAGATTACGAGAGAAAGACAAAATGGAAAAGAAAACCCCCGACGGCGTCGTCTATGAATCCGACGAAATGAGCCCCGAAGCGCGTGCCGAAATGGCCCGCCAACATGACGTCAAGCCCGGCGAGAACCATCACCACACCGATGCCAACCCGGCCGTCATTAGCGGCACCGAAGCGCGTGGCAGCAATCCCAATGGCGCCGGTTTCGGCATCTATGCCGTTAGCACCATTCTGGTCGTCATCGTCATGGCCGTCGCCTTCTTCGTCTTCGCACGTTAGACGCCACGCCTGACCCCTAATGAAAAGCCCCGCTCGATGAGCGGGGCTTTTTTATGCACTCATGTCCTGGGCGAAGACCTATGTCCTGGGCGAGGACCTATCCGTCCAGCTCAGCCATGCGCTTGACCATGCGCACATCTTCCAGCCGGTCGTAGATATCGCGGTAGAAGACGGGCTCTCCCGCTTCGTTCGCAACCACCGTATGATAGGTCAGGTGCACGGGGATCTGCTCGCCCAGATACATCCGCTCGCGCTCACCGCTATCAAGTTGTTCGCTGACGTCGCTTGGCGAAATCCTGTCGTCACCCCGCGCGATCCAGCGCGCCATGGCTTCCGGATCTTCCAGGCGCACACAACCGGAACTGAACGCGCGCTGCGCTTCCTCGAACAAATGCCTTGTCGGCGTGCCGTGCAGATAAACCGAATACTGGTTGGGAAAGATGATCTTCAGCTCGCCCAGCGCGTTGTTTGCGCCCGGCTGCTGCACCAGACGGTAAGTCGAGAGCACATCCGGGTCATTCCAATCGACGGTCGCCGCGCTGACGGCCTGACCGGACGCGATCTCGACGACCTCGTAATTCTTGCGCGGCGCATAGGACGGGTCCTGGCGCAGCTTACTCAGCTTCTGCCGGCGGGCAATGCTGACCGGTACGAACCATTTCGGATTGGCGACCACATATTCGACGCGGTCGGAAAACGTCGGCGTGGCATGGCGCGGCTTGCCCACAACCGTGCGCATGGAAATCTGCTTGGCTCCCTTTTCCCAGCCTTCCGCCGTATAGCTCGGAATATTGGCCAGCACGTAACGCTCACCCAGATCGCCGTGGCGGCGCCAGCGGTGCAGCGTTTCCGCGATGCGTCCGATCTTGGACGCGACACTTTCATTAAGCGCCTCCAGCGTATTGCCGCCCACAACCCCGTCATCCTTCAAGCCGTGCCGGCGCTGAAACGCTTTCAGCGCGGCTTCCATGTCCGCATCATACAGGTCGGGCTCCTCGACCGTCGTGCCCATGCCGAACCCTTTTGAGCCGTACCCTTTTAAGCCGAACCCTTCCTTGGCCAGCCGTACCCGCAAGGCCGATACGCGTGCATCGGTATCGCCCAACTCTATCAAATCGCCATCCGGAATCGCGGCCCAGCCGCCCTGGCGTTTCAATTCGCGATAATCGGCCATCGCCGTGCGCAGCTGCGTATATTGCGGATGGGTCGGGGCCAGCGCTTCCAGCTCGGCTGCGGCGCCCGTCTTGCCCGCCGTCTGCAGATAATCCGTCAGCCAGCTTTGCATGGCCGAGGTCTTGGACGGATCTTCCATACCGCCCTCATCGCCGAGCCCTGCCGACAAGGTCTTTGCCGCGCGCAAGGCCGCCATCGTCAGACCCAGATCGGCCTTGGCCTTCACCTTGGCGGAACGCCCCTCGAAGCGCTCCTGGATCAAATCGTCCAGGCCATTGTCGAACACGTCCTCGGCCACGATGCCGTGGCTCAGCAATCCCCTGGCGGCTTTGCGGAAGCTTTCTGCGCCATTGCGCGTCCACATGGGTGCGAAATTGGTCTGCGCATAGGCATGGCGCACCGCTTTCGCGACCCCGCCCGCAAACTCACCCTGTACAACCTTGTCGATCTCTCCGCTTACAATACGCTTTTCCAGAGCCGCATTCAGCGCCCGATCGACTGGCTCGCCCAACGTCTGCACCGTCGGGGCCACAGCCCGCAGGTCCGTATGAGAGGACATCTGCGCCGTCGCCGGGCCCGCATAAAGGGCAGCCGTCGTCATCAAAAGAAGGTGTCGGAAATTAAAAATCATGTTCGGCCTGAAAATATTCGCGCGGACGTTTCCGCGCTGTTCATCCCCTGACCAACGGGTGATTATCTGCCGCGTTCCCATGGGCACACATCTCGCGCCACATCTGGGGCCACATCGCACATGTGAATTCCCAAAAGAGTTAAGGAACGCTTAGCCGACCCACGCCGTTTGATTGTCATGAACCAACATACGTCGAACACACTTTTCCTCGGCTCCGTTCTCGCGGGCGTGGCCCTCGTTGCACTGATCGCGCCTTCAGCATCGGCGACAGAGCCCGTTTCCAAGGAACTTTGCACGGACACCATTTGCGTTACCGCGCCCGCAGAACCGGTGGTGGAAATCGCTCCCCTCGGTTCCGTCATGTTGCAGGACGCGGCGCCCTTCCAGGTGCAGGACGCCACTTACACAACCACGACCGCCATACCAAGCCTCCAGCGCGACACCGCGCTGCCCGACACCTTGACTGTGCTTGGCCGGATCGAACAGGACGATAGCAGCGCCGCCGATCCCCTTCTCGGTACACAGCCCGCGCATATGCCCAGCAATATGAGCAATCTCGACCGGGTCGATTCCGTTACGGGTCTGGGCATCGTCTCCACCTTCTGAAGATGTCGTCAGGCCTATCCATTGACGCCGTCAGGCTCCCGCAAAGCTGTCGGCCTCTTCATGCCGGCTCCACATTTACGACACATTTAGGCGTTCAACTTCCGTTCAGCCAAACGGGAGCAGTCCCTCCCCTCCACCAATGACTTCCCATTGAAAGGATATGTCATGACCCTGAAGTTTCTGATCCCCGCCACGGCGGCAACCCTCATCCTCGCCGGCTGCGCCAGCACTGAGCGCGGCTATAACAACATGTCCAGCGGCGAACGCGGTGCTGTCGGCGGAGCCGTTCTCGGCGCGGGTGCCGGTGCCATCATTGCGGGCCGTGGCGATGACGCCGAAGGCGCGCTCATCGGTTCCGGTATTGGCGCCGCGGCGGGCTATATGCTCGGCAATGAGCGCGACAAGCGCAATGCGGCTCCCGGCTATCAACAGGGCGTACAGCAAGGCTATCCCCAAGGTGTCCAACAGGGCACGCAAGCCGCCCCCCGCTATTACACGGACGAACGCACCGGGCGTCTGTACTATATCGATCCCGCCACCGGCACGTCCTATTTCCGCAATGGCGAGCGCCGCTACTAAGGCCCGCGCAACCAGCAGGACACGAGCCAAAATCTGGAACCCCGCACAGCGTTGCGGGGTTTTTTCATGCACTCCCGTTTACCGCACCCATATAGGCCCCATGATCCGCACCGCCCTGTTATCGTTCGCCCTGTGCCTGCCAGCCACCCTGCCGGCCACAGCCCATGCCGTGGCCATTAATGGCGAGGACATTCCCTACGACACCTGGCATCAAAAGCTCCTGCCGGGCGAGGAGATGACACTCACTCTCGCGGATGGCGAAACGGCGACCATGGATGGTGAAACGATCGGCACGACATGGAGCGCGTCAGAGCCCGGAAATCACCGTCTCGAAGTCCGCGATCCCCTCGGCACACTTTCTGCCGATGTCACCATCTTCGTGCTGGAACCCTCCACAAATATCGACAGCCGCGGCTATCTCGGCACTTTCCGTATGGGCAAATATCCGCGCAACACGCCGCGCGGGTTCATCAAGCTGGAAAAGGGCCAGGGCGATCTCGCCGTCTCGCCCAGCTTCAACGCCGGTCAATTCCTTTGCAAGCAGCAACCCGGGGTCTGGCCGAAATATCTCCGCGTCTCGGATGAAAACCTTATCCGCCTCGAAACCCTGCTCACCTCCCTCAAGGATGATGGCCTGACCGAGGCCGATACCTTCTTCGTCATGAGCGGCTTTCGCAGCCCGTTCTACAACACCGCCATCGGTAGCGCGAAATTCTCCCGCCACATGTATGGCGATGCCGCCGACATCTATCTCGATCACAGTCCACGCGACGGCAATATGGACGACATCAATGGCGACGGGAAGATCACCAAGGCGGATGCCAACTTCCTCTACGACTACGCCCAGAAGCTCTACAAGCGCGAAGGCCTGACGCCCTCCGTCATCAAGGGCGGGATCGGCTCCTACCGCGCCAACGCCGTCCACGGCCCCTTCGTCCACGTCGATGCCCGCGGCTCCACCGCGCGCTGGGGACGCTAGCTTTCAGTTAGCTTGCCGAACGGTCTGCTGCATCGCATAGTCCGGACGTAATCAACCCGGGGAACCCCTATGCCATACGCCGCCGTCGACTGGATCGCTTTCAATGCGAGCTTTGCGCCCGACAAGACGGCCATGATCGAGGCGGACACCAACCGTCGCTACACCTATGCCCAGATGCACGCGCGCGTTGGCCGTGTTGCCGCCATGCTCGCGCAGCGCGGGCTAAAGCCCGGCGACCGCGCCGCCTTCATCACGCTGAATTCCACCGACACAATGGAATTTATCTTCGGTTGCTGGCGTGCGGGCGTCATCTGCGTGGCCGTCAACTTCCGCCTGACCCCGCACGAGATCAGCTTCATCCTGGAAAACTCCGGCACCAGCCTCGTCCTCTACGACACACCGTTCCAGCCCATCGCCGACGCCCTGCCGGACATGGCCGACTGGCTCCACACTCAGGGCACGGGCGGGGACAGCGCCTACGAGACCGCGCTCGCCAAGGTCGATCCCCGCACCGACATGGAGCCACAGGATTTCGAAGACCAGTGCATGCTCATGTATTCCTCCGGCACGACCGGCACCCCCAAGGGTGTCATCATCACCCACGGCATGATGTATTTCAGCCAGTCCAGCGGCATGCAGGCCAATGGCCTCGACAAAGACGGCGTCTCGCTGTCCAACATGCCGCTCTTCCACATCGGGGGCCTCAACGTCACCGCCATGCCCGCCATCTGGTCCGGCACCACCACCGTCATCCAGCGCGTCTTCGACGTCGCGGGCACGGCCAAGCTGATCAACGACGCCGATCTTGCCATCACCAGCACTTTCATGGTGCCCGCCGCCTATAACGCGCTCAAGCTCATGCCGAATGTGGACGACATCGACTTCTCCCGCATCCAGACCGCGCTCTGCGGGGCCGAGACCGTGCCGGAGGAACTCATCCGCTTCTGGCACACCAAAGGCCTCGTTATCCAGGAAGGCTACGGCATGACCGAAACGGGGGCTGCGGGCTGCCTGATCGCAAAGTCCGATATGCCCCACATGGCGGGCAAGGCGGGCCGCTCGCTCATGCACACAACGCTCGGCATCTTCCGCGAAAACGGCCGGCGCGCCGATGTGGACGAGGCCGGCGAAATCTGGATCAGCGGCGCCTGCGTCTCGCCCGGCTATTGGAAGCGCGCGGAAGCGACCGAAGAGGTCTTCGTCGATGGCTGGTACCACACCGGCGACATCGGGCGCATGGACGCCGACGGCTACGTCTCCATCGAAGACCGCGTCAAGGACATGTATATTTCCGGCGGCGAAAATGTCTACCCGGCCGAGATCGAGGGCCTGCTCTATGAGCTCGACCAGATCGCCGAAGTTAGCGTCATCGGCGTCCCCGACGAACGCTGGGGCGAAATCGGCGCCGTCTGCGCCGTCTGCAAGCCGGGCGAGACCCTCGACCTCGACACCATCCACGCCCACCTCAAGGACAAGCTCGCCACCTTCAAGACCCCGCAACACCTCCACCTGATGAGCGAACTCCCGAGGGGCGGCACGGGCAAGGTGCTCAAATACAAGCTGAGGGATGAGGTGCCCGCGGCGCTGGGGCTTTAACTCCCCCTTATCACCGTCATCCCGGCGAAAGCCGGTATCTCCCGCTTGCCGCAAACAAGGCCAGGACCAGTCAGAACTCAGCCGATGCTATCGCATCGGTTCCTCCACTATTTTCAGTTCCACTGAAAATTGACTACGTCACCGTTCTCGTCACCCCCGCCCGCAGCAGATCATGCAAATGCAGCACTCCCACAGGCGCGCCGTCCTCCACCACGAACACCTGCATGATCCGCGGCGTGTCCGACGTCATACGTGCCAGCACATCCGCGGCCAGATCGCCCGGCCTGACCGTCACCGGCTCCCGCGTCATCAACCCGTCCACCACACTCTCCGGCGTCGCGACGTCTCCCCGATCAAAAAGCGCCCGCCGCAAATCCCCATCCGTCACGATCCCGGCAAGCCTCTTGCCTTCGGTCACGCCCACACAGCCAAAGCCTGCCGCGCTCATCACCGAAATGGCCTCGCCCAGCACCGTGCCCGTCTCCACCAGCGGCATCTCCGCGTGGCAAAGATCCCCCACGGTCGCGAGCTGCGCCCCCAGCGTCCCGCCCGGATGGCGCTCTTTGAAATCAACCGCCGTGAACCCGCGCGCCTCCAGCAGTGCCACCGCCAGCGCATCGCCCAGCGCCATTTGCAAGGTCGTCGACGTCGTCGGCGCCCGCGTCGTCGCGCACGCCTCCGGCGCATCCGGTAGCAGCAAAAGGTGATCCGCCGCCTTGGCGAGCGAACTTTCCCCCTGCGCTGTCATCGCGACCAGCAAAATCCGGTGCCGACGGCAATAGCCGATCAGATCCGCCAGCTCCGCCGTCTCCCCCGACCGCGACAGGGCCACGACCGCATCCCCCTTAGCGATCATCCCCATATCCCCATGGCTCGCCTCGGTGGGATGCAGGTAAAGCGCCGGCGTGCCCGTGGACGCTAGCGTCGCCGCAATCTTGCGCGCCACATGCCCGGACTTCCCCACGCCCGCGAGAATGACCCGGCCCTCCAGCGTCAACAACGTCTCGACGACAGCGGTAAACGCCCCGTCCAGCGCATCGGACAGTGCCCCCAGCGCCTCCCGCTCGATCCGCAACACCCGCCGCGCCGTATCCAGTGTCTCACTCATCCCGCGCCTCTACAACAGGCACGACCCCGCGTCGAACGACCTTCACCGGATTGACCGCCAGCACCGGCCACAGCCCGCGCAGCCCCACCGCCCTCAGCACCTCGTCCCGCGCGCGCACCATTTCCGGCAAGCCGAGCAGCCCGGCCCAGACCCCGCGCCAGGTCGGCCCGGCACGGCCCGGCCGGAACAGCGACCACACCATCATCGCCAGCGTCATCGCGATATGCAGTGGTGCGAACAGCACTAGCCCATTCAGCGGCATGGACTTCACAAACGTCCACATCCGGTTGCGTGTGCCGTAAAACACCGCGAAGTCGGAGGCGCGCCCTGCAATCCCTGAGCTCACATGATCGACCACCGCGTCCGGCACCTGCACGCAGCTCGCCCCCGCCCGCCGCATGCGCAGCGCCAGGTCCACATCCTCGTGGTAACAAAAAAACCGCGCATCGAACCCGCCCACCGCCTCGAATAGCTCCCGCTCGTAAAGCGCCGCCGCTGCGCACGGCCCGAAGACGGGGTAGGGCACAGTCGGGGCGCTCTCCACCGTATGCCCGAACCCCGCCCGCCAGGCCAGCCCGCTGATATGATACCCATCGCCCAGTCCGTCCAACGTGTCCGGCGTGTCCGCAAACACCTGCGTCGAGCCCGCCATCTGAGCGCCCGCATCTTCCGCGCCCGCTACCAGTGCCGCCAACCAACCGTCGCGCGCATAGGCGTCCGGGTTCAGGCAAGAAATCCACTTCGCCTGCGAGCCACGCGCCCCGATATTATTGGCCTCGGCAAAGCCCAGATTCTCCGCACTCGCCACCACCCGGAACCGCGCATCCAGCCCCAGCCCCGCCAGCGAGCCGTCCGTGGAGCCATTGTCCACGATCACCGCTTCCCAACTCACGCCGTCCTGCGCCTTCAACGCCTCCACGCAGCGGCGCAGGTAATCGCCTGCCTGATAGGCGACGATCACGACGGTCACATCCAAGGTCTTTTGAGGGGGCATCTCCGGCACGCCCCGCCCTATGCACAAAGACGGGTTAGGTCGAGCTTTCTAATTCAATCCCCTAATTAGGCACCATCGACACACCGGACAACTGTCCGAAAACCTTATTGGAGAACCCCATGACCAAACTGAAAACCAAAACTGCCAAAGAGATCAAAGCCGAGACTGTTGACGCTATCGAGTCCGCCGAATCCGCCATCCTGCGCGCCCGCAAGCTCGCCCGCCGCGGCACACTCGCCTATGTCGGCATGTTCGGCATGGCCTATGACATGGCCGCCAAGCGCGTCGCCAAACTGTCCGAAGGCCGAGAAGAGCTCGTCTCCGACCTCGTCAAGCGTGGCGAAAAGCTCGAAACGCAAGCTGTCGTCGCCGCCAAAGATGCCGGTGAGCGCGCCACGAAATTCTACGCCGAAGGCACCGAGAAAGTCCTCGACGTCGTTCCCGCCCCGCTCAAGCGCGCCGCCAATGACCGCGTCGAAGACCTCGAAGCCGAAGTCGAAAAGCTGTCCCGCAAGATCAAGGCGATGAACGCCAAGGCGACCAAAACGACCACGAAAAAAACCCCTATCAGGAATGTGGCCAAAAAAGCCGCCTAAACACCGGCACATCTTCCGATGACACCGGCCCGCTCTCCTTTCGGAGGGCGGGCCTTTTTCATGCGCCAATACAGGCGACAGGAATCCCATTGCCGCCCGCCCGCGCGGATGCTTTAATCCTGGAAAACATAACGGGGTGACTATGCCAGACGGTAGCAACAAGACGGTCGACAAAAAAGCCGCGGAAACCACCACGGCGGTCAACGCACTCGTCGGCTTCCGGCGATCCGAAATTGTCAAATCGCTCGCCATGATGGCGGGCTATGCCGCCAAGCAGCCCGCCCCCTTCGCCAAGCACTTTGCCTCCTACGCCTCGGAAATGCTCGACATCGCGCGCGGCACGTCCGAGCTTGAGCCCAACCGCCGCGACCGCCGCTTCAAGGACGAGAGCTTTCAGAAGAATCCCCTCTACAAGCGGTCTATGCAGAGCTGGCTCGCCATGCGCCGCGAGCTCGAGGGCTGGATCGCGGACTCCCGCATGCACCCCGCCGATCAGGCGCGCGCGCGCTTCATCACCGAACTCGTTACCGATGCCGTCGCCCCGACCAATACGCTGATCGGCAATCCGACCGCGCTGAAAATGCTCGTCGCCACCAATGGCAAGTCCCTGATGAAAGGCCTCCAGAACGCCTTCGACGATCTCAAGAACAATGGCGGCATGCCGCGCATGGTCGATACCAAGCCGTTCAAACTCGGCGAGAACGTCGCCAACACGCCCGGCGAGGTCGTCTTCCGCACCCAGATGTTCGAACTCATTCAGTACCGCCCGACCACCGACACGGTCTTTGAGACGCCGGTCATGATGATCCCGCCCCAGATCAACAAATTCTACGCGCACGACCTGTCAGACGGTAAATCCATGGTGCGCTTCCTGCTCGACCAGGGCCAGCAGGTGTTCGTCGTTTCCTGGCGCAACCCGTCGCGCGAACACGCCCACTGGGGCCTGGAGAACTATGTCAGCTCCTGCATCGAAGCGGGCGAGGCCGTCAAAGCCATCACAGGCGCGGACCGCCTCAACGTCACCGGCGCGTGTTCGGGCGGGGCGACCATGGCGCTCTATTTGAACGAACTCGCCGCGCGCGGCGAAAATTCCGTCAATTGCTATTCGCTGTTTGTCAGCGTGCTGGACGGCAAGCGCTCGGACTCGGAAATCGGCCTTTTCGTCACCCCCGGGGGTATCGAGGCCGCGCGCGCCAATTCTTCGCGCAAAGGCATACTTTCGGGTGACGAGCTGTCGCGCATGTTCGCCTGGATGCGGCCCAACGACCTCATCTGGAACTATGTCGTCAACAACTACCTGCTCGGCCTCGACCCGCCGCCTTTCGACGTCTTGTTCTGGAACGGCGACTCGACCAACCTCCCGGCCAAGCTACACTCGGATTACCTTGACATCTTCCTCAACCGCTCCTTCCGCCCCGACCGCGAATGGGTGTTCCTCGATCATTTCGTCGATCTGCAGAACGTGGCCCAGGACGGCTTCCTCGTCGCCGGTGTGACCGATCACATCACGCCGTGGAAAGCGGTCTACCGCAATATCCGACTGCTCGGCGGCAATATCGATTTCGTGTTGTCCAATTCCGGTCACCTGCAAAGCCTGCTCAACCCGCCGGGCAACCCCAAGGCCATGTATTACGCCTCGCCGCCGGAATATCTGGAGAACCCGGACGCCTATCCCGCCCGCGCGACCGAATGGCAGAAAACCGCAGAAGTTCACAACGCCTCGTGGTGGACACGCTGGGCGGAGTTTCTCTCCACCCGCTCGGGCACCCAGATCGATGCGCCCAAATCCCTCGGCTCGAAGGCGCACCCGCCCATTTGTGCCGCTCCCGGCGAATACGTCCTCTGCTAGTGACCTTCAAAGCAAAGACGACTGCGGATTAGGACAGCTATTCTAACGCGCCTGCGCGCAGCGTTTACGGTGTCTTTACAAAAGCTAACGACCTTCCCACCTGTAAGGCATGGGGAGGATGCGGGCATATTGTGCCCCGCACACATCCCCGACGATAGGTGAGACATGGCCAAGACCAGAACCAGAACGCCGGAGTTTCAGCCGACCGTGCCGCGCATTTTTATGACCAAGGTCGGCAACCAAAAGCTTCGCACCGCCATCTGGAAGGGCAGGCCAAAGGAATTCGACGACGGCGAACCGCATTTCAAGCGCACGCCGCTCCTGTTCTTCAACGGCATCGGTGCCAACCTCGAAATCGCCCAGATGTTCGCCGACACCTTTACGGGTCGCGACATCATCACCTTTGATATGCCGGGCATTGGCGGCTCCCCCGACCCGAAATTTCCCTATCGCCCGTGGTGGGTCGCCAAGGCCGCGCGCCAAATCATCGACGAGGCCGGCTACCGCTACGTCGATGTCCTCGGCGTGTCCTGGGGCGGCGGCCCGGCCCAGCATTTTGCCTGGAAGCACAAGGACCGCGTCAAACGCCTCGTCCTGTGTGCCACGGCCCCCGGCGTCACCATGGTGCCCGGCAATCCCAAACAGCTTCTCAAGATGGCAAGCCCGCGCCGCTATATCGACCGCGACTTCATGGCCAAGAATTTCGAGGCCCTTTACGGCGACGCGGCTGGTGAAGGTCTTGACGATTTCCGCCGCAACCTGATCCCGCCCTCCACCAAGGGTTACCTGTTCCAGCTCGCGGCCATGAGCGGCTATTCCACCTTGCCGTTCCTGCCGTTTATTCGCGCCCGCACACTTATCCTTATGGGTGACAACGACCATATCGTGCCAGCCGTGAATGGCCGCATTATGGAAAAGCTTATTCCCAATGCCCGCATGGACGTGTTCGAAGGCGCGGGGCATCTCTTTATGGTCACCCGACGCGAGGAAACCGTGGCCCGCATCCGGGCGTTCTTCAAGGAACCCGGAACCCCTCTGCCACCGGTGAAGGGGATTGAATTGCCCAGCCACAAGGCGAGCTTCGCCCACGAGATGAGTTAGGAGACCCCATGTCCGACAAGAAAACAGACAAGAACACTGACGACGCCACTGCTGCGGATGTGAGGGAAATGGCGCGCAAGATCTGGCTCGCCGGACTCGGCGCCTATGGCCGCGCCTTTTCTGAGGGCCGCGACATGCTCAAGACCGCCCAGGAACGTGGCAGCGACGTCTTCGAAGATCTCGTTGCGCGCGGCGAGACCCTCGAAGACGATGTCGACGACAAGGCCCGCTCCATGATGGATGAAGTCCGCAGCCAGGTCAGCGACCTGAACCTCGACGAGCGCATCTCCCGCATGCGCGACCGCATCAAGCGCGAAGGCAAATCCGCCGCCTCCAAGGCCGGTCGCGATCTGGAGACCCGCGTCGGTCAGCTCGAAGCCCGACTCAAGGACATTCTCGACGCCATCGAAGGCAAGCCCGACGAGGAAGCGCAAGCCAAGACCGCGCGGAAGGCCACGACCAAGAAAACGACAACTAAGCGCACGCCAGCGAAGAAGTCGGCGTCCAGGAAAAAGGCTCCCGCGAAGACCACCACGACCAAGAGCGCACCTAAATCCGGCTCTGCCAAGGCTAATCCCAAAAAGCCCGCCTCCTCCAAACCGAAAAAATAAGTTCCAGACGAGGGCAGGGCGTCCATGGCGCCTTGCCTGTCCCGTTCCAAAACTGCGCCGGCCATTCCACCACAGTGGTGCTTTCACCTTTGCGCGCAGGTAGGTTTGCGCCCAGGTCGGTTTGCACCAAGGTAGGCGTCCTCCCGGATCGGATCAGGGGCCTCCGCCGATTAACCATTTCTCAAAGGCCTGCGTTAGCGTCAGCCTCCGCCCTTTCCAGCAACGGGTATCGCAGGTTCGGAGAGCTGGATGCCTGGCACATTTAGTTGCATTTCCAATCCGGGATCGTTGCAGCATCAATATTTGGATTCTCTCCAGACTTGGCTTAATCATCTCCCATGGGCTCCATCACACGATCACTCCTTACGGCGACCAGTCTTGCCGCAACAACCTTCGCACACGCGGCGCCGCCGCCCGTGGACGCCTTTTTCGACTCCAAGGAGTCGAGCTCGCTCGAGCTTTCACCGTCGGGTGACTTCCTCGCCGTGATCGATCGTGACGCCGAACCCGATGTCGTCCACATTCTCGACGCGGGAACGCTCGCCAACGTCAAATCGCTCAGCCTCGGCGTGGACGATCTGATGGCCGTGAAATGGGTAACCGATGACCGCCTGCTCGTGCGGGCCTTTGTGCCCGTGGACTATCGCATCGGCAACACCGTCCACCTCGACGCCGTACCGACGCGTCAGTTGATAAGCCTGCAACGCGACGGCTCCGGCGCGCTGACGCTGCTGAACGATGCCCGCTTCAAAGCCGCCCTCAACCGCAGCCAGATCGTCTCGCTCCTGCCCGAGGATCCCGACCACATCCTGATGGCGGTGATGCAGGACCGCCGCATTCGGCTGTTGAAGGTCGCCGTCGCGACCGGCGAGACCGAAGAGATCGAGCGCGGCAGCGCCAAGACATTTGGCTGGCAGGTGACCCGCGAGGGCGAGCCCGTCGTGCGGATGGAGCGCACCTCGCGCGGACGCTATCTCAAGATCCAGACCCGCGCGCCCGGTTCCGACAAGTGGAAAACACTCGCCAAGGTCAAGGCCGAGGACTTCGAATCCGTTAGCCCCATCGCCCCCACGGACGATTCCGGCATCTGGTATATCGCCGGACGCGGCCCGGGCGAGGATGTGTCCGCCATCTGGCTCTACGATCTGCGCGAGGGCACCTATCTCGAAAAAGTTTTCGGCATGGACGGCATCGATGTCGACGAGCCCGTGCTGGACGCCCAAGGCAAATTCGTCGGCGCGGCCTTTGACGGCAAACGGCGCGAATTCGAGTTCAAGGACGCCACGATTGCCGCCCACCTCAAGGGCTTGCGCAACTTCCTCGGCACGGACAACGAGGTCAGATTCGAAAGCATCAGCCGCTCCGGCAATCGCTGGCTGCTCCATGTCGATGGCCCGCAACAGCCCGGTGTGCACTACGTCTATGACATCGCCAGCCGCAAGGCCGACTACATCAATTCCGTCAATCCCAGCCTCGCTCCCGAACAGCTTGGGCGTGTCGAAATTATTGATTACACTGCCCGCGACGGCAATTCTCTCTGGGGCTATCTGACCCATCCGGTCGGGCGGACGATCCGCTCCGCCCCGCTCGTCGTCCTGCCGCATGGCGGGCCGCAGGAGCGCGACCATTACGGCTTTTCCATTATGCCGCAATTCCTCGCCTCGCGCGGCTACGCCGTCTTCCAGCCGAACTTTCGTGGCGGCACGGGCTTTGGCACAGCCTTTACAGAGGCCAGCCACGGCGAATGGGGCGGAGTTATGCAAGACGATGTCACCGATGGTGTCCGGCATCTGATCGACACAGGGATCGCCCCGCAAGACCGCATTGCCATCGCCGGGTGGAGCTATGGCGGCTATGCCGCGCTGATGGGTCCTGTCCGCGATCCCGGCCTCTATCAATGCGCCGTCGCGATCAACGGCGTGGCCGATCTCGATGCCATGATGGATTATGACAAAGCCTATTTCGGTCGGCAGTCAGAGGCTTATGAGGCCATGCTCGCCATGATTGGTCATCCCAAAAAGGACGCCGCCCATATCGAGGCACGCTCGCCCATCAATCATATCGAGAACTTCGACATACCCGTATTGATCATCGCAGGAGAGGATGACAAGCGCGTCTCGCCAGAGCAGGCGCAAGCCATGGCCGACGCCCTGAAAGCGGCGGGCAAGGATGTCCGCCATGTCGTCTATCCCGGCGCGGATCACAGTCTCGAAGGCGAGATCCCCGGCGAGGCTGCGTCCAATAAAGACTCCGATGACGCCGCAGCCGACGACGCTGATGACAAATACGCCTATAAGGCCGCCCTCAAGGAGTTGGAGGCGTTTCTGCCACGCTGCTTTACGGGCTGACCCGGGCGAACGCTAACCGAAGTCGAAGTCGTCGGCCCCGAAGTCGGCAATGTCTACGCCGTCGATGATGATCGTATTGCCGTCATGCGCGACACGGATCAGCCCGCCCGAAAGCTCCGTAATGGTTAAGTCGGCAAAGGTAATATCGAGCGCGCTGACATCGAGGATATCCTGGCCATCCTCGAACCCGACCAGGCGATCCGCGCCCCATCCGGCGGCAAAGACAAATGTGTCCGCGCCCGCACCGCCCGATAGATAGTCATTGCGCGACCCGCCGATCAGCACGTCGTTGCCGTCGCCACCGAAAAGATTGTCATCCCCGGCTCCGCCAGACAGCGAATCGTTGTCGCCCTCGCCTTTCAGGATGTCATTGCCCGCACCACCGCTCAACACGTCGTCGCCCGCCCGGCCGTAAAGCCGGACCTGCGCACTTGCACCGCTGGCGTCGAAATTGTCATCCCCGGCATTGCCGATCGCGAACTCGATACCCGTTGCGGCGAGGTCGAACGACGCCCCATCCGCCGTCATGATGTAGAGGCGGTCATAGCCCGCCCCGCCGGATACGGTATCGGCGGCATCCGCGTAGAGGAAGTCCACGCCATCGCCACCGCTCAGGCTGTCCGCGCCAAGACCGCCAAACAGCTTGTCCGTGCCTTCACCGCCCTCGAGAATGTCGTCCCCCGCTTCACCGCGCAATACGTCATTGCCGGCGCCACCCGTCAACATATCCGCACCGTCGCCGCCAAACAGACGGTCAGAGCCCTCGCCTCCAAATAGGCTGTCCATGCCATCGTCGCCAAACAGTTTGTCCGCGCCTTGGCCACCGATCAGTGTGTCATTGCCCGTTCCGCCGAAAAGCGCGTCATGCCGCGACCCTCCGGTCAGGACATCGTCACCCGCCTTGCCGATCAGGCGCAGGTTCACACCCATGCCCGATCCGTCGAGGATATCGTTTTCCGCCGACGCCGCCACGAATTCAATCCCCGCTGCGGCCAGATCGAGGTTCAGCGCGTCAGAGCGCGACGTCGCAAACACACGGTCATAGCCCGCACCACCCTGCACTGTGTCCAGCCCGTCCGTATAGAAGACGTCATTGCCCGCGCCGCCATCCATCCTGTCCGCGCCTGCACCTCCGCGCAGGACATCGTGCCCGTTGCCCGCGCTCAGGGTGTCATCGCCCGCATCGCCAAACAGAAAGTCTCGTCCGTCGCCCGTCGCAATTCCGTCATTGCCCGATCCCCCGTAAACGAGGTCGCGATGTGCGGATCCTGTGACGGAATCATCGCCGCCACGCGCAAATATCGTGACCGTCCGGCCACTCAGTTGGCCTGCATCGACCGACAGCGCAAAGATCGTGTCGTTACCGTTCGTGGCGTCGATATATTCCAGTCCCAGCACGCCCATGTCGATATCCATGCCGGACACTGCATCATCCACAAAGCCCCGGTCATAGCCCAGGCCGCCATCGACCGTGTCATCGGCATCGAAATACAGGCTGTCATCGCCCGCGCCGCCATCGAGCCTGTCCTGACCGCCCATGCCGTAGAGTTTGTCGTTTCCGCCACGCCCCAACAGCACGTCACTGCCCGTTCCACCGCGCAGGGTGTCAGCGCCATCCGTGCCTTCCAGCAGATCACCCAGGCTGTCCAGAGAGACGGTATCGACGCCTGTTTGCGTGCCGACATAGACCACATCCCCGTCGGCGGAAATTTCCAGGTCCTGCCAATCGGATTGAGCTGCCAAGCTGGTGATCAGGATCTGGGTCGCCACGTCATAGACATCGATGCGATTGCCGTCCTGCCCGCCATCCGTTCGCAGCACGAGAAGCTTTCTGCCATCTGCCGTGAAGGCGAGGTCCTCATAGCTGAATACGTCTTCGATGAGGCCAAGGGTCTGGAGATTGAAATCGAGTAGCTCGATGCCAGGGTACTGGCTAAGGGCGATCACGCCTGCCGTACTCGATATGGCATTGGTGTCACGGTCAAAGCCATCGACGTTGCGCGTGACGAAGCTGTTGGTCAGCGAGTCGTAAAGGCGCAAATCAAAGGACGAGATGTTGCCCTCGGCCATCAGGATATAGCGGCCATCCTCGCTGGTCTCGAAAGACATTCCGCCCCGAATGGATGTCTCGACAGTCGTCGAGACCGCATCGAGATCCGTGCCTTGCCCGATGTCGTCGATATCCAGGCTATAAAGCTCCGACCACTGGTTGCCGCCTTGTGTAAAGAACAGGGTTCCATCTGCCGCCAGTCCGAAGTCGAGCAGTCCGCGATTGTCTTCCATGTTCCGGGACGTCAGCTCGCGGCCTTCCCCTGTGGAGGTATCGACTTCATAGATCGCATTGGTGATCGTGTTTTCCCACCATGTCGAAGAAGCACCGTCGGAAACACCTTCCTGCTGATTGACGTAGAGCGTATCGCCATCCGCCGTCAGCTCAATATCGCCGAGCGAGCCGCCAAAGGATGTCGTCCACAACATCGTCTCCGCATCCGTGTCCCAGGCATGCAAGAGCCCATCGGCGGTCGAGATATAAAGCGTATCATTGGCCTCATCGAACAGCGTATCATTGACCGGTCCGGTGGATGACAGCGTAAAGGTGCGCGCTTCCGGATCGTTTACCTCGAGTGAGAGGGAGTAATCCCCGGCGTCGTAATCGCTGACAACGACATAGAATGTGCCCGAATAATGGGGGTTGAGCCCGGAGCTGTCACTATAGATATATTCGACGTCGTAACCGGCTTCGGACACCAGCCTGATGCCCGCATTATTGTCGCTCTCCAGGTTGAGATTGTAGACGAGTCCCGCGTCCAGCTCGACTGCGAACCAGTCATTGTCGTCATCGAAATCGATCCGGCCTTCGATGACATCGCCGTCTTCCAGCACGCCGGCGGTCGCAGCCGTGTCACCAAAGTCGTCGGTAATGCTGCGTGCGCTCAGCACGTAATCCTGCGGATTTCCGTCTTGAAGATAGTCGTTTTCGACCTCGACATAGTAGACACCGGCACTACCGGCATCGAAAACGACGTCCTCATATCCCGATGTCTGCACCCGGTTGCCTTGCGCGTCATAGATCGTGATTTCCCGGCCACTCCAGTCATCGCCCATCGAGAAGCCGTATAGGCCTGCATCGTCCAGGACGACGCGGAACCAATCCCTGTCCCCTTCGAAATCGATCGTACCCTCGGCCGTGCCACCGATCGCCAGGCGACCGGATGTGGACGTATCGGCGGAAAAATCATCGAAAATCTCGGCCATCGACACGGTGAAACTGCCCGGAGAGCGGTAAGAGAAATCGATGTAATAGGTTCCGGCGTCCGTGAACTCATGGAAGAGGTCGCCGCCATAATCCGACGCGATCGCATTGCCGGACCCGTCCCATACGATCATGTCGACACTACGACCGGCATCTTCGGAAAAGTGCAAAATTTGGCCGGCCTCGACCGTAAAGGCGAACCAATCATGGTCATCACTGAAATCGATCTCGAACTCTGCAGGGCTCGCGGTCGAGATGACACCGGTCGTGGTCATATCGCCCGCGTAATCGTCATCCAGCTCCTGCATGGAAATGGACACGGTTTCTTCATAAAAAGACGACACGCTCAGGAAATAATCGGCGCTATCGGTGACCTCGAAGATCAGTTCGTAACCATAATTCGAGGTGATCAGATTTCCCTGAGCATCGCGTATTTCCCAGCCTCCATAGCCGTCCGCCGCTTCGCGGAAGTTCAGCAACTGCCCCGCCTCGGCCGTGAAGCGTAACCAGTCCACATCCCCGTCATAGTCCATGCGGACATCGGTCGGCCCATTCAGGTCGATACGCCCTGACGTCGAGATGTCGTCGGTAAAGTCGTCATCGATCGTGCTCATGGTGATCTCATAAGACGTGACGTCGTAATATGTGGCCGACAGGAAAAACTGCCCGGCTGTGTCGAAATAGTGCACGAGGTCGAGGCCGCCGAAACTGCCGATGGACTGTCCGGCTGCGTTGAAAATTTCCAGGTCGACATAGTCGCTCGACACGAATTCGATGGTGTCGCCAGCTCCCGCGGTGAACGCGAACCAGTCACTGTCATATTCGTAATCGATCTGGCCTTGCGCCGTGTCGGTCAGGGACAGCATCCCTGTCGTGGTCGTGTCGTTCGCATAGTCATCGACGATCACCTGGGCGCTCAGGCTGTAATCCACATCGGCTTCATAGCCGGAAATGCTGACGTAGAGTGTCTGATCGTCATCCACCCGGATATTGGCCTGCGTGCCGTTCGTATAGATTATGGTGTTTCCGTCCGCATCCAGAATGGAGAGGCTAAGCGTATCCGCCGATGTGCCAGATGCCGTAGCGGCAAAGGACAGGATGTCCCCCTCCACAGCCTCTATGGCGAACCAGTCCACATCGCCCGCAAAATCGATCGCGCCAATAGCCGGTACGGTTGTGTAAAGCATGCCCGCCGTGCCAGCGGTGGCGCCGAAATCATCCTCTTCCGCAGACGCATCGATGGAATAGGCCTGGTCGCTGTAAAAGGATGACACAGAAAGATAAAGGGTGTCGCTGGTGTCCGAGAAGAAGATGGCATCGCGGTTGCTCTTCGACAGGGGCTGCGCCACGCCGTTCGCATCGACCACTGTCATTTCGAGGTAGTAATAGATATCGGCTTCGAAGATATAGGTCGTGCCCGCCACGGCCTCGAACGCGAACCAATCCACATCATTGGCCGTCTCGATCACACCCGAGGTCGAGGACGCGAACGAAATCCTTCCTGTCGTCGTGGCATCGCCCGCATAGTCGTCACCCGATGTGCTGGACGTTGCCTCCCCGCTACCGGGTGCGGCCAGAGCGGTCGGGCTCGGCGCGCTTGAGAAAATATCGACAGGTGTCACGCCAAGGGCCGGGTTGGTCATCGTAGCGGCTTTACCGTGTTCGGAAGACATAAAGGAAACCTGCCGCGCGCCAACAAACGCGTCCCTGTCGATCCGGTACATGTGAACCCCTTCAGCCCTGCGGAAATCGTCAAAGCCCGCCCAGTGCGGTACAGATCCTGACAATTTAGAGCGTTCCTAACATGAATGCGTCACATTGTCATTCAAAGAGTCAGGCCCTGCACCTGACACGCCCGGCTTGCATTCTGTCTGGCCCGGCGAGCGCGGCTTCGCTACACTCGGCTCATGACACAGAACTTCGACATGATCATCCGCGGCGGCACGGTGGTAAATGCCAGCGGGCGGGCGCGTCTGGATGTCGGGATCAAGGGCGGCAAGATTGCGGCCATTGCCGACCTGACCCAAGCCGGTTCAGGCGAGACCCTCGATGCGACGGGGCTGCACATCCTGCCGGGCGTCATCGATACGCAGGTGCATTTTCGCGAGCCCGGCCCGACCCATAAGGAAGACCTCGAAAGCGGGTCGCGCGCGGCCATCCTCGGCGGGGTGACGGGCGTGTTCGAAATGCCTAACACCAATCCGACGACTTCGACGGCGGCCATGCTGGAAGACAAGCTGGCGCGCGCCGCCGGCAAGGTCGATCACGGCGGCATGCATTGCCACCATGCCTTTTATGTCGGCGGCACACACGCCAATGCCGATCACCTGCATGAGCTTGAACGCCTGCCGGGATGCTGTGGTGTGAAGGTGTTCATGGGCGCATCGACGGGTGATCTGCTGATCGCCGATGATGACGGCCTGCGCCGCGTGCTGGCCTCCATTTCCCGCCGCGCGAGCTTTCATTCCGAAGACGAAGACCGCATGAGCGAACGCCGCCATTTGGCCCGCGAAGGCGACTGGACGAGCCATACCGATGTCCGCGACAAGGAGAGCGCCATCATCTCGACCGAGCGCCTGATCCGCATGGCGCGCGAGGCGGGAAAGCGCATCCACGTCCTTCACATTTCCACCGCCGAGGAAGTCCCGATCCTCGCCGCGAACAAGGATCTCGTGACCTGTGAAATCCTGCCCAACCACCTGTCGCTCTACGGGCCCGAAGCCTATGAAACGCTACAGGGCCGCGCGCAGCAGAACCCGCCCATCCGCGATCAGGCAAACGCCATGGGCCTGTGGGAAGGTGTGCGTCAGGGCGTGTTCGACGTCATGGGCACCGATCATGCGCCGCATACGCTGGAAGAAAAAGCCAAACCCTATCCGCTCAGCCCGTCGGGTATGCCGGGCGTGCAGACGCTCGTCCCGCTCATGCTCGACTGGGTGCATCGCGGCGCGCTGACGCTGGAACGCTTTGTCGATCTGGTGTGTCACGGACCGAACCGGGTCTGGGGCATTGCGGGCAAGGGCCGCCTCGCCGTCGGCTATGACGCCGACATCACCATTGTCGATCTCAACGCCCGCCGCACCCTGCGTGACGCGGATCAAGCCAACAAAAGCGGCTGGACGCCCTATGACGGGCGTGAGGTCAGGGGGTGGCCAACACACACCCTGCTGATGGGCCGCGTGGTGATGCAGGAAGATGAGGTCGTGTTGGAAAGCAAAGGCGAGCCCTATCGCTTTAGCGAGTGCCTCGCCTGAGCGAATTAATTGAGGCGCTCAATCAGTTCCCGCGCCCCGTCCCCAATCTCTGCGTGATCCAGCGCATAGGCCAGCACCGCCTCGAAGTAGCCAAGCTTGGAGCCGCAGTCGTAATCCTGCCCCTCATATTTCAGGGCGTGAAAGTCCTGAACTTCCATCAGGCTCGCCATGGAATCCGTGAGCTGAATTTCGCCGCCCGCGCCTTTGCCCTGCTCGCCCAGCAACTGCATGATGTCCGGCTGCAGGATATAGCGCCCCGTGATTTTCAAATTCGACGGCGCATCTGCGATGGCGGGTTTCTCGACCATGGCGTCCATGCGAATTAATTGCGCGTCCGTATCTGCGCCGGATGCGGGCTTGATGACGCCATAGCTCGAAACCCGCTCGCGCGGCACTTCATCGACGGCGATGATGTTGCCGCCGACTTCAGCGTAGGCCGCCATCATCTGCGCCAGACAGCTTGTCTCCGCTTTCACCAGCACATCCGGCAGCAGCACCGCGAACGGCTCGTCGCCGATGATGTCGCGCGCGCACCACACCGCATGGCCCAGGCCGAGAGGGGATTGCTGGCGCACAAAGCTCATTGTGCCGGGCTCCGGATTGGTGGTTTTCAGCTCCGTGAAAATCGCCGTCTTGCCCCGACGCTCCAGAGAGTCCTCAAGCTCATAGGCGCGGTCGAAATAATCCTCGATCGCGCCTTTGTTTCGGCCCGTCACAAAGATAAAATGCTCGATCCCGGCCTCAATGGCCTCGTCCACGACATAATGCAGTGCCGGGCGGTCCACGATGGGCAGCATTTCCTTCGGGATGGTCTTGGTCGCGGGCAGAACGCGCGTGCCGAAGCCCGCCACGGGCAGGACGGCCTTGCGGACAGGGTGGGGGTGTAAGCTCATGAAGCCGCCCTAGACGGGCAGACCTTAAATTTCCAGCCTCGCCTTGAGAGAGCATACCCAACCCATCCCGATCGACCTGTGCCCAAAAACACAGGCTGTCGTCCGCACGACGGCGTCCACGGTCGTGCAGTGGATGGACCTTGTGTTTGCACCTGCATGGAAAAGCATGTCGTTACGGACCCTGGCGTTATGTGGACGTTCCGCATTTTGCGCCAGGCCTTACAGAACCTCGCGCGCTATTCCACCGTCACGCTTTTGGCGAGGTTGCGGGGCTGATCGACATCCGTGCCCAGATGCACGGCGGCATGATAGGCCAGCAGCTGTACGGCAACGCTTGTGACGATAGGCGCGGTGAATGTGTGCATGTCGGGCAGGTGGATGCACCAGTCGCTCATCTCGCGCGCGTGCTCGCAGCCGCGTGTGTTGGAGATAAGGATGATCTTTGCGCCGCGCGAGGCAACTTCCTGCAGATTGCTGATGGTCTTCTCGAACAGCTCGTCATCCTCGCCTTTGTGATCGGCGCCGAGATGCGGGGCAATGACCACGACCGGTGTGCCTTCCTCGATCAGGGCGATAGGGCCGTGTTTCAGCTCCCCCGCCGCATAGCCTTCGGCGTGGATGTAGGAAATTTCCTTGAGCTTGAGCGCGCCCTCGAACGCGATGGGGGTCAGGTTCCCGCGCGCAAGATAGAAAGCCGATTTCGCGTGGCTCATGTCATAGGCGACTGTCGCGATATAATCGTCAAGCTCCAGAGCTTCGGTAACCTTGCGCGGCATGGTGATCAGCGCCTGGGCCAGTTCGCTTTCCTCGGCTTCGGTGATGGTTTTGCGTGCGTGGGCCGCTGACAGGGCGAGTGCCGCCAGCGCCGTCAGCTGCGAGGTGAACGCCTTGGTCGAGGCGACGCCGATTTCGGGGCCCGCATTGATGGGCAGGGCGATATCGGCCTCGCGCGCTATGGTCGAGGTCATCACATTGACCAGTGCCGCCGTCTTCAACCCTGCGTCCTTGGCATAGCGCAGCGCGGCGAGCGTGTCGGCGGTCTCGCCGGACTGACTGACCGCAATGAAGAGCGTGTCGGGCGCAAGGACGGGTTTGCGGTAGCGAAACTCGCTCGCGATATCGACGTCCACAGCCAGTTGCGCGACCTGCTCGAACCAGTATTTCGCGACATCCGCGGCATAGGCCGCCGTGCCGCAAGCCACGAGGCAGACGCGGGAATGGGTTGTGAAGTCGAGGGCTTCGGGCGCGGAGGCACTTTGAGCGAATTCATCGACGTAATTGGCGAGTGTGCGGGTAATCGTCTCCGGCTGCTGGTAGATTTCCTTAAGCATGAAGTGACGGAAATTGCCCTTTTCGGCCATGGCCGGGCCACCCGTGATGACGGTCTCTGGCCGGGTGACGGGCGTGTCCTGACGGTCGAAGACCTCACAGGCATCCGGTGTCAGTTTCGCCCAATCGCCTTCTTCGAGATAGATAAGGCGGTTGGTCAGATCCGACAGGGCCAGCGCATCGGAGCCGAGATACATCTCGCCCTCGCCGACACCGATGGCGAGAGGGGAGCCTGCGCGCGCGCAATAGATCTCGTCAGGATTGTCGTCGATGATGACGCCCAGCGCATAGGCCCCGCGCAGACGCTTCAGCGTTGCGGCAAAGGCGTCCATCGGCGACAGGCCCTTGGAGAGATAGTCATCGACCAAATGCGCCACGACTTCGGTATCGGTCTGGCTGGTGAAGTCCCGACCCGACATCTCCGCGCGCAAATCCAGAAAGTTCTCTATGATGCCGTTATGCACGACCGCCACACGGCCCGCGACATGGGGATGGGCGTTGGATTCATTGGCGACGCCATGCGTGGCCCAGCGGGTGTGTGCAATGCCGACCGGCCCGTCGATGGGCGAGCCGGAAAGCTTGTCCTCGAGCGAGCGGATCTTGCCCTCGGCGCGGCGGCGCTTGAGTGCGTGATCGTTGAGCACGGCAATGCCGGAGCTGTCATAGCCCCGATATTCAAGGCGTTTCAGCCCGCTGACGAGGCGGTCGGCCACGTGGCCCCGCCCTGCAATTCCGACAATTCCGCACATATCTGTCTCTCCAAGCGGTCGCCACGTTCCGTCCCAACCGCAGTCACGGTCTATAGAACGGGAATGTGAAACCCTCAATGCACCGAGAACGTGCAAAAGTCAGGCCAGTTCTGCTTGGTAACGTCATAGCGGGCGAGATTATGGCGACACGTAAAATCTACGCTCAATTCTAACTATCGCGCGCTTGGGGACACGCGCGAGGTGATACGTTCGCAGATGAATCCGAGGTTTGACCGGGCGGCGCGCCCGCGCCATCATTCGTCCATGCCGGACTTTCCCGCCATTCTGACCTATGCTGCGCCTGCATTCGGCCTGTTTGTGGGGTTGGAATGGCTCCTTGTGCGGCGCGGTATTGCGCGCGGTCGCTATGACTGGCGCGACGGGCTAAGCTCCATGGCGATGGGGGTGGGTAATCTTGTCTCCGACATTCTGATGGGGTTTGTCTCGCTGGGGTTCCTGCTCTGGGCCTGGCAATTTCGCCTGTTCGATCTGGGTGTCGGGGCGGGCGTTATCGCGCTCGCCTTGCTCGCGCAGGATTTCGTCTATTACTGGAAGCACCGCGCCATGCACCGCATACGCTGGTTCTGGACCGCGCATGTGGTGCATCACAGCTCCACGCATTACAATCTCTCGACCGCACTTCGTCAGCCGTGGAACAACCACATTGCCGGTATGGTGGTGATCAGTGTACCGCTCGTCCTGCTCGGATTTCATCCGCTCCTGATCGCCTTTGTCGGGGCGGTGAACCTGCTTTATCAGTTCTGGATACATACCGAGGCCATTCGCGTTCTCCCGGCCTGGGCGGAGTTCTTATTCAACACGCCGTCGCATCACCGCGTCCATCACAGCAATCATCCGACGCATCTGGACAAGAATTATGGCGGCATCCTGATCATCTGGGACAGACTGTTCGGTACGTTCGTCCAAGAGGGTCGCGACGAGCAGATCACCTATGGCCTCGTTGCCGATATCAACACGTATAATCCGATCCGCATCGCTTTTGCCGAAATGGTGCAGGCGCTGCGCGACACGACCCAGCGCGGGATCGCGCCCGGCCAGCGTCTGGGCTATCTGTTTGCACCGCCCGGCTATTCCCATGACGGCTCTCGCCAGACATCGGAAATGATACTCGCGCAATGGCAGGCGCAAGTGGAATTGGGCGCGTCTAGCCCAGGCCCGCAAACAGGGCGCGCTGCTTCAGGTTCAGACCCTTTGGCGCACCGATCTTGAGCGAATTCTTGCTAGGCCGCACGGTAAAGCGGGCCACGCGAAAGCTTTCATAGTTTCCGGGCGAGTCGAGGCCGTTGACGCCGACCATCTCGACCACCGCTTTGCCGGGCGTCAGTGTGACATCGGTGAATCCGTTTTCCAGCGGATTGTAATAGCGGGCATCCGCATTTTCGCGCGTCAGCAACAGTGCGTAGTCCTCGGTTGCCGGTCCCAGAAACTTCGACAACGTGTCTGAGCTGACGGAACTTGTCACGAATTCGACGCCCACGCGCTCTCCGTTTCGGTCGGTCAGATTGCTGGCCCAGAATTCATGCGCGTCGCCTGTCAGCACCATCATGTCGCGGATACCGGCATCCGCGAGCGCGTCGAAGAACACGTTGCGCGCCGCCGGATAGCCGTCCCAGCTATCGGGATAGAGCGGGACGTTATATTTCGAAAGCGCCAGGAAGTCGTCCACACCTTCCCATTGCGTGCGAACCTGCTCAATGGCCTCGGGCGGAACGTAAGGGTTGAGATCAGGCGTCAGCAGGCGGGTCATGATCACCTGATTGGCGAGCAGGCGCCAAGGCTGGCCCGACGCTTTTGACTGCGCAAAGCTGTCAACGATGAAATCACGCTGCACCTGTCCGAACATCTCGCGACGGGGATCTCCCAGTATGTCGGTCTTGAAGCGGTCGGCCCCGCCCTTGGTAATCATCTCGATATAATCTTCCACGGCGAGGCTTTTCGCGCGGGCCGAAAGCCGTGTCTCGACCGCCGTGATCGTCGCCAGATCGCCAAAGCTGTAGCTGCGCCAGAAATGCTCCGGCGTGTCCGGATCGCGGACGGGCATCCATTCGTAATAGGCGCGCAGGGCGGCGGTCTTGCGATCCTCCCAAGACCCTTCGGTCAGGGGCTGGTGATTTTCCGCCCCGTCCCTGGAGCTGTCATTGGCGCTCTCATGGTCGTCCCAGATCGGGATGATCGGCATCAGCGCGGTTGCCGCCTGCAGGGACGGATCGGTGCGGTACTGGGCGTGGCGGGTGCGGTAATCGGTCAAGCTGACGATTTCATTGGCCGGATCATGCGGGCGCACGGCATTCTCGCGCAGGCCGTATTCATAGAAATAGTCGCCCAGATGGATCAGTGCATCGTAAGGCGTGGAAGCATGACGTCGCGCGATCTGGTCATAGGCGTGGAAATAGCCTTGCTGCCAGTTGGCGCAGCTGACCACGGCCAGGCGCGCCTGATCGGTCGGGCCGACGGGCAGGGTGCGGGTCGTGCCCGCGCGCGACACATCCGTGCCCGTGCGGAAGCGGTAGTGATAGGTCGTGGCGGGCGAGAGCCCGTCCACCACGACCTTCACGCAATAATCACGCGTCGGCGTGGCCCGGGTTTCCACGCGGCGGGCGCGCGTGAAGGCGGCGTCCTCGGCGATCTCGCAGACGACTGCGACGTCGGCAGTCTCGTCCTGCGCGGGGCTGACGCGTGTCCACAGCAGCACCGAGTCCGCGCGCGGGTCGCCGCTGGCAATGCCATGCGCGAATGTTCCCTGATCGGTCTTTGCATCCGGGCTGAATCCGATCGGCGACGGAGCCGAACAGGCTGCCAGCGTTCCGGCCAGAGTTCCGGCCAGCGTTCCACCCGTGCCGAGCGCCAGAAAGCTGCGTCGCGACGTATGGCGGGATGGGTTGGGGGTATGGGTCTTGTGCGGCAGCATCAGACGCGCTTGCTGACGCTGATCGCGGCAAAACATCCCGCACGGATGACACGCGATAGCAGGCCGTAAAGCGGCGCGTCCTTGGCCCCGCCCGCCACCGCCGTGTCGCGGTGGTGCAACTCGTCCTCCCGGAACTCGCGGAAGGTCGCGGCAAGTTCCGGATGGCTGGCGTCCGCCGCCTCGGCCTGTTCGGCGTAATGCTCCTCGATCACGGTCTCGACCGCTTCGGTGCAGGCATGGGCCGCGCGTCGTCCCATCAGTGCCGTGGCCACGCCGAGGCCATAGCCCGCCGCGTTCCAGGCGGGGGTCAGCAGTGTTGGACGCACCCGGTGTTCGACCAGCAGCGCGTCGAAGGCGTCGAGGTGTTTCTGCTCCTCGCGCTCCATTTCGCCCAATTCGTCCGCAAGGTCGCGGGTGAGCGCGGATTGGCGGAAGACGGCCTGCTGCCCGCGGTAGATCTGCACGGCGCCGTATTCGCCCGCATGATCGACGCGCAGCATTTGGGCGATTGTCGGCGCGGTTTTTGTTTTTTCGGGGCCAATGACGGGACGGCTCATGCTCTTTTCGCCTGTATTGCCAAGACTATCACAATAGCCAGAGCGCCCAGACTGGCCAGTGCGTTCCAGCCTGCCATGCTGATGCCGAGCATCGACCAGGCCGCTTCCGAGCAATCCACGATGTTCATCGGCACATCCAGCGTGTCGAAGAAATTGCCGTCGATTTTCTCCAGCGCGGAAGGATCGGGGCTAGCCGAACAGCTTTGCGGGCCTTTCCACCATTTATACTCCACGCCGGCATGGAAGCCCGCCACGGTCGCCGATGCGCCGAGTGCGCTCGCCACGCCGAATGGGCCGACCCAGGATCTGGGAACGACATAGGCCACGACCCCGAAGCCCAGCACACAATAATGCGCCCAGCGCTGCCAATAGCACATCTGGCAGGGCGGCAGGCCGCCTATGAGTTCGAACGCATAGGCGCTGAGCAGCATCGCGCCGCTGAACAGCACCGCGAAGAGCGCAATGCGGCGGGTAGTGGAATTGGCGGAAAAAGCGTCCATGGTCACCATATAGGGGCGAAAGCGGCCCGCGTCGGCCCAAAATGCGTTCACGATCGCGAAAAACGACGACTGAAGGCCTTCCAGCCTGTAGGCGAGCCTTGACCTTGGAAACCCGACACGGAACAGGGAGGTCAGCGAATTGTTAACAGTGTTAACGCTATTTCACCATTTCGACGGACGTTCATCCTACATTCGGCGTCCAGGGGACATGATACGCAGACCATGCTGGCACAGCCCGTCCATATCGGAGCCGACCTCCAATCCGAGCGCGAACGCCGCGGCTTGAGCCTCGCCTATGTCGCGCGCGAGCTCTGCGTGCAGGAGCGCTATCTCGCGGCCATCGAGGCGGGCGAGCGGCCGGGCACGCCGGGAGGCCTGCCGGGTGTGGGCTATGTGCTGGGCTATGTGCGCGCCTATGCCGACGAAGTGGGGCTGGACGGCAATGTGGCGGTCGATCGCTACAAGCAGGACATGGCGATCCCGGAAAACCTTCGCCTGCGCGACGCGCCGCACATCGTGACCAAGCGCACGCGCTCACCGCTCCCGCGCGGCATCATCCCGGCGACGCTGCTCATTTTAGGCGCGGTCGGCTTTGCGGGCTATTATGCGGGCCAGGCCGGGAACGCCCCCGTGCAGGACGCGCCGAGCGAGGCGACGGCCTCCACCCTGGCGGTCGCCCCGGACACGCTGACGTTGACGGCAGAGACCGCAAGCTATGTGCGCGTGACGGGACGTGACGGCGAGGTTCTGCTGTCGGCCATCCTGACGCCGGGCGAGGTCTGGTCGGTCTCGGCGGGCCAAGCCCCCACCATCGACGTGCGCGATGCGGGGGCAGTGCGGCTCGGCCTTGGCGGTCGCGACTTCGGCACGCTGGGACGGCGCGGCGAAAGCCTCAAGGGGCTCGACGCGCTGACCATGACGGGCGCGCCGGCGCAATCCGGGATGCCGTAAAAACGGCACGGGGATGACCGCCTTCGGCCCTCGCACACGTCCACACTCTATGGCATAGCGCAGGCATGGCCTCCGACATCACCTCCATCCGACCCTGGCGCACCATCGAGCGCCGTCCCTCCCGCCAGATCCGCGTCGGCAAGGTTCTGGTCGGCGGCGACGCGCCCATCAGCGTGCAGTCCATGACCAATACTCTGACCAACGATGTCGAGGCGACGGTGGCGCAGATCAACCGCATCGCGGAAGCGGGCGCGGACATCGTGCGCGTGAGCTGCCCCGACCCCGACAGCACGGCGGCGCTGCCCGCCATTGTCGACCGGGTCGATGTGCCACTCGTCGCCGATATCCATTTCCACTACAAACGCGGGATCGAGGCCGCCGACCGGGGCGCGGCCTGCCTGCGCATCAATCCCGGCAATATCGGCGGACGGGCCCGTGTGAAGGAAGTCGTCGCGGCGGCGCGCGCCAATGGCTGCTCCATCCGCATCGGGGTCAATGGCGGCTCGCTCGAACGCGACCTGCTGGAAAAATACGGCGAGCCCTGCCCCGAAGCCATGGTCGAGAGCGCGCTCATGCATGCCCGCATGCTGGAGGATGAGGGTTTTGGCGAATACAAGATTTCCGTGAAGGCGTCTGATGTCTTCCTGTCCGTGGCCGCCTATCACGCGCTGGCCGAGGCCACGGACGCGCCGCTCCACCTCGGCATCACCGAGGCGGGCGGACAGCGCATCGGCACGGTCAAGTCCTCCATCGGCATGGGCAACCTCCTCTGGGCGGGGATCGGCGACACCATCCGCGTCAGCCTCTCGGACGAGCCGGAAGAGGAAGTCCGCGTCGGCTTCGACATGCTCAAGAGCCTGGGGCTCCGCACACGCGGCGTGAACATCATCTCCTGCCCGTCCTGTGCGCGCCAGGGCTTCGACGTCATCCGCACCGTGCAGACGTTAGAAAAGCGCCTCTCCCACATCCGCGAGCCCATCAGCCTCTCCATCATCGGCTGCGTCGTCAACGGCCCGGGCGAAGCCATGTTCACCGATGTCGGCTTCACCGGCGGCAGCGCAGGCTACGGCATGATGTACCACGCCGGCGCGAAAACGGGGAAGACGGATAACGCGGACATGATCGAGGATATTGTACGCGCGGTAGAAGCTAAGGCGGAAAGCGTGCGGGCGGAAGAGGCGGCGAAGAAGGTCGCGGCGGAGTAAACGAGCGAACTTGTCAAGCTCTTCAACATATGCAAACAATGTATTTGGTTCACAGCCAGAATTGTCATTGTGTTTCGCAATGTAAGATAATTTGTCTGCAAGACAGCCTATTAGTGTATTACGACTTTTCGACTCGTATCACACCGTTCACGCGAAGGAGTGGCTGTGAACCAAAACGAATTAGCTTTGCATAATTTAAAGCTTTGCACCGGTCTTCCTACCTTTTCAAATCTCATTGGATTAGAGCCTAAGTCTTTAGGGTTTATCCTCTATGGGATGAGCGAAGATGCAAAGTACAATCTAATTAAAGTTCCTAAGAAGACAGATGGATATCGAGAAGTATTCGCTCCCATAAAACCTTTAAAGCAGGCACAGCGTAATACGGCTAAGCTCTTGGTCGAATGTGAGGAAGTGATATCCAAAAGTCTAATAAAGTGGGATCAGAAATCTGTATCTCATGGCTATAAGAAAGGCTATTCGATATACACGAACGCAAGAAATCATAAGGGTAAGAGGTATGTGTTTAACGTAGACATAAAAGATTTCTTCGGAAGCATTCATTTTGGCAGAATTTACGGAATTTTGCTAAAGCATAAAAGTTACAGTCTCAATCCTGCTGTTGCAAAACTCATTGCACATATGGCTTGCAAAGATGGAGTGCTTTGCCAAGGCAGTCCATTGTCTCCAGTATTATCAAATATAGTTGGCAGTATTCTTGACTCACGACTTCTTAAGCTCGCAAAAAGTCGCGGACTTACATATTCAAGATATGTAGATGACATCACTTTTTCGACCAACAAAAAGCAATTTCCAAATAGTGTTGGCCTTGAAGCTTTTGATCAGAGTAAAGGTGTGTTGGATTGGGTAGCTGGTTCTGAGCTTGTGAGGGAAGTAGAAAGATCTGGATTTAAGCTGAACACATGCAAAACTAGAATGCATATTAGTGGAAGTAGGCAGCAAGCCACTGGGCTAATTGTCAACGAGATAGTGAATGTTGATTCTGGTTACCAAAAAATTGTACGAGCAAAAGTCCATATCTTTGCAAAGTCTGGTAATTGGCATGGCGTTGAAGGGGTGACTGCTGCCAACAGGAAGATACTTAGAGGTCAACTCGATTATCTATACTGGGTCAAAAAGCAAAATGGTTATTTTGGTGACGGTAGAAACAAAGATGGGTATTTTTCAGTGCCGTCTAAGAGTAACCCTCTAAGTGGATTTAGGGAAACATTCTACAAATTTTTGTTCGCTGAAAACTTCATCCATAATCGTGAGTGTAAAGTTTTGTATGAGGGCGTTACGGACGGCATATACCTGAAGGCGATAAAGCAGAATTTTAGATCTAAAGGTTATACTCTGCCAAAGTTCAGCCCTGTTTCTATGTCGAAAACATTCAATGAGGTACTTGGGAACTCAGGAGGTAGCTCATATTTTGCTCAACTAATTTCAAATTATGAAAGGCTTCAAAAGAGGTATTCTAATGCTTTGTTGTCTAACCCCGTAATCATACTGTTGGATAACGATAAGGGATTGAAGCCTCTAAAAGACGTTAAATGTAAAATTGCCGACGAGAAGATTGTTTCGGATAAATCTAAAAGCTTTTACCACGTGTGTTCAAACTTGTATATCATTTTAACTCCTTTAGTCTCAGATTCAGACACATGTATGGAAGATTTCTTCAAAGATGATGCGTTAAAATTTAAAGTTCGCGGCAAGTCGTTTAGCCCAGCGCTCGCAAAACATGAAAATACCAAGAACTACTCGAAGGCAGTATTTGCTAGGGAAGTTGTTGCTCCAGGCGCTCTTTCTCTTGACCTTTCGAACTTTAAGCCAATAGTCGACCGCATTAAGCTGGTAAGTCGTTACCATCAAAAGACCACATATATTATCTAAAAATCTAATATGCTTTGCCGGGAGCTATCAGACCCTTCAAGCTTAGGTAAGCGCAACCCAGTTCTCTCATCGGTGATCTAGAAGTGGAGCGTTAAGTGGCTCAAAGCTGTTTACACCGCGCCCCCGGCGAGCCCCTCGACAACTACCTCGGCTACCGTTCGTTCTTCGGGCGGGACTTTACGGTCAATACGGATGTGCTGTCGCCGCGGGACGATACGGAGACTTTGGTTTGGGGGGTGCTGCCCTTTGTGAAGGGCTTGGGCTCGCGCGAGGGTGTGGTGCGGGTGCTCGATCTGGGGACGGGATCGGGGGCTTTGGCGGTGACTTTGGCTTTGGAGGGCGCGAAGGCATGCGTGGATGTAGAGGTTGTGGCGACGGATGTGTCGGAGGCGGCGCTGGGGGTGGCGCGGGGGAATGCGGCGAAGTTGTTGCCGGAGGGGGCGGAGGTGCGGTTTCATTCGGGGGACTGGTTCGGGGCACTTCCCAGGGGTGAGGGACCTGACGGGGAAGCGCGGTTCGACCTGATCGTGTCCAACCCGCCCTATATCTCGGATGCGGTGATGGAAACGTTGGAGGTGGAGGTGCGGGACTACGACCCGGACGTGGCTTTGCGGGGCGGGGCGGACGGGCTGGTGGCCTATCGCGCGATACTGGGCGAGGTGCGGGACTGGCTGGTGCCGGGGGGGATGCTGGCTGTGGAGATCGGCTATGACCAAGGGGAAAGCGTGCCGGAACTGTTCCGGGCGGCGGGGCTGGTGGAGGTGCGGGTGTCCAAAGACCTTGCGGGGAACGACCGCATGGTGGAGGGGCGCAATCCCGTTTAAGGCTGGTTAGGGGCCGCGATGAAGCGCGTGCTGAAATAAGGCTTTGCACGCGGGGAACGGGGTGCTAGCGAAATTGCACGGAACGCGGCGACCTTGCTCTGTCTTGGTCGCGCGACCGTCACTCCGGACCATAGGCTGACAGACCCGATGAGGGGTGTGTGTGCAATGCCCTTGGTCCGCCAGCGCTTTCCCCTTCGGGGGCCGTGGCGCGCAGTCCAAGAGGATGACATGAAGCGACAGCGCGGACGCAATCGCAACAAGAACCGTAACAACAACCCCAACCGGTCCTATGACAGTCAGGGACCGGAGGTGAAGGTGCGCGGCAATCCGCAAACCGTCTATGAGCGTTATATCCAGCTCGCCACCGATGCGCGGAGCTCCGGCAATCGGGTGCGGGCGGAAAACCTGCTGCAACATGCCGAGCACTACCTGCGGCTCAATCAGGAAATCCAGGCCGCCAAGGACAAGCGCGACGGTGAGCGGGGCGATAATCATCAGAATCATAATCAGGGTCAGGCGTCCCATCAGAATGGCGATGACGACCAACCCCGCGCGCGAAAGACCCGCAACCGTCGCCGCGACCGGGACGACGATCGCTATGATGGCGGCAAATCGGATAGTTCGAACTCCGGCCCGGATACGACGGATGTGCCTTTGCCCACCGCCGACTTTCCGCTGGAAGTGAAGCCGATCAAAAAGCCCCGTAAGGCGCCTTCAAAAGCCTCTGGAAAAGCGGACGCGCTGTCCGATGACGACGCTTCGGACGCAAAGTCCACACGTCGCCGCCGCGCGCCGTCCCGCAAGTCGGAGCCGGCGGCAGAATAACGCTGCCGACGAGTGGTATCTTGCGGGCGGGACTGCCGCCCGCTAGCCAGTCGGCATGACCGATACCCCCCATTCCGACCGCCACCTTCCCGGCGGGCCACTGCCCCTGCCGGTCGCGGACCTCGCGCCCAACACGCTCGTCTTCGAGACGACGCCGCTGGTCAAGCCGACCGGCTTTCGCGAATATGATGCGCGCTGGTGGTTCGGCCTGCCGGGCCATGAGCGCCCGCCGGAGCTGAACCTGCTGGGCGTGCAGGCGTTGGGCGCGGGGCTCGGCACGCTTATGCACGAGCGCGGTGTGGAGCCGCGCATCGTGGTCGGGCACGACTTCCGGCACTATTCGACCTCAATCAAGCAGGCGCTGACGCTCGGCCTGATGGATGCGGGAATAACCGTGCTCGATATCGGGCTGGCGCTATCGCCCATGGCCTATTTCGCGCAATTTCACCTGGAGTGTCCCGGCGTGGCGATGGTCACGGCGAGCCACAATTCCAATGGCTGGACGGGCGTGAAGATGGGCATCGAGCCGCCGCTGACCTTTGGCCCGGACGAGATGGGTCGCCTGAAGCAGATCGTTTTGAATGGCGAGTCCAGGACTCCCGGCGGTGGTAGCTACCGCTTCGTGCCGGGTGTGCGCGAGGCTTATCTGGACGACGTGGCGAAAGGCTTGAAGCTGACCCGCCCGCTCAAGGTCGTCTGCGCGACGGGAAATGGTACGGCGGGCGCGTTTGCGCCGGAGCTGCTCTCGCGGATCGGGGCGGAGGTCATCCCGCTGCACACAGAACTCGACTACATGTTTCCCAACCACAATCCGAATCCGGAAGCGATGGAAATGCTGCACGCCATGCGCGACGCGGTGGCCGCGCACGACGCGGACATTGCGCTGGGTTTCGACGGCGATGGCGACCGTTGCGGCGTGGTCGACAATGAGGGCGAGGAGATTTTTGCGGACAAGGTCGGCGTCATGATTGCGCGCGACCTGTCGGCACTGCACCCGGACGCGATCTTTGTGGCCGATGTGAAATCGACAGGCCTCTTCGCGACCGACCCCGTGCTGACGGCAAACGGCGCGACGACGGATTATTTCAAGACGGGGCACAGCTATATCAAGCGGCGCACGGCGGAGCTGGGCGCGCTGGCGGGGTTCGAGAAATCGGGGCATTATTTCTTCAACGCTCCGGTGGGACGCGGCTATGATTGCGGGCTGGTCTCGGCAGTGGCAATCCTGAAGATGCTCGACCGCAGCCCGGAGATGTCCATGGCCGATCTGCGGCGTGACCTTCCCATGACTTATGGCTCACCGACCATGAGCCCGCACTGCGCGGATGAGGAGAAGTATGGCGTGGTCGATCGCATCGTCGCGGATATGGTGGAGCGCGGCCAGAATACAGGTAAGCGTGGGCAATTAATTGGCCAGCCCATTGTGGATGTGAACACGGTCAATGGGGTGCGCTTCACGGTCGAGGACGGAACGTGGGGGCTGATCAGGGCGAGTTCGAACACGCCCAATCTGGTTGTTGTGGTGGAGTCCCCGACCTCTGCGGCCAACACCACAGCCATGTTCCGCGAGATCGAGACAATCCTCGCGGAGTATTCCGAGATCGGCCAATTCGACCAAAAGATATGAGCGAGCTTGTGGTCGTTGCCGCCATTGCCGGAGCGTTCGGCGTGGCAGGCGAGGTAAAGGTGAAGTCGTTTACCGATGAACCGGAAGCCTGTTTCGGCTATGGCCCATTGCTGGGGACAGATGGCGAGGTGGTGCTGACGCCGCAAAGCGCGCGACCTGTAAAAAGCGGCTTTGCTGTCATCGCTCCCGAAGTCGGGACGCGCGAGCAGGCGGAGGCGCTCAAGACGACCTTGTTGCATGTGCGTCGCGAGGATTTGCCGGAGCCGGAGGAGGACGAGTTCTACTTTGAGGATCTGGTGGGGTGCGAGGTCAAAAGCCCGTCCGGTCAGCGCATCGGCAAGGTGACCGCTGTGCATGAGTTCGGGGCCGGTGACATGTTGGAGATTAAGCCGCTTGAGGGGAATGCATTCTTTCATCCGTTCACGAAAGAGGCCGTGCCCAAAGTGGATATTGCGGCCAAGCGGGTGATCGTTGAGATCGTGGAGGCGGAGGTCGCGAAGGAGGGGTGAGACCGAAGACTATTCTGTCATATAGCCATCCCGGCGAATGCCGGGATCCCAAGCTAGTCTTCAGGACAACCAGGCATAACGGTGACCAGCCCAATCCTTTGCCTACCGCAAGCGCGAGATCCCGGCCTTCGCCGGGATGACGAAGATGGGTGAGATGTAAAAGCGATATGGCTCCCGCGGGTGACGCGGGACCTCCATCGTCGTGGGTCGCGGTGATGACGCTCAAGAACCGAGGGAGGTCCCGCGTCACCCGCGGGAGCTTATCCGTGCTTTCTAGAGGATTCTGGACTGTCGCTCGAACTTGCAAATATTCTAAAGTCGTTCCATATATGTTCCCTGCGACGGGGACGGTTTCCGGGCGCTGAAACCCCCGCCCTGGATACGCTATGGCCGCCCGTACGCTTCTCGATAAACTGGCCGTTCTTGCGGATGCGGCAAAATATGATGCGTCTTGTGCATCGTCCTCGACGGGTAAGAAGAACTCGCTCGGTACGGGCGGGATCGGATCGACGGAGGGGATGGGCGTATGTCACGCCTATGCGCCGGATGGACGGTGCATCAGCTTGCTGAAGATCCTGATGACGAATTTTTGCATCTATGATTGCCGCTATTGCGTGAACCGCGTGTCGAGCAATGTGGAGCGCGCGCGCTTCAGCGTGGACGAGGTCGTCAAGCTGACGCTCGATTTCTACAAGCGCAATTATATCGAGGGTTTGTTCCTGAGCTCCGGCATCATTCGTAGCTCGGACTACACGATGGAGCAGATGGTCGCGATTGCGAAGAAACTGCGCGTGGAGCACAAGTTTCAGGGCTATATACATCTGAAAACCATCCCCGAAGCGGATGCCGAATTGATTCGGCAAGCGGGCCTCTATGCGGATCGCTTGAGCATCAATATCGAATTGCCGCGCGATGACAGCCTGACCGAGCTTGCGCCGGAGAAGTCCGGTACGACCATCCGCAAGGCAATGGCCAAGGTGAAGACGAACATCATCGCCGCCAAGCCCGATATCAAGGAGATCGCGCGGTCGCGGCCAGTGGCCTATGCGCCCGCCGGGCAGTCCACACAGATGATTGTGGGCGCGGATGACAGCTCGGACGCGGCGATCATCTCGCGTTCGGCGGGGCTGTATTCCGGTTATGACATGCGGCGGGTCTATTACTCGGCGTTCTCACCCATTCCGGATGCCTCGCGCGACCTGCCCCCGAGTGCGCCGCCATTGATGCGCGAGCACCGTCTCTATCAGGCGGATTGGCTGATGCGGTTTTACGGATTTGAGTCCGGCGAGATTTTCCAGCGCAACGGTGCGGATGATGTCGCTATGCTCGATCTCGACATCGATCCCAAGCTGGCCTGGGCCGTGGCGAACCGGGCGTGGTTCCCGGTGGATGTGAACCGCGGCAGCCGCGAGGAATTGCTGCGCGTGCCGGGCTTTGGCGCAAAGACCGTGGATCGCCTGCTGGCCGCGCGGGTGAGCGGACGCCTGATGTATGACAATGTCGCGCGTATCGCCCATTCCATGAAGGTGTGCCGTCATTTCATCATTACCCATGACTATCATCCGGGCACAAAGCTGGATGTGGCGGACATGAAGCGCGTGTTTGCGCCGAAGCCGAAACAGCTCGCACTTATCTGATTTCCATGCGGGTGAGCCTCGACAGCGAGACGGATTTTGTGGGGTGGCGCGACGGCGCGCGGGCGGCTCTCGCCAGAGGGCTGACGCCGGAGAGTGTGGAATGGGTGAGCCCCGAAAGCCCGCAGGATTTGCTGGAGCCGGTAGAGAGCGTGGGTGCGCTGTACCCGTCACCGACCGTGCCAAAGGTGTTCGTCGAGCGGGCCGAGCGCGTGGTGTGTCACCGCGATCCCTCCCGCTTTGCGCGGCTCTATCGCCTGCTGCACCGCCTCCAATCCTCGCCCTCGCTAATGGGGGATGCGTCGGATCCGGATGTGGCGTGGCTGGAGGATCGCGATAAGACTATTCGCCGGGACGTTCACAAGATGCACGCCTTCGTGCGCTTTCGCAAAGTGGGCGAGCGGCCTGACCGGGACGGCGAGACGCGCGAGGTCTTCGTGGCCTGGTTCGAGCCGCAGCACAGGATCATCACGCTGGGAGTGCCATGGTTCTATCGCCGCTTTGTCGGGATGGACTGGACGATCCTGACGCCGGATGGCTGCGCGAGCTGGAATGGGCAAAATCTGAAATTCGCGCTGGGCGTGGAGAAATCCGCGGCACCCGATAGCGATATCATGGAAGATGCTTGGCGTACGTATTTCGCAAATATCTTCAATCCCGCACGGCTGAAGATCGGGGCGATGATGGCGGAGATGCCAAAGCTTTACTGGGACAACCTGCCGGAAGCCGAACTCATTCCCTCACTCGTGCGTTCAGCCAGTGAGAGAGGGCAAGGCTTTATCGAGGCTGCACCGACCACGCCCAACATCCGCACAGAAAAGGTCTCCGTCGTGGCAGAACATATCGGACTTGATGATGAGATAAATATCACCACGCTGGCGAAGGCCGAGAAGCGGGCGGCGTTCTGTCAGCGCTGCGAGCTTTACGAGGATGCGACGCAGACGGTCTGGGGCAATGGGCCGGAGGATGCGCGGTTGATGTTCGTCGGCGAGCAGCCGGGCGACAAGGAGGATCTGGCGGGCGAGCCCTTCGTCGGGCCGGCGGGGCAGTTGTTCGACGATTTGCTGGCAGAGGCGGGGATCGACCGCGGGGCGACCTACATCACCAATACGGTCAAGCATTTCCGGCACAGCCAGCGCGGGCGGCGGCGCATCCACGAAAAGCCTCAGGTCAAGCACATCAAGGCGTGCAATGCCTGGCTCGATCTGGAGCGCACACTCGTGCGGCCGGACGTTATCGTCTGCCTCGGCACGACCGCGCTCCGCGGCATTCTGGGCAAGGCGACGACGCTGAAATCCGTGCGCGGCGAGGTGCTGGAGATGGAGGCGACGAATGCGCATCCGGCGGTGAAGGTGGTGGGGACGGTGCACCCGAGCTTCCTGCTGCGCGTGCCCGACCCCGAGGTGCGGGCGGAAGCGCGGAAAGGATTTCTGGAAGACTTAAAGCGCGCGAAGGCGCTGTTGGCCTAAAACGGCATGTTCATTCCGGGGGGAAGCTGCAGGTCGCCCATGGCGGATTTCATGGTGGCGGCTTGGGCGGCGTTGAGTTTTATCTTGGCGTCTTGATAGGCGGCGATGATGAGGTCTTCGACGATCTCGGTCTCTTCGCCGGACAGGAGCGAGGGGTCGATTTTGAGGCCGCTCATGTTGAATTCGCCCGACAGGGTGACTTCGACCATGCCGCCGCCGCTGGCGCCCGTGACGCAGAGTTGGGCCACGCTTTCCTGCGCGCTGGTCATCTTGGCCTGCATATCCTTGGCCTGCTTCATCAATCCCATCAGGTCTTTCACGGTCAATCCTCCGAGGTTACGTCCAATCCGGATATGGGGGCCGTATCGATGACTTCAATGAAGTCGGCGCGGTCACGCAGGAGGGGATGATCGAAGGCGGGATGTTCGCGGATGCGGGCATCCGTCTCTTCGGCCTCGCGGCGTTCGCGCACGCCGATGGGCTCCGCGCCTTCCTTGGCGGTGTCATCTACGATCCAGAGCTCGCCCGTGAGGTCGCGCAGGGTGCGGATCATGCGGGCGGGAAGGTCGGGCGGCGTGGCGGGTTCGCGTGCATATTTGACATAGCCGGGTTTGAACGTGCTGATGCGCACAAAGCGTTCGATGTCAAAGATAAGGTCGGGTTGGCTTTGGTCGTCGAGCGCGGCGACGAGGTCTTCGAGGCTCTCGAAAGTCAGGGTTGCCTTGACGGGCGTGGGCATGACGGGCGTGGGCATGACGGGCGTGGGCATAACCGGCGCGGGATCTGGCGCCGGTATGGCGGGCGTGGGTGTTGCTGTTGGGGCAGACTCGTCAAGGATGGGAGCGCCCTTGACGGGGATGCCTTTCACCGGAACGCCTGCCGCCGCGAGCTTCTCGCTCGCATTTGGCCAGCTAAAATTTCCGGAGCGCATCTCCGCGATGATTGTGGCGGCGATTTCAGGCGCGGGCATGTCGGAAGCTTGCGCCAGACCGAGCACGGCCATCTCGGCAGCGGTGACGGGCACAGGGGCTTCGCGGACGGTATCATGTGCCTTGAGCAGCATCTGCCAGAGGCGCGTGACCTGTCCCTGGCTGAGCGCATCGCCGAGGGCCTTGAAGCGGGTGCTGGCATCGTTGCCGGCATCAAACGTCGCGTCGTCGCCGAGCACTTTGGCGCGGCTGACTTCGTGGCACATTTCCAGAAGATCGCGGATCAGGATGTCAGGCGCGGCGCCGTCGATATATTGCTCGCGCACACCCTGCATGGCGCGGGGCGCGTCGCCTGCGACGATGGCCTCGAACAGGTCCAGTACGCGGGAGCGGTCGGCAAGGCCCAGCATGTCGCGGACTTGCGGTGCGGTGATGGTCTCGCCATCGGTCGCCTGGACAAGCGTCTGATCGAGGAGGGAGAGACCGTCGCGCACGGAGCCCTCAGCCGCGCGAGCGATCAGTGCCATGCCGTCATCGGACACGCCGATGCTCTCAGACATGGCGATCTTTGCGAGGTGGGCCTGCATGACGTCGCGGTCGACGCGGCGAAGATCGAAACGCTGACAGCGGCTCAGTATGGTGACGGGAACCTTGCGGAGCTCGGTCGTGGCGAGGACGAACTTTACGTGTTCGGGCGGTTCTTCGAGGAGTTTGAGGAGCGCGTTGAAGGCGGAAGACGAGAGCATGTGCACTTCGTCCATGATGTAGATCTTGTAGCGCGCGGTGGCGGGCCGGTACTGCGCGGACTCGATCAGGGCACGCATCTTGTCGACCTGGGTGTGGTCGGCGGCGTTGAGCTCCTGCACGTCCATGTGGTTGCCGTTGATGATGGCTTCGCAATGGACACCCGGCGGGGTCAGGTCGGTGGAGGGGCCGTCATGGCCGTCGGGCGTTGGGGCCTCGTAATTGAGCGCGCGGGCGAGCAGGCGGGCTGTGGTGGTCTTGCCTATGCCGCGCACGCCCGTCAGCATGAAAGCGTGGGCGATGCGGCCCGTTGCGAACGCGTTGGTGAGCGTGCGCACCATGGCCTCCTGTCCGATCATGTCCTCGAACGTGCTGGGGCGGTATTTGCGCGCCAGCACTTGATAGGCGGGCCCGGATGGAGGGGGTGAGGTATCGGGGAGGAGGTCGTCCACGGGCGAGCTATAAGCGGGCAAAAGGGCAGTGGCCAGCGCGGAGGTGTCCCACAATGGCGAAAAGCCGCCCCCCAAAAGTGGAGGAGCGACTTCTCTATCGTCTCGGATCGGGGACTGACCCGCGACATGCACAACCTTCATAGGGGGTGCCGTATATAGCTAAGGAGCGCCGGGCCGGTTCACAAAGCGCGGGCGCAGAATTCGCGGGGAAAGCCCGGCGCGTGTTGCGCAAATGAGACAGTTTCTAAACTGGGCGTCACGCCGATGAGCGCCGCGTGAACGGCTCTGTCAGAAAAGCGGCGAAACACATACGCGATGTGTTTCGCCATGTTTCGGCCCGTTCGCCGTCGCCTAGAACTTGCGGATATAGGAAACCGTATAGAGGTCGCTATCGAGGTCGAAACGGTCGACATCCACATCGTCGATCTCTTGCACGTCGAGGTTCGTGTATTCGAGGCGGATGGCATTGAGGTAATCGGGACCGAAATTAAACTGCCCGCCCGCGCCAAAGGCAAAGCCGTCAATGTCGGCACTGACATTTCCGGAAATGTTGTTGATATTGTCGGTGAAGTCGCCGTCCACCTGACCGAAATAATAACCGCCACGCGCGAACACGTCGAACTGCTCGGTCAGGGGCGCTTGCACGCGGGCAAACCCGGCGAGGTAGTAATCGACGCCTGCGCCGATCTCAAAGCCGTCACGATTGTCGTTCTCGTCCGAAATGCCGAAGCCGCCTTCGCCCTCGAAACTGAAATATTCGTTGAGATTGTAGCCGGCCTTGCCCGTCAGGAGGTAGGAGTCAAAGCTGAGCGCGCTGACACCGACGCCGGCATATGCACCGCGGCCATCGTCATACACCTGGGCCGACGCTGTGCCGGCCAGCAGAAGGGACGCGACGGAGGCCGCGAAAAGAGTTTTGGTAAAAGTCATGTTGTTGTCCTGTTGTTGTGACGGGATCCAGATGGAACGCGCCGTGCAGGCCTTCAACATACCAATCCGTAAGTCGTGCCCTCCAAGGTGATGACGCGACACAAGTGTTGCAAAAACAGCGCTGTTTATTGCGCGAAATTCATTGCAACCCGCTTTCTTGACGGCCGGCTCATGAAGTGGGGGTCATTAATTCAAACTGTTTCAGCGGGTCGACGCTTTTAGAAGTTAGGCAGGCTGGGGCTGGCGGGCGCGACGGCAGTCTGGCTGGCCTGGGGCCAGGCGCAATAATCGGCGGCGTAATAGGCACCGGGGCGGAAATTGCCGGAATGGCCCGGCCCGCCAAAGGGCATGGAGCTGGCAGCGCCCGTGGTCGGCTTGTTCCAGTTCACGATCCCGGCGCGCAGGCGCGGGCGGGTGTAGTCCCAGAGGGCTGCGTCATCGGAGACGAGGCCCGCCGCCAGGCCGTACTGCGTGGCATTGGCGTGTGCGATCATGGCGTCGATTGCCCCCGAACCAGAAGAGACGCGGAAGATTTGCAAGAGAGGCGCGAAGAGTTCGTCATCCGCGACGTCAGTGGCCTTGGTCATGTCGATCAGGGCAGGGCGCAGATAGGCGCCGTCGCCATCCGGACGCGCAAAGGGCACGAGGGAGACGCCGCCGCGAGCGACCAGATCGGCCTCGAAGGCAAGGGCGGTCTCGACCTGTTTGGCGTCCACGACCGTGCCCATGAAAACGTCGGTCATGGGATCGCCGACGGTGAGCTCTGCCATGCGGGCCTGGATACGCTCGATTACGGCGTCACCGAAATTGTCTTTCGGCAGGATGAGGCGGCGCGCACAAGAGCAACGCTGACCTGCGCTGATGAAGGCGGAGACGACCGCGATGTCCACGGCGGCGTCGATGTCGTTTGCATCGTGGATGATAAGCGGGTTGTTGCCGCCCATTTCCAGCGCGAGAATGACGTCGGGGCGTCCGGCGAAGAGCTTGTGGAAATAGAGGCCCGCTTTGGCGCTGCCCGTGAACAGCACGCCGTTAATGTCTTGATCCAGCAGGGCCGCGCCCGTATCGCGACCGCCTTGGACGATGTTGAGGACGCCTTTGGGAAGACCCGCCGCGTCCGCAAGCCTGGCAAACAGCGCGCCCGTATTGGGGGCGTGTTCCGAGGGTTTGAACACGACCGTATTGCCCGCGAGCAGGGCGGGGACGATGTGGCCGTTGGGAAGGTGGCCGGGAAAGTTGAACGGGCCGAAGACCGCCATGACGCCGTGCGGGCGATGGGTCAGGAGTTGACCGCCGTCATTGGCAATTGTTCCCGCGCGTTCGGATTGTGCGCGGATGGAGTGCGCGATCTTGCCCGCCATGGCTCCGGCTTCGGTTTTGGCTTCCCAGTGCGGCTTTCCGACATCGGCCGTAATGGTCAGTGCGATCTCGTCGGCGTGGTCGCGGATGGCGTCGGCCCAGCGTTCCATCATGGCGACGCGATTAGCGGTCGAAAGGTTTGCGAAGTCGGGAAAGGCGTTGCGCGCCGAAGCGACGGCATCTGCGACCTGATTGTCGCTCGCAATGCTGCCTTTCCAGTTCAGCTCTCCGGAGGCCGGGTTGCGGGCCTCAAGACGCTCTCCCTGGCCTGCTTGCCACTTGCCGTCGATATATGCGCCGTCTGCCATTGGAACCTCCGTGAAAGGTGCAGATAGGCGCATGGGGCGCTGTGCGAAACCCCGCTTTGCGCAAGATGTGCCGGGATTGAGGAGGTGTCGAGCGGTGTAAAGTTGTCTGCAACGGATGATCTGCGAATCTTGGTCGTGGATCCGTTTGAAGCCGTGGTCCGAGGAGCCTGATCCAATGATGAGGAGAAAGTCTAGCCAAAGACTGGCGGGCCGAATTAATTCACCGCTGCAGTCTTGTGGAAGGTTACCATAGTGGAGGCGCGAGCAAATATTAGCGTGCCGTCATGGACGTTGATGGTGGTGTCGGGTGCAAAGACGTGATCGAGGATAGGCAGGACGTTGGGACAATACATTTCCGTGGCGATCATCTCGCCTTGCAGGTCGAGGCCCCAGCCGATCTCGCGCTCGGACAGGATGGCGCGGCCCCCTTGAAAACGGTTGCAGCCATCCGTGCCTGTGACGCTGACGCTGCCCAGCGTCGTGAACGTGGTCGTGCGCATGGGGCCCGCTTCATTCGAGAAATGTTCAAGATCGCTGCTTTTATATACCCAGCTTTCCCCCGGTGCGAGGCGGAGGCCTTCCAGTATCTTCTCGCGCTGGGCTGCGCGGGCGCGCGTTATGTAGTCGCGCTGGAGCTCCTCCGCGTTCACGGCGAGGTAGTGGCTGCCCATGAATGCCGGATAGGTGCGGAGTTCGCCGTCTTCGACCTCAACCCACTGCTCGCCGACAAGCGGAGGCTTAGAGTCGAGTGGAGTATCGGGCTCGCCGTAGATGTCGCCGCAATAGACGAGGGTGGAGCGGTGGGCCCGGCGGAACTCGCGCGGCCCCGACCAACCGTCGACGAGGGTGTAATCCGCCGCCCAGCCGTTACAGCCATCGAAGCCGCCGACGGTGTCCACGCCATAGGACAGGGTGACAGCACTGCCGCGAGTGAATTTGGGTGGCTTTGCGGGAGTCCAGACGCGCCCATCGTCGAGCATCAGATCGTTGCGAAGGTTTGCGAGTTCCGGCGAGGGAGCTGTGCGGATGAAACGATAGCCCGGCCCGAAGTCGAGAATGTCGACGTCCAATTCCCCCAAGCGCTTGCCGAGTATGTCGAGTGTGTCGCGTTCGGTCTCGGTGCAGCGCGGCTCGACCGGGCGCTCCCATTGCGGGGGTTGCGGTATCAGGGTGTAGGTGCCGCCTGAGGCTTCCACCGTGTAGGCAATGCTTGCGTCCGTGCAGCGGATCATCACCTCGAAGCGGGAGTCTTGCGGTGCGTTCCACCGTCCGCCGTCCGAAGTGGCAGGCAGGAAGACGATCCTGGCCGTGTCGCCCACCCAAACGTCCGGCGATTGGCCGCCGCCGTTCATATGGAGTTGCATGTCGGGAATGGATGCGGCGTAGGCGGGAGTGGCGAGAACAAAAGTGTAAGCCAGGGCGCGGAGCATGGGTGAACTTAATGGTACAGTATTGAAATTAGCGAGGGCGGTGCGCAGTTCGTGAGGGGATTGTCACGGAGGTTAGCGGAGGATGAACGAGGGCTTGAAGAAAAAAAGCCCGCTCAGCGGAGCGGGCCTTTGTTAGATGACTGGGTTGACTACCAGATTTTCACGCGGTCTTCGGGGGGGAGGTACATGGGATCGTCTTCGGTGATGTCGAAGGCGTCGTACCAGGCGTCGATGTTGCGGACGATGCCGTTGGCGCGGTATTTGCCGGGGCTGTGCGGGCCGTTCTTGATCTGGGCGCGGAGGGCTTCTTCGCGGTATTTGCCGTTCCAGACCTGGGCCCAGGCCATGAAGAAGCGCTGGTCGCCGGTCATGCCGTCGATAATGGGCGCTTCTTGGCCATTCAGCGAACGCTTGTAGGCGTCATAGGCCATGGTGACGCCCGTGAGGTCGCCGATGTTTTCGCCGAGGCCGAGGCGTCCGTCGAGGGGCTCGCCGGGGAGCGGTTCGAAGGTAGAGTACTGGTCGGCGAGCATGGCGGCGCGCTCCTCGTAGCGTTCGGCGTCCTCTTCGGTCCACCAGTCGCGCTGCACGCCGTCGCCATCGGACTTGCGGCCCTGGTCGTCGAAGCCGTGGCCCATTTCATGGCCGATCACCGCGCCGATGCCGCCATAGTTGACGGCGGGGTCGGCGTTCGGGTCGAAGAAAGGCGCATCAAGGATGGCGGCGGGGAAGACGATCTCGTTCAGCGCGGAGTTGTAATAGGCGTTCACGGTCTGGGGGGTCATGCCCCATTCGTCGCGGTCGATGGGCTGGCCGAGCTGGCCGACACTATCCTGCCAGCTCCAGGCGCGGGCGCTTTGGGCCGTGCCAATGAGGTCGTCGCGGTCGATTTCGAGACCGTCATAGGTTTCCCATTTGTCGGGATAGCCGATTTTGGGATTGAATTTGGCGAGCTTGTACTGGGCTTGTTCCTTGGTGTCGTCGCCCATCCATTCGAGGTTGTCGATGCCGTCCTTGAAGGCGGCGCGGAGGTTCTCGACGAGGGCGTCCATTTGGGCCTTGGAGGCTTCGGGGAAGTGCTCCGCGACATAGACCTTGCCGACGACTTCGCCGAGCGTGCCGTTGACCTGGCCGACGCCGCGCTTCCAGCGGGGGCGCTGCTCTTCCTGACCGCGGAGTGTCTTGCCGTAGAAATCAAAACGCGCAGTGTCGATGCGGGCGGGGAGGTAGGCGGCGTGATTGCCGATGAGCGAGGCCATGAGATAGTCCTTGAGGACTTCGACATCGGTGTCGGCGAAGACTTTGGCGGCGTTCTGGATGGCGTCTTTTTCGCGCAGGATGATGTCGTCCTCGCCGCCGAGACCGAGCGTGTCGAAGATGCCGCTCCACGGCATACCGGGAGCGTAGGTGTCGAGCTCGGCCTTGGTCATCTTGTTATAGGTGAGGTCGCGGTCGCGCTGTTTGACGCGGTCCCAGTGCCCCTCGGCGAGCGCGGTCTCAAACGCCATGACGGCTTCGGCGCGGGTGCGGGCGTCGTCATGGCCGGCCTCGGTGAGCATGGTTTCGAGATAATCGACATAGGCGGCGCGGATGCCCTCGGACTTCTCGTCCTCGTCGAAATAGTAGTCGCGATTGGGCAGGCCGAGCCCGCTCTGGGAGAGGTAGGCCGAGTATTTGTCGTTTTCCTTGAAGTCGATGTAGACGAAGGGGCTGACGGGGCTGTCGAGGCCGAGGCTGGGGTCGGCCATCAGCATGGCGATGTCGTTATGGCTGTCGGCGGACTGAATGCGGGCCATTTCGTCCTCGAGCGGGGTGAGGCCGAGCTCCTCGATGCGGTCCTGGTTCATATAGGCGTTGTAGTAATCGCCGATGCGTTTTTCGTCCGCGGACGGGTTGGGCTTTGAGGCGGCGGACTCGATGATTGCCTTGACGCGCTCCTCGGAGCGGTCGCCGAGCACGTTGAACGCGCTGTAGCGGGAGCGGTCGGCAGGAATGGGGGTGTTCTTGAGCCAGGTGCCGTTGACGTATTCATAGAAGTTTTCGCCGGGATCGACGCTGGTGTCCATGTTCTCGGTGGCGATGCCGTAAGTGCCGAGCACGGGGGCGGTGCTAGCCATCTGCATGTTGTCGGATGTGGTCGCGTCCTGAGTCGAAAGGTCGGCGGTATCTGTCGCTGTGTCGCCACAGGCGGCGAGGAGAAGGGTGAGGGCAGCGGTGCTGCCGAGAAGGATGCGTTTCATGAAAGTCCCCGATCTAAGGTTTGTAATTATATAGCAAAACGCCCGCCTTTTGAAAGGCGGGCGATTGCGCTCTGTCAGTCGGCTTACTCGGCAGGTTGTGCGCCGCCAAAGCCTTTGGCCTCTGGCTCGGTAATGGGGGTCTCGACATCGAAGTCGTCGAGCGCCAGCGCCATTTCCGGGTCATAGGTGGAGCCGAAGCCCGGCTGTTTCTGGCCGCGCCACAGCCCGCGGAAGAAGCGGGTGATGTCCACGCCGATGCCGTACATGGCGGGCACGAGCATGAGGGTCAGGAAGAAGTCGAACAGGACGCCGAAGGCGAGCGCGACGACCATGGGCTTGAGAAAGGCGGCCTGTGTGCTGGTCTCGAACAGGATGGGCGTGATGCCGATAAAGGTCGTGACCGAGGTCAGAAGGATGGGCCGGAAACGCGCGACACAGGCGTCGAGCATGGCCTGGTAGGCGCCCACGCCCTTGGCACGCAGCCGCTGGACATAATCGATCAGGACGAGGTTGTCGTTGATGGCCACACCCGAGGCGGCGAAGAAGCCGAACAGACTCATGATCCCAAACGGCACATCGGTGATGATGTTGCCAAAGATCATGCCGACCAGCGCGAACGGGATGGCCACCATGATGAGGATGGGCAGCGCGTAGGATCGGAAGGCGATGGCGAGCAGGACATACATCAGCACGAGGATGACAAAGCCGGACACGCGCAACTCGCGGGCGAATGTCGAGGTGACTTCATCATCGCCGACAAGAATGCGCGACGCATTGGGATGGCGAAGCTGCCACTGCGGGAGGAAGCGTTCCTCGATTTCGCGCTTAATGACCTCGACCTCGGACTGGTCGCCCGTCACGCGCGCGCCGGTATATTCGACCTGCTGGCGATTGCGGCGCTGGATGCGGGTCACGCCCTCGGCGAATTTGACGTCGGCGACGGAAAAGAGCGGGACTTCCACACCATTGGGCGCGCGCACGCGGAGGGTCTCCAGGGAGTCGATGCTTTCACGTGCGGCCTCTGGATAGCGCACCATGACGCGCACGTCCTCGCCATTGCGGGGCAGGCGCTGGACTTCCTGACCAAAGAAGGCCTGACGCACCTGACGGGTAACGTCCTGAAGCGTGATGCCAAGTGTCTCGGCCCCGGGCTTGAGCTCGAACCGGATCTCGGACGCCGAGGATTCGAGCGAGTCCCATGCGCGGGAAACCTTGGAGAAGCTCTCCATTTCCGTCTTGAGGTCGAGCACGGCGGCGCGCAGGTCGTCCTCATTGGGAGAGGCGACCGCATACCACAGGCCACCACCGCCGCCGAAGCCGCCTTCGGTAAAGCCGTAATTGACGCGGTAGGCATCGGGGACGGGCCCGACATATTCCTCGAGCTTGTCGGCGACCATCTTGGTGGAAATCTCGCGGCGCTTGTTGGGATCGGACAGAACCAGATAGCCCTCGACCCGCGTGCCCCGGGCGATCATGCCGGGCAGCTGGATAATGTCCTCGTCGATGCCGAACTCCTCATTGGAGGCGGCGTTGAGGCGGGTGATACCGTCCTCGACCTGATCACGGGCCTGCTGAATACGCTCGAACGACGTGCCTTCAGGAAAGCGCGCGCTGACCTGGATCATGTCGCCCTGCACCTCTGGCAGCCAGGCGGTAGGGGCCACGCCGCGCACGAGGAAGGTAAGGCTCATGATCATCAGCCCGATGAAGACGCTGACCGTGACGTAGCGGAAGCGGATCAGGAGGGCGATAAGCGGGCGGAAATATCTCTGCGCGAAGGTCACGAGGCTCTCGGCGAGGCGGTATTGGAAGCGACCGAGCTTGCGACCGAAGCGGGAGAACACGGTTTGCTTTTCGATCTCCTCTGGCGTCAGCGGGGCAAGCGGATCGACATGCTTGAGATGGCGCAGGTGGGCCGGAAGGATGAAGAACGCCTCGATGAGCGAGAAGGCCAGCACGGCAATGACGACGAGCGCGATCTGGCTGGTCATGGCCGAGACAGGCCCGGTCAAAAGGAGGAAGGGCACGAACATCATCATGGTGGTGATGACGGCGAAGAAGACCGGTTTGACGACCATGTTCGCGCCCGCAATGGCGCCGCGTTCACCCTCAAGCCCGTTTTCGTTGTGGAAGTGAACGGACTCGCCGACGACGATGGCGTCATCGACCACGATGCCGATCACGAGGAGGAAGGCAAAGAGCGAGATCATGTTGAGTGTGATGCCGATAGCCGGTGCAATGGCGAGCGCTCCGGCAAAGGCCGCCGCAATACCGACGGTGACCCACATGGCCACCTTGGGCCGCAAGAAGAGCATGAGCACGATCAGGACGAGCACCATGCCCGACAGCGCATTGCCGCTGATGAGGTTCATGCGGGAGTCGAACATGGTCGAACCGTCAAACCAGATACGAAACTTTAGGGTGGGCGGAAGGGTGTCGGCCACATCCTTTTCGAACTGGCGAATGGCCTCGCCGGCCTCGGTGATGTTGGAACGGTCAGGCGACAGGACCCGGAAAATGGCGGACGGCTTGCCCAAAACCGTTGTCTGGAAGTCGTCGTTTTCAAACCCGTCAATGACATTGGCGATGTCGGCCACGCGCACCGTGCCGCCATCGGCGGTCTGGCGCACAATGATGGACTCGAATTCGGCCTGGGTATTGGCAAGGTTGCGGGCGCGGAGCTGCAGATTGCCGGCGGTGGTTTCCACGCTGCCGGCGGAGAGGTTCACGCTGGTGCCGCTAATGGCGGATGAGACGTCGTTAAAGGTCAGGCCGTAGCGGCGGAGGGCTTCCTCTGAGACCTCGATGGTGACCTGTTCGGCGATCTTGGAGTTGAGATCGGTGAGCTGCAGGCCGGGGAGAGCGGCGATCTTCTTGCGGAAACGGATGGCTTCGCGTTGCAAGGCCAGCGGTTCCATCTCGCCGTAAAGCGCGAGATACATGATGTCGGGACGGGCTTCCCAGCGCGTGACCTGCGGGCGGAAGGCGTCAGGGGGCAAGTTCTGAACGCCATCGACGCGGGCTTTGACCTGATCGAGCAGGCGTTCGAAATCGACATCGAGTTTGGTTCGGACATTGACGTTACCGGAGCCTTCGCGCGCAGTGGATTCGATATAGTCGATGCCGTCCAGGCCCTCGACGGATTCCTCGATACGGGCGACGATCTGCTCAGAGACGTCGCGCGGGCTCGCGCCGTTCCAGACGACATTGATGCTGATGCCGTTGACGTCCACGGTCGGCACGAATTCGCGCTCGAGGTTCATGTACCCCCACGCCCCGCCGATGAACATCATGACCATGAGGAGGTTGGCGGCGATGGGGTTCCGGACGAACCAAGCTATGAGCTTACGCATGTTCAGTCTCCACTGGTGGCGTCGGATGTCTCGCCACCGTCCGTGTTTCCACTTTCGTCATCTGTATCAGAAGTGGCGGCGTCGGTATTGTCACGATTGCGCGACGTATTTGCGCCGTCATTGTCCCCGCCACCTTCCATGCGTTTCATCCAGTCGGGTTTGGGCGGCTCGATCAAAACGGTCTGGGGATTGTTGACGTCAAGAACCTTGAGCGGTGTTGCGATGCGCGATCGCTCCATGGGCGACACGATCACGACCTCGCCGGGTTTGACGACGCCCGCGCGCAGCACGGCCTTGTCGGGCGTCGTATCGATGACGCTCGCCACGCGGATTTCGGCATTGCCTTCATCATCGACGACATAGACTTCGTTCTGGGGACGCAGAGCATCGCGTGGCAGTACGACCGCCCCTTCGATGGCACGGCCTTCGATCCTGGCATCCACGAACAGGCCGGGGGCGAGCGGCACACCGTCTTTGGCGCCGTCACCGAAGGGATCGATCACTTCGGCAATGGCAAACAGCGCGCGCGTCTGGGTGTCATACGTGGCGTCGGTCCGCACGATACGCGCGTCCCATTCGCGGCGCTGGCCCGACAGCGTGGTCGAGAGTGTCACCCTTGGCGCGGTGTCGAGGCTTTCGGCGACAAAGGCGATGGGCAGGTCGATCTTGGAGAGATCGGCATCGGTGAGCGGCAAGCGCACCTCGATGGAGTCGGTGGAGAATATCCGTCCGAGCGGTGCGCCGGGGCTGACGAACTGGCCGATGTCGGAGGATTTGGAGCGTACGCGGCCCGCAAAGGGCGCGCGGACGCTGGTGCGGCCAAGCTGTAGATTGGCGCGGCGGAGCTCGGCCTGGGCGGCCTTGACGGCGGCTTCGGCCTGCTGGCGCTGGGGCTCGCGCAAGGCCAGCGTCGTGGGGGCGGAAACGCCGAGCTCTATCAGGTCTTCGCGGGCGATCTGACCCTCGGCAACCTCACGGGTGAGCGCTTGTTGGGCGTTGGCGAGATTGGCTTCGGCACTGACGACAGAGACTTCGAAATCGCTGGGATCAATGCGGATCAGGGTCTCGCCCTTGCGGATGATTCCGCCGTCGACGAAATTGGGACTGACATAGACAATCTTGCCGCCGACTTCGGGAACGAGGTCGATCTCGACGCGGGGGCGGACTTCGCCCTGGGTGTTGACGGTCAGGCGCACGTCTTCCTGGCGGGCGTAATCGGCCATGACGGCGAGCGTGTTGAAGGGGCGGCGCTTTTCTTCGGGCTTTTCCTGCAGCGCGACCACGGCGAGGCCGAGCACGGACAGGCCCGAGAGGAACATTACGGGCAGGGCGATGGTGTTGATGCCGCGCACAAAGCCGGGTGCGCGCTCGCTCAGCATGCGCCAGATTCCGGTGACGATGGTGAGGATGGAAAACAGCAAAAAGACGAGGAAGAGGCCACTGAGCGCGCCGCCGCCTTCATCTTTTTTCGCGCCGCCCGGAGGGCCGGGACGCTTGTTGAGTTCTTCGGCGACCGCGTCCTTGATGGCGGCCCGCTTCGCCTCGGACGTGCCTGCGGGCAGCGCGGCTTCGATCGCGGCGGCGGTCGGGGCGTCGAGTTCCTGCACGATGTCGGGGCGGGCGTTTTCGGCCACGACCGAGCGGTGCTTGTTCTGTGCGGAGATGGCGAAAAACGCCACGAGGATAAAAAAGATCGGCACGAGGACGAGTGCGGCGCGGGAGCCGGCGCGGCCCGTGGAGTCCTCTGTCACATGTGGGGTGTCGGGATCCTGGAGGGGGATGGTGGTCATGGGAGGGCTCCTTCCGTCGTCGCGTCTGCACTCAAAGTGTTGGAGACGAACGGGATGTCGATGTCGGGCAGGGGGAGGACGTTTTCCTCGGAAATGTCGGGCAGGGTGGCCACGAGGCCGAACTCACCGCCGCCAAGGGCTGCGTGCAGGCGGACGCGGTTGGCGAGACGCTCTGCGCGGGCATTGATGAGCTGGCCTTCGGAATTGAGGCTCCGGGTCTGGGCGTCGAGCAGTTGCAGGATGGTGGCGAGACCTTCGGTATAGCGCAGGCGCAGGCGTTGCTGGGCGGCGGTGGATTCCTCCAGTGCGACGCGGAGTGCGTCTTCGCGCTGGCGGAGGCGGTCTTCGGCATCGAGGGCGTTCTCGACTTCGCGGAAGGCCTCGAGCGTGGTCGCGACATAGGATTCGAGCTGGGCGGCGAGCTGGTCGCGCTGGACCTCGACCTGGGCGCGGAGTTGTCCGCCCTGGAATATCGGTGCGGTGAGCGAGGTCGCGACGCGGTAGGCGAGTTCGGACAGATCGAAGATGTCACCGAAATTGCTGAGCCAGTTATCGGACTCGCGCGCGGAGACGGCCTGATCCGCGATACTGCCGCTAAAGCTGAGCGAGGGCAGCAGCGCCTTGCGGGCGACATCGACGTTCAGCCCGGCCTGGGCGATGCGGGCTTCCTCGGCGATGATGTCGGGGCGTTGGTTGAGGACATAGGTGGGATTGCCCGCGCCCGCGAGGACGGGAAGTGTGGGCAGGTCCGTGGGCAGGGCGAGCTGCGCGTCGGGGTAGTCGCGGATGAGGATTTGTAGGCTGCGAATGACAGCGTCGCGGTTCTGGAGCCGGGTTTGCTCCAGGGCCTGCGAGGAAGCGAGCGAGGAGCGGGCGAGGCGGACGTCGGATGCGCCGGTCAGGCCGCTCTCGACGCGGCGCATGGTCAGGCGGAGGATGCGCTCCTGGGTGGCGATATCGTCGGCGGAGAGCTCCACGAGGAGGTTGGCCTCGATGGCGTCGAACCAGGCCTGGGCGAGCTGCGAGGCGGTAGCGACACGCAGGCCCGCGAGATCGGCGGCCGAGGCTTGCGCGCCCGCGAGGTCGGCATCGACCTGGTCGCGCAGGCGTCCAAAGAGGTCGGTCTGCCAGGAGGTGTCAAAGCCCAAGCTGTAATTGGAGCTGCCGGCAAAGAAGCCCGTGCCGCCTTCGTTGCGGGAGGCGGAAAAGCCTGCGCTCAAAGAGGGATAGAGCGCGCCGCGGCTGATGCGGGCGCGGTTGAGCGCGGCGTTGAACTGCGCGGTGGAGCGCAGGAGGTTGGGGTTTTCCGTGACGGCTTCCGCGACGAGGCGCGACAGGGCCGGGTCGTTAAAGCCCGCAATCCAGTCCGTGGAGGGCAGGGCGTCGGGGGCGTATTCGACCCAGTCGGCGGAGCCGTCGGGTTGAGCGGCGGGGCTGTCCGGGACGACTGCGACGGCGTCGGTGTCTGCGACCAAGCCGTCGAGACTCGCGCACCCGGACAGGAATGCGAGGCCCGCGGCACAAGCGAGGAGCCCGCGTCCGATGGAGAAAGGGGGACGTGTCATAAGGCTAGAGGCGCTTCGCAAGGCCGGATGTCAATATCGGGCAGGGTGTGCGGGCATGAATAGCACGCCATCTTAAGGGAATGCCAAAGCGCGCCGGATGCGCCGGAAGGAATGATGTCTGCCGCCATGGCGTAGGTCTCTCTCTTGCCCCGTCTGGAACTCTGCTTCGACGCTTAACGCGCTCTGATAGTCGGGTAGTCGTTGGTGGCAGTCAGGCGTTACACAGACTGCCGACATTAAGTCTCACGGTTTTGTGAGGGAGATGCGGCACAGCGTCCACCGCTTTGCCAAGCCCTTGATAATGCAGAGAAACCGCCAAAGCGAAGGCTTTGACGGTTTCTAAACGGTTGGGGCTTTCGCCAAATTCTGGCGAAAGGATTTGGCGTGGTGCGCCTAGTGACTGGCCCAGCGACTCGACCAGCGACTGGACCCGTGCCTAGATCAGTGACGAGATCAGCGATTGGCCTAGCGGATGGCTTTGCGGCGCAGGACAGGCGGAAGGTTCGCCTTGTTCGAGGAGCGGCGGCGCGAGGGCTGATAGGCGATGCGCGAATGTGCGGTGCAATAGGGCTCTTCCGGTTCCGTGCGGCGCGCGCAAAAGCGGAAGTCGTCCGCTCCCGGATCGCCAATGGGGAATTTGCACATGCTTTCGGTGATCGTCAGCACATTGGCATAGCTGCCATCGGCGATCTTGACGGCCTCTGAGGGGGCCTGGAACGGGCGGTTCGCCATGTCCTGCAGGGCCTGGGGGATGCGCGGGGCGCTCGGCACATTGCGGGCGCGGGAGACGGGCTCGAGCTTTGGCTTGCTGGCGGGATTGGGTTTGGTGTTAACGACAGGCTTGGAGGCAGGCCGTGTAGCGGGCTTGGTCGTCGTCCTTGCGGACGCGTGGGCAGGCTTGCGGGGCGTAACGGGGGCGCGGGTGGATTTCGGCTTGGCCGCAGGATTTGCGGTGGCGGAAGATGTCGCGCGCGCACGGGTTGCGGGTCTGGCTTTCATCTTGGCCTGGGCGGCCTGGGCGGCTGCGCCCGTTCCGGTACGGTCGCGCCCCGACAGGCCAAGGCGGTGGACCTTGCCGATCACGGCATTGCGGGTCACGCCGCCGAGTTCGGCAGCGATCTGGGAGGCGGAATTGCCCGCTCCCCAGAGTTTGCGGAGTGTCATTACGCGGTCATCGGTCCAGGCCATGGGAGTATCCTTTATCTTGCCACAAGGTCGTCAGGGCTCTCACAAAATAGAGTATGAGTCCTGATTTGCGGCACAAGATGCGGGGGGTGGGTTCTCCACAACTCTCGACGCCGATAGGGGCTGCGCGCGAAAATAACTGTGGATTCGTTTGCGCATTTGGCGGAACGGGGAAAGGTCGAAGGCCTGGAACGCCAAATGGGTGGGGGTGTGATGAAAACGATTATCGGAACGATGCGGCTTTGGCTAAGGCTTGGGTTGGGGCTTACGTTGGGGCTTGGGTTGGGGCTTAGGTTGGGACTTACGTTGGGGGTGGGGCTCTTTTTGGGCACGGCTCTGGGCACTGCCGCGGCGCAGACCGATGACGGCGCGCTCGACACGCCCATTGCCGTGCCGGAAACGCCCGCCGCCATATCCGACGTGGACGCGGCCATGGCGGAGCGTCTGGAAGGCATTCTCTCGCAGCTCGACGGGCTGGAAGACGTTACCGTGAACGTGCGCGACGGCGTGGTGACGCTGGGCGGTGAGGTCGCGAACGAGCCGCTGGCCGAGCGCGCGGACGCCATTGCGCGACGCCTGGACGGCACGGTCGCTGTGCAGGACAGTATAGAGCGCACATTGAACGTGACCGACAATGTCGGGCGGCTGAATGCGGACTGGTTGGCGTGGCTGGACGATTTCGTGGCGGCGCTCCCGCTAATGGCACTCGCGCTGGGGACGCTGATCGCGATCACGCTGCTGGGGCGGTTCCTGGGCAAGCGGACCGGCTGGTTGAGCCGCTTTCTCGGCCGACGCAATCTCAATCCTTTTCTGGCCGAGGTCGCGGGCACATTGATCAAGCTGGCATTCTTCGTGCTGGGCCTCGTGGTCGCGCTCAATCTGCTGGGAGCAGGGGCGGTGGTGACGACGATCCTCGGCGGTGCGGGCGTGGTGGGCATCGCGTTCGGCTTTGCGATCCGGGACACGCTGGAGAATTATATCAGCTCGATCCTGCTGTCGATCCGACAGCCTTTCCGTGCGGGCGATCATGTGGTCATCAACGCCACGCATGAAGGCAAGGTCGCGCGGCTGACGTCGCGCGCGACCATATTGGTGACGCTGGACGGCAATCATCTGCGCGTGCCCAATGCCGATGTCTTCAAGGGGACGATCCTGAACTTCACGACAAATACGACGCGGCGCTTTACTTTCGAATTGGGCGTCGATAGCGCGGACGATCCGGTCGATGCGATCAGTCGCGGCACGGCGCGGCTGTCGGAGTTCGATTTCATCCTGAAAGACCCGGCACCGGGCGCGACCATCGTGAATGTCGGCGATAGCTCAATCGTCATCCGCTATCAGGCCTGGATCGATCAGCGCGGTACGGATTTCGGCAAGAGCCGGTCGCTGTCCATCCAGGCGGTCAAGAACACGCTGGAGACGCACGGTTTCAGCCTGCCGGAACCGATCTACAGGGTGAAAGTGGATGGGGTGAAAGGGGATGGAGTGAAAGTGGATGGGGTGAAGGTGGACGGCACGCTGGCGGCTCAGGTCAACGACGTAACGCCGGATGTGGCGGACGCTGAATTGGACGTGACGCCTGATAACGGTTCCGACGACACGGCGGCGCGGGAGGCGGCGATGGAGGGCAACCTGCTAAGTGACAGTGCGGAGGTGGAGTGAGGTTTCGCCAATTGCGAAAGCCTGTTTCTAAAAGCTTTCCCCTTCTCGCTGAGGGAGAGGGTAAGGTTTCCAGCTAAAGCGGCGTAAGAGATATATCCGCACTTAGGGTCTTGGGAAAGCCGTGTGCTTTCAGGCGCTTGCAGAAATACCGGGAGATATATCCACCCCCAAGGTGGCTGCCCTTATGCTTTCCGCATGAGAACTTGGAAAACATCACCGGAAGAGACGACTGAAGACACGGCTCCGCTGTTTGCGAAGATGGCGCGGGTGGAGGGCTTGGCCCTGCGGGTCGTGGAAGATGAGCGCGGCGATCCATCATTTAACCTGCTGAGCTTGATCGTGGGGTGGATGGCCATCTTGCAGAAGCGCATCGGGGTGGCGGAGCGGCGGAATAGGCGGAGTGCGCGGAAGAAGGCGATGCTCAGCAGTGAGGCGCTGCGGATGAATATGTGTGACCGGCTGGGTGGGGTTGAAGCGCTGGAGAGGTGGGAGGAGAGGGCGAGGCTGGCATTGGCGTTGGCCAAGAGCCAGCACTGTCGTGCTGGTTCCTCCGCTACATCCGATCGACGATCGGATGTTCCC